>Ga0315281_10002302_pt1 | contig 28331 bp, 28 predicted proteins | sample YL17G07_0_MG_FD_204540 | JGI IMG/M metagenome (GOLD analysis project Ga0315281, IMG submission 204540) | Sediment microbial communities from Yellowstone Lake, YNP, Wyoming, USA - YL17G07_0 | ecosystem: Environmental > Aquatic > Freshwater > Lake > Sediment | place: USA: Wyoming | collected...
GCGGCCCAGCTCCTCGTCGAAGGTCTCCAGGTGGGTGGAAGCCTCGAGGATCGCGATCGGGCCGCGGCGCGCGCCCGGCTGGTACGAGGTCGTCAGGTCGTACGGAATCGGAAGGATGGCGGCTCGGGCCGGGCGCTTCGGCTTTGCCTCTGCCGGAACGCCCAGGAAATCCTGGTAGGGGGCGTAGCGCTCGTCAGTCATCCTTCCTCCACACAACTGCCGTAGGGGCGGCCCTTGCGGCCGCCCGGGTGGGGGCAATCCCCGCCCCTACCCGTCCTTCTTCTCCCGGGCCAGATAGTCCTTGCGGAGCCGATCGAGCATCTCCTCGCGGCGGTCGTAGAGCCGCTTGAGCGGACGCGCCTCGCGGTTGGCGAGCGCGTAGGCGGTGAGCAGCGGCAGCGCGATGGTGGTGTCCGTGTACACGACGACGGCGCTGGGGAGCTGCTCGGGGTCGATCTTCCCCCAGGAAACAGCCTCGGCGGGCGTCGCCCCGGAGAGGCCGCCGGTGTCGGGGCGCGCGTCGGTGACCTGCAGGAAGTAGTCGTGCCCTTTCTCCGGGAGACCCATGACCTCCTGGATCTGGGGCTCGGTCTGGAGCAGGAAGTTCTTCGGGCTGCCGCCGCCGAGGATGAGCACCGCGCTCTTGCCCCCGGAGAGCTTGGCGTCGTAGACGATGGCCGCGGTCTCGTTCACGTCGAGGTTGGGGTCGATCGTCAGCTTCGAGCCGGTCAGAGAAAGCGCCGCCACGTTCATGCCGATGGAGGAATCGCCGGGCGAGGAGGTGTAGACCGGCACGCCAGCCCGGTGACACGCGGCCAGCAGGGAGTGCCCCTCGACGCCCAGCACTTTCTCGCGCTCGGCCACGTAGCGACCGAGGATGTTGTGGAACTCCGCGGAAGACATCGGGCGCTGGAACTCGGGTACCCGGATCACCTCACGCACGAACGCGTCGGTGTCCAGCAGCACGTTGTAGTCGAAGAAGACGTCGTAGATGCGGATGACCCCGGCCTCGCGCAGCTCCACGTCGGAGACGAACGGCGAGCCGTGGTGGAGACGCATCCCCAGGCCGAAGTGGAGGTCGTGGTAGAGGTTCGCCCCGGTAGACACGATCCAGTCCACGAACCCGGCCTCGACCAGCGGGATCAGGCACGATATCCCGTAGCCGCCAGGCGTCAGGGCACCCGCGAGCGAGGCCGCCACCGTGGTCCCGGGGGCGAGCATCTTGCTCGCGAACAGCCGTGCCGCCTCGCGCAGGCGGGCGGCGTTGTAGGCGGAGAACACGCCCTCCACCAGCTGCGCCGCGGTCATCTCCCCGCGCACGCGTGGGGGGAGGATCCGCGGGCCGCCCAAATACCTCTTCTTGGAGTCGGCCATCGCTCCCCTCTCAGTCGAACAGCAGCATCGCGGCGGCAACCACGGTCGTCCACTTCCCGGACCGGCCGACTATTGCGGACTGGGTGACGTTGCGGGTGGTCACGATCTTGTTGGAGATCTTCCAGATCTGCCGCTTCTCGTCCCACGACTGGTTCTCGTCGAACTCCACGCCCAGCGTGGAAGCGAGCATCGAGGCGGCCAGGTCCTCGGCGTAGTCCCCCGCCTCCTTGCCGGTCTGCCCGAACGCGTGGTGCTCCGAGAGGTAGCCGTACATTCGCCTGTCCCTCGGCACCGCGACGCCGATCGAGGCCGCGATCATGCGGTGTGGCTCGTTGGACTCGGACCGGCTCATCACCACGAAAGCGATCTGGCCCGGCTCGAGGTACTCCTCTCCCTTGGCCCGGGTGACGATCCTGCACCCCGGCGGGTAGATCGACGACACCGCGACCAGGTTGAGGTACGCGATCCCGGCGTCCCGGAGAGCAAGCTCGAACGACTGCAGCTTCTCCCCGTGAACGCCCACTCCGTTCGTGAGGTAGAGCCTCTTCGGCACGAGGTTAGTTGGCATCCGGCCCTCCCGGTCAAACCCCAGGCTCGCGGGGACTGCGGAGCGTAGTCGGAAACCTGCGCGACATCAAGCACCGACCGAGTTGCCCTCAGCATCGGTGCGGCGGGCGGCCTTGTCAACCCACCGAGGCGAGGCGCTCCCCGGAGCCCCTGTTCGTGAGAGGATAGGGGCGTGATCGGCAAGATCATCGACATCACCCGGCCGCTCGGGCCGACGACCGCCGCCTGGCCCGGCGACGTGCCGTTCTCGAAGCGCTGGACGCAGGCACACGGCACTGTGACGGCAGCCGTTTCCTGCCTGCAGTTCTCCCCCCACCTCGGCACCCACCTCGACGCCCCGCTCCACCTCGACCCTCACGGCCGCGACGTCGCGGGCGTTCCCCTCTCCGTGTGCGTGGGACCGTGCGAGGTCGTGGGGCTCCCGGGTCACGACCGCCCGATCTCGGAGAGCGACCTACCCGCCGGCTGGAAGCCCTCCACCCCCCGCGTGCTGTTCGCCACCTGGACGTGGCCCACCGACACACCCATTCCCTCCACCTTCGCAACGCTGGCGCCTTACCTGGTGAACTTGCTGGCGCGAGCCGGCGTGGTTCTGGTTGGCATCGACACCCCCTCGGTGGACGAGCCGAGGGCAGTCGAGCTCCCGGCGCACTGGCGCTGCGTGGCGCAGTCGATGGCGATCCTGGAGGGGCTGGACTTCACCGGGGTCATCCCCGGCACCTACACGCTGGTCGCCGCCCCGCTGCGGCTCCCTCACGTCGAGGCCTCGCCGGTGCGGGCGTTCCTGTTGCCCGCGACGACCGTCGCGCCCGGCGCCGTCGAGCGGGTCGGGCCGATCCGCACCACGGGCGCATGAGGGTCAACGGCGGCGCGTCGAACCGCCTGCGCTCCAGCCTGTACGCCCCGCTCTACGACCCCGTGCGCTTCTTCACGCGCCAGCGCCGCCGCTCCATCCGGCTGCTCGCCCTGGAGCGCGAGGGACGGGTCCTCCTCAGCCGGGCCCTGCTCGAGGCCCGCGTCGCCGGGGCCCCTCACTCGGCTTTGCGGGTGTAGAGCTCGCTGGCCTTCACCGCGGAGACGACGATCCCCTTGATCAGTGCGGAGCTGAACCCCTGGTGCTCCATCTCGTTGAGTCCCGAGATCGTGCACCCGCGCGGCGTGGTCACTGCGTCGATCTCGCCTTCGGGGTGGCTCCCGCGGTGGAGCACCAGCGAGGCAGCCCCCAGGGCGGTCTGGGCCGCCATCGCGAGCGCCTGCTCCGGGTGAAAGCCGATTTCGATCCCCCCTTGGCTTGCGGCCCGCACGGCACGCAGGAAAAAAGCGATGCCGCACGCGCAGAGGGCGGTGGCAGGAATCATGTGCTCCTCGTCGATCACCATCGTCGTGCCTACCGCATCGAAGATCGAGGCGGCGGTGTCGAGCACTTCGTGCCGGGGCGAGTTGGTCGCCAGGCACGTCATCGACCGGCTCACGGCAATCGCCGTGTTGGGCATGGCGCGCACCACCGGCACCTCGCGGCCGACCTGGCGGACGATGTCCGCGATGCTGGCGCCCGACACAACCGAGACGAGCAGGTGGCGAGCAGGATCGAGGTCGGGGGCGATCTCGTGCAGCAAGGTGTCGAGCTGTCCCGGTTGCACTGCCACGACCACCACGTCCGCCCGTCGCGCCGCATCACGGTTGTCGGTCTGGACCTGAAAGCCCTGGGCGGCGAGGTCGGCCAAGCCGTCGACGCTGCGACGGGTAAGGATCATCTCGGACGGCTGGAAACGGCCGACCCCGGCAAGGCCGACCGCCATGGCTCGACCGATGTTGCCGGTCCCCAGGATCGCGGTGCGCGCGTTCGTTCCCATCTTCGGCTCCTTTGGATTTCGCCTCGGCATCTTACCCGCTTCACACCTGTCCCGCATCGGCGGCCTTGGCGGCCCTGCTGGAAGCGTTCTCAGCGGTCGGGGCGGCGGGGGTAGACGACCGGGCCGGCCATGAGGCCGACGGGCTCGTGCCGGGCCTCCTCACGCCACCGCCCGAGCACCGCCGCGACGTCCGTGACGACCCTCAGGCCGAGGCGCTCGGCGAGCTTGCGGGGAAGCTCGGTCTTCGCAAAGACCCGGAAGGCGCCGGTCTTCTCGATGAGCCGGAGCGTGGTGTGCCCGTACTGGACGTAGCCGTCGGCGAGGCGCGCCACGATCGCCGACACCCGAGGCTCGGCGAGAAACGGTTCCATCTCGGGGGAGCCGGGGCCTCCGTCGCACGCCGCCACCAACAGGACCTCGGCGTCGGGCGCCGCGAAACGGCACGCCGCGTCGAGCGCCTTGTGCGCCTGGATCAGCGTGTGGTCGGTGGGGTAGCCGCCCGCGCTCACGACCACGCGGCGGAAAGGCCCGCCCTTCACCTCGAACCACGCCCGCACCTGCGCACACGCCCGCGGGAACGCGGTGGCAAGAGGCCCGCCCGCCGACCAGGCCGGGCGTCCGTCCGCGCCGGCAACCAGCAGCAGCGCGAACTCCGGCAGCCGGAGGGCTGCGGCCGCCGCGATCTCCTCGGCAACCGGGTTGCCGTCGAGCACTCCGGGCTCGCAGCCCGGGTGGCGGCTCGGCGGCTCGGTGGTCAGGTCGATGACCCTGGCGTGGTTGGCCTGGGTCTCCTCGTAGCCCGCGACGCCGGGAAAGACGAGCTTGGGCCCTCCCCCGAACCCCGCGAAGTAGTGGTGCTGGACCGAGGACACCGCCACAAGGAGGTCAGCCTCCGCCGCGGCTCGGTGCAGCCGCACCGTACGCCCCGACGGCAGTGTGCCCACGCCCACCAGCGAGCCGGCGTCGCGGGCGTCGTGCTGGAGCACGCGAACCCCTTCGGGAACCGGACCGATCAGGCTCGCCAGCGCACCCGCGTCCGCAGCAGGGTGCGTACCGCACGCCACCAGCGCCGTGATCTCTCCGGACGACACGCCGGCGCGGAAGAGGCGGTCCAACACGAGCGGCAGGATCTCGGGCAACGGGAGCTTGCGGGTGGCGTCGGGGACGAGCACCGTGACGCGGCGCCGGCCGCGGGCACGTTCCGCGAGGGGTGGCCCTTCAACGGGGTGGTCGAGCGCTTGCGCGACGAGGCTCGGCAACGGGGCGACGCGGCGAGGGGTCGAAGGTCGCAGCTCGTGGCAGTGCAGACCGCGAAGGTCCGCGGTGAGGGCACCGCGCCCGTAGGGCAGACGGAGAATCACGGCCTCATTTGACCCCGGTTCCCGGCGGCACCTCGGCGTCCACCGAGAGCAGGAAGGGCACGCCCTCCACCGAGGCGGCGAGCAGCATCCCCCGCGACTCCACGCCCATCAGCACCGCCGGCTTGAGGTTTGCCACCACCACGAGCTGGCGGCCGACGAGCTTGTCCGGCTCGTACTGGGCGCCGATCCCCGCCACGAGCTGGCGCAGGCTACCCTCCCCCAGGTCCACCTCCATGCGGATGAGCTTCTTCGACTTGGGGACACGCTCGGCTGTCTTCACCCGGCCGACCACCAGCTTCATCCGGGCGAACTCCTCGATGCCGACGAGCTCCCCTTCGGCCGGGGCCGGCGGCGCAGCTTGAACGGGCTTGGTCTCGTCCACCATGACCTCCGCAAAAAAAGCGTCGACGTCGGCGCGGGGGAAAAGGGCGCCCTCCGCGCCGAGCTTCTGGTTCACCTGCAGGCCGCCCCAGCGCAACGCCGCATCGTTCGCGGCAGCGGTGCCCACGCCGAGCTGCGCCAGCAGGCGGGCGGCCGTGGCCGGCATGACCGGCCCAACCATGACGGCCGTCAGGCGCAGCGCCTCCAGGCAGTTGTAGAGAACCCGGCTGAGTGCCGGCGATCCGACGCCCTCGGCCTTGACCATCGCCCACGGTGCTTTCTCGTTGACGTAGCCGTCCACCGCCGTCAGCAGCTCCCAGACCGCCTCCAGGGCGCGCTGGAACTCGTAGGCGTCCATCGCCTCGACGTAGCGGCGCACGGCCGTCTCGGCCGCCGCCCGCAAAGTGCTCTCCTCGCACGGCTCGGGCGGCGTCTTCCCTTCGAAGTAGCGGCGCGCCATCGCCAGCACCCGCGACGACGCGTTGCCGAGACCGTTGGCGAGGTCGGCGTTGTACCGCCCCAGGAAGCCCTCGTCGGAGAAGCTCGCGTCCTGCCCGAACGTCATCTCGCGAAGCAGGAAGTAGCGCAGGGCGTCAGGGCCGAAGCGCTCGATGAGATAGTCCGGACGCACCACGTTGCCGAGGGACTTGGACATCTTGCGCTCGTCGCGGAGCCACCAACCGTGGCCGAAAACCTGCTTCGGGAGCGGTAGGCCGGCGGACATCAGGAACGCGGGCCAGTACACGCAGTGGAAGCGAAGGATGTCCTTGCCCACCAGGTGCAGGTTGGCGGGCCAGAAGCGGCGGTAGAGCGCCTGGTCGGCCGAGCCGAAGCCGAGGGCCGTGATGTAGTTGGCGAGGGCGTCCAGCCACACGTAGACGACGTGCTCCGGGTCGCCCGGCCACGGGATGCCCCACTTCAGCGAGACGCGCGAGATCGAGAGGTCCTTGAGGCCCATCTCGACGAAGCGCACCACCTCGTTGTAGCGCGAGGCCGGCCGAATGCACTCCGGGTTCTCCCGGTAGAAGCGGAGCAAAGGCTCCTGGTAGGCCGACAGCCGGAAGAAGTACGACTCCTCCTTGAGCACCTCGACCGGGTGTCCCTGGTCGGGGCACTTGCCGTCCACCAGCTGCGACTCGGGGAAGAACGCCTCGCACCCCGCGCAGTACCACCCCTCGTAGGACCCCTTGTAGATGTCACCGTTCTTCTGCAGCAGCGCGATCAAGGCGTGGACGCCCGCATGGTGGCGCGCCTCGGTGGTGCGGATGAAGTCGTCGTGCGTGATCTCCAGCGTCTTCCAGAGCGGCGGGTAGCGGCCGAACACGCGATCCGCCAGCTCCCTGGGCGTGATGCCCTGCTCGCGTGCCGTGCGGTCCATCTTCTGGCCGTGCTCGTCGGTCCCGGTGAGGAAGCGAACGTCGAAGCCGCGCATCCGCTTGTACCGCGCCACCGTGTCCGCCACCACGGTCGTGTAGATGTGACCGATGTGGGGCAGGTCGTTGACGTAGTAGATCGGCGTCGTGATGTAAAAGGTGTCGCGAGCCACGGCTTCTCCTTCGCCCTTCAGGACGCAAAGGATAACACCGCCACGGGCAGTGCACCGGAACGGCGGCGCGCACTGCGTCCGGTTCGTGAGTTGTCTGAGAGGTGGGCGTCCGGCGACCTCAGGCGCCGCCCAGCCGCTCCTGAAGGGTCCGCAAGCGCATCTCGAGGGTGGTCTTCTCCATCGCGAGCCCGGCCTCGAGCATCATGAGCTCGAGGGCGTCGATCGGGCCAATCGGCTTGCCGGCCGGAAGGTTGTCGCCGTACAGCAGTGCGACCACGTTGCCGTTCACGATCATCGGGATGACCGCGACCTCGGGAGGGGAGAGCCCGCCGAGCTGGATCGCCAGGTACTCGTTCCACGGGCCCTTCGGCAGCGCCCCCTGGTAGCTCTCCCTGGTCTCCACGACGCGCGTGAAGACCGAAGGCTCGTCGGCCGGGATCCGCACGTTGGAGATCTCCTCCGCGCCGCCCCCGCCCTCGGGGTCGAGGCCGACCTGGCCCATGCCCCGGATCCAGTCGCGGGAGTACGAGAAGAGAACGCGCCGCTTCACGATCCCCGAGGCGTGACGCAGCAGCCAGACGGTGATCTCCCCGCCGAACGTCGGTGCCCGCAGCTCCGCCATGACCTCCTTGAGGGTTGTCAGAGTCGCTGCAGGCACCGCTTCGCCCTGAACGGCGATCGCGGATCCCCGCGGCGTCTCCATCCGGGCAGGCCCGCGAACGGGAGCCGTCTCCTTGGCGGAGCTATGCGAGAGCAGCTCCGCATCGAGGCCTTCGTCCATCACGAGGTCCTTGGCGTCGACGCCAAGCTCGCGTCCGGCGATGGTGAGCGGCTCGAAGGTGAAGAAGCCCTCGTGCCAGCCGAGCAGCTCGCGGACGATGCCCACCGTTTGCTCCCGGAGCACGTTCTCGAGGTCCTCCTGCGAGATGGCGCCCATCTCCACCAGGATCGTCCCGAGCCGTTTCTCCTGGCCCGAGACGTGCTGCTGCTCGAGGGCCTTCATGAGGGTGCCGTCGTCGATCAGCCCGTGACGGATCAGGATGTTCCCGAAAGCCTCGCGTGCCGAGTTGGAGGCCGCGTAGATGATGTTCCCGTCCTGAAGGAGCACGAGCCCGTGCGCGTCACGGGTCGCAAGCGTGAGCTTGCCGCTCCTACGCTTCATCGAGAGCATCTGCAGGAGCCCCGGCAGGGTCCCCTCTTCGAGCTTCCCGGCAAGCTTCGTGCTGGCCCCGCCACCAGGGGGGGTGGGTTTCGTGTCCAACTCGCTCGCCTCCGGCCGTGCCTATCGCGCCTTAAGCCTTGCCCTACAGTACCTTACGCCAACACCAACACCTACGCGGTCGGCACCCGTAGGATACACGTTTTCGACCGTCAGCGCATCACCGTGCGCATCCTTCCGGCCACGCCTACGTGGCCGGAAGGACTCCGCGCTGGCGCAGCGAGACGAAGCCGCCGCTCGCGACCACGAGGTGGTCAAGCACCGCGATGCCGAGGAGCCTCCCCGCGTCGGCCAGCCGCCGCGTGAGCGCCTCGTCGTCACCGCTCGGGGTGGGATCACCGGACGGGTGCGTGTGCCACAGGATCACGGCATGGGCGTTGTCCACGATCGCGCTGTTGAAGACCTCGGCAGGCTCGATGTCCGCGTGAGCCCGCGCCCCACGGTGAAGCTCGTGGACGCGCAGCAGTCGGTGCCGCGCGTCCAGCGTGAGCGTGCCGAACACCTCCACGCGCTGGTGGCCGTAGCGCAGCGTCAGGTAGTCAACGGCAGCCTCGGGCCGATCGAGGAGTTGCTGGTCGGCAAGGCTCCTCCTGGCGAGCCGCCTGCCAAGTTCCAGTGCCGCGGCGACAACCGTGCCTTTGGCGAGCCCCACGCCCTTCCGGCTCATGATCTGGCGCGGGTCGGCCCGCACCAGGCTCTCCAGACCTCCGGCCTCGTCCAGCCATTGCTGGGCCATTGCCAGCACGTCCGTACCGGACACGCCGGTGCGCAGCAGCACTGCGAGCAGCTCGGCGTCCGAGAGCGCCTCCGGGCCTTTTTCCAGCAGCTTCTCCCGAGGCCGATCCCCGCGCGAGAGTTCCGAGACGCGCATCCTCAGATCTCCGCCAGCCGAGCGTCCACGAGCGGCAGCAGCTCCCCGGCCGGGCCGCGCAGGGCGACGTCCGCAAAGTGCGCCATGCTGCTCGCCTCAGGATTGACCTCGATCACCTTTGCCCCCGCCGTCGCCGCAACCTCCACGAAGCCCGCCGCAGGGTAGACGACGGCCGACGTGCCGACCACCACCAGCACCTCGCACTTTTCGATCGCGGCGAACGCAGCCGCCATCACCGCCTCGGGGAGAAACTCGCCGAACCACACGACGCCCGGGCGCTCCATCGCCCCGCACTTGGAGCATAGCGGCGGGACCCGTGGCAGCGGCACCGTGCGCTCCTCGCGCTCGCGCCCGCAGCCGAGGCAGCGCACGCGCCAGATCGAACCGTGCAGCTCGAGCACCCCGCGTGCGCCGGCCGCCTGGTGCAGCCCATCCACGTTCTGCGTAACGACGGCGTATCGCGGAAAGCGCTCCTGCCAGCCTGCCAGCACGCGGTGTGCCGGGTTGGGCTTCACGTTTGCCAGGTTACGGCGCCGCTCCTCGTAGAAACGCCAGACCTTCACTGGGTCGGCGTAGAAGCCGCGCGGGCTCGCGAGCTCCTCCACGGGGTGACCTTCCCAGAGGCCGCCGGCGCCGCGAAACGTCGGAACCCCGCTCTCCGCCGAGACGCCTGCGCCGGTGAAGGCTACGACCCGCTGCGCCGAGCGCAGTATTTCGGCCGCTTCCGCGACGCTCTCCGGCTGCATTGTCCCATTCTAGCCCCCGAGGCCGGAGGGCCCATGACGCCGGCCCCGACGGACTCACTGCGGGAGCAGGAGGACCCACCCCACGTACGTCACCACGGAGAGCACCGTGGTGACGAGCACGCACGAGCTGGCGAGATCGATGTCACCGCCCAGGCTGGCAGCCACCGAGTGGCTCGCCACGGCGGTCGGCGCCGCCAGCACCAGGGCACCGATCGCGATCTCGCGCGGGGGAGCCCCGAGAATCGCGAGCAACCACCACCCCAATGATGGCATCAGAACCAGCTTGATGACCGACGCGGCGGCCAGGCTACGCCACAACCCCCGCCATCGCCCGATCTTGAGCTCGGCGCCCAGCGCCAGCAGAGCGCCGGGGAACGCCAGGTCGGCAAGGGCGTTGAGCGTCGCGGCGAGCCACCCCCAGGGCCGCCAGTGCACGACCGCAAGGAGGAGGCTGAGGAGCGCGCCGATAACGATCGGGTTGGCCAGCACTCGGAACACGATGTGCCCGTTGCGTTCCCCTGGGGGCCGGTACCTCTCCAGCGCCGTCACCGCGAGCAGGGTCATCGTCGGGATCACCACGGCGGAGCTCACCGCGGCCAACCTGAGGCCGTCGTCGCCGTAGAGCGTGAGGATCAGCGGAAAGGTGAAGTACACGATGTTGCCGCGAATGGCAGCCTGCGCGAGCGTCCCACGCTGGGGCAGCGGAAGCCGCAAGGCACGGGCGGTGACCAGCGCGACGATCAGGGCAACGCATAGCACGACCACCGCCACAAACATGAGTCGGGGGGACAGCGCGGACTCCAGCGGCGAAGTCCCGACCTTCGCGATGAACAGGGCCGGCAGCGCGAAGTACATCACGAGTCGGTTGAGACCCGCCGCCGCCGCGTCGCCGAGAACCCCCGACCGGCGCGCGACCACGCCGAGACCCATCAGCAGGAAGATCGGCACGAGCCCGGCAAGCATGGCCACGGTCGCGCAGTGTAAAGCAGCGCGCGCGGTTTCGCAGCAGCCGATTCGACCCTTGAGCTTGGTCGTGCTGAACCGTATCCTGGGATTGCCGCGGAGGGGTGGCCGAGCGGGCTAAGGCACCAGTCTTGAAAACTGGCACGGCGCAAGCCGTCAGGAGTTCGAATCTCCTCCCCTCCGCCAAGGTCTCTCCGTCAGTAGCTCCCGCAACGGAATCCGCCCGCCCGGAGGTGTGCCCTGCCCCGTGGTACCTTTGCATGAGGATGAGTGCGAACGCGAAGCGGGCGACCCCGGCCCAGCAGGCGCTGGTCATCGGCGCGGTCTTCTTCATCGCGTACCTGCTGACGCGGACGCGCAACCTCGGCGGCGACGACACCGTCTTTGCGATGGCGGTGGACAACTTTCTCTCGGGTGGCGCTCCATCCCGCGAGGTTTTCCACCCCCACCACCCGATCTTCAACCCCCTCGTGGCCGCGCTGTGCTGGGTACTGCGCCTTGCCGGGCTCCACCCTTTCACCGCGGACGTCGGGGCAGCGGTTGCCGCCCTGTTCGCGGCGGGCGTCGCGGGAGGCCTGGTGCTGGTGTTGCGCCGCGCGGGCATGAGCGAGGGTCCGGCGCTGCTCGCCGCGGCGATCGCAGGCGCGAGCGGGGGCCTCTGGCGGTACGGCACCTGCATGGAGGTCTACGCGCTGGCGGCCGCGACCGTGCTGCTCTGGCTCGCAGTCGTCGGGCAGGAGCGCCCGCAAGCGATTCCCTCAGGGTTCGCGCTGGCTGCCACGATGCTGGGCCACCTCGCAGCGAGCCTGCTCGTGCTCCCCACTGCGATCCGCCTGCGCAGACGCCCAGCCGCGCTTGTGCAGGCACTGGCCGTGGGTGTGGGGCTGGCCGCCGCCGTTCTCATTGCGATGTTCGTCCTCTGCTACCACGCGCACACACCGCGCCAGTGGTTGCAGGTCGTTGTGCCGGGGCACGGCGGCGACTACCTGAGGCCCCCGAGCCCGGCAGCGGCGCTGCGCGCCCTGCACGGACTCGCGCTGTGGGACTGGTATCGCAGCGTACCCATCTTCTCCGCCACGACCTCGCGGTGGCTGGACGTCGCCGGGGCGGCTGCGGCCGCGCTGCTGCTGGTCACCCTGGCAGCCGGCGTGCTGGCCGCGTTTCGTGATCGCCACCCGCTCGCCGTGACCGCGGGCCTGGCGCTGGCGGGCTACGTCCCGCTCTGGCTGGTCTGGGACGTCGGCAACGTCGAGCACGCGGTCGCGGCCACGCCGCTCTTCGCGACGCTGCTCGCCTTCGGTGCCGCGAAGCTCCCCCGGCGCAGCGGAGAGCTCGCCCTTTCTGCCGCGCTGGTGCTCATGCTGGTCGTGAACGGGCTCGCCTCGGCCGTGCCGCAGTCCCGCCCCGAGAACAGCAGGGAATGCGTGATCGCCTCCTTCGTCTCGACGAGCGTCCCCAGCGATGCGGTGATCCTCTCGGTGGGCGTCGACCCCAGGTTGCGCCTGTCGCTCCCATACCTCTCAGGGCGGCGGTTCGTCACCCTGACGCTGGACGTGGAGAGCGCCCGCGCCCAGGGGCGCCCGCCGCTGGACGGTCTCGCCTACTGGCTGCGCGCTGGCAAGGCAGCCCGCTCCGTCTGGGTCACCCCCGACGTCCTGGACCCGCGGACAATGGCGTGGATTGGGCAGCTCGACGTACCGCCCGGGATCTGGGTGCAATTCGTCGCGGCGGCCCGGCCGGGGCAGCGTCGCGTGCTCTCTCCCGACGGTGTGGTAATCCGGGAGCCGTTCGTCCTCACCGAGATCACGCTGGCCGACTGACCTCGCCGCAGCAAGGCCCAGGGTTCGTGTACGCGAAACCCGCAGTTATGTTCGCTCAGAGACCGCCGATGAAGAGGACAGCGATCGTCTTCCTGAGCGTCGGTGACCTGGACCGCACCCCGGGTATCCGTTTCTTGGCCCCGGGCGTCGTCGTGAAAACGTCCGAATTCGTGGGCACCGCCCACAGAGGAACGGCGCGATGAGCGCCCCGTCACCCGGCGGCGATCGACTTGTGGAAATGTACGACGACCCAGCGCCCGTCACGGTTTTCGAGGATCCAGGTACACCGGACCGGCAGATCCAGGGTCTTACCTCCCATGACGGCCTTGAATTCCCACAGCGAGGTCGCCCACGCCCAGTCGCCCGCCGGCGAGATCTTCACCGAGACGTCGCTGGCGGTGATCTTTGTCTGGGACAGCGCTGCGTTTTGGTCCTCGATGATCTTCTTGAGAGCGTTCCACCCCACGATGGGAGCCCCGTTGGTGCCGTAGTTGACCATGCCAGCGTCGTGGGCCATGACCTTGCCGTACAGATCGATGTCTTCCTTCTCGACGCTCGCGATGTAGTCATTCAAGACCGCAGTCACCGCCGCAGTCTCTGCTGCGACACCCACCCGTTGTTGGCACCCCGCCGCGAGCACGAGAGCCAAGGCGACAAGCAAGACCGCAAGCCTCTTCATACCGCGCCTCCTTCCCGCTCCACGAAAGCGAAGTCAATTCACGCGACGGTCCAGGTAGCGCACCGTCCATGCCAGGCACGGTGCACCGCAGGGCTCCGGCTACCGACCTCGCGACCCCAGGCCGCCTCCTTCTGCCGCTGGATTTGTTCCGGCCGCCATCAGGGCCTGACTGGACCCCCCGGCGGCGGGGGCAGGTGGCCGAGCTGGGCCAGGGCGGCCATGTTGTCCCAGGTTACCCAGCTCTCGACGATCTTGCCGTTCTCCAACCGGTGGATCCCCACGGCCTTGCAGTCCATCACCTTCCCGCTCGGGGGGAACGGCCCCATCGGACCGCTCTGGGTGCCGCGCACCGTGATGTAGGCGGCAAGGTAGTCTCCTTCACCGAGAGAGACCTCGATCGTCTCGTGGTAGTCGGGGAACGTCGCCCGCCACTCCCTGTAGAGCGCCTTCATCGCCTCGCGCCCGTGGATGTCCGGCCCCGTCGCCTGGCAGTGCCGGACGTAGTTCTCCGCGAGCACCTCGTCGATGACCGCCAGGTTGCCCTTGTTTCCGACCTCCTCCGAGTACCGCCGAGCGACCGCCTTGTTCGCTTCCACACGTGCGGCTGCACTCGGGCGGCACGCCACCATGACACCAAGGACCACGGCGCTCACCGCAAGCAACCGGAATGCTCGATGCATGGTCCGACCTCCCCTCTCGTCGCAGACCCTCCGCGCGCGGACCGTGCGCGCGCTGCCGCATGCGGGCGCGCGGGCAAGCGCGTGGCAATTGGGTTTGTCCTGTCTGCGGGAAACCTAGGCTCCGGCCATACCCCTGTCAAGGGTCTCGAAAGCCGAGGGCAGTTCGTCCTTGCCGCCCCCTCAGGCCTTGGGGGGGGCGACCGCGTCCACCTCGACCTCGACGAGCCAGTCCGGGTCAACGAAGCGCGAGACCTGGACGAACGTGCTCGCCGGCCTGATGCCGCGGAAGCACTCGCCGTGCACCTCCCCCACTGCCTTCCAGTCCTCGATTCGGGTCAGGAAGACCCTGGTTCGGATGACGTCGTCCAGGCTCGCGCCGAGCTTCTCCAGGGCCTGCTTCGCGATCTCGAAGCAGCGCCGGGCCTGGGTGGAAGGGTCGCCGGCACCGACCGTCTTGCCGTCGGGGCCGATCGGTGCCGTGCCCGAGACCGCAATGGCCTGACCTATCCTGACCGCCCGCGAGATTCCTATCACCGGCTCGTACGGGCTGGCCGAGGACACGCTCTGACGTTTTGGCTTGCTCATCCGGGTTCACCCCCCTCCCCATTCTGGACCGCGAACTCCCGCCGCGGACGCCACTGCGCCCTGCCGGTTCTCCTTGCCGGGCGGCTGGCGTCTCGCGCCCAGTCACCACTCGATGAGGCCGCCGGCCACCGGGTCGTGGATACCGCACGGTGCCTCACGGTCAACCGAGTCCACCCAGTCCGCAAACCTCACGGCCGCGTCCCGCGGCGACGTGTCGGCATCGGCGGGCGCCACGTCAGTCATCAGCCGGCCGGGGTGCACCGCGAAGACGCGGATCCCCTCCGCCCTGAGCTCCTGGTCGAGGCAGGCCGTGAGCATGTTCTGGGCGCACTTGGCGATCTTGTAGGAGTAGACGTCGCCGCCCTCGCCGGCCACCGTGAGCCCGATCGAGCCCTTGCGCGACGTGATGTTGGCCACGATCGGCCTCTCGGCCCTCCTCAGGAACGGAAGGGCCGCCAGGGTGCACCGGAAGGCCCCTACGCAGTGGACCTGGAACAGCTCCTCGAGGTCCTCGGGTGTCAGGTTCGGCAGGCGTCGCAGCTTCTTGATGCTGCCGGCGTTGTTGACGAGGAGGTCCAGGGACCTCGTGCGAGCCTGGAGCACCTTGGCGATCCGGTTTCCCGCATCCGGGGAGGTGACATCCGCAACGATCGGGTAGCCCGCCGTCCAGGCGACCGCCTTCAGGTCATCTGCGATGAACGGGTCCCGCACGACGGGGAACACCGTCCAGCCCCGCTCGAGGAACACCTTGAAGAGCTCCCGACCGAACCCCTTGCTGGCACCGGTGATCAACACGGATGGCATCGGCGATCCACCCCCTCGGCGTCACGAATGGTATGTCGGATCTCACCCGACGCAACAGCTCGGCGTTCCTGCCGGGCGAAAGCACCGCAGGGCCCACCTACTGTGACGACACTGTTTGCACGGCGGCCCTCGTTCTGCCGATCGGGTGGAGCCAGGCGACCAGGGCGCCGTACAGGGAGAACTCGACGGCTCCTGCCGCAAACCACGTGCAGGCGAGAGAACCGGGGATTGGGTACAGCACGTACTGGTTCACGTCCACGAGGAGTCCGGCCACGGCGGCGAAGAACAACCCGTACACGATCCCCTCGCCCACCGTTCCCTTGCGCGCAAACCGGCCGTAGCCGAGGACGAACAGCAAGGCAAAACCCGCGCTGGCGACGATAGACATCCACATCTTTCCGGCCACGTCGGGACGCAAAAGGTGAGCGATTGCGGCGTTGGCCTCACGCAGCACGACCAGATGCACCAGCCCGCCCCACACCATCCCGACCGCGAAGATCGCCAGCGACACGAGAAGAATGCGCTTGACGCTCATGAGGTTCCTCCACCCGCTGTGCCGTCGCGTCCGGTGCGAAATGTTGGCGCGATCGATCGCCACCACCCGTTCACGAGACGAGGCCTCCGGCTCTGCCGACGTCGTTCGACCGTAATTACACCGCCTCCATAGTCGAGGGAGGCTTGGGCGCGATGTTGTAGGTGACGCTCACGACCCCGGAAACGTCCCGGATGATCTCCTGAGCCAACTGCTCAAGGACTGTAAATGGAAGGCGCGTCGGTGTCGCGACACGTGCGTCCACGCTCTCCCAGCAGCGCACCTCGATCTGCTGACCGAAGTCGCGTTTTCCGTCGCGCATGCCGGTCACGCGATCCTCGTGGAGGATCGCCATGAACTGGAACGCACCTGTGCTCTTGAGCAACCTCTCGACAACCGCGGTCGCTTTCCGAACGGTCTCGATGCGCTCCGGTGTCACCGCCCCGATCACGCGAGCCGAGAGCGCCGGACCCGGGAACGGGATCCGATCGAAGACCTCGGCAGGGAGCCCAAGAGCCTTGCCGAGCTTCCTCACGCCATCCTTGCGAAGCTGGATCAGCGGTTCGAGGATGCGGTAGCCGAACGCCTCCTGCGGGTCGATCCCGATCTGCTCGAAGACGTTGTGCTGGCGCTTGATGCCGGCCACTGTTTCGTCCACGTCGGTGAGGATCGTCCCCTGGAGCAGGAACCTTGCACCGCTTTCCTTCACCAGTCGTCCGAACACCTTCCGATAGAAGGTCTGCGTGATGGCCTCGCGTTTCTCCTCGGGGTCCGCGATGCCCCGGAGCGCCGCGAAGAACTCAGCCCGTGCATCCACGGCTTCGACGGCAACACCGAACTCCCGAAACAGCCCCACGACGCCCTCGGGCTCTCCCTCGCGCATGAGCCCGTTTTCGATGAACACGGTTCTGAGGCGGCTCCCCAGGGCGCGATGCCCGAGCATCGTGACAGTGGACGAGTCGACGCCTCCCGACAGCGCATTGATTGCGATCCCGTCCCCAACGGCGTCTCTGATCTCCGTGACCCTTTCTCGGATGAACCTCTCGGTGTCAAGCGCCTGCGCGGTGATCTCCGTGATCATGTGAATGTCTCCTCCCTGTAGCGCCTCGGCTCGCGAGCCCCACCCTCGCCATCTTCACATACCACAACGTGGCACGTCGTGTCGGCGAGTAGTTCCTGCGGCGGGCGGGGTCCCCTCGAACCCCAGGCAGGCGTCGCACCCTGCGGGCTCTGCGCCCCAGTCAGGCCGGGCAACGCCTGCAAGACTGCTATGTGGTTGCGCTGGTCGCCGTGGCGGTTCCCCGGGGCAAGCCAAAAGCGAGGGTCTTTCACGCTCGGCGGGCAACGGCGAAGCCCCCGTCGTGGCCGGTCAGGCCTTTCCGGGAGGAGCGGCGACCTCCGGGAAGTGACGGCGTATCGCAGCGCTCAGATCCTGTGGCTCGAACGGCTTCTGCAAGTACTCCTGGACCTGGTACTTCTGCCTGGCCTCCGACTCCCAGCGGCGACCCTTGTAGACGGCCGTCACGATGAACAAGACCGGCTTGTAGTCGGGGGCTGCTGCCCGCACCTTGTCAATGACCTCGAAACCGGAAAGCAGCGGCATGAGCCCGTCGAGGATCGCAAGCTGCGGGCGCTGCGAGAGCATGATCTCCATCGCCTCGCGCCCGGTGGCAGCCTCCACCACATCGAGTCCGTGCTCCCGCAGCACGTCGGCCACGAAGACTCGGAACACGTGACTGTCGTCGGCGATCAAGACCCGAGTGAGACCCATCATTCTCCTCCCTGCGGGCACCACATCACATCGTCAGTTCCTGAAGATCCGAATGCGCCTGTGCGCCTCGCATGACGGCCAGAACTCGTCGAGGCTCGGCAGCGACCTCATCGCGAAGACGCTGCCGTGCGGATTCTAGCGCATAAGCCCTTCGGACCGCTCGGACCCCCGGCCGGTCTCAGGCGAGCGGCCGCCATCGGGGCGATCAGACATTCGGGGGAGGCCCGGCGATTTCGGGAAAGTGGCGGCCGATCGCCTCGAGGAGCTCCTCGGGCTCGAGCGGTTTCTGTAGGTACTCGTGGACCTGGTACTGCCTCCTGGCCTCCGCTTCATAGCCTCGGCTCTTGTAGACCGCCGTCACGATGATGATGACGGGCGTGTAGTCCGGGGCCGCCTCCCGCGCCTTCTTGATGACGTCGAAACCGGAGAGCAGCGGCATGAGGCCGTCGAGCACCGCAAGCTGAGGGCGCTGAGCGAGCATCACCTCAAGCGCCTCTTTCCCAGTAGCGGCTTCCAATACCTCCACGCCGCGCTCGGCTAGCACGTCGGTCATCAGAATCCGAAAAATGCGGCTGTCGTCGGCGATCAACGCTCGCGTTAGGGCCATCTTCCTCCCCGCCTGCGCAACCCCATCAGCTCACCATCCCCTCGGAGCGGAACGCCGCGCCGCCCGCCACCAAGGACAAGGCATGCACGCATCTCCTGCAGATGATGGTAGCACCACCACGGGCGGCGCGCCGTCTCAGGCCAGCGCCCCCGGGCGGAACGAAATGGCCACGAACACCTCCTCCGGGACGACCCGGCCGAAACCCGCTGCGAGGCTACGCCGGCTTGCTGCTGTTCCAGATGTCGCGGTGGAGCTTCCACTGACTGTCATCGGACCGCGGGGACACCCAGACGGCTAGTCGCCATCCGCGCGCCGGAACTCGATCACCCACACCCACGGGTTGCGCTCCCAGGTGGTGCCCCGAGCCGCGTTGACTGCGCTCCACCACTGCGCGAAACCCTCGCGGTCGGCCTCCGGACTCGGAACAGGCGCCCCCTCCCGCCACGTACCGCCCTCGGCCACCAGGTCTTCCGAGCTGATCGCCTGCACCTGCTCGAGGCGCACGCCGGTGATCTCGAGCGTGAGCCGTGATGCCCACTGGGGCATCTCCCTGGCCGTACGGAACTCCCGGGGGACGCCCTGCTGCTCCCCTCCGCTCCGGAGGGACAGCTCCTCATCCGCCAGGTAGCGGATGCGCCTCCGCGCCTGCCCCGGCTCGAGCCGCCCGTCAACCTCGACGGGCAGCGTCCAGGGCTCGCGGACCCAGAGTCGGTCCCCGGGTCCCCCGAGAGGGCACGGCTCCCCGCGCGCGGTCTGATCGCCCTCGGTCCAAGTCAGCCGGCCCTCGAGGTCCATGCCGGCGATCGCGGCCCCTTCGGGCGGCTGCGGATCGAGAGCCTGGCGAAGCTGGGTCTTGCGTCCGGCGAGGATGGCCCGCACGCATGCCGTTGTCAGGGTCTTCGGCCGGCTTTCGATCTCGCTCACGTTGAACCCCAGAACGTTGGTCGCGGCGCCCATGGGACCCGATCCGGGGCGAAAGTATTGTTTCAGTGGAAGTCCCGCGAGGGCGACACCGGTGTGGCGGCGGGCAACGGGCGGCAGCGGCCGGCGCGGACGGTGACGACGCCGTCGCGCGTCTGCGCGGTGCCCTCGACCTCGAGCAGGGCGCTCGAAGTGATGACGGCGCGCTGCAGCTCGAAGTTGTTCGGCATGACCGCGACGTTGGCGAATCCGGTCTCGTCCTCCAGGGTCATGAAACACATCCCCTTGGCCGTGTACGGGCGTTGGCGCACGATCACGACGCCGGCGACGCGCACGAGCTGGCCGTCGCGCACGCGGGCGAGCTGCGCCGCGGAGAGGATGCCGCGCGCGGTCAGCTCCGCGCGGCGCAGCGCGAGCGGGTGCGTGCCGACGGTCATCCCCGAGCCCAGGTAGTCCGCAACGTACCGCTCGCGCAGCGTCATCTCGGGGAGCGGGCTCGGCGGTGGGTCCGGCTGCATCGCCTGCGCGAGCGGCGGCCGGCGGCCATCCAGGGCCGAGACCTGCCAGAGCGCCGAGCGGCGGGTCTGCCCGAGGGACGCAAAGGCGCCCACCTCGGCGAGGGCGGCCAGCTCGTCGTTGCGCAGGGAGCAGCGCGCCGCCACCTCGCGCACCGAAGCGAACGGCCCCTTGGCCCCTTCCTCCTCGATGCGCCTGGCGGCCTCCTCCCGCAGACCCTTGACGAACCGGAGTCCGAGCCGCACGGCCAAGCTCTGGACTGTGGCGCAATCCGGATGTCGGGTTGTCGGCACAGGGTTGTCATTCTCAGGCCGCGCAGCGGCCGAAGAATCCCACCGCACCTCAGCGGAGCGGGGCGCGCTCAGGATGACAGCAGGGGGAACCTCAACCCGGCAGGCGAAACCCGACGAGTTCACATCGATGGGGAGGACGCGCACGCCGTGGCGCCTGGCATCCTGCACCAGCGTGGCAGGGTGGTAGAACCCCATCGGCCAGGCGTTGAGCAGCGCGGCCAGGAAGCAGGTCGGGTGGTGCGCGCGCAGGTAGGCGGAGGCGTAGGCGATCAGCGCGAAGCTCGCCGCGTGGGACTCGGGGAAGCCGTAGAGCGCGAACGAGGTGATCCCCTGCACGATGTCGTCCGCAGCCTTTCCCGTGATGCCGCGCGCCGCCATCCCCTCGCGGAGCTGGCGCTCGAGCCTGGCCATGCGCTCGAGCGAGCGCTTGGCGCCCATGGCGCGGCGCAGCTCCTCCGCCTGACCGCCGGAGAACCCCGCCGCCACCATCGCCACCCGCATGAGCTGCTCCTGGAAGAGCGGCACGCCCAGGGTGCGCTTCAGTATCGGCTCCAGGTCCGGGTGCGAATAGGTCACTCTCTCGCGCCCGGCGCGTCGGTTCAGATAGGGGTGCACCATCTTGCCGACGATCGGTCCGGGGCGGATGATCGCCACCTCCACGACCAGGTCGTAGAAGCGCTGCGGCTTCATGCGCGGCAGCGTGGCCATCTGCGCCCGGCTTTCGATCTGGAAGACGCCGACGGTGTCGGCGCGGCACAGCATGTCGTAGACCTCGGGGTCGTCGGGCGGCAGGTGGGCGAGGTCGATCGCCACCCCCTCGTGCTCCCTGATGAGCGGCACCGCGTCCTGCAGCACCTGCAGCATGCCGAGGCCCAGCAGGTCCACCTTGATGATGCCGAGGTCGGCGCAGTCGTCCTTGTCCCACTGGATGACCACGCGCCCCGGCATGCTGGCGGGCTCCAGCGGCACCACGTCGTCCAGGCGCCCCGCCGCCAGCACCATGCCGCCGGAGTGCTGGCCGAGGTGACGCGGCAGGTGCATGATGCGCGCCACCAGCTCGACCAGCAGGCGTGCCCGGCGCTCCTCGGGGGCGAGGCCCGCGATTCGCAGGTGCTCGGGCAGCTCCTCCCGCACGTGGGCCGCAAACTCCCAGCTCCCGGAGAGCGCCGACAGGCGGTCGAGGTGCTCCGCGGAGAAACCCAGCACCTTGCCCACCTCGCGGATCGCGCTGCGCCTGCGGTAGGTGATCACGTTGGCGGTCATGGCGGCGCCGCGCTCGCCGCAGGCGCGGTAGACGTGCTGGATCACCTCCTCTCGCAGGTCACCGGAGGGCAGGTCGATGTCGATGTCCGGCCACTCCCCCCGCTCCTCGGAGAGAAAGCGTTCGAACAGCAGCTCCATCGCGATGGGGTCCACCGCCGTGATGGAGAGCGCGTAGCAGACCGCCGAGTTGGCCGCCGAGCCCCGCCCCTGGGCGAGGATGCCGCGGGCGCGGCAGAAGCGCACGATGTCGTGGACCACCAGGAAGTACCCCGCGAGGCCGAGCTTCTCGATGAGCGAAAGCTCGCGCTCGAGCTGCAGCCGCACCTTGAGGGTGACGGTGAAGTAGCGCTCGCGCGCCCCCTCCTCGACCCGCGCCCGCAGTTCCTCCGTCTCGTCGCGCCCCGCCTCAAGGCGGGCCGAGGGGAAGCGGTACGGGAGCTGGTGCAGACGGAACGGGCAGGCGTCCGCGACGCGGCGCGTCGCCGCGACCGCCTCGGGGAGGTCGGCGAACAGCCGCGCCATCTCGGCCGGGGAGCGCAGGCAGCGCGCACGGTTGGGCTCGACGAGGCGCCCCGCGGTGTCCAGGGTGCGGTGCTCGCGGATGCACGCCAGCACGTCGGCCAGCGGCCCGTCGGCCGGTGCGGCGGCGAGCGCGTCCTGGGTCGCCACCACCGGCACCCCCGCCGCTCGCGCCAGGCGCACGAGGGCGGCGTTGCGGGCCTCCTCGCCCCGGCGCTGGTGGCGCTGCACCTCCACCGCCACCCGGCCAGGGTCGAAGATCTCGACCAACCGGTGCAGCACACCGGCAGCAGGCCGCTCACCGCCTTCCTTCAAGGCTCCAACGAGCGGGCCGCTCTCGCCGCCCGCGAGCGCAAACAGGCCGCCGGCGTGCTGCTCGAGCAGCTCCCAGGAGATGCGAGCCTCGCCCTTGGGACGCCCGAGCGCCCCCGAGGTGAGCATCCGGCAGAGGTTGGAGTAGCCGCGCGCGTCCTGGACGAGGAGCGGCAGGCGGCTGCCGTCGGGGAACACCGTCTCGGCACCCACGATCGCCTCGAGACCAGCCTCCCTGGCCGCCTTGTGGAAGCGCGGGATGCCGTACACCCCACCGCGGTCGGTCACCGCCACCGCGGGGAGGCCGAGTCGCGCCGCCCGCTCCGCCATCGCCTCCGGCTCGCTCGCCCCCTCCAGGAACGAGAACGCGGTGTGCGCGTGCAATTCGCAATACAGTGAAGAGTTGAGAGTTGAGAGTTGAGAGTTTGCGGTCCTGACGGGCGCATCCGTGCTCTTCACTCTTAACTCTTCACTCTTCACTCTTAACTGCCTTTCAGTCATAGATCCCATCAGCGAACCACCGGCGCTCGAGGCGGTCGAAGTAGACCCGCAGCAGCGAGCCGTCTTCGGTGGCGACGTCGAAGTCCTCCCGCGCGCACGACTCATCCCCCCACCAGTCGCCGACGAACCGGTACGGGCCGGCCCACCCCACCACCATCCCCCCCGTCCCATCCACCCGCGCCACCACGGGCCGGCCGCCGACTGCGACCACCTGCGCCTGGCGCGGCGGCCGGAACGCCCGCAGGACAGGCGAGGTGAAGGCTTGAGGTTCTGGGCTTGCGGCTGGGGGAGAAGCCCCCTGCGACGGAGCAGGCGCGAAGGGCAGCACACCCCAGGCACCGGGGCGGTGGGTGTCGGGAACGGCCGGCGCGCCTACCCGGTCCGGCCCCACCAGAGCCGCCAGGCGGGCGAGCGCGGTGGAGAGCTTTCCGGGCGCCGGCATGGCGGGACCGAACAGCGAACCCTGCGCCAGCCGCACCCGGCCCGGCGTGACCAGGGCCGCCACCCCCTCCACCGGGGTCCCCGGTGGGCTCGCCTCGAGCTGCAGCCGCGCCAGCGCCAGCACCGCCGGCACCTCCCGCGTGGGCGCCACCAGCTTGAGGCGGCACTCCCGGTGCCCTCCCCCCTCCAGGTGCAACTCCAGCAGGACCTCGGAAAAGCCCTCCCCGCGCAGTTCCAGGCGCTGCTCCAGGCGCGAGAGGATGCCGCTCGTCAGGAACAGGAACGGCTCCAGCACCCCGAGGGGGAAGTCCAGCTCCACCCCCTCCCGCAGCACCTCCCGCCGCGGGTCGGGAACGAAGGCGACCGTCTCCTCCCCGCACGCGAGCCGATGGAGCGCCACCCCTCCGGGCCCGAGCCGGAGCGCGACCTCCCGGCGCGGGAGCCGGGCCAGCTCACCGGCGGTGGCGAGCCCCCAGCGCGCCAGCATCGCCGCCAAATCGGGCGGCGGTTTCAGCAGCACCAACGGCAGCGGGGCCATGAACGCCTGCTCCTCGCCGGCCCTCACCACGACCAGCTCGCCTGACCTCGCCGCGGTCCTGGCCACGCCGACGCCAGCGGCAATGCCGACCCTGGCCTCCAAACCGACCCGCCGGCAGGCACGCAGGAGTTCGTGGGCAATGGCCTGCTCGCTGCCGAAGCGGGGGACGAGACCCCCCGCGTCGAGCAGGACCTCGCCCGGCGTGTGCCGCCGGACCCGGGGTGAGAAGCCGCCGGCCACGTCGGCGAGCGCCTCGTCCGCCGCTGCTGCTGCCGCCTCCGGGGTCACCCGTACCAGCGTCGCCGGCGCCACCTGCCGCGCCTGCGCCGCGGTCATGCCGGCCCGCACGCCGAGCTCCGCGGCCTCCGCCGCGACACACACAATCAAGTCGCGGGGCAGCGGGCCGGCGGCCACGGCGAGCGGCGCCTCGGCCAGTTCGGGGGTGCTGCGGCGCAGCGCCTGCAGGGGGAAATCGGGGACCCACAGGGACGCGGTGCGCATAGCGCATCACCCGGCCGCAGCAGCCCTGTGGGGCTGGTCCCCCGGGCCGGCATGCACGCGCGGAACCCGTGCCCCACGCTCTATGCCACCCCGCTCCACGTGCGCCTCGAGGGTGATGCCGGCCAGCCACCGGGGTTCCCCATCCGCACCCTCGCCCCAGCGCACCCCTCCCCGCCCCAGCACCACCGTCACCCCGGCGAGAGTCCCCACCCAGGGACGCTCGGCCAGCACCAGCGCCACCGCCCCAGCCCGCTCCACCGCCCGGGCCAGCCGGAGGCGCAACGCCCCTCGCCCCCTGCCTCCACGCCCCTGTGCGGATGACACGCCCGACCCGAAGTCGAGGACCACCACCGTGAACCCGCCCACCTCCAGCACAAGCTCGGCGGCGCGCGCGGCCTCCTCCACGCCGCGGGGACGCACCCAAAGTACCCGCCGAAGGTCTACCCCCACCGCGGCCACCGAGGCGGGGTCGAGGGCGTCGGCGGCATCGAGCCACGCCACCACCTCGCCGCGGACGGTGGCCGCCGCAACCGTCGCGATCGCCACCCCCGACCGCCCCGAGGAGTCAGGCCCCGCCAGCTCGCCCACTTTCCCCTGCGGCCAGCCTCCCCCCAGCAGCGTATCCAGTGCCGCCACCCCGGAGGTGAGCCGGGGCCGTGCGCGCTCCCGCCTCACCCAGCGCTCGCTGGCCTCTCGCAGGCCTTCCAGGGCGGGCGCGGATGCATGAGGCACTATCATAGTCAAGACCAATTTAGAATGCACTACTATGATTGTCAAGTCCTCGGCAACCGACAGCGACCACGCTGGCATCCCTCTGCAGACACTTGAGCCTCCGGAGGTTGAGCCGGATGTCGTGCATCAGGGCCAGTCGAGAACCACCGACGCACCCCGGCCCCCTGGAGTTGACACGCTTCCATTCCACGCCTATACTGATAACGAGAGTTGTCAGACGGGCACCGTCGCGGGGTGCTTACGACCGACCCGGGATACATCGGGAGCCCTGGAAACGGGGGATGTGCCATGGGCGTGGAAGAACTCGGAACCGCACTACGAGACACCCGCCACCGCCGTGGAATGAGCCAGCAGGCCCTGGCGGACCGGGCCGGGCTCTCCCGCAACTTCGTCGCCCAGATCGAGCGCCGCGAGTCGATGCCCACGGTGTCCACCCTCTCCCGCCTCGCCACGGCCCTTGCGACCACGGTCGCCGAGCTGCTGGGGGAAGACCTCCCCACCGGGGAGCCGGGCGACACCGTCCCAGTGCCGCTGGTTGCGGACAGCATCGCCGCTGGCCCTCCCATGTTCGTGGCCGACCACGTCGAGCGCTACGAGAAGATCCCCTACTCGCTCCTGCGCAACCTGGGCGTGGACCCCCGGCAGCCGGTCCTGGTCCGCCTGGGTCCCGACCAGGACTCGATGGCCGAGACGATCCCGGCGGGCTCGACGGTCCTGCTCGACCGGACGCCCGTGCGCGAGGTGGCCCCGCGGGGGATCTACGCGGTGCGAGAGGACATGGGCGGCGAGCCCGGCTGCACGATCAAGAGGCTCGTGGTGGACACGGACTCCCGGGTGCTGATCCTGCTCTCCGACAACCCGGCACACCTGCCGCGCGCGATTCGGCTGCGGGCCGGCCAGGCCCTCTCGGACGTGGTCATCGGCCGGGTGGTGTGGTGGACACCGCCCAGCCCGGTACGGCGGTGACGACTCAGCGCTTCCGTGCTCTCGACGCTCGCCCTGTCGTAGACGTGCCGCGCGGTCGCCGAAGCGCCGCCGGCGTTGCAGCTCCACCCGGGCCGCGTAGCATCGGCCGCTCCTCCCGGTTGACCGTGAGCTGGAAGACGTCAGGCCGGGCGTAGTGGCCTGCGACGTCCAGGATCCACCTTGGCCCCCGGACCCGGCTCGGGTCCACCTCGGCGATGACCAGACCGTCCTGCTTCTCGAGCGGCCCGGCGATGACCTTGCCGTCGGGGTCGACGATCGCGCTCCCGCCAACGTTGATCCACTCGCGCCCGGGCGGGTAGAGCGCCTTGAACTCAAAGTGGTCGGGGATGTCGTCGCGTCGCAACGCCATGCAGCAGCCGATCACGTAGACGCGCCCTTCCTTCGCAATGTGCCGGAGCGTCGAAAGCCACGGCTCGCCGCTGTCCCAGGTGGGCGCGAGGTAGATCTCCGTGCCCGACGCGTACATCGCGTACCGCGCCAGGGGCATGTAGTTCTCCCAGCAGATCAGCCCGCCGACCCGGCCCACGGGCAGGTCCACAGCCTGTAACGTGCTTCCATCCCCCTGCGCCCACACCAGGCGCTCTCCTCCCGTGGGAACCAGCTTGCGGTGCCTGGCCACCAGCTGCCCGCGTGCGTCGATGTACACGAGCGTGTTGTACAGGCTTGTGCCGCTTGCGTCGGTGTTGCGCTCAGAGACACCGACGGCGACGCTGACCCGTGCCCTTCCCGCGGCGCGGCAAAGCTTTTCCGTGGCGCCCGAAGGAATCGAGACCGCGTTGGCGAGCAGTTCCCCGTAGAGAAAGTTGAGGGCCGCCTTCTCGCGCGCCGGCACCAGCCATGCCCAGTCCGGGTAACCGGGGATGAACGCCTCGGGGAACACAAGGAGGCGCACGCCCTCGCGGCCCGCCTCGGCGATCAGGTCGCAGGCCCTCTCCACGGTCTTGCCCAGGTCCATGAAGACCGGGGTCGCCTGCGCCGCAGCAACCTTGAATGAGACGCTTCTTTCGGTCATGGAGAACCTCACAGGAGCAGCGGGCCGTTTTTCGGCGATCCGCAGCCGTGCCCTTGCCTGCCGATGCACATCCGAGTGAACGTTGCCCGGCGCTCTCTCGATTCCCCGGCCGGCAGACGGGCGCCGACCGCTCCGAGCCAGCGCCGACTGTCGCGGCTAGTACCCTTCCAGGATCGTGACCACGAGGTCGCGCGCGAAGTCGCGCGAGAGACGGTCCAGCGCCTCGATCTCGCGGTCGAAGTAATCCCTCGCCAGCGGGTCTACCGGGTAGGCGGTGTTGCGTGCGAACCGCTCGTCGCGCCACAGCACCGCGGGCTTCTCCCCCGTTCGGTCCACGAGTTGGACGTCGGCGATCACCGTGAGCTGATACTCGGTGGCGCGTCCCTGCTGGTCGAACTGCACCGGGTTGACGACCGCGCTCTTGACGGTGCCCGAGAGCACCGCATCCGCCTTGTCCCCGCTCGCCACGAGCTGGAAGCGCCCGCGACGCACCCACTCCTGCGTGATCTGCTCGGTCAGGCGCTGATCCACCTCGGACCGACTGGTCTGGTTGATGAACGGCGCCACGTAGAGCGTCTGCAGGCGCGCGGGCAAGTTGCTCGACGTTCCGACGAGGTGGTACCCGCACGCAGCGCTCAGCGCAAACAGCAGCACCGCGGTCGTGACACGAGCGCCGGAAAAGGTCAAAAGGGAAACGGCAAACGGACGGCGCATCGATTCGGTTGTCTCCCCGTCTTCCTTTTCCCTTTTCCCTTTCACGTCTTCGCGGTTTCTCATCCCTTCACCACCAGCGAGACCATGCGGTCGGGCACGTGCACGACCTTGACCACTTCCTTGCCCTCGAGCCACTTCGCGGCGGCCTCGCGGGCCGCGGCGGCGGCGGCAACCGGGTCGAGGCCGGGCTCGACCTCCACCGTGGCTCGCAGCTTGCCGTTGACCTGCACCGCAAGCGTGACGCGCTGGCGCGCAAGCAGCGCGGCATCGTAGGTCGGCCAGCCCGCACGCAGCAGCGACCCCTCGTGACCGGCGATGTGCCAGAGCTCCTCGGTGACGTGCGGCGCGAACGGGTGCAGGAGCTTGAGGAGCGTCTCGTACGCCTCGCGCAGCGCTCCCTCGCCCGCCTCCTGCTGAGTCTCGCCGATCCCGTTGACCAGCTCCATCATCGCGGCGATCGCGGTGTTCGGGTGGTAGCGCTCGAGATCGGTGTGCACGCGCTTGACCGAGCGGTGCGTCGCAATGCGCAGGCGTTCGTTGGCACTACCCTCCCCGGCCCTGCCGGCTGCGTCCGCGACCGCATCCTGGAGGGCCCACACCCGCTGCAGGAAGCGGTGGGCGCCGAGCACGCCCTCGTCGGTCCACTCCGCCTCCTTCTCGGGCGGTCCCATGAACAGCGTGTACACCCGTTCGGTGTCCGCGCCGTAGCGCGCGATGAGCGC
>Ga0315281_10002303_pt1 | contig 28331 bp, 30 predicted proteins | sample YL17G07_0_MG_FD_204540 | JGI IMG/M metagenome (GOLD analysis project Ga0315281, IMG submission 204540) | Sediment microbial communities from Yellowstone Lake, YNP, Wyoming, USA - YL17G07_0 | ecosystem: Environmental > Aquatic > Freshwater > Lake > Sediment | place: USA: Wyoming | collected...
TCAGTCTGGTATGCCTACGGGGCCGAAGATCGTCCGCTTGGCAAACTCCAGATCCAAAGTGCGGAAGGTCGCGGGTTCAAATCCCGCCCGGTCCACCATATTTATGGCTTCTTGTTCCCGTGTTTTGGCCGTTTCTTACCCGAACGGTTCGGATTTGAGGCTTGGGGTTTTTCGGGTCTGCGAGATTTCCTAGTGGGTACAAACCCGCACAATTCGCAAATGTCGTTGGTGCTAGAGGCAAGAACGCACAGATACTTAGTTCGGTTACAATGATGGAATGAAAGAAAGCAGAGGAACGGAGTGACCTTAGTTAGTCTCGTGGGTTCAAATCCCACCCCCGGCGCTTCTTAATTAACCCACTAGGTTCCTTTCCACTGGGCGAAATCGTATCCTTCGGCTTATGGATGCAGAAACAAGGCTACCGAACATCAACCACCCACTACTGTATCCAAGCAATCAAATCCGTAGCCAGACGAGCCAACCTGCTAGACCCAGAATCAACCAAGACCTACGTGGCAACAGCAAACGTTACCGAAGCGCGCAAAGCCAAACTGATCGAGGACCTATACAGATCCTACCGATGGAAACACATCCCATTCCAGAAACCCAACTACCGAAGAATAGAGAAACTACCATTCATACCCTTAGAGTCTGAAGTTGACCAGCTCATCGCTGGCGTCGGCAAGAAAGCCGCAACATTCCTACAACTAATCAAAGAAACCGGCATAAGACCCGGCGAAGCATGGAACCTCAAATGGACAGACATAGACACCACAAGATGCACCGTAACCATAACACCTGAAAAAAACAGCAACCCACGACAACTTAGCCCTGGTCCTTAGCAGCGTCACGCAAGTCAGCTCCACACTCCTCACAATACGTGCTGTCGCGAGCAATCTTCGCTCCACACTCACGACAAAACATGGTTGACCTTGGACGTGGACGCTCGATTTTCGTTTCAGCAGCTGCAACGGGTGTCGGATGCTCAATCGGTGTCTGTGAAACAACCTTCTTTCTTCTCGTGAGAAGGTACAAGACGAGCAGTACTGCCGCCACGATCGCTCCGAAGTTGAAAGCTGACCAATAGTCCGTCAGCCATTGAGGGTATGTCGTGGTGGTCGTGGTCAAAGCCCTAGTTGTCATGGTGGTTGTGATTGGGCTCACTTCAACAGAGAACTCACTACTAGTAAGCGACCCCTCTCGGACGTGGCCATAGGTATCACACATGGCCACAAGCGATGCGAAATGATACTTTCCCCGCGAGTACACCCACAAATGGAACTCCGCAGAACCGCGGCCCGAACTCTCTAGGTTGCTTTGCACACAGGTAGCCTTACCGACAAAATCATTTGGCGTCAGGCAAGAGGCAGGGAGGTAAGCTTTGCCCCCTGCATACTCGTCGGTACCAGGAAGGGCTATGCCAAGCACAAGATGATCACCTGATTTCGCTCCCGTCCAAGAGAAACTGAATGTTACCGGAATTTCCATCGGAAAGGACGTCCCCAGCGCAACGTGAGCCGGATACTGTAGATCACTGATGCTGGTCGACGCTCCACCGTAGAGACCAGTCGTATTGATGGATGAAGTCGTAGTGGCCGTGGTCGAGGCCGAGGTCCAATAGATGGCAAAAAAACCGGCCTCTCCCCCCAAGTCGGAGGTTGCCACACTATTGTCGTTGGCATCATCCAGTAGTGCCGCTAATCCGAATTTTTGCTTTCCCAAGGGCTGCGGGTCAAGGACGAACTTCACATGCTCGCGACCAGAATACATTGGGTGATGTATTACACAGTAGGCGTAGCCTCTAGGTGCGATGCAAGAAGAAGGTTCCTCCACTCTGCCCTTGACATAGCCCTTCTCGGCTAGGACAATGTGAATATGACCTCCTTCTGGCGCTCCTGTCCAAGAGACGGTGAACAATATCGTGGCTTCTGATCCCTGAGCAACATGAGCTGGATACTGAAAGTCAGTTATCTCGATTGACGCTTGGCCGTGAACCTTCGAAACCGGTGCAGTCAATGATAGTGCCGCGAAGAGTAGGAAAACTATGAGGGCCCTCCGCAAGAACAACCCCAAAGAGACTGCTCCCTCCTGAGCTCATAACTACTTCGCATCGTGTGCGACAGAACCTTGATTGGGTTCCCGCCTTCCCCTTGGGAGATATAGAAGAGACCACGTGGAAACGCGACTAATCCCTTTTCTTATAGGTAGGACGAACCGCACATTGTCAGTAGAGATAACAGGCTTGCTATGGCGAGGCCGCCTCCCACTAACACTTACCTCAGTAAGCCCAGCATCCTACCAGGGAAGGCGTTCTAGCGGAAAGCTAGGGGCCTCTAGCAGACCAGAGCCAAATGAAACTGAAGAAGACATACCGGACTAACCCTCATTCAAAAAGGGGATAATACCTATGCTTTGGAATCATAGGGACGTTGACCACCTTTCCAGGCCGTTTTTCTACAGTCGAGCGCAGAACCCTGATCATGCTCGGAATTCCGACTCTTCCGCTACCGATTCCTCTCTCTCAACAGGGCCCCTCTCCTCCGATGTCGGCTCTCGCGTTCTTCCCAATCGTGATGTGACTACCAAGACCACGAGGACTCCGATCGCCGCAGAGAGAAGGCTGACACTAGCATAGAACAATGGACCGAACCCGGCAGCACGGAACGATGTGCTAGAGGTCACATAGTGTACGTCAAGACTTGATGTCAGGGTCTGCCTAAGTGTCGTCACTGTCGTCACCATCTGTTCAACCGTGATGGTCATGTATACTGTTTCTGCCAGAACATTTCCCGTGTGAACAAGAAACATGAACTCATAGTCGTTCCCCGCAGGCACGCTAATCGTGCCGTCATACTGATCGGCAGACCGGGGTGTGAACACGGGAGTGTGCCCATACCAGAAGTCTGCGCCGCAGACCGTCACGAGAACAGCCTGCTGTGGATGAGCGACAGGGCGCATCAGCGAGAAGTCGATTGTCGGCACATTAGACGGCTTCACCGCGTGAGCACTGTAGCTAATGTGGAGCGGCCCGTCATGAAGACTTCGCGAGTAATACAAGCGATAAGCGCATCCCATCCACGAAGGATGACCCCGAGTCAGTTCGAGCGTTTCGTCGATGACTATTTCCGCATACGTAGTGGTAGCCACGCTGGACTTAACACTCGTGACGATACTCTGGGATGTAGCCGTGTAGCTCTCCACAATTGGCACCGGCTGTAAACCCTGGATATACTCATGATAAGACAACCCGGACCCGACCGCCGCGAGGAGCAATACCAGAGACGTGAGAAGAACGCCTGGTTTCATGTAGCATTCACTCCAGAAAGGTCCTGCGATCCCGTCGTTCTCGCGGGTTTCTTCCTAGACCATCCGGACCACGAGTAGGCGAGCACCATACCCACTATCAATGATATGGTGGCAACGATTCCCACATTGAGATATGGGAATGGCTCTGTACCGACAATGGCAGTAGTGCTAGCAACCGTCGTTGTTTCAATGCTCGTGGTTAGAGGAGCAGAAGTGGCTGCCGCGGTGGAACTAGAACTGGTACTAATCGTTGCTGTGTTCGTCATGACAGTCACATCCAGCGTAGTGCTGTAGATCAGGTCCGCCAACGCGTTGGTAGCCAGATTGAGACTTTCACAGACGCGGTCGATGTAATGCTTCGCGGTCGTATCGTAGTTTGCCTCCATCCATTGTGGCGTTCTGCCTTTGCCTGACGTGTCGAATGTTGTATCGTAGGCTAGTTTCATCGTGACTTCATATGGAGATACGCGTTCAAGCCCGCCGTCGAAGACAAGGCAGGAAGAGAATGGTGCGTTGTATATGTCTGTCATCTCGTTAACCCAATGCTCATAGGCTGGTCGATGCGGCGAGGCCTTGATCCAGTCCTCACCTTTTCCCATCACGTGCCCATAGGACGTGACGTCCGTCACATAATGACTTGTTATGCCCATCCATCTCGCGGCGTAGTCCGGTGAACCGGTTCTCAGGTAGTAGATGACCATGTTGTAGGATTCCTGAGCGCGTCTAGCAGCATAGTCGTCCTCCACCGTACCATCCGAGTCGTAGTACACAGCATGGAGGTTCCGATCCGCCTTGAAAACCGTTCCAATCTGACTCGCTATCCCTCCTTGGTCAGGTATCTCGGTTCCGTACAAGTACTCCTCATTCGCAATGCGGTCCTTGGGGTTGCTGTGACTGGTCATCAGCCAAGAATACACGGGATCGAACGGCAGGAACGCCAAGGCGTGCTCAGCTAAGAAATCGTGAGTTCCGTAGCACCTTGAGCACTCTCCTATCATTGTCGACTCGGAGCCATTCTCCCACCCATGGCATGGTTGCACCAATACAATGACAAGCGTTACCAAAAGAAGCACAGACAGAACGCCCCTCATCGACCAATGACCAAACGAGCTGCGACCTTCGCGGTTCTTGACGACCGGGGCTGCAACCAACCCAGTTCTCACTAGTCCCAGTAACAGAACAGCGAGCCCGCGCAGAATTAACACTTCCCATTCTACCCTAAGGCTAACGCGTGCGGGACCAAGCGCTTAACCTCAGCTCACATTGTATGCTTGTGCTATTGTTAGGGACGCTGACCACCCTTTCACCCCATTTTTCTACAGGAGGTATCAGGTGTCCGGAATCATAGAGACAAGCAATCCCGGAAGGAGGTGAAGCACAGGTACACCCAAGGAGTGCATAGGGCCAACTGTCATCAGCTATTGCTTCGACCCACATTTGTTGCAGAACGTCGCATGAGATGGCAGTGGCACACCGCAATTAATGCAGAACTTGCCGGCAGTTGGTTCACGAGGAGAAACAGCGGGAGTCGTTGTACTGATCGGAGCTGACGATGGTGGGGTGGCACCCCTTTTTCTGCTAACAACGAGAACAATTGCAGCGACGACGATGAGTCCGACACCAGAGAAAAAGAGTAGACCAAGACCTGCAGGGCGTACGACGGCCGCCACAACCTGCGTCGGATATACGGTCTGATGCGTAGAATACATGACGGACTCCGTTGTCACAGTGAATTGTCTCTCCTGTATCCCTGCGTCAACATCCAAAGTGATCACGACGGGGTGATTCTTGTCTTCGTTAATGAATGCGATATAGTAATCTCCGCCAGAGGGTAGTGCCACTGTCGACTCGAATGCGTTCGAATCATACTTGTGAGTGACTCCGTCAATGGCCCGGTCCGCCTGGCAAGTGCTTCGGGCCATCCATCTCGTGAAGTCGGCTGCTGTCAGCAACCAAAAATCTACAACACTCCCATCGGTGCGATACGAAACATGTACTTGGCCGGCGTCAAGACTCAGGGTACGAGTATCGTACGTCCCACAGTAGTGCTGTGTGGGCGGATTGAGACTGATCACCTCTCCCTGGAGAATCCAGTTTGTACCGCGTGTTGTCATCACAAACGATTCCGTACTAGTACTCGCCACCGTCTCCGTAGAAGTCACGGTGAGGGATTCGGTGCTCGTTACAGTCAGAGTTCGCAGACTCTCACTGTACCCAGAATATGATGCTCCGGCGCCGAGAACTGCCAGCACAACTGCAAGTGCCACGAGTACACTACCCGTTTTCACGGAGAAATCATCCGATATCAGATGCAGTCGCTTGATTCTTAACGCTTTCCGCCATGGCACCGGTCGTGCATTTCAAGCATTCCTGCAGGAAGGTTTCGTGCAGGGACCCATCTTCGATCCTGTGATCTACAATTAGGAATTTGGTTGTTTCGCTCCACAGTATTCGCAGAATATGCTATCGTGCATGATTTGCCTTCCGCATGAGATGCACCATTGTGCTAACATCTTGCGTTGTTGCGCCCCCGAGAGTCCTTGGAGGCTCGTTGGCGGAACGGCTTCGACGCTACGCTCAGCGCTGACAGGCCCCTGCAGGGCAGCGCTCGACGGCCGAGTCCTGCGCCCTCGCCTCATGAACATTAGTACGACCGTGACAATGAGTATCACCGCGACCGCCCCCATTGCGAGATATGCCATTGTGTTGTCGGTCCTCCACTCTGCAGTGACAGTCTTCGGCCCATCCATGACTACTGAAGCACTTGATGTGGTAACAGTGGAATCACCACTCCAGTGATCGAACACGTACTCGCCTCCAAGCATGCCCAACAAGCCCTCAGCACGCGAGGGCGACGCAACTGAAAACGTGGCAAGCGAGCCTTTCTCAAGCCAGCCAGCTCCTTGCGGATTTCCGTACGGAGAATTGACGGTCAAGAGATACTCCGCCTTTAACTTCGCGACATAGGTCGCCGATTGTGTGACCTTCACGCTCTTCGATGCGGACTCTGATCCGTCGCTCCACTGCACAAAGACGTAGCGGACCCCGTACCCGCCCTCAGCCGCGGGCTGTACCCCCAAATCATGGGTGGACCCGACCGTCCAGATCAGGCTTAGTGGCAGCTGGCTGCTATCATATGCGACGCCGTCAATCGTGACCGTCACGCCTGTAACGACTGGCTCGGTGACCACACTGACTTGAATCACCGTCACTGGCTTGATGGCGACTGCTATGGTGAAGCTTGTTCCCTGTTCCCCGATAACTTTCACATAGACGCTATTCTGCTGGTCTTCCCAAGAATCGTTTAGTTTGCAGGTTGCGTCATCGATCGACCTAGTCTCTGGGTGACAATCCATCACCCTAACGATACCCTCGCCGCTCCCCATTGCCTCGTCCACACGAGTAATGAGTACCCCTGAATCAGGCAGATACTCGTCAACCCCAATCCTTTCCCTAACTTCAACGAGGTAGTAACTGGGTCCCTTAGTCGCGATCCTGAGCGCTCTCGGCCCCGACGTTTCCCCGATCGGGTTGAGAGGCTGTACGGAACCATCCGAAGTCACAGAGACCAGCACGCTCGACAGCCATCCAAGCTCTATTCTGCTCCACGATTCAAGGCCAGTAGGGTTCGATCCATCATCGCCAGGTCCTCCCCAAGCCCCCGATCCCATCAGAGACCAAAAACCGACGTAGTCATCCGACTGAGACGAGCGGGCTCTGTGGTATAGGTCGGGCAGGCCAATGCTGTGCCCGAATTCATGAGTAAATGCACCAAGGTCAAAGACACCAGTCTCTGTAGTCTCAGAGGCTACACCTCCACTTCCAAACTTCTTGTCTCCGCATGCAGCATCAAGCCCACTCCGATATCCGAATGACCAGAGCAAGTCTGTGTTCTCCGGTTCCGATTCTTGGCCACGGCCCGCATAGACGACCATTATGTCCTGATACTTGCTGAAGCTGACGCCGGTCGCTAGTCTACATGCATCAGCGACCAGCTGCGGTCCCCTCTGGTCGCTTCCGGGGTCTCCAGGATTAGTGTCCTTACCGTAGTATGCTTCGCTACGACCCACGTTGATCCAACCCACCGTGTCCCCGATGACATTGAATTGACCATACGACATTTCGCGCCAATACTCATTCATCTCCTTGAAGACCATATCATGAATCGTGTCACGTGATATGTCATGCTTGACATCAGCGAACTCCACCAAGATCACGATTAGCTTGTAGTCGCCACTCAGCTTTCTGACATCAAATGAACTATGCGGCACCGTTCTTGACGAACTATACCCAGTCACCACGGGACCACTCGCCATCTCCTTCGCAGCAGCAGCCCCACGAACATCCGTCGCCGTGATCGTTACCAGGGCGAGAAGCACAATCAGGACACATCTGGTCCAATGTCGTGACATGGACTTCAAGTAACCCTCAATGATAGATTAGCCTTCAAATGTCTAATACAGTTGCGTCTAACCCCTGTCCGCACAAACAACTTGGCGCCCCTATTTTCACAGGAAGAGCTCGCAGGACCAAGCGTTTACGCTAACTCGCATAGCTCGCAAGTATGCGGGACGTTAACCGAATTGCCCGTTCTTCTATGAGAAGGGAGTCGTGAAGGTTTGAGTGACTGTTGGCGCAATTGGATTGGTCAACCCATAGTATGCTGCTGCCACGGAGACCGCAGTCACAGCGGTTCCCAGGGCTGTCCACTTCAAGAACCGCCTTCTCGTCCTTTCCTGCATGTGACATCCGATGTGACGGGCGTGTTCTTGATGTTTGTGTATGTTGAACCTCCGTGCCTCGGCCCGCCCGAAGCTGCATTTCATAACTGAACAATACTAGGCTTCGGAGAACTCCTAGCGCAGCGAAACTGGCTTGCGCACGGACAACCATATAGTCAGTACGTCAGTGACCTCTTTGAAGCGGGCCACATAGTCCAATACTCGCGGAACGAGGAGTTGCGATCCCGTGTACTGTCTTGGTTCAAGAGCAGGGCCTGAGCTCAGGCGCTTTCTCCGATGTCGAAAAACACCTGATTACCTGTGACGATCTCCAGAAAGTTCCTAGCCACCTTGGCATCGACTCTCTCGACTCGCTGCCTGGCCGTGTTGAAGGATTTCACCCATTCTTCTTGTTGGTCTCCCTTGCGTCTCACTCTGCGGGTCGCCAGTATGATGTAGTAATGGAAGAGCCTCGTGCCTTGGACCCTGACCGCGACGATATTGTCGCGGAATTTCCTGAGCTGTGAACAGTACAGATCAAGCAACTGGTCGCCGTCTCCCCCGTCTTTCCAATCGGATGTTCCGAAAAAAATCAGTCAATGAGTCCTCCATCGCGGAATTCTGTGTCACTTGGCCGAGCACTCTGTTCACCGAAGTGGGCTGGTAGTTTACTAGAATGTCACAGTATGTGACGCCTAGGACTGCTACGAGTGTCCTGAAGTGCAGATCCAAGCCTTCTGGATCTGCGAAGACCAGAGAGTGTCCAAGGTGAGATCTCAGGAAGTTCTCGAGCTCAACTAGACCTTGCACATTGATGTCCTTGTCTATGACCTTCGCGTTGGGAAGGAGGACATTCAGAGCCTTGGCGAATGCCGCTTCCTTCTCGCAAAGAACTAGGTTGGTAAATTTGTTCCTCGCGGGAGCGAACTCCGCAAGGAGGGGAGACCCCATGATCTTGTGCTGAGTGCCTCGGATCCTGTCGATGCCTGGGCCTGCGAAAAGATCCACATAGTTTGTGATCCCGGATGATCCGAGGATGTTTGTGTAGACTTGGATATAGTAACCCAATAGTGCCAATTTCATTATGGCCCAAGGGCCGGGTTCGTACGCCTGACCGGTGCGCTGGAACAGTTCATCAACTTGATCCTGGGTGCCCCTGAGTAGTTCAGCACGTTCTTTCCACCACTGAAAATCAGTCTTCGTGGGCAAAGCTGAACATCATCGGGCCGTGATCATAGAAACTGTGTTTGGGTACTGGTTCCACTCTCGGCCGTCCAGAAGTCTTCCCCCTGACTTGGGCCTCGCTCCGCCTACTTGTTTGAAGAAGAAGGCGACTCCTTGATTCAGACATTGGTCACGAATATCTCGGGCCCAGTCGAGATCGAGGGGTCTGTAATTCGGTCCAGACTCTCCGCCTGCAATCACCCAGTCAATTCCTTCAAGATCGAGCTTGCCAATGGCTCCGATCAGTGGTTCAATGCTCAGGAACTTGGTTGCGGCGTCCGCTTGCCGCAGGTGCTCTGTTCTAAAATTGAATCTTGCGTCTTCGACGCTAACCCCCAGCCAGATGTTACGTGGAAATCCACCGATACGATCACCGTACTGTTTCATGATGTATGATCGTTTGGTCAGAATCTGATACACGTGCTGCGGAGTTCTCTTGATTGTTGATATGGCTAGGTCTCTTTGTTCGTCTGATATCTTCTCGTGGAAGAAGTCGCTCATGGAACAGGTGAAAATCATCCGAGGTTCCCTCCATCTCAGAGGTACCTCGTATAGATCCTCATGGACCGTGACCGAACCCGGAAGGCCCTTGTATCGAGCGTTTCCCATTGCTTTCAAGCGTGGGTAGAGGCGGTACATGTAGCAGTTGTCGCATCCTGGCGAGATCTTCGTACAGCCAGTGGCCCAGTTCCAAGTCGCGTTGGTCCATTCTATGCTGGTCTTGTCGCCCAACGGGCTATCTCCTATCGCTGAGGCATGGTCCCCTTTTCCTCTAGAAACCTAAGCCTTGCCCTTCGCAGTTGTTGTTCATCAAGCTTGTTGAAGTATTCGGCAAGTGCTTGCCTTATGGCCTCTGGCTTTGATCCGACTATCCCTCTCTGGATTATCTCGTCCAGGCGCCTTGCCAGTTCGCCTGTAAGATCGAAATCGATTCTTGTGCTATAGCGGTCGTTCTGCATTCTCTACACTCTCCAGTCTTTGGCCTGTCTCAATCTGGTTCTCGAGCGGCATGGCGTCAAGCTCAGCAAGCAGAAGCTCTACGTCGTTCACGGGCAGCTCGTACGATTCGTAGAGTTCAGGCGTCCTCGGTATTGGCGCCTCGATCTCGCTTTCGGTCGGATTCTCCACCATCGCTTCGGCGTATTCCACTGTTGGTTCGAGTCTGCCATCCACCTCCTCCAGCTTCGACAGAAGCTCTGATGTCACGATGTCACTTTCGGTCTCCGTTCCCGAGGCATTCGTTTCAATCTTGTACGCTTCTGTTGGGTTCTCCGGTAGCGATTCATGTCTGTCCGCGGAGTACTCCTGGACGTTGTCGTGGCCCATTCTCTCTACTTCGCGCCGACTTGCTTCTGGGCGGTAAGGATTGGGCGGAGCGTTGGGAATTCTCTCTTCCCTCAAGTAGTGTGTCTCGGTTTCTCTGGGAGCTTTCAGTTGCGGCTCACGTTCATATCTGAAATCATGCTGCCTGCCATAGCTTCTCGGACGGTAGGAACCTCCGCTGCTTTTTGGAACCGTAGGCAGGTAGGATCTTCTCTGACTGCCGTACTGACTTCTCAGGTTCCTTCGTTTGTCCCTTTGTCTGTCCTTAGTCAGTTTGTTCCACCTTCCTTCCGCACAAGCCAGAAATCATGTTTGTTCCGCTCCGAACGTGTTTGTGCCAAGCGTTCCAGGGCTATTCTTAGTACTATTCTCACGTAGGAACTCAGTGATTCTTTGAACAGTTACCTTGTTGATCGCGGGATGCTCTTTCAGAAACGCAAGAGCATCCCGCAAACCTTTCTCATCCCTCACGAGTATGATGAGCCCGTGGAGCTCTTCTATTCCTTCGACTTTCTCATCGATGTTTGCGGTTGTTAGCTCAATCTCTATTCCCGTTTTCTTCTTGCCGTCATTGCAGTAGACGTCAACTCTTCTTCCAGAAGCCAGCTTCTTTTCTATCGTTGCCTCGTAACCTTTCTTCCTCAAAGAATAGGCTATCAGCACTTGGTAGAGCGAATGCTCGAATCCGACATGACCAATCTTCCTCCACAGGCTTATGTCGTGCCCGACATTGCCAAGAAGATTCAGCGCCTCGCTGGTCGGAACAAGGAACTTGATGGACCTGAATCTTCCCAATGATATCGGCAGCGGGGCAACTAGCTGCCGATCCGCAAGTTCCTCAATTGCTGTCTCGATCCTCCTTACAGATATCTTCAGCTTGCCGCATCGCGAACGGATCCCTAGAAACGGATGCCCGCAGACGTTGACCAGCAGATCCCAGGCGTCAGGGGAAATCTGAGGCGTCACAACTCTCGGGGGCTGATCCATCTTCTGCTCTGCAACAGGTGCTGCTCGCATTCTCAGCGTCTCAAGCTCTTCGACAAAGCCGTGCATTCTCTGCTGCAATTCTTCATCAGCCATGTCTTTGACGATTGGGAAATCCTCGGACTTGATCAGGAAGGGTCTCAGACCGACCTTCTTGACAAGCCACACTCCGCGCTCGCCAATCTTCGCTAGTTCCCTCTTTTCATCCTCGTCCAGATTCAGGGAGCTGCATACGGCCTCGATATCTTCGCCTTCTGAGAGATAGCCTACAAACTTGGTTCTGAGATTGCTCATCAGACTGTGGGTGATGAGTGAGGGCTCTTGGGCCGCGCACAACAGTCCTTCCTTGTAGTCACGAATTATCTGCGGCACAGTGTCGATGAAGGGTATGCCGAGTTCAGTTGTTGTGTCGCGGAACTGCCTACCTTTGAAGAAAAATCTGCTTGCCTCGTCAAACACGAGCAGGTGAGAAATCTTTCCCCTCTGCAGGTTCGCGAGCCTGTAGCTGAATGTGTATGCCAGTATCAACTCAACAAGGAAGTTTGCCTCGTCTCTCCTCAACCCGTCAAGTTCGATCACGACATTCTCTTCAAGCATTCTTTCGATCGGAAAGCCAGTCTCAGCATCAATGACATCATTCAGAACGATCAGCATGCTAGCGAGGCGGTTGATGACAACTTCTCTATATTCCGAGAATCGCCGACCGGTCTCTTCGTTCAATGCAACTAGGTCGTGCAGCTCCCGGAAAGTCGGATAGCCACCTGTCTTTGATCTGTACGCTTGCTGCATGAATTGCATTAGGTAGTTCTCAGAGGCGTGGAACCACCCGAACACGTGAGCCATGATGTCTGCCAGGAATGTCATCCATTGCGTGAGTTCGACTCCAGGCGGCGGCTGCAGCGGGTTGACCTTGAGCCAGTTCCACCTGAGAACTTTGATGCTATGATTTCTTGAAAGGCCACGAAGATCACGTTTGAAGTCAAAAGCCATCCACGGAATCGGTGCGGGACGTTTCATGAGTTGAGTGAGTATGGTCGCGATTAGCGTTGTCTTTCCAGAATAGGTCGCGGCGAAAATCCCTGCGTGCTGGAGGTCATCAACTGAGATGGCGAAATTGTCGTATGCATCCTGACCTTGGATCACCTTGCCAATCTTGATCTCGCCAAGCCCTGGTAACTCAGGCACGTAGAGCATTGGTTTCTGCGAGAACAGAATCCTGTTTGCATGTACCGCAATCAGGTCGTCCAGCGTTTCCCTAGAAGCCCTTCTCGCCTGAGAATCTGATTCCAGCAGATAGTCGATCAGCAGACCGTTGACTGCGTTCTCAGAGATCTGAAGGTTAGCCCTTTGGAGAATACGGCTCGTCCTCTCAGCATACTCAATATCGTCCATATTCATTCCTTCGCAAACATCTTCGCTGCGAGCAGTGCGAAGACCACCGTCAGCAATCCCGCGACTATCAGGTAGGCTTCAGATGGCATGCCATACCGAGTCAGCACTGAGAAAATCCATGAGATCATACCTAGGAAAATCGCGAGCAGGCCGAGAATTAGGAGACCGGCAACTACTGCTGTCCTAGTTTCCATCCTCCTCTTCCTCCGCTAACTGCACTTCGACTTCTTTGACGTCCTCCTCATCGTACACCTTCTTGAAGACCGAAATGGCGTGGAGGCCGTCAGCCGTAATCGTTCTCTCGAGAAATGCGAACAGCCCAGAGCTGGAGATGAGCTTCCTCTCTTTGAGGAAGGCAAGCGAAGCTTTCACATCATCTTTCGGTATCTTTGTTATGTCATTGATCTTTGTAGCGTCATCGATTCCTGCTTCAACACACCTCAGGACTTTGTAGCCGTTTCTAGACAGGGGAAGTATTTCCAGAAGATGTGGTCTGCAGTATGGTCTCCCGTTCATCTTAATGGCACAATCGCGGCAGAGTGCTCCGAGACACGAAACGCACATTACGAAATCGTCAACTTTTGTGCCACAGGTCAGACATGTCGCAATGAACACCTGTTTCTTCAGGCTGCCATTCGCATTTGTGTCAATGCTTCTGCCACCGAGCATGCCGCGTCTCTCTGGCACGACATGCTCTTCGAGAAACTGTTTCGGTTCTTCTTCAGACAACTACCTGAACCTCACCGTGTCTCTTGATGTTCAAGACATAGAGTGATGCCGTCACGTACAGTCAGACAGTCTAGACAGCTAGTGAGTCCACATTTACAGCACGCCGAAAACTCCAGAACTAGTCTTCCGCAGATGTGACATCGGTGAGAATCCTGTGCGCCTTCTATTGTAAGATCCTCGACGAAGCAAACTGGAGCGAAAATTATGTTCTGTTCGAAGATTTCCGACATTCTTGTTCAGTCCTCCGACCAAACGCATTTGTCCGGCTCATGTTCAGCTGAAGCTATCGAGAGAATAGTGGCAGCAACGGTCAGCGTTATCACAAGAGCAACGGCTGTGAATATCGAGCGTTCGTTTGCCTGAATTAGTCCGAACGAAAGCGCGAGGACAACAGATAGTGTGCCCAGCATTCCGACTGCTAAAGCTGGTAAGGGAGTGAACTCGCCCATCATTTTCACCAGAAGGACGGTTACTCAGCGTTGAAAGCTCGCTTGAGAAAAGCGATGAAGTCGGCGAAAATGCGGTCTAGGAATTTGGCACGGTGATTGTCTATTAGAACTATCCATTCGACCGCATTGTTTCTCTCGCGCCTCTCAATCTTGAGTTCCCCACGTTGCTCAAGTGCTCCTGTCATGTCCCGCATCATCGGCTTGAGTGTTTCCGAGTAAGTCAAGTAGTTCTCGTCTCCGTCCTCCTCTTCGTCTGATTCGTCATGTTGAACGATTGGGTTTTGCTTCAGGATACGCTTGAGCGATGTCCACGAATCATTTTCGAACATGCATTCATCGTCTGCTGGGAATTTCTCGTTCTCCGTGAAGATGTCGTGAAGTATGTTTCTGGTGTGCTTGTTCGAAGTGCGTTTGATGCGTATGCTGAGGTCTCTCTCGTCCGTCATCGCTCTTCAGCTCCAGAACGCCTCAGTTCTATTTCGGTTGTATGCTCTTGATCGCTATGGTACAAGCCGCCTAGGATTTTCTTATGGCGTCGCTGGTTGTCTCTACCTTTTCCGAGAGTAATAGTCTGATCTGACAGGACGACTTTGGCTACGCTGCCCAGCTCTGAATTTGTGAGTGCATTTCTAGCCGTGAATAATCTCTCTTCCATTTCGCGCTGCTTGTGTTTTAGCAAATCTTCTTGTAGCTTGGCTTGGTCGGTGGCTTTCTTGATGGCGTCCTCAATTTCGTAGTAGACCCCGCGTGCTCGGATTCTCCTTTCAGGTCGTTCATCTTGAGTGCTGTATTCCTCGTTGCTTTCGACTTCCCTCGGTTCTCCGAATAGGGATTTCAGTCGTTTCTTCTTGCGTTCTCTTACGATTAGTTCAGTTTCCGCCATATTTCATCGCAAGTATACCGATGTCAAGACAAAGCGTGAAGCTTTCTTCCAATGTCTAGACAAAACCATGTGGAGCTATCGCCGGAAAGTTGCTAGGTCACCAATCGCATCTGGATTTATTCTGAACTCATATTGTGCTCGTCCTTTTCCAAGGCGCTTCTTGATCGGCCTCTTCTGAACAATGCCTTCCTCTGACAGAAGGACTAAGATTGGTTTTACTCTGTGGTAGAATGTTTGCTTGGAAGCCCAGCCAGGGCGGACCTTGTTGCAGGTGCGGTAGAACTGGTGTATTGTTCTCCAACCGGTGTCTTCTGGATGTAGATGCGATCGAAGATCGTTTGCGAAGACATCGGTCATTATCCCTCTTACTAGATTGACAGTGTCAGTGTTGGCTGGAGCAGCAGGTGCGACTTGAATGGAGCGCTCAATCATGGCTGCGATAAGGTGCTCTAAGGCGTCAATCGCCTCGCGCTTCAGTTGCTCCAGTTCATCTGCCGAGCGTCGCTGCCCAGCATATACCATTCAAAGCGCCTTTGTTGAGATCCCCTACTGTTTGTCAATCCACATCAGGGAGGCTGTTTTTGGGCCTCCTCTAATCTGGCAAAGTGAGGGGGGTTGCCAACCTCAGCTCGAGAAGAGGAGGCATGGAGACCAATGATACCAAGCGTTCGAACATCGCGGATCTCTTTCATTTGCCTTCTCTCCCTGAGTCTTGGGTACCTTCACCACTAGTTCCGGAATCAGTACGACTCGTTTTGGAAATGTCCTAGAGGCCGAGATTTAGGAGAGACCAGAAGACCGAGTCGCGCCTCCTCTGGTTCTCTGCAAAAGACCCTCTAGGACAGTGGGTGGCTAGACCACGAGGATAAGGCGCATTACATAACTAATAGTTAGTCCGTGTGACCCTTTAAGGTTATTGAAAGTCCCGTTCCTAGCGACTAAATCCGCTCGCGTCAAGAAGAACAGGTCCCTTTCGTTTCGGGAGCGACATGCGCCCTACCCGGAGGATAGTAGCCGTTCTCAACTACGGCTAGCGTACGCGTTCTAGGTGTTATCTCGGAAAGTGAGAGATCCACATTGGACCTAACCCCTCGAAAAGGTCGAAGTCCCCAAATCGTCCCATATGCATTCATGAGACATAATTGACTCGGAGCAAACCTCTTTCCCTCATGGGTAAGCCCATTCTCTTTTTGCCTATCATATAATAGAATAGAGACACCTCATTTTGCCCGTGAACACTATCGCGTTAGCCACTATGCTTTGAATAAGTAGACGACGGTTCGACAAAAGGCGGGCGCTGGTCAGAACCATCATAGCGCCAGCTGGCGCAGATAACGTCTGAAGGGGAAAGGAGCGAGGAGTACTTTTCCAGTGTTCGTTCGAATAGGTCAAACGGTGATCCGAGTCAATTCCTAGGCAATACGCGCTGTCGCAGCTTGCGCAAGAATCGAGATCCGAAAGTGGCTCGTCTATAAGTAGTCTGAAAACCAAGTATTTGAAGCAAGAAATCGGCGAGCTCATGAGTCTGCTATTGAGATTGAAGCAGAGGTTGGGCATGCAAGCAGAACCCAAGAAGACAGAGATAGCCACAGAGATCGAGCCGATTCATACGCCTTCTTTCTCCATAGGTGACAGTCTCGGTGACATCAAGGTTGGAGTCATGCACCTCAAGACTCAGCTCGAAAGAATTGAAGGATCCATGCTGAACAAAGAGTATTTCGATCAGTCCACAGAGAGCAGAGACAAGACAGATCTGATAATCGGCAAACTCGACCAAGCTCTACGAGTTTTGTCCGAGTTTCAACCGAGGAAGCCGAGTAACGAGCCGAGTAAGCCGAGTTCGGAGCCGAGGATACCGAGTTCCACCGAGGAAACCGAGGAACGGCCGGAGAAAGCAGAAGTGAGTTTGAGGCTTCAGCAGGTTCTTGAGATATTCAAGACTAGGAGGAGAACAACCCCGAGACAGCTGTCGAGAGCATTGGGGGTTCAACCAAATACAGCCTGCGAACACCTCAGGGAGCTAGAACATCTTGGATACCTTCGGAGGGTGAGGCGAGGATTGTACGAAATTCTTTCCTGATCCTGTCTTAGAGGACCCGTACGCCCATATGACTTGAGGCATAGGTGTTAGGTTGAGCCAACAGGAAAGATCTTCTTGACATTTTGCGTGTAGCCAGAGCAGCAGCTCCTACAGTACCTAATAGTGCTAATCCTGCCCATGGAGTTTCTGGAACAGTGTAGGGATGGAAAGTCGCTTTACCCCAATCAGCTTCTGAAGGAAACAATTGGAGTGAATCAACGTCGTCTTTTGTTTCCCATAAGAATGCTTTAAATCCGATTTCCTCGGATTTACTTGTGAGGATTTCCTTTTTGACTAGGGCGACATAAACAAGATGTGGATTGAGACGTGTGCTACTCGCATTTGATATTGGGGATTGAGCTCGAGCCCACCTGTAAAAAATACTTCCATCGGGAAAAGGATTAGAGATAACAAGTGGCTTGTCATAAAGATTTCCTTCAGTTTTATCAAAATGCAAATTAAATCCATAAACGCCCGGCAATAAAGTACTGTTTGGATCGTTTCCTTCAAGCCTTTGGTTGTATGTGTCAAATCTGACCATTAAGTTGCCCTTGGGATTTTCTGTAGTTTCGCTGACATCGTCTCCGAGGATGGCAACCCATTCTGCAGAATCATTTCTGCCCCATTTCATTCTCAGATAGGCTTCCCTACCGCTCGCAGAGTGTTTGAACATATAATTGAACCTCATTTCAAAAGAATCATCCCAATATCCAGGATTTAGCCAATTTCCATTTTCAAGATCTTCAGGCCCTAGAGGATTTGTTGCAAGACCAACAGGAATCTCTTCTTCTGTCGCATATGAAAATGGAAATCGAGGGGCAAGACATACTGCACCAGCAACAAGAGCGGCTTTGGCAGCATGATGAAGGAAGGCCCTTCTCGCGACTGATTCGGGCAAGGGGGAAGCATCGAATTGATGCTGTCAAGTGAGATCTTAACGGTTTGCATCAAAAGGTCCTCCTTCGCCGCCGGAGCATGACTTGCCAGCGGTTGCGAGCGTTCTAGAACAGGACCTTCTCTCTTACAACCGGATTCTTCGAATACGTGGCTATTCCCGATTGATCTTCGTACTTGAATATCATCTGGTCCTGAACCATCTGTTCCAGATACTTGTGAACAGTCTCCCACCTGAGCTGAGGTCTGTTGAGGACTTGCCTGACGGTGACGGTGATCGTCCAAGTTCTAAGATCATAACCAGCCTCTTGGAGGACCTGCAATATACTCGGAATGAGCAGCCTACCGATGGGTTTCGGTCCAGTCCTCATGTCTAGCATTTGGTTTTGCACACATAAATAGACGAAAACAACCGAAACCCGTAACAGAATCTCGAAAACTCCCGAAATCGATAACAGAGATGTGAACGATACAGTCGTCATCTGCAGGGCGCGACTGGGGAAATACGATAGGCATGTTGAGGCGTGTTTCTTTCTCTTTCTTCTTTCCAAGACGCAGTAACGTAACAGTAGTAACAGTAACTTGTTTGACAAGTATAGGTAGTAGTAGGCTTTCCTAGAGAACGCAACGTATGCTTTTCATTCCTGCTAACGATTTCTACCATTCCATAAGTTCTTCTGTGTGTCTGAAGTAGACTATCTTCTTCACGATGTTCTCCTGGCCTTTGACAATCTCGTAGAAGGCCGGATTCGTTTTCGGCTGTCTCAGTAATAGGCCGAGAATCGTGAATCGTCTGAGGCGTCTGCTTACGGTCATTTTGGAGATCTGAATTCCCCTCCCCTTGAACAGGCGCCATATCGAATGAAGCGATTGTGTGGTAGTGTCAAACGGGTAGTCTAGCTTTGTCAGGAAAGAGCTGAGTATCTTGAAGTCATACCAGTCGAACTGGCTGCAGAACTGTTCAAATGAAGATTGTTTCTGCAGAATATCTTGCGTTAGTCTCACCATTCACTATTGGTTTTCCGGACATAAATATTCGAGCGATGCGGAGGAAACTCACTAAATGCAGACGTACGAAATGCAGTGATTGTGAGTGAATGTCCAAGGGGAAGACTTCGCCGAGATGAAGGCTGTGTAGCTATTTGAGGATAGAAGACCAACAACATAATTGAGAATCGACTCCCCGCCTGACTTTCCCTGAAGCGTTGAAGAGAGTTCAGCGGGCAAGACAATTCTCCCACAGGTGTCACAGTGAATGAAACCCTAGAGAATGTCGAAATCACGAGAATCAGGACGAGGCACCAACACAGGACCAGCGCGAATCTGGACGAATTAGCGGAATCGATCCGCCAGCACGGAGTTCTGGAGCCGCTGCTCGTGAGAAAGAAAGGTTCCACCTATGAGCTTCTGGCAGGCTCGAGACGGTTAGAAGCAGCAATCAGGGCAGGGCTCAAGACGGTTCCTGTTGTCGAACTCGACGTTTCCGACGAGAGAGCCTTCGAGATCTCTCTGGTAGAGAATCTGCAGCGTGAGAACCTTTCACCCTTGGAGACTGCTACAGCTCTTAACGAGGGAATCAGACGCTTCAACATGAGTCAGAGGCAACTTGCGAAAAGGCTTGGCAAGGATGTCGCATGGGTCAATCGACACGTCAGGCTTCTCGATTTGCCCAAATCGGTTAGAGAATCGTTGACACGTGTCAACGGCCTAACGGAGGGACATGCAAGACATCTACTGGGTTTGAGCCAGAAGGAGCAGTCCCGAATTGCACGCCTCGTAGTAGAGAAGGGCCTGACGACCCGCGAGACTGAGATGGTAGTTAGACGCGCAAAAATCCCGAACTCTCCAGAGAGTCTGAAACGCGATTCGAATCACTCTGGAGGAATTCACAAGGCTTCCGAAATCAACGATCTGAGCCCTGAGCGTTGGAAGGACTACGCCGACAAATTCGCCTTGCAGTTCCATTCCGTCTGGCCAATGAGCAGACGTCATGACCCGTTCTTCGGTGTGAATGGAACCATCTATCCCGGCACGTTTTCCATGATGGTTCCCTTGAACTGTATTCTGCGCTACTCAAAGGAGGGAGAAGTGGTACTCGATCCGTTAGTAGGAAGCGGCACGACTCTCGTGTCGTGTGCCATGACTGGGCGCTTGGGGATTGGTGTGGACATAAACCCCGAGGCAGAGAGGGCGAAGGAGAAGCGATTCAAGGCGGTATCGGAGAAGGAGCCTTCACTGAAGAAGTGGCTAGAAAGGCAGAAGTTCATTCAGGGCGACTCTAGGAACCTGTCTTTTATTCCAGATGGTTCCGTCGATCTGGTCATCGCGCATCCGCCATACCTGGACATGATGGATTACGGACGAAATGGGACATACACTGAAGTGAATGGGTTCAGTCGGTTCATCGAAGCCGTTCTCAAAGAAATGCTCAGAGTTCTCAGGCCAAATCGATTCTGCTGCATACAGATAGGCCCCTACGCTGCGAAGCATCAGCCACTTCACTATCTTGTGTACGAGTCTGCACTCGGGATCGGGTTCGAGTTCGTTGACGAGGTTGTATTGGCTTTTCTCGAAGACTATGTTGGCTACTCATCGTCTGTTTCTGGACGTGACACAGCGATCGCACACAAGGAGGCCTTCGCCAAATGGTTCAGTATAACTCATAACGTCTACCATCACAACCACGAGTACCTCATCATCTTCAAAAGATCAGGATAGCCCGATTATGCAGATGACAGAAATCCATCGACTTTATGCTTCTTGAAATCCAAATATCATTATGTCTGATGTGCTAACGATTCTTCTGGAGTTCATCAGGAACATACTCGGCGAAATCCCTTCAGGCCAAGCAATTCCATACTTTGCTCCATTCTACAACCTAACGGTACTCGTCTGGATGGCTGCGATACCCGCCATACTAGTGGCTCCATTCTGGAAGAGATTCCGAGGGTTTGCCGTGTTCCTAGTATGGTTAGCGATCTTTCTGACACTGGCGCAAAGAGGGTCTTCTTCCACGCGCGGAGAGATTGACGCGCTATCAGCCCTGTTTAGCATTTCGATTTCTACGGCGATACTACTAGTCTTCGTAGTACTCACGCTATGGGTGTTCAGTAGAATGCTGGGCAAGAAGGCCATCCCGACACCAAAGGTGAGCCAGTGAGAATAGCGCGCAACCTCAAACCCGCCCTCGTAGCATTCAGCCTAGAGGTTACCTGCCTCACCTTTGCCTATCTCACATACTTGCTTTGGAATGGCATCCCGATCACTGGCTCAGACTTGTCTGACGTGCTATTGCTAGGCTTCTTCTCAGTGCTATTTGCTCTGGACTATGCAATCATCAGCAGGCACTCTTCCGAGGAGATTGACGACACCAAGGCACCGGATGATGTGCCTTTTCCGGGAACAAAGAGGGAGCAGGCTCTCAAGTACCTCAAGGTACTCGGCAAAGTGAGTTCAGGCCAGCTTGCCTCCCTGCTCGATATTGATGTAAGAAACCTCTCCAAGTTTGTGAACCCGCTGATCCAAACCGGAATCATCGCCGCAAGAAAGGATGGAAAGACCTTCATCTACAGCCTCAGAGACGCGCATACGTACCTGCATACGCATAATCGTCATACTTCCTCAGAAGAAACCGATTATGAAAGCCATATCGAGCTGCCGAAATGCCATGCCAATCTACCAAGAGAAGGCAACATGCTTGGACGAATCGCCACTGACGACTGGAAGCTAGGCGATTTCCTGTACCTGCCGCTGAGGGATCATGCGCAGAAAGGCGTCCTTGTATCGGGAGCCAGCGGGGCCGGGAAGACAATCGCAGCCAAAGTCATCGTCGAAGAACTGCTTGAAGATGAGATACCTGTTCTAGTGTTCGACTACACTGGGCAATGGCAACGGCTACTGGAGAAGAACACGAACGAGGAGATGCTGGATCGGTATGCAGAGTTTGGCATGCGACGAAGCCCGAAGGGATTCAAGGGACATGTGGTTCAGTCGGCACCTCAGTTGGATGAGCTACTGACTTCAGGTGTCACAATAGTCAATCTCTCAGGCATTTACGACAGCGCTGAGAGAGTCGGTAAGGTCGCACAGATCCTTGATCAGCTTCTCGAATACTTTCAATTCCAAGGAGATTCGGACGATCTCAGATTACTGATTGTGGTGGAGGAAGCTCACCTTTGGATGTCAAAGGACGTACCGAAAGACGCTGCGCGATTCCTGAACAGCGCTGTCAGGCTGCTCAGGAAGAAGGGTGTTGGCGTCATGCTGGTTTCGCAGAAGATCAGTGACTTTGATCCAGCCATGAGGTCTGCGATGAACACAAGTATTCTCTTCAGAACGAAATACGAGGGGGATCTGAAGGCAATCGCGAGAATGCTCGGAAGCGAAGCATCCGAGATCATCCCTAGACTGCCCGTGGGCTATTCCGTGTTTCATTTGGCCGATGTCGGGGACCCGTTCGCACTGGCTTGGCGACCCACCTATTCACAGCCTTGACTCGTCTATCGACAAGACGGCCATTCTGGGACATTGTCGCGGCCAAGAGCAAGCCTAAATTCATTCTAACGAGAACATAAGCTGCGATGGTAGCTTCAGGTGATTGTGTTTGACGATAGAAGTTGAGATCAGGGAGATCAAGGAGATGCTGCAGAAGCTGAACAGGAGGTTCGATGCACTCGTTCAGGACCGCGAGACACTGGCTTTGATGGCGATATCGCAAGAGTCGCTAAAGGAGTTCCTAGCGAGTGAGCCCGACCTGTATTCTACCAGAGACGTGAAGGTAGCCTACAGGTGAAAGGCAAGATAGTTCTGATACCGTTTCCCTTCACCGACCTGACGAGCGCGAAACTGAGGCCGGCCCTAGTTCTGATTGAGAGCGAAAATGACTGCGTTGTCGCCTTCATCTCCTCAAGAGTGCCCACGGAGCCTTCATCGACTGAGATCTTGATACGCGAAGATCACAAGGAGTTCGCGGGTACAGGACTCAAGAGATCCTCTGTTTTGAGACTGGACAAGGTCGCAACGGTCTCGAAGAGCCTAATGCTAGGTGAAATCGGCCAGATTGGAGAGTCTCTTCGAAGAGAAGTCAATCGTAAGCTTCGTGAAGCCTATCAACTGTAGGTGCAGTATCTTCGATCCCTGAGTTGACACGAAGGCGGTAATCTGAACCTATAGTCAAGTGTACGGGCGGGATCTGAACTCGTGAGCTTCCATGTACCTGTCTGGCGCAATGAAGACGGTACTTGCCCCTAGTTAGGGGCAAGTACCACCGGGCCCGCCACACACACAACGAAACGACTCTGCATCTACTACGGGCATCAAACCAAGTAACACCAATTAGGCCCCGAAATGCTTGGCAGAAATCACATGTTCGTCCGTTCAAGCTTTTCTACGGCGCTTCAAGAAGAGAAACACAGCGGTCGCGACTACCACAGCTGCGATGACGCCAAGCACGACGATGGGCATTGTGTAGTCCGCACGCCATTCTGCAGTCACAGTCTTTGGCCCATCCACCATCACTGAAGCGGTCGTCGTTGCAGCATTGGAGCCTCCGCTCCAACGATCGAAGATATGCTTTCCACCGAGCATGCCCATGACGCCATCAGTTGCGGGAGATGTGACAGAGAAGGTGGCCGATGAGCCTGCATCGTACCATCCGGAACCCTGTGGGTTGCCCACGGGAGAGACAACTGTCAGAAGGTACTGGGTCACGTATTGCGCCGAGATGTGTTTCGGCCCATCCATAACAAGGGAGATCTGTGCGTCCTTTGACAAGTAGTCGCCACTCCAGCCTCTAAAAACAACTCTTGTATCCTTCGATGCTTCCTGCGCAGGGGCACTAACTACGACCGTCTTGCCGTGATCATACCACCCAGAGTCATTTGCTGGGTAAGGCGATTCTACATCGAGATAGTGCTGCAACCCGTATTCAAAATTGTACTGGCCAGGGCCTGATACCTTAACCTCTGGTTGCAAAACGTGATATCTTGAGGCCGATCGATCCAAAGCAACGTCATGAATTGTGATCGTGTGCTGAGGAAGCCATCCGAGTGCCACATTTGTCGTGGAACTGATCTCTCCCAGACGCATTCCATCTACTGAGAGCTCCGACTTGAGATCGCTTGGCAGACCAGAAACCGAGACGTCGGCTATGTACTTGCCCAAGGTGCATGTCGCGTTGAATAGCGAAAGTGGAGGCAGATCTTCCCGCTGAGCTTGAAACTCTAACCTCCAAATGCCGAGTGCGCCGAAAGTGGAGGACAGATACACAGCCATGGTGCCTTCAAAGACGCCTGCGGGCGAAATTGGAATGACAATCGACATCCACGTGGACAATGTTCCGTTCGGAAGATACGGCTTGACGTTGAACATGTACGCTCTTTCTTTTGAGACGAAGCCTAGACTACCCCTAACATAGAGCCAGATGTAACCGTAACCCTCGCTGAACTCTCCAGGTTCGCTCTCAACTTTGTCGATAGTGCCAAGAGCTGGAACAAGGCCGGCCGGTGGGGGACCATTGACATATAGAAAACCCAGATTTTGCTTTGGAATGGTGTTCCAGAAAGTCTTCATCGGCATGGTCAAGCGATACGTTTGAAATTCCCAAAAGAACTCGGCTGCTTGGACTTGCGTCAGTCCTGCTACCGGGTAGCCAGCAAGAACTAGACCCAGCACCAAGAGAGAGAGCACAATCAATCTACTACGCAAGGAGGACACCTAGAGCATAGGCTAATTCCTCCGAGGCGCTATTTCATACTTCTGGAGCGTTTTGCAGACGACGGTTGGGAAGATATGGGGCCTTGTCCCCAGAGAACGTCTTTTTCTCTATTCTTCGTCTGGTAGCTGCTAGGCTCGTGGAGGAAGCCTTTGAGTCTGGGGTGTTGGATGTGCCGGATTTCTACTTCACGGGCGATGATTACCGCTATCGCTTCGACACTGAAGCCAAACGTCGAAATCAGATTCAGCCTCAATCCACCGGAAGCGCGACGCCTTGACATTGGCAAAAGCACGTTACATTATCCACGAAAGAGAGAGCCGCGTTAATGTTCTAGAAAGCTTCTTAAAGTGTTCGTGCGCTACCATCTTCGGTGTTCTTGCTTGATGTCCCCAAGAGGTCTTGGGCTGTCTCTTTCCGTTCTTCTTCCTCTCGTCTTCGTGATGGTCAGTCCTCTGGTTCAAGCCTCGACCCCCGTAAGCGGACAGATGGTGCTCGATGTCAGCACAAAGACTTGGGAAGCCGCTGTGGTCGGGAGACCTTCAGTGATCTACGATGGTTCCTCATTCATGATGTGGTACCATGGTGAAACTGTCGCGGGCGTCGATAGCATCGGTCTTGCCACGTCAACTGACGGGATCTCATGGTCTCGGTACCTAGGGAATCCTGTCTTGAAGCCCGGCTCAGGATGGGATGCTAATTCTGTGCTGGAACCATGGGTGATATTCCAAGCAGGGCAGTACAAGATGTGGTACACTGGTCAAACCATGAGCAACGGCCAAGTCACCGCTCAGGCAATTGGCTATGCTTCCTCTTCCGATGGAATCCATTGGACAGAATATTCTGGTAACCCCGTCTTGGCTGCGGGACCGCACGGAGCTTGGGATGACAGAGGGGCTTGGCTTCCCGTTGTTGTGCCAACCGGTTCGTCGTATGTCATGTATTACAGAGGTATTACAGGAGATCTCGGTCAGACTGGAATGGCGACATCTAGCGATGGTGTGCATTGGACGAAGGGCTCGGTGATATCGATTCCTCGCGGCGCTTCTGGATGGGATTCGTACATTCAACGTGTTACGAGCGTCACAAAGGTCGGTGGCGTATACACAATGTGGTATGATGGAAGAAAAGGAAGCAATGCGATCTCTGAAATAGGATGCGCGAATTCAACCGAAGGCATCTCTTGGAATGTTTTCCCGAACAATCCTGTGATAACGAGAGGATCCAGTGGGGGGTGGGATAGCGGGGGGGTATGGGATGCTATGCCAGTCAGCCTCGGGGACAAGTATTACGTCTACTATTCTTCCTTTGTTGGAAGTAGCAAACTAGCTATTGGCTTGGCGATACTGCCAATGTCACAGTACCCAATCCCCGAGTTCCCATTAGCGATTACTATGGCTGCGGCAGCAGTCATTATGACAGGACTTGCTCTCAAGAGGAATAAGTGGCAACGATAACACGACCTGATTTGTTGTACCACTCTAGTTGAAGAGCAAGTTGTGGATGCGTACCAAGGGAGATTAGTCACTGTTCGTCGTGGTCGTGTGTGTCGGCTCGCGGCCACGCGGCATGCTACCACATGTGTGTGGGTCAGCTGGTGCGAACGTCGCAAATCGAACTTAGCAATCGGCTCGAGAATAATATCACAACTCGCGGGTTCGAACCCTCAGCGATTCGAACCTCACCGAATTTTGAATCCATTTTCAGCAACAAAATTGTTGTGGGTCCCACCGGGCCCGAACCTACACGGCTGAATTGCAAAGAGGGCATGACGAAAGGATGCCCGATGGATGTCACGCAGTCCGGACAGATATGCAATCTTCCCGACTGTTGCTTTCTTGATTCGAAGAGGTCTCTAGCTCTCGTTCGAACTCAAACACGCTTGTATTCTTGGCAACCAGCCGATCAATCAATTCTCGCGCATCGTCCGGTTCAGTCCAGATCTTGCCCAGTACTTCTCTAACCTCGCCTTCGTTCCGTGCCCTTGTGCAGACCTTCTGCACGGTGACAGACTTGTGAACTCCAAGCTTGTGAAGTATCTCGTTCAGGTCTGATGCTTTCAGGAGTTGAATGCTCATCCTAGCAGCGTACTGGGCAACGGACAGGGCCTCGCTGCCTACTTTGACGTTGTCTTTGGGGTTGAATGCTGTGCCTGCGAATATCCCTATCACGCCTTGCTTGATCATCCTTCCCTGCTGTGAATCGAATCCGAAATCCATGCTCCACTTCAACACATTGAGGAAATCCTCGAGGCTTTCCTTTCTCACTAGACCCCACTTGCATTCCAGCACGTAGGTGACGGATTGACTGATTGGGCTGGGCTGTATCGTCCAGACCCTGTCGACTTCGGCAAAGAGCTTCCTTTCGCCTGTAGGTCTGAGAAGTTTGAGCGTGATCCGACGCCTATCCATCCTTGACCGGTGGGTTTGCTCCCAGAACTCTGCCCCCTTTGTCAGCTTGTCAACGAAGAATTCAACGCAGGCTTCCCAGTTGTGCCCTATCCGGTTATGTCTTCCCTTGACTCTTCGAATGTAGTCCTTCTTGTCTTCTATCGCAACTTCTAGATCCTCATCACTCAGTCCCGAGTGGTAGAAGTAGGGGAAGTTGAAGACCCTCATTTCTTTGATTTCGTCTTTGTAGAGCTGGAGCGCTCTATCTAGCGCTATTCGCATCTGATCTTCGCTGCAATGCAGCTTCCGTCTCAGGAAAGACATGCTCACGATCTCCTTCAGTTCTTTAGCTTTGAGAAGCTCATCCCTGATCATGCGAATTCTGTCTGCCAACGGGTTTGCGCGTGAGCCACCTTCAAGCAACAGGTCAGTGCGTTCCGTGGCTTCAGCGATCGCTATCTCACGCGGCTTGTTTGGGTCAACATAGGTTACGATGTATCCTGCTGCGAAGGGCGTCTCGTGTTCTGCGCTCCTGTAGCCTCGGAAGTAGACTTGGCCTTTCTTCTCGTATCTTCGCAGGTTCACCGCCACATCGAAGATCCGGATTCCATTCTTCTTCAGCCTGTCAGCGATCTCGGTTGTGTAGAAAGCTTTGTCGGGATTCTCTCGCAGAAAACTGAGGACCAGTTGGGCCTTGTTTGGTTTCACGATTCTTGGTGTCCTCGAATGAGAAAGAAACCGCATCTCCCCAGTGACTGCCTCTTCGTCACCGTTGCCGAGAAGATACAGGTAGAAGGTACGGTTGTTGTATGATGTGCCTGCTCTGCCAGCAAATACCTTGCACGAGTCATGCAACGCTTTCTCGGACCTCAGCAGAGGCCCGGCTTTCCAATAGCGGCGGCAGACGGACTCAGCGGCTCTAGCCGTCACGCCTAGCCGTTCACTAACCTCTCTCATGCTCCTGGGCTTCCCATCACTCATCAAGCTCAGAAGCCCATTCCTCGTAGCGTAAGGCCGGCTCATCTCTTATCCTCGTCGCGTTCGCCCCACTATTATCCTGTGAACCCGACTAAACCCCGACCTAGCTACGGCGGCCTCGGGCAGGGGCTCTAACGTGACGACACAGATAGCCCGGTCCACCACTACCTAATTGAATCTTAAGGGTTCGGCAATTGTCGGCTGGCCAGTATCTTCTCCTTAATGCGTTCAGTTATTGCGTCACAGAGGACCCGGACCTCATGCTC
>Ga0315281_10002304_pt1 | contig 28331 bp, 23 predicted proteins | sample YL17G07_0_MG_FD_204540 | JGI IMG/M metagenome (GOLD analysis project Ga0315281, IMG submission 204540) | Sediment microbial communities from Yellowstone Lake, YNP, Wyoming, USA - YL17G07_0 | ecosystem: Environmental > Aquatic > Freshwater > Lake > Sediment | place: USA: Wyoming | collected...
TCGTCGAACACCTCGACGCAAAGGTCGACCTGTTCGCCAAGCTCGACGCGATTCTCGAGCGCGACGACGCGATCGTCGCCTCGAACACGTCGTCGATCCCGATCATGAAGCTGGGCATGGCGACGAAGCGACCCGAGCAGGTGCTCGGACTGCACTTCTTCAATCCCGTTCCCGTACAACGCCTCGTCGAGCTGATCCCGTCGATCGTCACCAGTGCCGACACCGCGAATCGTGCCGAGGAGTTCGTGGCCGGTCAGCTCGCCAAGCGCGTCATCCGGTCGCAGGACCGTTCCGGTTTCATCGTGAACTTCCTGTTCGTTCCATACCTGCTCTCGGCCATCCGCATGTTCGAATCCGGCTTTGCCTCGGCCGACGACATCGACGCGGGCATGGTCGAGGGTTGCTCGCATCCCATGGGCCCGCTCGCGCTCGCCGACCTCATCGGCCTCGACACCGTCAAAGCGGTCGCCGACTCGATGTACGAGGAGTTCAAGGAACCGCTCTACGCGCCACCGCCCCTGCTCGCCCGGATGGTGGAAGCCGGACTCCTCGGCCGCAAGTGCGGCCGTGGCTTCTACAGCTACGCGAAGTGATGGCCGACGAACTGGTCGGGCTCGAGCGGCGGGGCGGTGTCGCGCTCCTCCGGCTGAACCGACCGCCCCTCAACCCGTTGTCGATCGCGGTGCTCGATCAGATCGCGGCGCACGCCGATGCGCTCGCCGCGGACAGCGGTGTGAAGGCCGTCGTTGTCACCGGTAACGAGAAGGCGCTTGCAGCCGGCGCGGACGTGACCGAGTTCACCGAGCCCGGCGCCGCCGGTGGGGTCACCGCGGCGTTCCGGCGCGCGTTCGACGCCCTCGGTGCCATTCCCCGCCCGGTCATCGCCGCGATCGAGGGCTTCGCGCTCGGCGGCGGCTTCGAGCTCGCGCTGGCCTGCGACCTGCGCGTCGCCGGCGAAGGGGCTCGGCTCGGCTTTCCCGAGATCCTGCTCGGGATCTTCCCGGGGGCGGGTGGCACGCAGCGCCTGCCGCGTCTCGTCGGTCCGGCGCGGGCCAAAGACCTGATCTGGAGCGGTCGGCAGGTCAAGGCCGACGAGGCGCTCGCGCTCGGGCTTGTCGACCGAGTCGTCCCGGCCGGCGGGGCGCTCGACGCCGCGCTCGAATGGGCGGCGTCGCTCGGAACGGGCGCAGTCATCGCGATGGGAATCGCCAAGCGCCTCGTCGACGAGGGTTTCGACCTCCCGCTCGCGGCCGCACTCGACTTGGAAGCAGACGGCTTCGTCGAGGTGTTCGAGACCGAGGACGCGACCACCGGCATCCGGAGTTTCCTCGACCAGGGACCAGGGAAGGCGACCTTCCAGGGCCGCTAACCCCGAACCGGCGTCGTTCGCCGGGGTTATACCCCCCTTGAACGACGCCGGTTCGTGCGGCGGGGTCATCGTGGGGGTTCGCGGAGCAGTTCCGCCGCGCGCTGCGGCGGGAGGGTGTTCACGGACACCCCGGTGGCCTGCTCGAAGCCGGCGGCGACGCCGAGGCGTGGCGTGATCTCCACGTACCAGCGTGGCGCGCTGTGTACGACGAGGTTGTACGGCGGATCGTCGACTGCTCGACCCAGCGCGACCAGCGCGTCGCGCGTCATGACCGCGACCGCGGCCACCTCGGTATCGGTCGCGTCGTCGAAGCGGGTGCCGGCCGCGCCGTGGCACACCCGCACGAGGAGTGGCGCCGTCGAGGCGTACGGGCACCAGATCGCGACCTCGCCGTCGGCGATGACGAGATCGTGATCACGCGCGCGTGCGATGTCATCGTCGAGGAGGTCGTCGGTCGTGGCGAGCTGGCGGTCGACGGCCGCCGCGACCTCGGGCGGGACGAAGTCGAGAGCGAAGACCTGCGCGTGAGGGTGCGCGATCGACGCTCCTGCCGCTCGTCCCTGATTCACGATCGCGGTGGCGAAAGGGTGACCGTCGTCGAGGTGGGTGCGGACGCGGTCGCGCAGCACGGTGAACACCTCGGCCGCCTCGCCGTCGGACAAGTGCCCGAATGCGCGCTGGTGGTCGGGCGACAGCACGACCACTTCGTGGGAGGGGGTGATCGGAAAGAGGTTGGGGAACGTGCGCACGCGCCAGCCCGGCCCGCCGGGCGTCCCGTCACCGGTCCGGGCGATCTCGGGTGGGGTCATGTCCTCGTGACCCGGGCAGAACGGGCAGCGTGCAGCGCCGAGGTCCTCGTCGCGGGATCCGTGCGCGAGCGTGTGGGGTCGGGTCGCGCGGGCCTCGGCCACGATCACGAGCCGGCCGCTCACGAGGTCGTGGCGTAGCTCGTTCATCCGGGTCACGTTAGAGGCCGATCCCATGAGGTGGGTCAGGACTCCTCGCTCCGGCTCGTACAATTCGCCCCATGACGAGCGTCGTGATCCTCGGTGGCGGTCCTGCCGGCAATACCTGCGCGAGCGTGGCCGCCACGCTTGGGGCCGAGGTCACGCTCGTGGAACGCGACATCATCGGGGGCGCCGCTCACCTGTGGGACTGCATCCCGTCGAAGGCGTTGATCGCGACCGGTGGCCAGCTGCTCGAACTCGGCCGCGCCCACACGATGGGGCTCGCGGCCGAAGGCAGGCTCGATGTCGACGCGCTGCGCGACCGCGTGGCTTCGATCGAGGATCGGCTCCACCGCTCGCTCGTGCGGCTCCTCGACTCGCAGCAGGTGAGGGTGATCGACGGCACCGGCCGCTTCAAGGGACCTCACGAGGTCGTGGTCGAGACCTCGGCCGGTCTCGAGGAGCTCTCCGCCGACTTCGTCGTGATCGCGACGGGGTCCCGGCCCCGCGTGCCCGAGTTCGTCACCGTCGACCGTGAGCGTGTCCTCACGACGCGCGACGCGTACCCGCCGCCGGAGATTCCCGAGCACGTCATCGTCATCGGCTCGGGTGTCACGGGTGTGGAGTTCACCCATCTGTTCGACGCGATCGGATCGCGGGTCACGTTGCTCGTGTCCCGCCAGCAGGTGCTGCCGATCAAGGATCCCGAAGTGGCCGCGGTGCTCGAGGATGCGTTCCTGGCTCGCGGCGTCACGCTCCTGAAGGGTGCGCGTGCGAGCGCCGTCGAACGTGACGGCGACACGGTGCGCGTCCGTTGTGAAGACGGGCGCGCCTTGGAAGGCTCGCACGTGTTGCTTGCCGTCGGGTCCATCCCCAACAGCGAGGGCATCGGGCTCGACGCCGCGGGCGTGGAGGTCGACGACCGCGGCTACGTGCGCGTGAACCACAACTGCCTGTCGAACGTCGGGCACGTCTACGCCGCCGGCGATGTGTCGGGGAAGCTGCCGCTGTCGTCGGTCGCGGCGATGCAGGGCCGCAAGATCGCCGAACACCTCATGGGCCTGCACAACCGACCCCACCGTCACCTCGACTACGACAAGGCGGCATCGGCGGTGTTCACCGACCCTGAGATCGCCGACGTCGGACTCGCCGAGGCCGAGGCATTCGCGGAGGGCCGCAAGATCCGCGTGACGAAGGTGCCCTATTCGGCCAACGCCAAGGCGCTCATCAAGGGGGATCCGCGCGGCTTCGTCAAGATCCTCTCGGACCCCGCGACCGGCGTGGTGCTGGGGGGCTCGATCGTCGGTCGGAACGCGGCCGAGCTGATCAGCGTGCTCGCGGTCGCGGTCACCAACGGGCTGCGCGTGAGCGACATCGTCGACTCGCTGCTCGTGCACCCGTCGTTGTCGGAATCGCTGGCTGACGCCGCGTCGTGACCCCGGTGGGGATGACCGCGGCGGCGGAGTCGCGTGCTACTCGATGACGACGAGCACGTCGCCGGTACCGACGGTGTCACCCTCCTGCACGCGGACCTCGCGCACCGTGCCCGACGTCTCGGCGTTGATCGTGTTCTCCATCTTCATCGCTTCGAGTACCAGGGCGGCCTGACCGGCTTCGATGGCGTCGCCCTCGCTCACGAGCACTTTGACGATGGTTCCCTGCATCGGCGCGGTGATGGTGCCGTCGCCCGCACCCGCGCCCGATGCCGCACCCGGCCGGGGTCGTGCCGCCGGGCGCCGTCGTGGGGAACTCGCCGCCGCAGGCGCATCCGAGAGCCACAACCGGACCGAGAAGCGCTTGCCGTCGACCTCGACCGGCACCATGCGTTCGACGAGTTCCGGTGCCTCGTCCTCGGAAATCGGCGCGACGACGGTGCCCGGCGCCGCCACGAACTCGGTGGCGCTGAGCTCTTCTTCGACCCATTTCGTGGAGTGTGCCGCCGCCGAGAAGTCGTCGTGCGCGAGGAGCGCGCGGTGAGCCGGGATCGTCGTGGCCAAACCCGCGATCTCGAACTCGTCGAGTGCACGCAGCATGCGCCGGCGGGCGGCCTCCCGGTCGGGGGCCCACACGACGAGCTTGCCGATGAGGTTGTCGTAGTGCTGCGAGACGGTGTCGCCTTCGGCGTAGCCACCGTCCCAGCGGACACCGGGGCCACCGGGTAGGCGCAACCGGCTGATGGTTCCCGGTGACGGGAGGAAACCGGCCGCCGGGTCCTCGGCGTTGATGCGGCATTCGATCGAGTGGCCGCGGTGCTCGATGCTGTCCTGGGTGAACGAGAGCGGTTCGCCGGCGGCAACCCGGAGTTGCTCGGCCACGAGGTCGAGCGAGGTGACCATCTCGGTGACGCAGTGCTCGACCTGGAGCCGGGTGTTCATCTCGAGGAACCAGAACTCGCCGTCCTGGTAGAGGCATTCCACCGTGCCGGCGTTGCGGTATCCGCACGCGCGGGCGACCTTCACTGCCGCCTCGCCCATCGCGGCGCGGACCGCGTCTTCGAGCATCGGCGCGGGGCTCTCCTCGATCAGCTTCTGGTGGCGCCGCTGCGTCGAGCAGTCGCGCTCGCCGAGCCAGACGACGTTGCCGTGCGAGTCGGCGAAGATCTGGATCTCGATGTGGCGCGGACGCGTGAGGTAGCGCTCGAGGTAGCACTCGGGGCGGCCGAAGTAGGCCTGGGCCTCGCGGGTTGCCGACTCGAATGCACCGACGGCATCGTCGGGCGAGAACGCGACCTTGAGACCCTTGCCGCCGCCTCCATGAGCAGCCTTGATCGCGACCGGCCATCCGTGGGATTCGCCGAATGCGAGGATCTCGGAGACGTCGCCGATGGGATCGAGTGTTCCCGGTACCGCGTCGACGTCGGCGGCCGCGGCGGCCCTCCGCGACGAGATCTTGTCGCCCATGATCTCGATCGCCTCGGGCGGAGGTCCGATCCAGACGGTGCCGCGAGCGAGGATCGCGCGCGCGAAATCGGCGTTCTCGGCGAAGAACCCGTAACCCGGGTGCACCGCCTCCGCGCCGCTGCGGTCGATGGCACTGACGATGGCGTCGGTGTTGAGGTAGCTCTCGGCGGCGGTTTGGCCGCCGAGAGCGTATGCCTCGTCGGCGTAGCGCACGTGGAGCGCGTCGCGGTCGAGTTCGGAGTACACCGCGACGGTCGCGATTCCGAGCTCCTTGCACGTACGCATGACCCGGACCGCGATCTCGCCGCGGTTCGCGATCAGGACTTTGCGAAACAACGGGATTCCTTTGGTCGGCGAAGTCTCCGGCGGACGGACGCCGTATCCTACGGCCGTGCCCGACGCTCCCCGCACTTCGAAGGGGTCCAGCCGCTGGGAACTGCGCCGGTTCCGTGAGCTCGACTCCACGAACCGCTACCTGCTCGACGAGGCGCGCCGTGGCGCGCGGGGAGGGTTGGTGGCGGTCGCCGACCACCAGACGGCCGGTCGGGGCCGGCTCGACCGCCGGTGGGAGGCCCCGCCGGGCTCGTCGCTCCTGGTCTCGGTGCTGATCCGGCCGGCACGTGAGGCGGACGCTCATCGAGTGGTGATGGCGGCGGCGCTCGCGCTCGCCGATGCCGTCGAGGCGGTGGCCGGTTTCGCACCCGCGCTCAAGTGGCCCAATGATCTCGTGGTGGGTGATCTCGTCGTGGGCGACCGCAAGCTCGCCGGCCTGCTCGCCGAACGGGACGCAGACGCGCTCGTCGTGGGCGCGGGCTGCAACGTGGAGTGGGACTCGTTTCCTGCCCACCTCGCCGGGACCGCGACCGCGTGCAACCTCGAAGCCGGCCGCAGCGTCGATCGCGACGCACTGCTCGACGCGTTCCTTGCCGGGTTCGGCGATGCCCTCGACGCGCCGGCGCTCGTCCCGGCGCGTTACCGGGCGCGGCTGGCGACGATCGGTCGCCGAGTCCACGTCGATCGCCCGCACGACGTCCTCCTCGGCGAAGCCGTCGACGTCACCGACGACGGGGCGCTGGTCGTCCGCCGTGACGACGGCACCGAGGAGATCGTCGTCGTCGGCGACGTGGTGCACCTGCGCACCTGATACGCGGGTATCGGGACTCCGGGTGTCAGGGGTCCATGTCGCGCGCGACGAGCTGCTCGAACTCGTCGGCGAGGCGCGTGGTGAGCGGTCCGGGGGCCTGGGGCAATGCGTGACCGTCGACGCTCGCGATGGCCTGCACCTGTCGAATCGTGGACGTGAGGAACGCCTCGTCGGCGTCGGCGAGCGCGCTGAGCGGCAACGTCGTTTCGTCGCACTCGATGTTCTGCGCACGGGCGAGCTCGAGCACCAACCCTCGAGTCACGCCGAGGAGGCATCCCGCGGAGGCCGGTGGCGTGCGGAGCACACCGGCCCGGACCACGAACACGTTCGATCCTGTGGCCTCGCACAGCTCGCCGCGCGTATTGGGGAACACCGCTTCACCGGCGCGACGTTCCTGTGCGAACGCGAGCGCGCGCACGTTCTCGGCGTACGAAATGGTCTTCAACCCGGCCGTCGCGCCGAGTTCGTTGCGGGCCCACGGCACGATCACGACGCCGATCGTCGGCACGACCGTACCGACCTCGCTCGCGGCGACGATGACCGTCGGTTGCACGGCGCGCCGTTCGGAGCCCAACGGCTGTATGCCGCCGGTGATCGTGATACGAAGGCGCGCATCGGAGAGCGCATTGGCGCGCACGACCGCGTCGGTCGCGTCGCGCAGGATCGTCCGGTCCGGTGCCGGCAGACCGAGCCCACGCGCGGAGAGCTCGAGGCGGTCGAGGTGGCGTCGCCACGCGAAGGGCTTCCCGCCGTAGACCCGTAGCGTCTCGAACACGCCGTCGCCTACGAGGAGGCCATGGTCGAAGGGCGAGATGCCCGCGGTTTCTACGTCGGCGAGGCGACCGTCGATCCACACGGAGCCGCGGCTCACGACGGCACCAGTTCGTCTGCGCCCGCGAGCGCCAGCAGGCGCGACGCCTTCAGCTCGGTCTCCTCCCATTCGGCTGTAGGGCACGAGTCGGCAACGATGCCGGAGCCCACCCCGAGCTCGGTGCGGCCGTCGACGATGGTGAACGTGCGGATGGCGACCGCGAGGTCGGCCTCGCCGCGTTCGGTGTCGAGCCAACCGAACGAACCGCAGTAGATCCCGCGTCGCACCGGTTCGAGGTCTTCGACGGCTTGGAGGACACGCGGTTTGGGTGCTCCCGTCACCGACGCGGGCGGGAACGTGGCCGCGACCAGTGCCCCCGTGCCGATCTCTTGGCGCACGGTGCCTCGCACCGTGCTCACGAGATGGTGCAGACCGGGGTGGGCTTCGATCGCGCACAACGACGGCACCCGTACCGTGCCCGGCTCGCACACCCGCCCGAGGTCGTTGCGCGCGAGGTCGACGATCATGACGTTCTCGGCGTGATCCTTCTCGCTCGTGCGCAGACGGCCGGGGTCGGTTCCCGTTCCTTTGATGGGCCTCGTCTCGACGTCCCGGCCGACCCAGCTCAGGAATCGTTCGGGCGACGCGCAGACCACGGCGATCCGGCGGCCCCCGACCGACAATCTGAGCATCCCGGTGTGCGGAGCGGAGTGGGCCGCGGTCAACGCCGTGTAGAGCGCCACGGGGTCGAGCGCGTGCTCGCTCGTGAGCCGGCGCGTGAGGTTCACCTGATAGCACTCGCCGGCCCGCAACAACTCGATGATGGCGTCGACGCCCGCTTCGAAGTCGGCGCGGTCGAGGCTCGAGTGCCACCGCCCACTCATCGGACGTGCCGGCGCAACCGGGTGGTCCAGTTCGGCCACCGCCCGCTCGAGGAGGCATCGTCCCGCGCCGTCGCCGTGAAGCGCGATGTCGCCGTCGGGACCAACCCACGCGAGTGCCCCGAATCGCGCGAAGGCGGCATCGGGGACCGAGGCGAGTTCGTACGACGCTCGCCGCGGGTGGACGCGTTCGAACGCATGGCCGAGCTCGTACGCGCACCAGCCCACCCAGATCCCTGGGCTCAGCGTGTCGAGCGCGCGAACCACGTCGGCGCCGTGGGCGATGACGACGTCGTCGGGCGCGATCCCCACCATCGTGGAGGGGCCCCGGCGGCAGGCGGCGGCGTCCGCCTCGCGGGGCAGCCGCGCGATCAGCGCGGCGGCGAGGGTGTCGGCGAGGCGCACGCGCTCACGGTACTGCCGCGACGGGGCGTGGATCCCGAGTTCGGCCCGACTCCGTATCGGCTCAGTCCGTCGGTACGATGGCGGGATCGTGACCCCCATCGGAGCCGCGTTCCGCGCCTTCTCCCTGCGCATCGCGCTTGCACTCGTTGTGTGCTCGTCGGTGACGACGGCGTCGGTCGTGATGGTGAATCGGTACATCGACGGCAAGGTCGGCACCATCCCGCGTGTCGCGCTCAAGACGGCACCGGTCGGACCGAACGGCGCGAACTTCTTGATCATCGGCTCCGACAGTCGCCGGTTCGTCAACAATGCCGCCGACTACCAGGCGTTCAGCGACAAAGAGACGCAGAGCGCGCCGCCGCGGTCGGACACCATGATGGTGCTGCACGCCGACGGCGATCACAGCTTCGCCGTGTCGTTTCCCCGAGACCTGTGGGTCGACATACCGGGTCGAGGTAACGCCAAGATCAACGCGGCATTCAACGACGGGCCGCAGAAGGTCGTCGACACGCTGCAGAACGACTTCAACGTCCCGATCAACCATTACCTCGAGGTCGACTTCCAGACCTTCAAGGGAATTGTGGATGCGATCGGAGATGTTCCCGTCTACCTCCCGGGCGTGGTGCTCGACAAGTACACGGGCCTGTACAGCGGGTTTGGAGCCGGTTGTTACTACCTCAACGGTGCGAGCGCGTTGCAGTACGTGCGGGCGCGCAACCTGTTGATTCTCGACCCGAACGGCACCTATGACCCCGATACCGGCAAACGCTGGAGCCCTCTCGACGCCACCGCCGACATCGGTCGCATCAAGCGCCAGCAGGACTTCGTGAAGAAGCTCGGCCGGATCGCGGTGGAGCGCGTGCTCCAGAACCCGACGATCGCGCCCGACATCGTCAACGCGTTGATGCCGAACCTCCACGCCGATGTCGCGTTCGACCGTTCCGCGCTGAACGATCTCGTCCGCGCGTTCAAGGGTCTCGCGTCTGGCGGCCCCGGCATCGAGTTCGAGACACTCCCGTGGGATGGTCCCACCACGCGCGACCGGCAGTCGGTCCTCCTGGTGAAGCAGCCTGATGCCGACGCCGTGTTCGCGCGGCTTCGAGGCGAGGCCGTGGCCGCGCCCGCACCATCCACGACCACGACGATCACCGCGGGATCCGTGCTCCACCCCGGTGATGTCCGGGTTCGGGTCCTCAACGCGTCCGGCGTCGACGGTGCGGCCGGGAAGGCCGACCAGGATCTCGAGAACCGAGGTTTCGTGAGCGGTGGGGTCGCGAATTACACCGGTCCGTCGGTGACCCGGAGCCAGATCCGCTATCGGCCGGCCGACGTTGCCAAGGCCCGCCTCCTGGCCGGTTACGCCACCGACGCCGAACTCGTCGCCGACACGACGCTGGTCGGAGGTGAGGTCGTGCTGGTGCTCGGGCCCGGCTTCAAGGCCATCGGCGCGAAAGCGCCCGGGCGTACCACGGCTCCGGGGCCACCGCTGCCGACGCTCTCGCCGGAAGAGGCCTGCAACCAGGCGTCGTGAACGGGTGCCGCGGGCCGCATCGCGCCCGTGCTTCCTAAGCTGCGCCGGATGTCTGTGGCCTCGCGTTCGGCTCTACGCGCCTTCGGTGGACGCGTCGCGATCGCACTGGTCCTCGCCGCGACGCTGACCGCAGTCGGCGTGGTGGGCGTCAACCGTGCGATCAACAGCCGGGTGGGGAACATCCGCCGCGTCCCCGTCGTGGTCGCGGCGGCGCCGCCTGCCGGCGCGAACTTCCTCATCATCGGAAGCGACTCGCGCGCCTTCGTCGACACGCCGGGAGATGTCCTCGCGTTCGGCGACCCGGCCAAGCAATCGGGCAAGAACTCCGACACGCTGATGGTCGCGCACGTCGAACCCAGCGCGAAGCGGACGTTTATCCTGTCGTTCCCTCGCGATCTCCTCGTGACCGTCCCCGGCCTCTCCGGGAAGAACAAGATCAACGCGGCCTACAGCGTCGGCGGGCCGCAGGCGGTGATCTACATGCTCAAGACCGATTTCGACGTCGACATCCACCACTACGTCGAGGTCGACTTCAAGAGCTTTCAAGACGTCGTGGAGGCGATCGGGAATGTCAAGGTGTACTTCCCGTACGCGACGCGCGACGACAAGACCGGTGTGTACGCGCTCGCGCCCGGTTGCTTCCCGCTCGACGGTCCGGCGGCGCTCGCGTATGTCAGGTCGCGCTCGCCCGAGTACCTCATCGGCGGCAAGTGGGTGTTCGGCGACCAGGACGCGCCCGACCTGCACCGCATCGCGCGCCAGCAGGGTTTCATCAAGAAGCTGGCTGCACTTGCGATCGAGAAGAGCCTCGGCGATCCGTTCCTCGCCCTCGATATCGCCGACCGGGTGTTGGGCGACATCAAGGCCGACGAACAACTCCAGCGCAGCGACGTCAACGCGCTCATCCGGGCGTTCCGGACCGTCGACGTCAACGATCCGAGCGCGGTGCAGTTCGCGACGCTCCCGGTGAAGCCGAACCCGGCGAACCCGGGGTCGAGTCTGGTGCTCGGGCCGGGCGCCGATGCCGTGATCAACCGGCTGCGCACCTTCGGCGACAACACGCCGCGCCTGCCCTCGGTGCTCCCCGGACAGGTTCGTGTGAAGGTGCTCGACGGCTCCGGCACCGGCGACGAGGAATCGGTGTCTCAGGCGCTGGCGGCACAGGGATTCCGTGCGGCGGGCACCGGGACCTTCTCGGGGAAGCACGCCCGCACCACGCAGATCCGTTACGCGCCGAATCAGGCACCTTCGGCCAAGGCGCTGCTCGCCTACGTCGAGGATGCCGCGCTCGTGCCCGACCCGTCGCTGTCGGGTGCCATCGTTCTCGTCGTCGGCGACAGCTTCGTCGGCATCACCGTTCCGACCACGACGACCGCGCCGCCGGTGACCGTCGGTCCGGGGCCGACGACCACGACGACCGCGACCACCACGACGCTCACGCCGGCGCCGACGACTCCCGCGACCGCTCCTGGGAGCCAGGCCTGTTCGTAGGCGGCCGTATGCTGTCCGGGTGCACGTACTCGTGACCGGCGCGGCCGGGTTCATCGGGTCCAACTTCGTCCGCCACTGGGTGCGAGAGCACCCCGCGGACGATGTCGTGGCCTTCGACCTGCTCACGTACGCCGGCAGCCTGACCAACCTGTCCGATGTCGAGGACGAGATCACGTTCGTGCACGGCGACATCGGCGACCTCGAACTCGTCGCCGACGTGCTCGACCGCGCGGCCATTGACGTGATCGTGAATTTCGCGGCCGAATCGCACAACAGCCTTGCCGTGCTCGACCCGGCTCGCTTCCTGCGCACCAACGTGCTCGGCACGCAGACACTCCTCGAAGCCGCCCACCGCCGGGGCATCGCCCGCTTTCATCACATCTCGACCTGCGAGGTCTACGGCGATCTCGCGCTCGACGATCCCGGCGCGTTCACCGAAGCGTCGCCCTACCGGCCGCGGACGCCGTACAACGCGTCGAAGGCGGCAGCAGATCACGTCGTGCGCGCCTACCACGAGACCTTCGGCGTGCCGGTCACCATCTCGAACTGCTCGAACAACTACGGGCCCTACCAGTTCCCCGAGAAGGTGGTGCCGTTCTTCACCACGTTGGCGATCGACGACCGGCCGCTGCCGCTCTATGCGTCGACCGATCACCGCCGGGAATGGCTCCACGTGCTCGACCATTGCGCAGCGGTGGAGCGCATCGTGTTGGACGGCGTCGACGGCGAGACCTACAACGTCGGAAGCGGCCGTGAGGCGACGATCGTCGAGATTGCCGACCTCGTGCTCGATACCCTCGGGAAACCCGCCGGGTTGAAGACCATCGTCCCCGATCGGCCCGGACACGACCGTCGCTATCTGCTCGACGCCACGAAGATCCGGCGCGAGCTGGGCTGGGAGCCCGAGATCGATTTCGACACGGGACTGCGCGCCACGGTGGAGTGGTACGCCGCGAACCGCGCCTGGTGGGAGCCGCTGCTCGATCGCGCGCCAGTGGTGGAGACGGCCTGGAGCACCGGCCCCGCCGCGGCCCGGTAGACCGATGCGAATTCTCGTCACGGGGGCGGCGGGTCAGGTTGGCGCCCGCGTGGTGGAGTGCCTTGCCGCGCACGACGTGCTTGCGGCGGCGCACGGCGCCCTCGATCTCGCCGACCGTGAACAGGTGGAACAGGTGGTCGGCACGTTCGCGCCCGAAGCGATCGTGAATGCCGCAGCCGTCACCGACGTCGACGGCTGCGAACGCGATCCGGAGCGCGCGTTCGCAGTGAACGCGCTGGGGGTTCGCCACCTCGCGCACGCCGCGACGCGCACCGGCGCGCACGTCGTGCACATCTCGACCGACTACGTCTTCGACGGCGAGGCGACCCGCCCATACGACGAGTGGGAAGGGGTCGCGCCGGTTTCGGAGTACGGACGCTCGAAGCTCGCGGGAGAGCGCGAGCTTGCCGCACACGCGCGTTCGTGGGCCGTGGTCCGTACGTCGTGGGTGTTCGGGAAGCGGGGGAGCGACCTCATCAGCTGGGCCTTTGGCGCGTACGAGCGTGGAGAACTGACCGGCGTGCTCGCCGACCAGCAGAGCATCCCCACGTACGCTCCCGACCTCGCGCTGCTCCTCGGCCGTTTTGCCGTCGAACGCCGCGAAGGGCTCTTCCACGTCACGAGCGGGTCCGAGGCATGCACCCGTCACGAGTTCGTGGTCGCGGCCCTGCGGAGCCGGGGCCTCGATGCCGACGGCGTGGAGCGCGTCACCGACGTGCCGGACCGCCCGGCGCGTCGCCCGGCGTTCAGCGCGCTCGACAACCGAGCGCTGCGGCTCGAGCGTCTCCCCGGACTTCGGCCCTGGCGCGACGCGCTCGCCGAGTACGTGAAGGAGTGGTCGTGAGCGCCGTGAGCGGGCAAGCGTGAGCGGAGCGACCGCGAGCCGGGTATCCCGGCTCGCAGCGGAGCGTGGGCCGAGCGCCCCGGCGCGGAGCGCCGTGAGCGGGCAAGCGTGAGCCAGATTGCGGTGATCGGCGCCGGCTACGTGGGGATTCCCACTGCGGCGTGCTTCGCGCACCTCGGTCATCACGTCGTGTGCGCCGACGTCGACGAAGCCCGCGTCGCCGCCCTCATGAAGGGCGAGGTGCCGATCCTCGAAGAAGGCCTGCCCGCACTCGTCATGGAGGGTCTGCAATCGGGGCGGTTGCGGTTCGAGGTCGGCGCGCGGGAGGCGGTGCGCGACGCCGAATTCGTGTTCATCTGCGTGCAGACCCCACAGGGTGCCAACGGCGCGGCGGATCTCACCGTCGTCGAGGGCGTTGCCCGCGAGATCGCGCCGATCCTGCGCCCGGGGACGGTGGTGGTGAACAAGTCGACGATGCCGGTGGGGTCCACCGACACGGTCGCGCGCGCCCTGAGGTCGGGGGGAGCGGCACACGACGTCGGCGTGGCATCCAATCCGGAATTCCTGCGCGAGGGCCAGGCGGTGCACGACACCCTGGGGCCGCACCGGGTCGTGATCGGCTGCGACGACACCGAGGTTGCCGTGCGGGTGTCCGAGTTGTACCGCGACATCCAGGCGCCCGTGCTCGTCACCGATCCGGCATCGGCCGAGATGATCAAGTACGCGTCGAACGCGTTCCTGGCGACGAAGATCTCGTTCGTCAACGAAATCGCGAACCTGTGCGAGTTGGTGAACGCCGACGTGCGCGAGGTCGTGCTGGGTATGGGTTACGACCCCCGCATCGGGTTCGAGGTGTTGCATCCAGGGCCGGGGTTCGGTGGGTCGTGCTTCCCGAAGGACACGTTTGCGCTCCTGCACACCGCGCAGGGTGCCGGTTACGACTTCGAGTTGCTGCGCTCGGTGATCGACGTGAACCTGCGCCAGCGCGCGCTCGTGGTGGAGAAGGTGCGCGCCGCTGCGGGGGGCGATCTCTCGGGTGTGAGCGTCGCGCTCTGGGGGTTGGCGTTCAAGGCCAACACCGACGACCTGCGCGACTCGCCGGCGGTGTTCGTCGCCGAGCGCCTGTTGGCGGAGGGCGCCGTCGTCCGGGCGTTCGACCCGGCCGCTGGTGACGCGGCGTCGGTGAGGCTTCCAGGCATGGCCATCGCGGCCGACGTGTACGAAGCGGCATCGGGAGCGTCGGTGCTGGTGCTCCTCACCGAGTGGGACGAGTTTCGCTGGGCCGACTTCGAGCGGGTACGCACGTCGATGAAGCCGCCGTTCGCCGTGGTCGACGCCCGCAACCTGCTCGACCCGGCCGCGATGCGCCGACGCGGGTTCGCGTACCAGGGAATCGGCCGCTGATGCCCCGCGCCGTGGTCACGGGCGGAGCGGGATTCATCGGTTCCCACCTCTGCCGCACGCTGCACGCCCAAGGGTGGGAGGTCGTCGCCGTCGATGACCTGTCGACGGGATTCGTCGCCAACGTCGTCGACCTTCTCGACGGCCCAGGGTTCGAACTGGTCGAGCACGACGTGGTCCAGGGAATCCCCGTCGACGGTGCTGTCGACGCGGTGCTGCATCTCGCAAGTGCCGCGAGCCCCCCGGCCTATCTCGCGCGTCCGATCGCGACGCTCGAGGTCGGCTCGCGCGGCACGCAGCACGCGCTGGAACTGGCGCGCAAGCACCCCGGCGCGCGAGTGCTGCTCGCGTCGACGAGCGAGGTCTACGGCGATCCGACCGAAAGTCCCCAGCGCGAGAGTTACTGGGGCAACGTGAACCCGGTCGGGCCGCGTGCGGTGTACGACGAGGCCAAGCGTTACGCCGAGGCGATCACGATGGCGTATCACCGCACCTACGGCGTCGATACGAAGATTGCCCGCATCTTCAACACGTACGGGCCGTTCCTGCGTCCGGGCGACGGTCGGGTGATCTCGAACTTCCTCGCCCAGGCGGGTGAGGGAGCACCGCTCACGGTGTTCGGCGACGGGTCCCAGACCCGGTCGTTCTGTTACGTCGACGACCTGGTCGCGGGCCTGATCGCGCTCCTCGGGTCCGCCCATGTCGGGCCGATGAACCTCGGAAATCCCAACGAGCTGACCGTGCTCGAACTCGCGGGCAACGTGCTCGACGTGACGGGATCCGGGTCGGTACTGACCTACGAACTGCTGCCGCAAGACGATCCCCGGCAGCGATGTCCCGACATCGCGCTGGCGGAGCAGGTGCTCGGTTGGCGTCCCCGCGTCGGACTCGACGAAGGTCTACGGCGCACGTACGAGTGGTACCGGGGGAACCGTGACCCAGCCTGAAGATGTCGTGACCTATCGCAAGCTGTCGGTCATCGTGCCGGTCTTCGACGAACGCAATACCGTCGCGGAGATCGTCCGTCGCATGCGGGCGGTCGACATCGGGCTCGAGCGTGAGTTCGTGTTGGTCGACGACGGCAGCACAGACGGAACGCGCGACGTGCTGCGCCAGCTCGAGGACAGCACGGTGCGAGTGGTCCTCCACGATCGCAACCGGGGAAAAGGCGCCGCCATTCGCACCGGACTCGAACACATCACCGGCGACCTGGTGCTCGTGCAGGATGCCGACCTCGAGTACGACCCGGAAGACTGGCCGAAGCTCCTGGCTCCCATGCTGCGCGGCAAAGCCCAAGTGGTGTACGGCTCGCGTTTCACGGGCGAGCGGCGCAACATGCTCTTCCTGCACTGGGTCGGTAATCGTTTCCTCTCGCTCGTCACGAACGTCCTCTACAACACCACCCTCTCCGACATGGAGACGTGTTACAAGCTGTTCGATCGGCGCGTGCTCGACGCCATCACGTTGCGCTCGTCGGGATTCGAGTTCGAACCCGAGGTCACGGCCAAGGTGCTGCGGCGCGGAATCCGCATCTACGAAGTGCCCATCTCGTACGCCGGTCGCGAGTACCACGAGGGGAAGAAGATCACCTGGCGCGACGGGCTGGTGGCGGTGTGGGCGCTCCTGAAGTACCGCTTCGTCGATTGACGTCGCGGCCGGTGAGCGAGCCCGGGCTGCGCTGGGCGGCCGTTGTCGTGAACTACGAGGCGGGGCCGCTGCTCACCGCCTGTGTGCGGTCACTGCTTGCCGATCGCAGCGCGGGGGAGCCCGAAGTCGTGGTGGTCGACAACGGCTCCTCGGACGGCTCCACCGCGATGCTTGGCCGTGAGCTTCCGGGTGAGGTGTCCGGTGTGCGCGTCCTCGAACCCGGAACGAACCTCGGCTACGCGGGTGGCGCCAACCGGGGTATCGCGGCCACCCACGCCCCGATCGTCGCGGTGTGCAATTCCGACATCGAGGTCGCGTTCGGCACGGGGGCGGCGATGCTCGCGCGTTTCGATGCCGAGCCCGATCTCGCCGCCCTCGGACCGGTGATCCGGAACCCGGATGGTTCGCAGTACCCGTCGGCACGGGCCGTACCCTCCGCCGGCGACGCGCTCGGCCACGCCCTGTTCGGGCTGGTCCGTCCCGCCAACCGCTTCACGCGGCGGTACCGCCAACTCGGGGTCGATCCGGCGGCGCCCCGAGACGTCGAGTGGCTGTCGGGCGCGGCGATATGGCTGCGGCGATCAGCGCTCGAATCGGTAGGAGGCTGGGACGAGCGGTACTTCATGTACCTGGAGGACGTCGACCTGTGCTGGCGCCTGCGCCGGGCCGGGTGGAGGGTGGCCTACGAGCCGGGAGGCACCGTCGTCCACGTGCAGGCCGTGAGCACGGATCGCCACCCGTACCGCATGATCATCCGGCACCATCGCTCCGCGTACCGGTTCGCGGCCCAACGCTGGCGCGGCGCGCGCCGCCTCCTTCTCGTCCCGGCGGCGGCGCTCCTGCTCGTGCGGGCGGGCGCCATGATCGTCGTTCGAGCCCTGGGCGCGCGACCGGGTCGAGCGCGGGTCACCGGGTAGCCTGCGTTTCGCCATGCCGCAGTCCCGTCGACGCTCGAACCGCTCCGCGATGCGCGCCCGCTACCGCAAGCCGCGCCGGCGTCGCGGCGGGTCCCTCGGCTGGAACGCCGCGATCGCGGCGATCGTCGCGGTCTTCGTGGTCCTGATCGCGATCACGGTCAGTGGCGGCAGCAGTAGTGATGCCGGTTCCGGGCCGCCCCACTACGCGAACTCGGCAACCGGCCAGGCCGGCGACCATTGGCACACGTTCCTCGGCGTGAACGTGTGCGGCGAGTGGCTCAGCGCCGTACCCGCGTTCGAGCAGCCGGTGGGTTCCCCGGCCGGTACGCAGAACGCCGGCATCCACTCTCACGGTGACGGCCTGATCCACACCCACCCGTTCGTCGCCTCGGAAGCGGGTAAGAACGCCACGCTCGGCAAGTACGCGGACTACGGCGGTTGGAGCGTGTCGTCCGATTCGATCGACGCGTGGACGGGGCCGAAGTCGGCGCCGTCGAAGACGAGCTGGAGCACCGGCGACACCTGCGGGTTCGGGAAGTACAAGGGCAAGCAGGGCACCCTCGTCTGGGCGGTCGACGGCAAGGCGAAGACCGGTAACCCGTCTGCGTACCACCAGCAGGACGGCGAGACGATCGCCATCGGCTTCCTCCCCAAGGGGGTTGCGCTCGGGTTCCCGCCGCAGGCGTGCTCGGCGTTCGCGACGATCTCGGACCAGAACATTCCCGCGGTCGTGAGCAAGGACTCGCCGTGCCGGACGCAGGCAACGACCACCACCGCGCCGACGGCGTCGACGGCACCGGCCGTCACGACCACGCTCAAGCCGTGAGCGCGGGTCCTCCCCGTGCGCGGGTGACTGCGGGAGACTGAAGTCGTGCGTGTGCTCGTCACCGGCGGTGCGGGGTTCATCGGGTCCACGCTCGTCGATCGTCTGCTCGCCGAGGGATGCGACGTCGACGCGATCGACGACCTGTCGACCGGATCGCTTCGGAACCTGGCCGATGCCCGCGGCCACCGAAACCGCCGGTTCAGTTTCCATCGCCTCGACATCTGCGCGCCCCAGCTTCGAGACCTCGTGGCGCGTCGACGGCCCGAAGTGATCTTCCACCTCGCCGCGCAGCTCGACGTGCGGGTGTCGGTGGCGCGGCCGATGTTCGACGCGCAGGTCAACATTCTGGGTTCGTTGAACCTGTGCGAGGCCGCGGTGGCGGCGGGAACGCGCAAGGTCGTGTTCGCCGGATCCGGCGGCACCCTCTATGGCATCCCCGAGAGCCTTCCCGTGCGGGAGAGCCACCCGCAGCGACCGATCTCGCCCTACGGAGTCTCGAAGAAGGCGGCGGGCGACTATCTCCACTTCTACCGCGAGGTTCACGGGCTCGAGTACACCGAACTCGCGCTCGCCAATGTGTACGGACCGCGCCAGGATCCCAACGGGGAAGCGGGGGTGATCGCGATCTTCGCCGGCAAGCTGCTCGCCGGCAAGCAACCCACGGTCTACGGCGACGGGAGCCAGACGCGCGACTACGTCTACGTCGACGATATCGTCGACGCCTTCGTCCGCGCGTCGGAGCGCGGCGGCGGGCTCTTGATGAACATCGGCACCGGCGTCGAGACGAGCGTGCTCGATCTGTACACGATGATGGCGGAAGCGGCGGGTGTTCGCAGCGGGCCGCGTCTCGCGCCCGAACGCCCGGGCGAGCTCGCACGGTCCGCGCTCGACCCCGGACGCGCGGCCATCCACCTCGGATGGAAACCCTGGACGTCGTTGGAAGAAGGTCTGGCGCTCACGCTCGACTGGTTCCGTGAGCAAGCGGGCGGTCAGTAGCTCGACGAGTTCAGCGCCGGAGCCGTAACTCCTCGAGTGGAACCGGCGGGCGGACCCGCCCCGCGTGCGCGGGATCGGGGCGGCCCAGGAGGATCATGGCGTGCGGTAGCCACTCCGAGGGGAGCGCGAGCGCGTCGCGCGCGGTTTCCGGACAGAAGATCGGCGCCGCGACCCAGCACGACGCGTAGTCGGCGGCTGCGGCCGCGAGCATGAGGTTCTCGACCGCAGCGCCGAGCGACAGCAGCGCCATGCCCCATTCCGCGCGCCGGCGCGTCTCGTCGGGATAGCGATCGAGCCCGTCCCAGGTGAGACATCCGAGCACGACGGCGGGCGCGTCCGCGATCTTGCGCCGTGAGGATTCGACGAGCGCGTCGATCCGTTGCGCGCCGACGGCGTCGGCCTCGAGATCTCGTCGCCAGCGCTCACCCATCTGCGCGGCGAGGTGCTCACGCGCATCCGACGTGTCGACGATCGCCCAACGCCATGGGCGCGAGTGGTGCGGTGCAGGCGCGATGCAGGCCGCCTCGACGAATCCGTCGAGTACGTCGCTCGGGACCGGATCGGGGAGGAACGTCCGGATGGACCGGCGAGCGCGGATGAACTCGGGGACCGTCGAGGACATTCAGGCAACCGCGGCGAGGGTCTCGCGCGCGAGGGAGGTGGCGACGTCGACGTCGCGCATCAACGTGTCGGTGACCACGGCGCGTACCCCGAGCGCTTCGACCTCGGGCGCGCGCTGCGCGTCTTGCGCGTCGATCACGAACGCGGCACAGAGGTCGCGGTACGCAGACGCCACCCCGACACACGATGCTTCGATGCCGAGGTCGGCGAGGAGCCGGTCGGCGGGACCGCGCACCGCGGTGCCGGCGATGAGGTTGCTGATCCCGACGACGTGGTCGTGAGCCGCGACCGCGTCGCGGATTCCGGGAACGGCGAGGATCGGTGCAATGGAAAGAATCGGGTTGGCGGGGCAGATGACGATCGCGGCAGCCGACCCGAGGATGTCGAGCACGCCCGGGGCGGGGCGGGCCGTGTCGGCGCCGTCGAAGCGCACCGAGATCACCGGAGGCTCGCAGTGCTCACGCACGAACCATTCCTCGAGCGCGAGCTCGACGGGTCCTTCGGGCATCGCCGCGGTGATGCGCGTGGCGACGACGTCGTCGGTCATGGGGATCAGGCGGCACTGCAGCCCCCATGCACGCGCGATGTCGGCGGTGACCTCGGAGAGGGCTGCGCCCGCGCGGAGACGCTCGGTCCGGTACAGGTGGGTCGCGAAATCGCGGTCGCCGATGTTGAACCACGTCGGAACCCCGTAACGCCCGAGCGCGTGGAGGGTCGCGAAGGTCTCGCCCGCGAGCCCCCACCCGGTTTCCGGGTTGTTGGCGCCGGCAAGGGCGTAGGTGACCGAGTCGAGGTCGGGGCACACCCGCAGCCCGTGGAACCAATCGTCGTCGCCGGTGTTCCCGACGACGACCACGTCTGCGGGATCGACGGCGCGGAGTAGTCCCGCGAGGAACCGTGCCGATCCGACTCCACCGGCGAGGGCCACGATCATGTCGAGCAGGGTATCGGGGCGATGTCGTGGTCGTTCTCGTGATGGGATTCACAAATCGGTCCGCAGTACCCTTTCCCCCCTGATGACCTGGGCGGATGGTCCCGACGCGTCCACAACCGAACTGGCGGCCGAGGCCGAGGCCGAGCCGGTCGACGGGCTCGCGGCCTACCCCCCGGTGGTCGCGGTCGTCGTCACCCGGAACCCGGGTCCGTGGTTCGAGGACACGCTCGCCGGGCTGGCGGCGCAGGACTATCCCGACCTCACCGTGCTCGTGGTCGACGGCGGTTCGACTGACGACCCGACGGCGCGGATCGCCGCGCAGCTTCCCGGCGCATTCGTGAGGCTCCTCGGCGAAGACGCGGGTTTTGCCGCCGCGGCCAACGAAGCGCTCCGGACCGTCGAGGGTGCGACGTTCCTGCTGCTCTGCCACGACGACGTCGTGCCCGAACCCCCCGCGGTGCGGATCCTCGTGGAGGAGGCCTACCGATCCAACGCGGGCATCGTGGGGCCGAAGCTCGTGAGCGCCGACGATCCGGGAATCCTCCTCGAGGTCGGTCGCGCCATCGACCGTTTCGGCGTCGCGTACACGGGAATCGAGCCCGGCGAGTTCGATCAGGAGCAGCACGACGGTGTCCGCGACGTGTTCTACGTGACGACCGCGTCGATGCTCGTGCGTGCCGATCTCCTCGCCGAACTGGGCGGTTTCGACGAGGCGACCGGTCCCGGTAGCGAGGATCTCGACCTCTGCTGGCGGGCACGGCTCGCGGGAGCTCGCGTGCTCGTTGCACCCGACGCTCGGGTGACGCATCGCGAAACCGCTGACGCACGGCATCGCGCCGACCGGTCCGATGAGCCTGCTCTCGCGCAGCGTCGCGTGCGCGTGTTGCTCACGTCGTACTCGTTGGTCACGCTGCTCTGGCTCGCTCCCGTCGGGGTCGTCGTCGCGTGCGTCGAGGCAGTCGGCGACCTCGTCACCGGTCGGCCGCGCCGGGCGCGCGCCGCGATCTCCGGCTGGTTCTCGAACCTCCTCCACCTCCGGTCGCTGCGCGCATCGCGCCGGCGTGCACAGCGTCTTCGCCGCGTCAGTGACGGCGATCTGCGTGAACTCCAGATCGGGACCACGACGCGGCTCGGTGACTTTCTCGCCCATCACCTGCACACCGACGATCGTCTCCGCCAGATCGGCGATCGGAGCCGCTCCGCACTCGGCTCGGTGTCGGATCGGATGCGGGGACCGGCCGCCGTTGTGTTCCTCGGCTTCGTCGCTTTGGTGCTGATCGGTTCACGAGACTTCATCACCGGGCGAGTTCCGGGGATCGGCACCCTCGTGCCGTGGGTGTCGGGGGGCGATCTTCTCGATGCCTTCGGTTCGGCTTGGCGCTCGACCGGTCTTGGATCTCCTGCGGCGGCGCCGCCACTCCTGGCGCTGACGGGCCTGTTCGGTTCCGGGTTGCTCGGCGCGGTCGGTCTCGCGCGCACGCTCGTGGTCGTCGGGGCGATCCCGCTCGGCGCCGTCGGCGCGTACCGGTTCGCGCGGCCGTTGGTCGGTCTTCGGGGGCCTGCCCTCGTCGCGGGCGTCATCTACGGCGTGAATCCCGTCGCCCGCAACGCGATCGCATCCGGACGCTTCGGTCCGCTCGTGCTCTTCGCGGTGTTTCCGTTCGTGCTCGGTCGCGTCGTGCGCCTCGCCGGTCTCGACGCCGATCGAGGCGCTTCCGATCCCGCGCCGGCCGTGAAGTCGCGTGGCGGGCTCCTCCGCCTGGCCGTCCTCGTGGCCGTCGCGGCCGCGTGCTATCCGGTGGCTCCCGCGATCTTCGTGGTCGCGGCGGGCTCGTTCGTGCTCGCCGCGCCTCTTGCTCGCGGGTGGGCCGGATCGTGGCGGGCGTTGGGCATCGCCGTCGTCGCCGCCCTCGCGGCCGCGGTGCTGCTGTTTCCCTGGCCGCTCGCCTACGCGACCTCGCATCTCGACGGGGCATCGCTCGGGTTCGCGTTCCGGCCCGACCTCGGGCTCGTCGAACTGCTGCGCTTCCAGTCCGGACCTTCGGGGGCGAGTTGGGTGATGTGGGGGCTGCTCGTCGGTGCTTCGGTGCCGCTCTTCCTTGCCGTGGGCGCGCGCCTGGCGTGGGCGACCCGGGGTTGGGTGCTCGCCGTCGTCGGGTGGGCGATGGTGTGGGTTCCCGAGCAGGCGGCGCCGCACCGGTTCGCGCTCGCCCCTGAAGCGGGTTTGACGCTCGCCGCGTTCGGGCTCTCGATCGCCCTGGGCGTGGGCGCGTCGGTGTTCGTGGACGGCATTCACAGGTTCCGGTTCGGATGGCGTCAACCCGCCGCCATCATCGGCGGCGTCGCACTGGCGCTCCCGATGCTCGGCTTCGTCGCCGACTCGATCGACGGCCGCTGGCATGCCCCGAGCGCGGGCTGGGTCGACACGCTGTCGTTCACGAACACGCTCGCCGCGAAGGGACAGTTCCGGATCCTCTGGATCGGCAGGGCCGAGGTGCTGCCGCTCGATCCCGTCGTCCTCCCCGACGGCACCGGTTACACCCTCACGCGTAATGGCTCGGGCGCCGCCTCGGAACTGCTGCGTGCACCGCAGGGCGACGCCGACCACGTGGTCGACCGCGCCATCGAGCTCGCGCGCGACGGCCTCACGGATCGACTGGGTCGGCTGCTCGCGCCGATGGGGGTCCGCTGGGTGGCGCTGCCTTCGACGCAAGGCCCAGGAGGGGGAGGATCCCTGCCGCTGCGGGGTTGGCATGGCGTGCTCGACGGTCAACTCGATCTCGCGCGCCTGCGGTCGGCGCCCGGCCTCGTGCTCTACGAGAATCTCGCGTGGATCCCGCTCCACTCGGTGGCGGGCGGCCGCGAGGCGGCGCTGGTACCGATCGGCGCGCGGGACCCGATTCGGGCCGCGCTGGGGGTCGACCTGAGCACCGCCGTGCCGGTTGTGGGCGACACGGCGTCCCCACCCGGAATCGTGCTGTCGGGCGAGGCCTACGACTCGGAGTGGGACGCGATCGACGGATCGGGGCGCCAACTCGGTCATGTGCAGGCATTCGGGTGGGAGAACGGCTACCGGCTCAGTCGCAAGAGCTCGGTGTCGTTCGAGTTCGGCGCCCAATGGCAACGCTGGGCGTTCCTCGGCGTGTCGCTCGTGATCTGGTTGTTCGTGGGGTGGCGTTGGCGTCGAACGCGAATCCGCCTGCCGGAGTCGGCCCGGTCCGGCGCCCGCGCCATGCGTGAGCGGCGCGCGCGGCGCGATCCGCTCTGGGACGCGGCCGACGACGACGCGTACTGGTGGGAACGGGTATGAGCGCGGGAACGGTTCGCCGGGGCCCGATCCTCCTGGCGCTCATCGTGGTCATGGTGGCGGCGATCGTGTTCGACGATCGTGGCAATGCTCCGGCAACGCGCGGAGCGGGTGTCGGCAACGTTGCTGCGGGTCCCGCCCTGGCCGCATCCGACGCCCTGACGTCGTCGTGGTTCTGCGCGGAGGGTACGTCGACGCCCGATGGACGCGCCGACGAAACCGTCGTCATCGCGAGTGTCGCCGATACCCGGATCGATGCGACCGTCACGGTGATGCTCGGCGGCCTCACACCCATGGTGTCGCGCACCGTGCATGTCGCGCCTCGTCGCGAGGCGAGGGTTCACCTCGCGGATTTGGTGGTCGCCGCGGAGCCGGCTGTCGTCGTCGAAGTCGTCGGCGGTCAGGCAGCCGTGGTCCACGAGGTAGCAGCGAACGGCGACATTGCCACGGAGCCGTGCGCGCGTGGCGCGTCGACCGACTGGTACTTCGCGGCGGGCACCACGCTCAAGGGTGCTCAGCAGTACATCGTGCTGTTCGACCCGTTCGGCGACGACGCGATTGTCGACCTGACCTTCCTCACCGACGACGGCGTGCAGGAGCCCGACGCGTTGCAGGCCGTCGTCGTGCCCCGGCGTTCGCGCGTCAGCATCCCCGTGGCCGACTCGCTCCCGCGCCAGCGCGACGTGGCCGTGCACGTCCACGCGAGGTCCGGTCGGGTGGTCGCCGACCGCACGCAACTCTTCGACGGCACCGCGTCCGACGGCGAGGTCGCCCGAAAAGGAATCGCCCTGTCGCTCGGCGCCGAGGCACCTGCCCACGAGTGGAACCTGGCGTACGGAACCACGACGAGCGGTGAGGCCGGCGTGGTCGGTGTCGCGAACTTCGGGCCCGCGTCGACTGTGGTCGATGTGAACGTGGTGCTCGACGGTGACCAGACGATCGCCGCGGAATCGGTGGCGGTACCGGCGCGCAGCGTCAGGATGGTCGACGTCGCCGGCCGCGTGCCCGCCGACTCGCGTTACGCGGTGCAAGTGATCGCCCGCGATGTCGAGGGGAACGCGCCCCCCGTCGTCGCGGAGGCGCTCGATTGGCGCCCCATGACGGCAACGAGCCCGGCCGTCGCCACCGCGGTCGGTTCGTCGCAGCCGGCACGGCGATGGGTGGTCGCGCTGGTGTCGAAAGACGACGAAGGTGTCGTCACCGTGCTCAACCCGGGAACCCGGCGCCTCACCGTGACCCTGCACATGCTCCGGGCGAGCGGTGGCTCGCGGCGCTCGCGGCCGCGCCGGGTGGATTCCGGTCACGTCACGACGTTCGACCTCGCTCGCGTCGGCGCGCAGAGCGACGGCGTCCTCGTGGTGGTGAGCGACCATCCGTCCACGGTGGGGATCACGCTCACGGGGCCCGGTGGCGCTGCGGTCGCCTCGGCAGTTCCCGACTTCTCGTACGGCGTGCGCTGATGGCGGCACGGCTCGCGATCGGCGCGGTGCTTCTCGCAGTGGTGCTGGTCGCGGCCTGGCTCATGCGCCGTCGCGCGCCCGACGCGCCGCCGCGCGACGTGTATCCGGTGCCGCGCCAACTTGTCCGGTCCGATTTTCCGCGACCCGACGCGCCGTGGCTCGTCGTGCTGTTCTCCTCGACCGCGTGCGACTCTTGCCGCGGCCTTCCACCGAAGATCGCCGCGCTCGAGTCGAAGGAGGTGTCGACCTGTGAGGTCGAGGCCGCGTCGCGGGGCGACCTGCATCACCGCTACGAGATCGCGGCCATCCCCACCACTGTCGTCGTCGACCACGAGGGTGTGGTCCAGCGCGCCTTCGTGGGCGCCTTCACCGCCACGGACCTGTGGTCCGCCGTTGCCGATGCCCGGGAGCCGGGTTCGACGCCCGAACCCACCATCGGCCAACTCGAATAACTCTGTTTTGGCGTCAGTGGGTCGCCGTATTCGCTACCCGTTGACGCCAAAACAGTGGGGCTACTCGCTGACCTCGCTGAGCGGCTCGCTCTCGGGGAGCTCTGCGGCGGTCGTGCCGGTCCCGTTTCCTTCAGCCCGCACGAACTGGCGCGGGCCACCCGCCTTGTGCCCGATCGCGGCATCGACGAGCTCGGAGACTTCTTGTCCGTCGAGCGTCTCGCGTTCGAGCAGCGCGCGGGCGACGGCCTCGAGGCCGGCGCGGTGCTCGCCGAGCACCTTGCGCGCGCGGTTCTCCTCGTCGCGCAGGATGCGCTCGACTTCTTCGTCGATCACGCGCGCCGTCTCGTCGGAGTAGTCGCGCGTGTGGACGAGGTCCTCACCGAGGAACACGGCACCCTGTGATCCCCATGCCATCGGGCCGATTCGATCCGACATTCCCCACTCGCGCACCATCTTGCGAGCGAGCTCCGTGCAGCTGACGAGGTCGTTCTGCGCGCCGGTGGACAGGTGGCCGTACACGAGCTCCTCGGCGATGCGTCCGCCGAGGCGCACGACCAGCGAGTCGGTGATGTACTCACGCTTGTAGATGTGACGCTCCTCGAGGGGAAGCTGCTGGGTGACGCCCAGCGCCATCCCGGTGGGGAGGATGGTGACCTTGTGGACGGGATCGGCGTGCTCGAGCACGTACGCGAGCACCGCGTGGCCACCCTCGTGATAGGCGACGACTTCCTTCTCCTCCTCGCTGAGCGCCATCGACTCGCGCTTCAGCCCCATGAGGACCCGATCGCGCGCCGCGTCGAAGTCTTCGGCGTGCACCTCCTTCGCTCCCCGCCGGACGGCGAACAGTGCCGCCTCGTTGACGAGGTTGGACAAGTCGGCTCCCGACATGCCCGGAGTTCCCCGCGCGACGATGTTGACGTCGACGTCGTCGGAGATCTTCTTGTCGCGGAAGTGCACCCGGAGGATCTGGACGCGCTCCTCCTGAGTGGGAAGCGGCACGAGGATCTGGCGGTCGAAGCGGCCGGGGCGGAGCAGCGCGGAGTCGAGGACATCGGGACGGTTGGTCGCCGCCAGCATCACGATGCCTTCGGTGGCTTCGAAGCCGTCCATCTCCGCGAGCATCTGGTTGAGCGTCTGCTCGCGTTCGTCGTGACCTCCACCGAGGCCCGCACCACGTTTGCGACCGATGGAGTCGATCTCGTCGACGAAGATGATCGCGGGCGCCTGCTTGCGCGCGGTCTGGAAGAGGTCGCGAACTCGCGCCGCTCCCACGCCCACGAACATCTCCATGAAGTCGGATCCCGTCACCGACACGAACGGCACGCCCGCTTCACCGGCCACCGCGCGCGCGATCAGGGTCTTGCCCGTCCCCGGCGGGCCGACGAGCAGCACGCCCTTGGGAATGCGGGCCCCGATGTCCCTGAACTTGGCCGGGTTCTTCAAGAAGTCGACGACCTCGGCGATCTCGAGTTTCACCGGCCCGTATCCCGCGACGTCGGCAAACGTCGTCTTCGGCTTCTCGGTGTTGTAGACCTTCGCCCGGCTCCGCCCGATGTTCATCACGGCGCCCATTTGTCCCTGCGTGGCCCGGCGGCTCAGCCACATGAACAGCCCGACGATCAACACCAGTGGGAGGACCCAGAGCACGATGTCGCCCAGGAGGTTGGTTCCCTGGTCGACGTACTTGACGTCGACGTTCTTCGCCTGCAGCTTGTCGAGCGTGGCCGCGGGGAGGTCGTCTTTCGGTCCGGAACTCGTGAACTCCGTCTTGCCGTCCCGTGGTGCGCTGAAGACACCACTGATCGAACCGGTCGACTTGTTGAATTCGATGCTCTTGACCGCGCCGGCGTCGACGGCCTTGGTGAACTGTGAATAGGTGAGGTCCGCCTTCGACGTGCCGCTACTCGCGAAGGTGCTGACCACGAAGGCGATCGCGATCAGGGCGAGCACGATCCACGGAACCCAGCGCAGCGCCGGCGACCCGCCGGTGCGCCGGTCACCAGAGGGTCGGTCAGCAGGGGGCCGATCACCAGGGAGGCGGTCGCCCGGCCGGGACGTGGGTGGTCGCCGTGGCCCCTCCGGCGGCGGCGATGGCCGACCGGTGGGCCCGGGTGGGCGGGCGCCCGGATCGTTGCCGGGATCGAGTTCGCTTGGTCGACGGCTCATGGGTCGGCCGGACTCCTGCTCGGCCGCCGAGGGGTCGGGGGGCCTCAGCCACACCATGCTACGACCGGAACCCGCTGCACGATGACGCACGCGCAGGAATGGCAGGAAGCCGGTGTCGCGAGCGGCCGGATCGTGCGCCGGTTCGAGTGCCGGTATCGTGCGCCGGTGCCGACGCCGTTGGGGAACCCGCGGATCCGCTGGGGTGCCGGTGACGCCGTTGCCGCCTGGTTCGCCGGGTTGCT
>Ga0315281_10002305_pt1 | contig 28329 bp, 39 predicted proteins | sample YL17G07_0_MG_FD_204540 | JGI IMG/M metagenome (GOLD analysis project Ga0315281, IMG submission 204540) | Sediment microbial communities from Yellowstone Lake, YNP, Wyoming, USA - YL17G07_0 | ecosystem: Environmental > Aquatic > Freshwater > Lake > Sediment | place: USA: Wyoming | collected...
CCGCCGCGGGGCCCCGCTCGAGCGAAACGGGGCCCCGCCGCGGGGCCACGATTGGAGGGCGCACCGTGGCAGCAACCTACGCCAAACTACGGGATGGAACTTGGGGCGCCCGCGTCACTGGCGCCGAACTACGGGTCGGTGAATCGGTTGTTGTGTCAAAACGGTCCGGGGAAACCAAGGTCGAGCGAGTCGCTGCGATTGTCTGGCGTGGCGACGGCGTTTCCCTCGTCGCGATCGACGCGCGTCCAAGGCACATGCGATCGGGATCCCACTGCGGATGCGGGGCGGACTGCGACAACTGCGCTCGTGGGTGCCGATGCGAGGCACACTGCGTTTGTCGCGGTGGACCGATTCACGATTGTTGAATGGTGCCAGAGAACCGAGATCCAATGGAGGGCGCACCGTGGCTAAGTTGACTGAGGTCTCTATCGCAGAGGCACAGCGCGCCCTGCGATCTGCGATGGTAGCGGACGTCCCGATCCATTTTGTCGGCCCCCCGGGCGTGGGGAAGTCTGCGATCGTCGAGGCCTTCGCCCGGGACGCTGGTGTCCCGTGCGAGACATTGCTCCTATCCCTATGCGATCCCACGGACGTCGGCGGACTCCCGATTGCGCAACCTGACGGGAGCGTGGTCCGCTTGCCCCTCGGACAGATCGCCCGCGCGGCGCGGGGCCCTGTAATCCTCTTCGGGGACGAATACACTACCGCGCCCCCGAGCGTCCAAAATGCGTTTCTCAGAGTAGTTCTCGCCCGGTGGGCGGGCGACGTGCGACTCCACTCCGGGACCCGTCCGATCCTCGCGAGCAATCCGCCCGATCAAACGTCAGGTGGATCTGAGACTCCCCTCGCGATGATCGGCCGGGTGCAGACGTTCGCGTTACGGCCGACCGTGGTAGAGGTATCATCTTATATGGCGCAGCTTGGGCCGGAGGAATCCACTCTAAGGATGCTCGGCGTCGATCTGGCCGCGACCCTGGAGTCTCGGCCCGATCTGATCCAGTTCGACCCACCCGCCGGCACCCTGCAGAGTGGGACCCCCTGGGGCGCCCCGCGAGCGTGGGAGCGTGGACTCCGCCACGTCACCGCGGAGTTAGACTCCGGGGCCCCGGAGAGCGACCCATTTTTGGCGACGTGCCTTGCCGGGGCCATCGGCGAGGATATGGCCGGGGCCTGGGTCGCGATCCGTCATGTGAGAGGGAAGCTCCCGGCTCGCGCCGAGATTGTCCGCGACCCGAAGGGGAGCAAGCTCCCCACGGACGTCGAGAGTGGAGTGGGCGCGCTCGGCCTACTCGCACAGGTCGCACTCGAGGATCCGTGCGCCGCGTGGGTATACGGCGCGCGAGTCGGCCAGGGCCCAAGCGATCCACTGGCCGAGGTTCGGATCGCGTTGACCCGTTCCCTGATTCGCCACGGTATCGAGTCGAGCAGAAAGTCGAAACACTACGCCGACGCGACGCGCGCCCGCGTGGTAATGCTCGGCGCAATCGGCCGCGACGCGGCGGAGGTGGCGTAGCCATGGGCGCCCCGCAGATCCAGATCGCTCCGCAGATTGCTCCGGGCGACGCGATCCGAGCGTGCCAACGCGCGATCCGAGTAATTGGGTTCTCGCACCCGGCCTTTTTGATCCTCCACGCGCACGCGAAGGACAAATATCGGGAGACCGGCGAGATCCCGACGATGGCAGTGGACGCGAAGGGTGTGATCTACGTCAGCCCGTCCTTCGTGATGCGCACGCCGAGATCCGAGTTAGGCGGAGTGGTCGCCCACGAATTGCTCCACCTAGCCCTGCTCCACGGAGACCGAGAACTCGGGCGAGACCACGATCGGTGGAATGAAGCCACGGATATGGCGATCAACCAAAGTCTGCGGGCGAGTGGAATCGCCCTCCCCTCGCGTGCGCTCTATCCACCGTCCGATTACAGGGGCCCAAACACTGCCGAGGATCTCTACGAGTGGCTGCAGAGTAGTCTGCCCCCACCGTCCGGCGGGCCCGGGGCCCCTGGCGAAGGCGAAGGCGACGGCAAGCCCGGCGACGGGCCCGGTGGTCCCAAGAGTATCAAGGATGCAACCCAAGGATGCGGAGTGCTGCGCCCCGGCGAGGGGCCCTGCCCGCAGGGCAACGCGCCGGGCACGCCGCAAGACTCACAGGGCCCCGAGGTAGATTGGCCCCAGGTAGCTCGCGAGGCACGCGAGGCGGAGAGATCCATCGGGTCTGGATCTGGGATCTGCGATCTGCTCTCCCCCTCGCCGGCCAGGATCAACTGGCGATCGATTCTCCGGCACGGATTCCAGCGGGCTAGTGAGTGTCGCGGGCGAGATTCCTATACCTACGCGCGCCGAAGTAGACGCTCCCCACGGGTGGGTCCGCAATTCCCTGGGTGGGTCGGGCATGATCCGAGAGTGGCGATCGTGATCGACGTGAGCGGGTCTATGGATCGCGAGTGGATCTCCGAGATCATCGGCGAGTGCGTCAAGCTCTGCGGGGAGTATCGCTCCAAGGCGTACCTCGTCACACATACGGACCGAGTCACTTGGAGCGGATGGGTCAAACACGGATCCTGTGTCGGGGCCCTAGCCGAAGCGTGCGCATTCTCCGGCGGAACCGATGCGCACGGCGCCTATCGCGCCGTCGGCGACGCGGGCAAATTCGACGCCTTGATCCATTTTACGGACTGCGAGATTGGATCCTGGCCCGAGAATCCCGCTAGAAAGCTAGTGATCGCGGCATACGGGACGAGCGCAGACTGCGCCGAGCTACCCCCCGGCGCAGAAAGGATCCCATGCCGACGTTAGCCAAGTGCGATCGATGCGGAGCGTGCTACGCACCGCAAGCGCTCCACTGGCACCGTGGATCCATGCGATGTCGATCGAATTCGATATATCGCGATCAACGCGCCGCGGGGCGCGTCGCGGTCCACGTCCACTGGCGCGACATACTCCTAGACGCGGATATCAAATTCGACATTCAACGCGCGAACGTACACGATCACGGGCCGGGACACCGAAGCACTTGGCACGACGTCGCATTCGTCCCGGCGCCGATCGCCCAAGTGATCCACACACTCTGGCCGCAAGGGTCCGCGTCCCGCGCCGCGTTTCCCCGTTCTGCGAAAGTCGCGATCCTCCGCCACGTCCGTGGCGCGAAGAGGCTACGCGCACGGGGAGAATGGTGGGAACCGGGATCGAAGTACGAGACGCTCGCGCACTTCGTTCGGGGCGCGCTGCTCGCCGCGGATGTCGAGGGCGGACACGGGGCAGATAAGGCCGCGCGCGTGCGCGCCCTGGTGACACCCGACGCGATCAAATCGATCCTAGATGCCCCGTGATCGATTTATGCCAGCGATGAAACACGGTCCGGGCCGCAAGCCCAGATCGCCCGGAGGTTCCCCCGCGACCGGGACCGCCCCGGAGACGGGGGAGCCTCTTTCCTCTGCGCCCACACTCGCGCCACCCGCTGAGTGGTTCGCGAGTGTGGGCGCAGAGTGGAACGCGCCGATCCGATCCGTGTCGAGACTCTTGGCGAGGGAGCCTGTGCTAGACGCGATCGTCGATCAACGGGGCTACATCATCGGAGACGGTCTAGTGCGCGTGCGCCCCTGGCTCAAGGGATTGATCGATCTCTACGAGTGGACTCCCGCTCTCTATACCGAGATCACGCGCGCAGATTATCTCAGATCGATCTTCGGTGTTCCATGTTCGCCGAGTATCACGTTCAAACGCGCACAGACCCCTCGGCGCCCTCGGCGCCCACGCCGATAGATCGGCGATAGACAGAGTCCGCAAGCCAGATCCCGCGGGTGCCCCAGGTCCCGTGCCCGGGATCCTGTAGCTGATCCAAGCGCCACTGCGCGACGTGCGCCAGCTCGTGCGCGAGCACGCCGAGGGAAGGGCCAATCTCGACTCTTCCCGTGTCCTCAAAGGCGATCCCGCCGACTCTTCGGCTCCATAGGTCTGTCCAGGTCTCGTCGGGCATGATCACTATGTAGAGAGGGGGCAGGATCGCGCGGATGCGCGCTTCACTCCAGATGGGGGCGAGAGCCGCGATCGCGCACTCGAGCGCACGCCCGACTTGGGCCGCGGATGAGGAGCCGCTCTCGATCGGCGGCGCCACATAGCTCAGGCGCACCCTCTCACTCGGGAAGCCTGGGATCGTGAGCCACTCCACGCGCGCACGGAGACTCGCTCGCACGAGGAGAATCACGACCACGAGTAGTAGTGCCCCGACGACGGCCAGGGAACCAGCGAGGGAAATCGGGATACCTGTCATGGTCACGTTCTCTTGGAAAGCCCTGGGATACCGCCTGGACGGCCCTTGGGTACAAATGGGCCTAGAACCGCTCTCCGAGGCCAGCCGCGCGCCTCATTGAAGCCGACTTTCGTACCACCTCCATCATGTGCCGGCTGAAGGCCGCTTTCCGGCGCCTCTCGGATGCGCTGTACCGCCCCACGCGAAGCGCGTCAACATCCGAAGCGCGATAGAGCATCACGCGGCCGATCATCGAGCACGGGCGGAGCTTTCCGAGCGTGATCAACTGGTAGACACGCGCCTTCGTGACTCCGAGCCGCCATGCGGCCAGCGCGACCGTGCAAGCGACGTCCCCTTTCCCTGCGGCTAGCTCCTCTCGAGATCCGACGACGACGCGGATCTCGCCCGTGGGAGGCGGAGAAACAATCCGCTCACGGAAAAGATCCTCGGGAAAGACGAGCACTCCACAGCGACGAGCTTCGGTCTCCATCTCCACACGGCGACGTGGATTCCCGAGCAAGCCCGCTGCGTGCTCCCGCACCTTCGGGTTGTAGTAGGACCGTCCCTGCGCGAGGGTCGGGGCGCCATGCCCTAGCCGGATGTGGTCGAGCGAACAAAGTGGGATCAGATTATCTTCGTCGTATGCCAATGTGTGATCGACTTGGACCGGGACGACGTGGTGGAAGTGAATGTCCCTGTCCGTGCCGCACGCAGCGCATGTCACATGCTTCCCGCGCGCAAGCCGCTTCCTGAAGGCGCCAAGCCCCCGCCAGTGGATAGGCTCGATGGGGATCCGCCGCTTGAACTCGGTGCGAGTCGCGGCGAAGTCGTCGATCTCTCCGACACGAAACAGAGTGATGCGTTCCCACGTCCCGCACGGGCGTACCCAACCGCGCTCGAGATACTTCCGGAAAACCTCCGTCGTACAGCCGATCCGCGCCGCCGCAGCGGCTAACGGCATGACTACCTCGCCCTTCCCTTGATCGAGGATCGCAGAATCGCCGAAGACGAAGATGGCGTCGAGCATGGGGTTGTAGGTACAGCACACTAACCAAGTCAGTCAAGTACCGAGCTTGTGTAACTCGACAGCTCGGCGCGACACTCAAAACCGCCAACACCGACCATGTCGGGACGGCACAAACCAACCCGCAGTCAAGGAGTCCTCCAATCATGGCTCGACGTGGATCGAAGAAGATCGGCCGCTGCTCGCACAAGTGCGCGACCTGGCACAAGAAGGGTGGCAAGCGCGTCCGCAAGCACTGCATGAAGGTCTGCATGCGGAAGGGCTCGCGCCGGCATCGTCGGTAGTCCCACCGTAGTCCCACGATCTACGTTGGAGGCGACGATGAAGGTCAGGCTCAAGAGAATGGGGTTGAAGGTGGGGCCGGTGACCTCGGCCGCCTTCGACGGATTCGACGGACTCACCTCCCACTGTCTGAAATTCAGGAAGGTGAAGGGTGGCGTTCTCCGGTGCGTGCGGTTCAAGAGCGGGCGTGGTCGCCCGGTCTGCGACTCGCGGCTGGTGGACGGGGGCCGAAGTGTCGGGCTCATCCGTCTGCACACCTGTCGGCCGCTGAAGCGGCACGGCAAGGTGCGCTACGTGCGAAAGCACGCGAAGCGTGTCTACCGTGTGAAGCGACGGCACGCGAAGGTCACGCGGCGCGTGAAGCGTCACGCGAAGCGGCGCTACCACGCGAAGCGGCGCTACCGCGCGAAGGTCGCACGGCGCGGCCATCGTCGGATCCGGCGCGACGCCAAGGGACGCTTCAAGCGGTCGAAGCGCTCGCGGCGCTCGAAGCGCCACGCTGGCGGCCGGATCCTCCGGGGTCCGATCACCAACCCTCGCTGGTTGCTGGGTCCCTGAGATGAGAATGGCCCCGAGCCCGACTCCTGTGAGCTTCACCGTCACAGGAGTCGAGTTCGTTCGCGCTCACCGTGCTTCCTGCAGCACCCGCCACACTCGCTACACACGTCGGAGTGAACCATGATCGTCAACCTTGGCCGTTGCAGGGGATACGGCGACATCACCGCGGAGTACCGGCGCGACCTCCAAGAACAACGCAAGTTCATGGACGAGCCGGCCCAGAACTGGAAGACACAGAGCGGACCGCCCTTGAACGGGGCGCCACTCTCCAACTTTCTCGATGAGTGGAAGGTCGCCCGGGATCAGCCGTCTCGGCTCCAAGCTGCCCTCGAGCCGTCCCCCGAGAAGGACGCCCTACTCGCGAATCTTGTCTCACGCGAAGGCCCGATCAACGAGGCGATCGAGAAGGCGAACGATCTCTACTACCGGATGCACGGCGGCTTCTTCGGGAGCGTGAAGTGGGCCGGCGATCTCATGTCGCCATGCATTCAGGCCATCGAACGAGCGTATGCGCTCACTTGGTACTACAACGACGCGGCGCTTCGTGGTGAGCAAGCGGCGAACATCGCAGTGAATCGGCGGAAGGACGCCGAGGCATCCGACGAGCACACCGAGCAACTCCAGAAGGAAGCCGACGAGCACATCGCCCAGGCGCAGACCAATCTCGAGAAGGCCGCCGCGGCAACCTCTCAAGTGAAGGCCGACGTCGCGGCCACTGAGGCGATCAAGGTCAGAGCCCAATCTGTGCTCTCTCAGAAGGCGTTCACCAAGGCCCTCGCGAAGGCCGAGGGTGAGGACACGATCTTGGGTCTCCCGACCGCAGGGTTCATCGCCGCTGTCGTTGGGGGCGTGGCCCTACTCGGCGGGGGCGCCTACTTCCTGCTGCGCAAGCGTGGGAGTGGGAAGAAGTCCAAGCGCTAGCGCCCCCAATGATCGTTGATCTCAGAGGCTATGGTGTCACACGGGATCGACCCGGCGGTGGCTATCTCACCACCATCGCCGGGGGCAAGCTCGCGGTGACGCCGAGCAGCACGCCCGCGGTACACCCGGCCGTCACCTTTCGCACGTTCAAGACCGACGATTCTGTCCTCGACGCGACCACGGGCTTACCCCCCGTCCCATCGCCGAAGAAAGTGACAGGGGGAGCGCCGCTCCCGAGTGGCGCCACAGATACAGATGAGGACACGGGCGCGCCCCCGCCGCCCGAGCCATCCGAGCCCGGATCGCCCCCAGCGCCCACTGCGAAGGGCTTCCCGTGGAAGTGGATCGCCCTCGGTGGAGGCATCCTCGTCGTAGTGATCGGCGGAGCACTCATCGTGCGGCGCGTTCGCTCCGCACGGAGGAAGTGATCATGGCGAAGATGACCCCGCGCCCGACGAAGGGCATCGGTTCTCACCGGATCAAACGGATCGCCACGACCATCACAGTCTCGCGTGTGGCGTCGGGCCATCCCGCGTTCGTCGGAGGCCACCGGGTACGGCATAAGCCGTCACGCGCATTCGTCGCCTGCGTCCAATTCAAGACTGGTGGTTTCGTGAAGCTCCGCCCCGGCTATGAGCCGGCGAAGCTCCACGGCGCATGTGGTTTCGGGCCGAACCCACGGAAAGCCATTGCCTCCGCGCTCCTGAAGGCGTCGCGGTCCGTCGTCGCGCGAAGCGGCGCCTACGCCGGCTACCGCCGTCGTGGCCGGAGATAGCGTGGCCTCGAAGAAACAAACGAGGGCGCGAACCCGCTTCAAGAAGTGCCTCCAGCGCTGCCGTCCCTGGCACGTCGGCCGGCGAGCCGGCACTCGCTCATGCCACGCTTGCTGCATGCACGTCTGCCTCACCCCGAGAAAGCGTCGGATCAAGCGAAGGGTGTTCTAGGAGCCAAAGATCATGCCGCGTCGAAAGAGAAAGCGTTCGCCGACCCTCGTCGTGGGGCTTTGCAAGATCGGAACGCTCGCCCACAATCGCGCCTTCACGACCAGGGAGTACACGGAGTACACAGGCCGCTCCTCCTCCGAGATCCGGTTGTTCAAGCGCCACGGTCTCATCAAGACCGTCGAAGGCCGCAAGCTCTACCCCACCTCCCGCGGGTGGAAGGCAATCGACCGTATCTGCCGTGGCAAGAGGTAGATCGAGAGGATCGAGGCACTCTGTCATGTACATGAATGACTACGGCTACGACGCGAGTGCGGTGCTCCGCGCCGGGGACACCGGCTCTGATGTCGTGGAGCTGCAAGAGCGGCTCACATCCCTCGAGTGGCTCGGCGAGGGGCCCGCGAGTAGCGTTCTCGATGCGAGCACGGAGAAAGCACTCAAGGCATTCCAAACTGCGAGTGGCCTAATCGCTACAGGGGTCGTCACGACTTCGACGTGGGAAGCTCTCTTCGCCGACGATGCACCTCATGCGGGGACCGTTGCCTCACGGAAGTTCCCTTGGCTCTGGGTGGGGATCGGTGGGGGCGCGGTCCTCCTCGCCGTGGTCGGTGGCGCACTCGCCTTCGGCCGTAGGAAGTAGCACGCAGGACCGATCGGAGAAGGACACATGGCACTCGGAAAGACCCCCAAGATGGCCCCGATGGTCGAGAAGTCAGTCGCGGATCAGCTCGAGCACGACCTCCGCGCGGCAGTCGCAGAGAGGGATGAGGCGCGCGCCGCCCTCGCGAAGATACGCGCGGCACCCGCCCCGAAGATCATTTCCCCGGCCCCGATCACGCCACCTCCGCCGGCTCTCCTCGGTGTCGTGCAGAAGATCCTCCGCGCGGAGTGCAAAGCCCCCATCGGCCAAACCCACCACGTCCACTGTGGCGGGCCGAACTGGCACAACGAGCTTCGCGCCGCGATCGGCTGGTAGCCCACCCCCATGAACACAATCCCACTCCTCCAACCCGGTGATTCTGACGCTGGCTCAGCGATCGCGTGGGTGTCGGCCCTCCAATCCGCTCTCACCGAGATTGGGTACGGCACCCCACGCACGGGGGTCTTCGACGTCCAGACGCAAGAAGGGGTCACGAGCTACCAGCTCGGGCGCGCGATCCCGCTCACGGGGACCGGCGACGCGGCGACGATGCAGAAGATCGCGATGGAGATTGGGTCACGATTTGGTCCTACGTCTGGGATGCGGCTCGAGCTGTACCCCCTCGCGGCCGTGGGTTGGGCCCTCTTGGGCATCGGCGCTGAAGGCCAGGGTGAAGGCGACACCGTTGGTGCAGAACCGCCGTTGCCAGGGATCCCCTGGTATGCAGTTCTCATCGGAGTCGGCGTCATTGGGGTCATCGCCTACGCTGCCTCTCGGAGATGATCGAATGCCAACAAAGCAGAAGCGCGTAAGCCGAACCAAAAAGCCGTTCGACTTGGACAAATGCACTAATCGGTGTGACACAGCATTCAGAAAGGGCGGAACGAAAGCCGCACGCGCGCTCTGCGAAGAGAAGTGCATTCTCCGTTACTAGGCGACGATCCCCCGCGTAGCGTCGGTTCCGGCCGCACCATAGACTACGTCCCAAGGACGAGTACGGCGCCGGGTACGTCCCTGGGTCTGGACTGTCGGTGGATTCACCGCTGGTGCGCTAATCACGTTTCTTGTGACCAAGAGGACACAATGATCGTCCGCGACCTTCGAGGTTACTTCGGCGCCGTCCCTGCGAGTGGGCCCACGCCCCCAACGCCGATCACGGCGCAACTACCACCGAACTGGAACGACACCCTCGTCGATGCCTACGGCCCGCCCGGCACCGTGGTCGGAGTGCCGCCGGCCCCAGAGCCCTATCCGACGTGGCGCGCGGGGTCACAGAGCACACTCCCCCCTGGGTTCACGAAGGGCATCGCGGACACGATCAAGGGCGTGACGGGCGTAGGAGACGGACCGCTCGGCCTGCCCTGGTGGGTGGTGATCGTCGGCGGAGTCGCCGTGGTCGGCGGCGGTATCTTCCTCACCACGAAGCTCAAGTCCAAGAAGTCGAAGCGTCGCTAGATGCGCCTCCGAAAAGGACTCGGTGGGTTTCTCATCGCAGCGAGCGGCGTCGGAGTCGCCGCCGCGCTCTACCATCTAGTCCGCGGTGCGGTGATCGATCTCCCCTTTGTCGGGCTCCCAGATAGTCCCGACGCGGAGACAATGATCGCGACGGGGTACGTCCTCGGCGTCCCGAGGACGATCACCCTGGAGTCGATCGGGAATGGGCACTGGCTCGTCCCCGAGGCCGCAGCGGCGTATCACGCGATGGCGAGCGCGGCAGAGGCCGATGGGGTCACGCTGCATGTGACCTCATCCTTCCGAACCGCGACACAGCAAGCGATCCTCTACACAGAGCAGGGCGACTTCGAGAACCAGGGCGGCGTCGGGGCGAAGAAGGTGGGGTGGTCGCCACACCAACGCGGGGTCGCCGTTGATATCAACGTGGCGCATGGCACGAATGCGGCATACGCTTGGCTCACCGCCCATGCCTACGAGTTCAACTTCGTCCAGACCGCCCCCAAGGAATTTCATCATTGGGCCTTCGGTGGCATGGGGTACGGCCTCAGCGTCGCCTAGCGCCGGAGCACATCTCATGTTCGACGGCCTTGCCCCCAAGTCCCGTGACACCTACGAGCGCCTGCTCTCCCGCGCCTTCGGCGGGAGTGCGCCGCCCTTCGATCAGAGCAAGCTCCACCTCGTCCAGACGACTTGGCCGGATAGCTGTCGGGTGCTCCTGAGGGCCGCGGTACGCCGTGCCCTATCCGAGTCGAACGCGCCGGAGGGTGTCTTCGAGGGGATCGCGAAGATGATCGCCCCGAAGGGGCCCCAGCGGTCGCGAGTGCCGCGCATCCCGACCGAGGACGAAATCGTGCGCTACGTGAGCGCCGCATCGAGGCTGACGCCCGAGCGCCGCGCATTGGCCCTGCTCCCCCTAACGATCGGTCTTCGTGCAGAGGAACTGTTGGCGCTGTCCCGCGCTCAATGTGAGCGCGCAGCGCGCTACGGCGAGTTGATCGTGGTCCGCAAGGGGGGCGATGAACAGACGCTCCCCGTCGAGCACGCCAAGGCTCTCTTCGAGGTGCTCCTGCTCGCGCCGAAGTCAGCGGGGCGCTTCGACACAAGGCGCACTTCGACCCCGAAGCCTCCTCCGTGGAATCGCGTGGGCGAGATCCTCAGCCCTGGGAAGCTCATCACGCAGTACCACGCCCTGCATCGCCTCGTGCTCTCAACGGGGCAAGCGGCGGGCCTCCGGAAGCTCAGGCCACACCTACTCAGGCACGCCTTCGCGACTCGGATGAACAGGGACGGTGCCCCAATCGCCACGATCGCATGGATGCTGGGGCACCGCCAACTAGCTACTGTTCAGAGGTATGTGCATCCCGCGGCCGAGGATGCAAAGCGCTTCATGCGCCCCGTCTAGATGATCTAGACGTCCTGAGGCTTCAACGTCTGCCGGCCGTTCGCCTTGCAGCGCTTCATGGAGGTCTCGACGAGGGCGACGACGTAGTCGCTCAGACTCGTCAAGAATTCCTCGGAGACCCGGAGACCCTTGACGCGGATCTGCTCTCGGATCTTGCTCTGTATTACCACCATCGCTCTTAGCGGTGCCATCTTCTTCTCCCTTTGAGCGTGGTTGGACTACGCGGCCTTCGCCTTCAACGTTGCGGGATTCAGCCCGACTGCATCGCGGGACAACCCGCGGAACCAGGCGGTGAGCTTCAGCCCGAGCTTCTTCGCGGCCTTCTTGTAGAGGGCCTTCTCTGCGGAGGTGACGCGCAGGATGACGATGCTGGTGAGCTTCTTGGAGGCTGGCTTCTTGGGGGCACCCATGATCGATCTCCTTACTCCTTACTCTCTGGTTTGGGGTACAACGATCGACGCTATACACCACCAAGAGCGACGAGATCAAGATTTAGACGGCTAGCGCTCAGCAACTTGGTAGCCGACGGCCATCTCGAACTCGACTTGGGCACCGAACCCTGCTCCTGCCCCACTCACTCGCACGGCACAATCCTGGTGATAGAAAGGACAGCCAGGCTGCAAGTACCACGGCGTCACGCCGCGAACGATCGCCTCACGCACCGACGCTATGCCAGCTACCTCTGGAGGCAGAGTCTTTGTCTTTGGGGAGAAAAGGCTGAACATTGGCGCACCATCCAATCAGTATGAACGTCGTTACGGTGAACTCAAACTTGATCTAGATACTTGCCGACTTTTGGCTCGTCGGGGGGCAAAGCGCAGATCGGATGCCCTGGCAGACTGAAGGGCTGAGAGAGATAGTAAACCAGGATCTCCTTCGTGATCGCTACGTCTTCCTCGGGGGTCTCCGTGAAGAGTGCGTCGTGGACCTGCGCCACGATGCTGCTGCGCCCACGGGTTTCGGACTCCAACGCCCCCGCGATCTCGATCATCCGCAGCATGTGATCGGCAGTCAATCCCTGCACGGGGCGGTTCACCAGCTCGTTCATCTTGAAGCCACCGCGATACCACTGGATCCGGCCGCTGACCGGATGCACGTACCGCTTATCCCGGTGGACCTGCTCCTCCATCGCGTGGCGCCAGCGTGGGATAGCGGGGTGGAACGTCTCCCACATGTGCATCAACGCTTCGATCATCCCAAGGGTGAGGTCAGGGAACATCGGCTCATCTGTAACTTGATCTCTATCCGCCCGCAAGTTCTCGTAGATCGTCTCGGGCATGGCGCCGTAGTTGCAGTTCGACACGAAGACGGATTTCTCCAACGCAAAGTTATGCGCGGGATGCTCGACTTCGAGATCCCAAACCTCACGCTTAGCCCACAACGGCTCGATGGAGACAACGACGTGATTCGGCAACGCCCGATACCAGGCGGTATAGCAAGCCGAACACCTTCCGCGGGCAACGTACCGCCGAAACGGCATGAGCCGCGCCCCGGGAAGGAGACACCCTACCGCCTGGCGACTACCATCCCGGAGGATCATCTCGTGGTCCGGAGTGACGATGAGGGTCTTCAACTTCCCAACCCCGTCCCTCATCGTGAGTTTCACGCAGGTACGGTAACCGTGGTTCACGACCCGCTTGACCTTCGTGGGCGCATACTTCTCGCCGTCCCAACACCACGTCCAATCGCCCGGGGCGACTTCACAGATCGGTTTCTTCCCATTGAGCAAACCGATAGGTGTTGAGCGTTCGACGCAAGCGAACACGAAACGTTTCGCTAGGTGCCGGAAGCGATGCCACTTCACAGGTGGAGCCACCGGCAACGATGCGTAATCGAGACCCAACATCTGCGGGACGATACTCCGGAGATGGTCTTCGGTCGCCTGGTTCGTGTCCTTTCCTGGATTCCGAAGCTGAAAGAGAAGCGTGGCATTCAGGGTATGGACGTTGAGATCGTGCTGGTAGGCGTAGAGCATGTCGGGGTCGTTGGCGAGGTAGCCCACTCCCCTCAACTCGGCCTGCGCGAGATCAACGCCCACGAAGACTTGGCCCGCGCCAGCGCGAAAGAGTTTCTTGATCGCGTCATTCCAGTTCTGCGCGTTCGGGGAGGATGAAAATCTCCCCGTGACTGCGCCGTGGATCTTCCAACCGACGTGTAGCCGCCCATCCCCGAGAATCGGGAGCCCCTCCACCCACGTCCCGAGCATCTTGTCGCACCGCCGCCACCGAGCGAGCTGCTTCAACGCTGCGATCTGCGCATCAGACTCCGCATGGAGTGCGAGGAGGATCATCGCCTGCTTATCGGTACTCGGGGATCCCTTGTCCGTGGTGCGGACCACGGGGAAGCGAAGGCGCTCGAAGAGGAGCTTCCTCAGTTGGATCACGGAGCCAGGCTTGAACTCACTGTTGCCCGCGATCGATTGAAGAACGCCAAGCGCCTCCCCACGATGCTTGCGGAGCTTCGGCCCCAACCCACGCGGCTCCCCATGCTCATCGAGAGTCGTGTCATCCCGGCGTTGGAAGTCCAGCTCGAGGCCACGGATAGAGGCGCCAACCATGATCTGCGCCTCACGGACTTCCTTCCTGTAGAGAGGGGTCACGCCGAGTGCTTTGGCCTGCGTGAGGAGTGGCTCGCGGAGACGCTCTGTGACGAGGCAGTCAATGCAGTTATGGACGAGGGCGTGTCGAGTGAAGAAGCAACCGCCTTCCTCGACGTCGATGCAGTACCGAGTGTCGGCACGATATCGTTCGCCGGCTGTCAATCGAGGGGGTGTAAACGATCGAATCTCTTGCACCGGGGTCCAGCGAAGCTCTGGCACCAAGACGCGATCGCCAACCACGATCTGTGCAGCTTCACGCCACTCATAACCCCGCGGCCCAAGAATCGCGATCCGATGATCCGGCGTCACCGCAATCGGATCGAGGTCTCCCCGAATCGAAAGCTGCACCCACGCCTGATCTGGAACGCGGCTTCGATACCAGCCAACTACACGCCGATCTCCGATCGTTCCGTCGGGGAGCACACAACGGACCGACCCCTCATAGTGCTCACGCACCAATTTAGCAATCGGAGAATAAGTACCGTCGGACAAAAGGACTGTCGTACTACCTTTGAGGCAGTTGTACTTCCGTAGAATATGATCATCTAACTCCAACCACGACTTGTCGCCCTTGACGTCGTCCTTCCAATGCTCCAGCTCGAGATGAACGCTGGCGCTATAGGCGAGCGAGTGCGGCAGCTCCCCATCGACGACGTGGTGGGCGAGCATGAGATCGTCGATGTACCCGGAGACCGGGAGCCCATTGCGCCAGAGCACGATGGAGTCGAAGCTCACGTTCCAGAACGTCTTCGGAGTCCGAAGGTCCGCGAACAACCATTTGAGATATCCGTGAACCCGATACCAATCGGCGTCGCTCCAGTAGGGGAGACCACCAGAGCGCAATCTCGGGACGCAGAGCACCCGGTCTCCAGCCGCCATGCCCACGCAGATCAGGACGGAATCCAGGGGCTCAGTGCCCGTGGTCTCCACGTCAATGCTGACGTTCTTCTCTCGGGCGTAGGCGCAGAATTCGCCCACGTCCTCGAGAGTCGGGAAGAGCGCAGAGCGCACGATCGCAGAGGTGTTCCAGCGCGGCCCGCGAGTCAACATCTCCCGGGCCTTCTTGAAGTCCCCGATCACGGTCAGGCGAAAGCGGGCCTCGCCCGCGGCACCATCGCCCGAGCGGAGAAGGAAGGCGGGATGGAGTGAGGGGACGACAATCATCGGCCGTGGTTGCCGATCCAGATGCCAAAGAGGATTCCGGAGACGAAGCAGATGATCGGGAACACCACATCGAACATCACGGCCCCCTCGGCGCTAGTGCCGCAGAGATCCGCCCGTGAGCGATGGGGAGATATTCGATCTCTCGCTCGATGCCCACGAACTTGAAGCTGAGCTGCCGTGCGGCCACCCCTGTAGATCCACTTCCAAGGAAGGGATCGAGTATTACCCCCCCTGGGGGTGTCACTAGAGTGATGAGCCATCTCATCAACGCGAGTGGCTTCACGGTCAAGTAGGGTGGAAGTTCCGAACTCCCACCCCATGCCGCCCTCCTGTACGGCCCGCGCCTGCGCGCGGAGACTCGAGCCCGGCTGTACCATCGACACGATCTGTGACCGCACCACCACTTTGTAGGGGAAGATGCTCGAGCCCGAAGTCGCGCTCAGCCCGAGACGCCTTGGTGCAGTAGAAAAAGCGCGATGCCCCGCCGCCGTCCGCGTAGACTTTGCTCGGATCGAGATTGCGCTTCTTCGTCCCGAGAGATTGCGATACTTTGGGCGTGGGCGCATAACTCTTCGTGACAGCACCACTCTGCAAGCAGCCTGTCTGGGCATCGAGCATCGCTGCGGCTTCCTCATCGAGGATGAGGTTGGCAGGCCACCGACCCGCGGGCTGCTCGAACTGCCCCGCCAGTGGGCGTTCAACGCCACCCTTGAAGACGCCTGCGTCACGCTTCGCATCGTCGCCAGGAAGCCCACTCGGGCGGATGCCGGGGGAGTAGGCCCCACCATTCAGGTTGTCGGCCGTCGTGATGCGGCAAGCGTCGATGTTGAGCGCGCCCGTGCCCCACTTGATCACGTTCGCGGCCACGGTCCCGTCCAACGGCTTTCGAGCGAGACAGATCGGCTCATGTGAGGGCTTGAGCGCAGTCCCTCGCCCGTCACCGAGGTTCAACGACTTGGGGAATCCGCTGTTACCTGTGACAAACACCTTGCCATTCCGCCGCGCCACGAATGCGCCTGTTGGCACTCGGACACACCACATCATGCCTTGGTAGTGGACCTCTGAGATCCGAGCCACAACGGTTTCGGTATACCGCGCGCCTCGTACAGTTTGTGGTCTTGATTCGACGCAAACATCTCTAGATTGCGCAACCTGTTGTCCTGCGGGTTGTGGTTTCGATGGTGGACAACCTCGCTCCGAAGCAAGCAACGTTCCAGCGCTTGCGCCACAAACAAACGATGTTCCATGATGTACCCATCCCGACGAGCCATCTTCTTGAAGATCGCCGGGCAACGGACGTACTTGATCGGTTTGTAGTTGCCGTGCTTCCGGAAGTAGGTCACGCCGCCCTTCCAAGCGGGGTTGTTTGGGCCACTCATCTTGAGTCGGCGAGAACGGATGGACTTTGCCGTCCACCCGGATCGACTCTTGTATGCGTGTTTGCCCCATTCCACCCCCCGCAAAACTCCGTTGCACGCCCATGAACAAGTCGGACGGGCGACACGGCGAAGCCACGCATCCGGCCTCCACACTTTTTTCCGGCAGACTGCACAACGCACCACCCGCCCCTTGCGTTGCGACAAGGGCTTCTTCTTGCGAGGGCCACTCGATGCGCATGATTGCCCGCACATCTTCCTTCGCGTCACTTGATACCGATCCTCGCAAGGGAAAATCCTTGAGCAACGAATACAAATCCGCCACGATGGGTACACGAACTTCGCGTTCCCGTGCCGCGTGCTCCGCAAGGACAAACGCGAATGTTCCATCGCGTTCAACCACACAACGATGGCTTCGGGAGACGAGCTGGTCCGTATTTTCTCCTTGAATTCGGAAGGCTTGATCATCGTAGTCGTAGACCACACGATCTTGAATCGGTTGCCAGGAGTAGGTGCCATGTTCAACATCATAGCACAATACGCGAGAGCCTACCGTAGCTTCATGGTAGTGGCCCCACCGCCCCCCAACGAGGATCTCGGTGTCCTCACTCAGACAACCGTAATTCCAAGAGAGCGAGTCACGGATCTCGAATCCCCCATCTTCGATCGCGCAGATCATCCTATGGGATGTTCGAGTGCCGCCGAAGGCGAGTAGATGCCCACCAGGCTTGAGGACTCGAAGCGCGGCGGCCCAAGTAGCCGGGTTGAATGCGACGCCTGTCGAATCCCAGCCTTTGTTCATAAAACCACCGCCGCCAGTGCCGATCCGGGATCGCCCTGCGGGAGAATTCACATTCAGGCTCGCGGGTCCGGTGCCGCCCTTCTTGTTCGCCGTGAGGTCATAGGGCGGATCGCAGACTATTGCGTCAATCGAGTTCTCGGGCCACGAATCCATGACCTCGACGCAGTCCCCGTGGTAGAGCCAGAAGTCTGTCATGTTGTCCCCGCTTCAAGATCACGGTCCAGCGAAATGACACTCCCTCTGAACTTCATAATCCCGCGCCGCCCCGTGGAAGTTGTCAGGGCGAAGTTACCCAAGGGGACGATCACGATCCCATTCACCCGACCTCGTCGCCGAGCACTCTGATCGAGGAAGTGGATCTCCCGCCAGAGCCGAGGCGCGCAGCAGTCGATCGGCGAGGCGATGGGCTTGTACTCAGACTTACTTGACTTCGCGAGCTTCTTCGCGGCGGCATTGAGAGAGCGGATGTAGGCGATGAAGGTCGGCATGTCGTGGCGCTTCAGCGGGGGTGCGGTCGGCGTCTCAGGCCGGCACAACGTACCGTTGGATATCATACATCGCGAGCGCTTGATACCCGCCTCAGCGAGAATCTCGTTCAGGGCCATCCCAGATTGGCCGACGAAGGGGGAACCCTGGATCTCCTCGTAGCGTCCTGGTGCCTCGCCGATGAGCATGAAGTCTGCATCGGGCGGGCCTTGCGGGGGGACAACACGCTTCCCGAGGAGAGGGCAGATCGAGCAGAGTGCGCTCGCGGCTCGAGGATCGTAGGCCACGGGTGTCAGTCCCAGGGGCCGATGAGAGCATCGTCCATGTTCTTCGCGTAGACGTCTCGGGCGACGATGGAGCGACCAGGACGGTCGGGGTCCATGCCCCGATCACCGCAGACAGCTCGCCACGCGCGTTCGAGGCGAATCGAGTAGTCGCCGTCCCCGCCGACGGTGACCTCGGGCCGGGCCTCGCGCTTCAACGCCTCATACGCAGCGGCTACCACGGAGTCAGGGGCATCGGGAGTCACGCAGAGAACGGAGTGATCATCACGACTCGCGGCAACGCCGCGTCGTGGGCGATCCCCTGGAAGGGGTCCAAGGCGCTCTGCGTCGGGGACGAACGGAAGGATGATCCCCTCGACCGTCGCGCGCAGACTACTCGGATACCACCACGTCTTCGTCTGACTGTCCCAAGCCCTCACCGGCACGTTCTTCATCTGCTCGACGAGCGCGGGATCGTAGTCGATGGCGACCCCAAACCAGGGGATCTCAGACCAACGGAAGAGAGGACGATGGGTGAACTTCACAGCTACCTCCCACCCTTCGACAGATCGTGCTCCGGGCAAAAGAAGCGTGATTTGACAGAACAATCGAGCGAACGACTCCAACCCGGCGGCGTTTCGATGGATATCTCGATCCGTTCGCCGTCGAGAACCTTGGTCCTTACTACTCCCGTCGTGCGGGTGTGCCTCGAACATTTCTCGCGCCCAAACGCGGCATCGCAGAACACTTCGACCATCAAGCGCGCACCCATGACCGCTCTCCACCTCAAAGAAAAGGCGGGCGATCTCATCAGGTGAAACATTCCGCGGAATGACGGAGGGCACCGAGCACCTCCGCGGAAATCCTGAAGACGAGACCGTCCGCCACTACTGAATCAAGCCCTCTGTTCAACTAGGCGGACTTCCGCCCACGGCCCTTCTTCTCCTCGCTCCCGTTGGGCGGGACCATCTGCTGCGCGCCCGGAGGAGGCGGAGCCACCCAGGGCGGAACCGCGCCCTGCGCCTGCGGTGCGCCCCACGGCGCAGCTTGCGGCTGCATCTGCATCTGCATCTGCGGTGCGGCCTGAGGAGCCCACGCTTGCGGCGCCTGCGGTGCGGCCTGAGGCTGCATCTGCGGCACGAACGCCGCGGGCGGCGGTGCGACAGGGGCCTGCGTGGGAACGAACTGCTGCACGACAGGAGCTTGCATCACGGGCTGCGCCATCGGGGCTGGCGCCATCGGCTGCGCCGCGACGGTGTGCAGGTAGTAGTTCTCGATGGTGTTCTTGAGTCGCGGAAGGGTTTGCCCCGTGGTCGGGTCGATGACCGTCAGCGGCCTGTCGTACACCTTCGAGCCAGCGACACTCTCGCCCATCATCTGATCCGTGTCGAGATCGGCGTAGCACTCCAGGCCAATCAAGTAGCTCACGATCTGCGAGTCCTCGATCACCTGATCGGTGTCAACGGGGAGTCCCAGACCACGCAGCTTGCGCTTGCCGATGCCACCGCCCTTGAACGTCCCGTCGGTGATCATCCAGTCGTCGATCTGCTTTCCGACGTGCTCACCTTCGTCGCGAATCTCCGCGGTGAGGGCGATCATCGGGGCATTCGACTTCTTGCTGAACGTGGCCTCCGCCTTGGTAATCTTGACCCGGTAGCGCCCCTTCGGCGCTGCCTCGAAATACTCCTTTGCGCCTTTCATGTTCTGCATTGATTTGACTCCCACTTCGTACTGCGAGTGATGAGCCCTCCGTCTGAATTGGGCTCGACCTCTGCTGTAATATGAGCCGCCGGCCAATCCAGCGACCCACACAGAGGAACTAGCGAATGACTTGAGCTTGGACTTGAGGCTGTGGCGCTGGCGCGCTAACGGGCGCCCCCACAGCGAATGAGGCAACCTTGCGGCTCGCGGCCATCGTGGATAGACAGAAGCCGAGGTGCGCGGGCATGGGTTCGGGGAGGTTGTAGCGCCCACCGCCCTCGATCATCTCCCAGGTCCGAGTATGGAAGAGTCTGACGAAGCCATCGCTTCCTGGCGGAACGGTCCCCACTGGGGTAGAGCAACCGCCCGGCGCGCGGACCTTCTCCAGGACGAAGATCATGGTCGCCCGCCCGGCAAGCACGGCCTTGAAGTTGCCCGTGATGTTCGCGCCGCCAAGCTCCTGCCGCTTGGTCTTCTGCCCGTTCTTCTCGGATTCTTTGATGAACGCCTCACGGAGCCAGGCGTACCAGATCGTCGGTACGCGCAGAGCGACCAATTTGGACAGGAACGACGAACAGTTCCCGAGGACGTAGCCGTAGGCCCCACGTCCGTCGGCGAACTGCGGCTTCGCCTCTTGATAGAGGCGATCGGCCATCGTGCTAGCGCAGTCCACCACGAGTGCCGTGGGTTTCCGTCCCGTACCCCGCGCGAAGAGACCTTGGACTGCAGCGATGGTCGATTCCATCTTCGCCGCGTAGGATGCGCCGGGCATGTCTTGGATCTTGATCACAGGCATCCTATACCCCAATAGCGCGCAAGAGTCCGGGCCCGATGCGTCGTGGGCGAGGACGAGGGGATAGTCGCCCTTGTTCGGGTAGTCGATCAGCGTCGTCGCTGACGCCGATTTCCCAGATTTCTCGGATCCCACGACGAGAATGATGGGCGGCTCGGGTGCAGCGCCTTCACCAGCGATGGTCAATCCAGGGATATCGAACATGATTTTGGGTGCCCTCTTTTCCTATTGTGTGATCGACTTCGGTGTCTTGACGACTTGCTCGTAGTCCCCGAGCAGGTTTTCCCAGCACAATCCGATGAACTCGCAGGGGGAGTATTTGCCCCAGCAAGCGTGGAGGAACTTGGGATAGGAGCCGTCCCGCATCAAAGGGAAGTGGACGATCTCCGGGAGCGCGAGGTACGCCAGGGCGATCGTGCTCTCGTGGACGGAGACGTAGTGTGGCGCGAGACGTTCACAGCGCGGGACCTCGGTCTTCACAATGATGTTTGGGATGACCCCCACCATCGGGCCGTATGTGAGTCGAAGAGGGGATGAGTTGAAGATCGCGACCTGAGTCACGAACTGTGATCGATATTGCCCGACCCCGCCACTCCTACTCGCGGTCTTCGTCTCGAGACTGAAGACCGATGGACCCACTCCGGGTGAGATCGAAGGGACGAGAACCAAGTTGTCGTAGCGCGCCGAGCGAAGCATCGGTGCGCCACTCGGCAAGAATCCGATGCAGGCGACGACTTCAACCTCGACTCCGAGGTACTGAAAGGGCTCAGCCCGCAAAGGGAACGTGTTGTCATAGGTCTTGAGGATGTGAAAGGCTTTCAGGTGATCGACACTCGAGAGGCGCGGCTTCGAGAGTAAGCACTCATCGAGTACATCGTGAGCCTTCTCGAATCCCCACCGCACGCGGACTGCGAGGAGAGCGTGGATCAGAGTGCCGAACTCGAGCGGATTCAGCGGCGCGAGCACACCATCGAGAATCGGTGCCATGCGTCGCTGGACGCCGATCCGCTTGAGGTAGCTCGCCTGGGGGCAAGTGAGGAACCCACTCACGGCGGAGTGACCCGCGAACGATCCACTCGAATTGAGAATCGCGGAGATCGAGCCTGGGATCGTATTACTCCACGGCGGCAGCGTGTTCGTCACACCAGGTACATTGTGGATGATGACTGGATCAAACACAGGGACGTCCCCATCTCGGGTGGGGGGAACCACTGACGAGGACGTCCCCGCCGCGAGGGCTTGAGCCCCCGCAGACAGAACGGCGCGGGAATTCTGCGCGCCGAAGTTCATGCCGCTTGCTCTCTGTGGATCTTCGTCAGCGCGGCGACGAGCGCGCCGACCTCCGAATCCAGCAAGAGGACCCCCGCGAGCTTCGCACTGTCAGCATCGCGAACCACGATCGTCACGTCGGGCTCGTCGGCGGTATAGCGAAGGATCAGGTCGCCGCCCGCGATCTCGATCTCGCGGACCCGCATGGCCTTCTGCGCTTCGAGGATCTTCTTCGTCCTCGGAGTCTTGAAGGAACGAGTCATGCCTGCACCACGGCCCCGGCGCCATTCGCACCCAGTACGGTCGGAGGGACCACACTCACGTTCGCAGGAAGGGACGCAGACGCGGCGGCGACTTGGGCCGCAGCAACAGTCGCCGCGTCGGGCGCCGCCTGGACACCCTCTCGTGCGTAGGCGAACTGCCCGAGCTGGACGCCGCACTTCTTGGCGACTACTGCGGCGATCTCGTCGAAGACCGTCTTGCCGAGACGATTCCATCCCTTGATCTCGTCGATCGGGCAAGTGCAGAGCTGCCCGACGTTCGAGATCGATTCTCTCACGAGGATGTTCGTCGCGCGGACGCCGAGCTTCAGTTGGGCGATCGGGACATTGGAGAGGTTGTAGCGCATCTGCTCCAGCGCGGCGTGGGACTCACCGCCGGGGATCGGCTGTGCCTGAGCCTGGGGCGCCGCGGTCTGGGTCGGCGCGGTGACCTGAGTGAGGGTGGCTTCGATAAACCTTGGCTCGGAGTAGGCCGCGGCAACCACTCGCGCAGCGCGGACGATGGCCTTCGCGCACTCCGATGCGATGTGCGCGTCGGGTCCCATGAGGAAATCACGGCACGTCGGAGCGAGAGAGCCGATCACCGAAATCTCGACCGTCGTGCCGAGGATGTCAGATGACAGCTTCACGGTGCGCGGGGCAAGGGCGGCAGCCGCATCGCGCTTCCAACCCTTCTTGGGTCCGGGCTTTCCCTTCGATTCCACAACACTCTTGGACTTCGGGATTCCACGGGGCATGTTCGATCTCCACGATTTGAGTTTGGGGTGGTACGACAGAGAGGGTAGCTATCACGATTCGAGGGGCACGTCGAGCATGTCTTTGAGGGCTGCGGCCACATCGCCGATCCCTGGATTCCCCTGTCTCCTGAGATGTTCGAGAGTGCTCTGTTGAAGGGTCACTGCCCGATGCAAGCACCGTCTGCAAAGACGAAAGTGCGGGAGCTTCTTCGGTGCGACTGTCGATCTCGAACCATGCCGCAGGATCGGCAACAGCCAGTCGATGAGGTCATCTGCATCGCAGTCACGAGAGCGGATCATGGTGCCTCTGTCGAGTAGGAGGAGACTTCAGGATCCCAATGCGTCTCGAAGTCAGCGGCGATCAGCGCCCGTTCGGTCTCTCGCGATGTTGGCGTGTCAACGCCCAACCACTTGTCTCGAATGGAAGTGATGGCGGCGAAGACACTCGCCTTGTCGGTGGTGTCGATCGAGAGTCGGGTGACATCGGCCGCCCCGCTACTCCTCAATGTCTCACTCAACGCCCGAGACTCGACATCGTTCCCCACGATCTGCTGTGAGGCCAGGATCTTGCTCAAGAGCACGGAGATCATCGCCCCGTCGATCGTGTCTTTCGCTAGCAGGAACTCGAGGACGACACCAGAAGTCCTTTTGCCGAGGTGGACATCCTGGAGTCGATCCTCGGCCTGACGAAGATCCGCGGGGACCCACTCTGGCTCCAAAAACAACGCCACTTCCGCATCACTCAAATCGATGCCCACACCCGACGCAAGAGTGTTCACCGCGAGGACGGCCGGCGTAGGAGCAGCCTTCCACGCAGCGATCTCCATCGCGCGTTTCGGTGGGGGCATCGAACCTGGCGCATAGTAGTATGCGATCGAATTTGACTTCACGTTCGCGCACTCTCGAAAGAGAGTATCGAAGCGGGCGAGTGTCTCATGGAAGTGTGAGAAGACGAGAATCTTGATATTTCGATCGGCGTGCTCGAGCACACGATCGACGGCCTTCGGAATCTTCGCTGAGGCCAAGAGCTTCGCGAGATCCTGTAATGCAGACCTTTGCTCCACGCTCGGGTCATCCCCTTTGAGAGCCGCAACGAGTGCGGGGGCATAAGCTCGTTCGAGGCGATCGTACTTCTTCTGATCCTTGGATTCGAGCTTGATCTCGATGACGATGCGCTCGGTCTTCGGGAGCCAGGGAGCGACGTCAGCTCGAGTCAAGCGGAAGCTCAACGCCGCAAGGCGGGCACTCAACTTGTCTTCGTTGGACTTGCCCTTGTCAGTCCAGAAGCCACGCTCATCGACGTGGCCCGCACAGTAGATTGTATCCCATTTACTCTTCGATCCAGTGGAGCCGGGGACGGCGAACTCGAAGATCATCCGGAGATCCCGGGGCCAGTTCCGCATTGGGGTTCCCGTCAGGCCCCAGCCAGCGATGCAGTTCCCCGAGGGGATCTCGATATCACCACCCTCTGTCTTGACGATCGCGACGCCGCCGCGCGCACGGCGGAGAGAATGGAGGGCGTGCACGAGAGCGGCGCGCGGGTTCTTCGCTCGATGAAGCTCGTCGCCGATCACGATGAAGTCGTGCCCACGCACGATCTCGTGTAGCCCCCGCGATCTCGCACCCATGAGATCGTGGAGATCGCGGACTCGCGCGCTCAAAATCTCGTAGTGACATCCCACGAACAGAAAAGGAGTATCGCGTAGAGCCGCAAGCTGCGTGGGCGAATACTGATCCGCTAGATCAGATTCGCCTTCTAGCATGAAGAGATCGACGTTGGCCCACTCTTTCAGTTGGCGCTGCCACTCCCCGCCGACGGAGGCGGGGTAGGTGACGATCACTCGGCTTGCGATGCCCTTCGAGAGGAGCGCAGTCGCAGCGGCGATCGAGAGGGGTGTTTTTCCACATCTCTGCTCGAGAGTACAGAGCGCACCGCCACGCGAGATGAGAAAGTCTGCCCCTTCGATCTGATACGGGCGCAGGCGCTTCGCTATGACATCTGGGATCGGGGCGCGGCGCTCGGTGCTGAGGATCTCCTCACATCGAACATGCGGATTCGTCTTGAAGAGAGACGCATACGCATCGAGCGGGATCTGCCACGCCTTCGCACCCGGGAACCACTTGCTCCCTGGGATCGTCTTGAGCAAAGCGATGGTGCTCAAGTCGTAGGGAAACCGAAGGGTGACCCAGCCTTCCACTTTGTCGATCTGTGCTCTCGCGATGATCACAGCTTCGACTCCCCGAGGACTTGCTTCAGGATCTCGTCGGCGAATTCGAGTGCGATCTCGACGTCCTCCTCGATTTCAGCATCGATCACAGCACGATCCTGCGAGCGCATCACCACGGGAAGGATCGTCGCCGCCAACGTGGCGCGGAGATCCTTGACGGCATCGATCCGAGTCAGACGTTCCGACTCTAGGCGGAGGCTCCTGAGCCCGTTCGCGAGGAGAGTGCCCATCGACGGCGGCCCGCCGATCGACTCTGGCGAAGGCAGAGCCGTAGACGGAGAATCGACGACATTCGGGGCGCTCATGGGTTGTGCCCTGGCTCGCCGGGGCCTGGGACCGAGGTGGGCTCGGGGCGCGCTTGCCCCTCGGGCGCAGTGGGCGCCTCGGGGGCCCCATCGACAGCCTGAGTGGAGCGCATCGAGGAGATGCCGGCGACAACGGTAGCGGTGGCGGCCGTCAGGTTCGCTCCCAGCGTGCCCAGGCGGTCCGCTACGGCCAGCGCGGCGTCCAGAGTGGACGCGGCCAGCCTGAGGGTTGCTGTGGCCTCCCTGAGGGCACCACGGGCGCCTGCGGTTGCCTTGCGGACCGTCGGAGGAACGGGGTGAGCGGAGTGCGAGGAAGAATGCGAACGGCCCGCGGAGCGGGTGGGAGACTTGCTCATGCTGGTGCCCTCCATCTAACTACGTCGATACAACTTCACCTTCACGCTTCATCGCCGAGAAAACGACGAACGCTTCGAGACCTACGCAGGCTGCAGGACCGCAGATAGATAGCTACGCCGACTTCGTGTCAGACCCCACTCGACTTCGCTTCCTTGGTGCCACCTCGACCGTTAGCCGAGGCGGACCCGCCAACCCATCACCACTCAGACCGCCAAGCCAACGTGGAACCGCGAACTCCGTGGGAGCCAATGAGGGCGCTACCACTACGCCGACTTGAATAGGTTGTCAAGTACCTTCGCGGTGTGGTAGTTGGTCGGACCCCAGCTTCCAACCCGCAAAGCTCGAGGCGACATGGCTCCCAAGTTCCCGGCGATCGCGTGGCGTGGCCTTTTTGATGAGTATCGACAACTAGTTAGTCCCACTACCGAAGCGCCGGACCCCTTCCATTGGGCCGCCTTCGCGGCGACCTTCTCCGCTCTCCTTGGCCGCGGGACGTACTTGACGTGGGGCGACGAGAACATGCCGTCGCTGACCCACGTCGGGATCCTCGGCGAGACCGGGAAGTCACGGAAGACCACGGCAATCAACGCCGTCCTCAATACGGTTGTGGATCATTTTAAGCCGATGGTCCCACCCGAAGCTTCGATGCGTGACAAGAACGAACCCGACCCATTCGTGGTCATCCGCGGGAGCGGCTCGGGTGAAGGCTGGATCGAGATGATCGCGGATCGAAAATGGAAGCACAGTGTCCAAAAGGTCGAGTACGTCCAGAAAAGTCGAGCTGCCCTCTTCGTCGTGTCCGAGTTCAGCATGTTGCTTGGGAAGATCAAACGTGGGCAAGCGGGGTCGATGGAAGACTTCCTCCTCAACAGCTACGACGCGATGTCTGAGTGGGTCCATGTGACGAAGGGGAAGGCCGTAGTCGCCACTGGCGCCACAGCCGGGTTGCTCGTAGCAACGACGTTCGATGGGTTCAAACGAGTGATGAGCGACGAAATGGTCTCGGCTGGTCTAGCGAACCGGATCTTGTGGATCGCTGGAGATCGGAAGGACTTGATCTCGTTTCGGCCGCCTGTAGATCAAGTCAAGCTCGGACTCTTTCGCGTTCACATGGAGAGGTGTCTACGCGCTTGTTGGAACCAACGCTTCACCGCCACGGCCGCTGCGCAGCAAGTCCATGACGCTCTCTACCGACGGGAGGGCAACGTGCCATCCCAAGGTAGAGCCGCAGACGAAGCCTCGAACCGTATGACCACACACGCGCTGCGGATTGCACTCCTCTTCGCCGCCGCGGAAGGGAAGACCGTGATCGACTTACCCCACATCGAGGCAGCCTGGGCGGTAGCCGCCTATGGGAAGAGCGTGGTCACGGAGATCGTGGATCAGTTGCGGGCAACGGACGATCGAGAGGTAGAGACACGTATCCTAGACGCCATTCGACGTGAGGTCGAAACGACGAAGGTGATTCACTTCAGGAAACGTGACATCCATCGGCACGTCATGGGCAGAAACGGGATGCCCGCAACGAGCTTCAACAAAGGCTGGGAGAGCCTAGTCGTAGCCGGTGTGCTTGTCCAGTCTGTCGGGTTGGGGGGTCGGTTCCACGTTGAGGATTGAGGTGTCGGATAAGTGTCGGATAACGGTGTCCGACAAATCCGACAAACGATCCCATGAGGTTAGCGGATCGTGAAAGTGCCCGATCCGTCGCTTCAAGCCAACAATCTCATGTAGATAACCCCCGTTTTGCGATTTTCGCATTTTGGCTACCACCCGCACCATCGCCCGCAAACGTATGATCGCAGGCGTAGGATCACCACTTTTATATAATAATAATTATAGGTACTTAGACCCCTGTTTTCAAAACCGCTTGGGTGGTGGTCAAAATTGTCCGACACTTGGGAACTAGATCCTAACCTGATGATGTTGCTCAATGCGCGTGGCGGATCTGCTCCTTTTGGAAAAATCGTGTTCCGAGCCTCTTTGTCCAAGTCGCGCATCGTAGACGAGGGACTGTAGACCTTGACAGCGGCATGGGAGAGGCATAGGTTGCGCGACAATGGAACCACGGAGGGCTTGTCAGGAGAAGACCATGACCTTCGGAGACAAGATCAGGGAGCTTCGTCTACGTCGAGGGCTGAGTGCCGCAGAAGTCGCGGACGCACTTGGGGTCGTGCGGCAGACAGTTCAGTTCGTCGAGGCAGACGACAACCTCCCCCGCCTCCGGCTTTTCGTTCGGTGGACTCGGCTCTTGGACGCCTCCCTCGAGGAAGTCATCGAACTCTTCACTTTGGCCGGGATGCCCCCGACTCCCGCCCGGGCTCGGCGCTTTCCGAACATGGCTCGCTATCACGGAGACGCAGTCGCAGCGTAGTTGACGCATCGCAGTAAGACATCGCGGTCTCTCACCCGATCCACTTGTCCTTCCCGAGTGATCGAAGGTGGTTTCCGTCTGTCTTGCGCGCGTGTCTGAGGGATCTTGGGAGGCCCAGCCGTGCCTGA
>Ga0315281_10002306_pt1 | contig 28314 bp, 22 predicted proteins | sample YL17G07_0_MG_FD_204540 | JGI IMG/M metagenome (GOLD analysis project Ga0315281, IMG submission 204540) | Sediment microbial communities from Yellowstone Lake, YNP, Wyoming, USA - YL17G07_0 | ecosystem: Environmental > Aquatic > Freshwater > Lake > Sediment | place: USA: Wyoming | collected...
GTCGTCGACGAAAGCGCGCAGGGACAGGTAGCCGACAAAGATGAGGAACAGCACCAATGTCGACGTCAGGCGCGCATCCCATGTCCACCACACGCCCCATGCCGGCCGGCCCCAGATCATGCCGAGCATCAGCGTCAGTCCGTTGAACGTCGCTCCGACTTCGGCTGCCGACGCGGCGAGCAGATCATCATTCTCCCGTCCGCGCCACATGTAGCGCACGCTGAAGACCAAAACGACAAAGAACGAAAGGAACGTCATCCACGCGGCCGGGACGTGCACATACATGATCTTTTGCAGGTGCCCCATGTCCCTGTCGGGCGGCGACGTCAGGATCGAATACGTCTGGGCCGCGATCAGGGCAGCAACGCTCATGACCCCAAACCAGACACTGGTCCGCGGCGGGGGCGCGGCGACTGAGTCGCGCGAACTGTCGGAAGCAGGCATCAAGTCAGCTCTCGATGATGTGTTCAAAGGTGATGAACGTTGCTACCAGGAAAACAAGGTCAAACGCAATCAGGAGTCGAGTCCATGCCCCCGTTTCGTGCATCAGGTCCGCGCCCAGCAAAGCCTTTGACGCCATGGTCGCCGCGAGCAGCACCGGCACCAGCATCGGAAAAAGCAGGAGCGGAAGCAACACCTCCCGCGCTCGGCTGCGGCTTGCCATCGACGCGTAGAACGTCCCGAGCACCACTAACCCGACGACGCCAAGCGCAAGGACGCCGAGAAGCGCAGGCCAACCGGCGGGAATCGTCACCCCGAACAACACGGTGCCCGCGGCCACGACGATCACAACCATCAGGCTCACAAACGCCAGGTTGCCGAGCAGCTTGCCGGCAAAAATCGTCCACCGTGGACCCGGATACAGAAGCAGCGGCTCGAGGGCGCCGCTCTCGAGCTCGACCTGAAACGACCGGTTGAATGCGAGCACCCCGGAAAACAGCGTCGCCAGCCACACCGCGCCGACCGCGGCGTTGCGCAACGCCGCTGCATCGGGGCCGAGCGCCAGGCCGAGCAGGATGAGGATCGTCACTCCGAGCGATGCGACGCTATTGAACCCCGCCTTCGCGCGGAGTTCGGTGGTGAGATCCTTTCTCGCGATCGCGCGGACACGCCGCCAATCATCGCGCCATGCCATCAGCGCGTCGCCTCGGCCGCGCGCGCATGATCACTCCCCACTCGGTTGGCCTGCGGTGGCGCGATACGTCCGTCGATGAGGGTGAGCGTGCGACCGAGCATCGCTTTTGCTGGCGCCAGTTCATGCAACGCGACGAGGGCGGCACCACCCGAGCCAACGATGTCGCCGAGCACGGAGTTCATCAGATCCACTCCCTCGCTATCGAGATTGCTGTACGGTTCATCCAGCAGAAGCACCCGCGGGCGACGCAGGATGAGCCGCGCGAGCCCGAGCCGACGCTGCATCCCTGCGGAAAACCCACGCACGCGGTCGGCAGCAACGCGCGCCAAACCGACACGTTCCAGGCTCGCGTCGACCGATGTATGGGGTAATCCAAGCATGTCTGCGGCGAACACCAGGTTTTCGCGCGCCGTGAGATCGTCGTAGAGGCCGGGGGTGTGCGCGAGGTATCCGACATGACCGCGGACGCCGCTCGCGTCCTTGACGAGATCCAGTCCGTTGATGGACCCGGAGCCGGCGTTCGGGCGCAGCAGCGTCCCGAGAATTCGCAGCAAGGTGCTCTTTCCGGTGCCGTTCGCTCCCAACAACCCGACGGCTTCGCCCCGCTGAACGTCGAGCGTTACCCCGCGCAGTACCCATCGGATGCCAAAGCGCCTGCCAAGTCCGTTGGCATCGATCGCGTGCTCGCGCTCGCCGTTCGACATCCGGGAAGCATGGGTGTAAGGGGGGCGAAACTGCGCATACAATCGGGACTCCCGAATATATACGCGATCCCGTCGCCAACGTCTGGCGCGAATCGCAAACCAGCCGGCCACCTCCGAGGGCCTTCTCACCGAACGCAGAGTCGGTTCGTAGGTTATGTGTTCTACCAGAGCAACCAATCATGAAATTGTTGATCGCGGCCCTCTCGCCGCTGGTCCTTCTCTCGGCGCCCGTTGCCGCTGCCCAGGCACCCGATTCGACCCGGGTCGTGATGCTCGGGACCGGCACCCCGAACGCCGATCCCGATCGCTCAGGGCCCGCGGTAGCGATCGTCGTCAATGGCCACGCGTACATCGTGGACGCAGGCCCGGGCGTGGTCCGCCGGGCGGCCGCCGCGGCGAGGCAAGGCAGTCCGGCGTTGCGGGTGTCGAACCTCGACATCGTCTTTCTCACCCACCTCCATTCCGATCACACGCTCGGCCTGCCCGACCTTCTGCTATCGCCGTGGGTCCTCAATCGCAGTGCGCCGCTCCGCGTCTTTGGTCCGCGCGGGACGTCGGCGATGGCCGATCACATCAGCGCCGCCTACGCCGAGGACATCCAGATGCGGCTCACCGGCGGCGAACCGTCGAACAAGACGGGTTATCGCGCGGTGGTGAAAGAGATCGACTCGGGCGTCGTCTTTCGCGACAGCAACGTGACGGTCACCGCCTTTCGCGTGCCGCACGGTACGTGGGAGGTCGCCCTCGGCTACAAGTTCGTCACCAGGGACCGGGTCATTGTGGTGTCCGGCGACGCACGATCGACGGACGCCATTGTCGCGCAATGCAACGGCTGCGACGTCCTCGTCCACGAGGCTTACATCGACGCGACGTTTCGAACGCGCACCAAAGCCTGGCAGGAGTACTACAAAAGCTTTCACACCTCTAGTTTCGAACTTGGCGACCTGGCGACGCGCGCCAAGCCGAAACTGCTGCTGCTCTACCATCAACTCTATGGTGGCGGCACTGATGACGATCTGCTGCGCGAGGTCAGGACGCGTTTCGCTGGCCTGGTCATCTCGGCGCGAGATCTCGGCGTTTACTAGCGGCTACCGGGACTTGCCCAACCATGAGTGTCCTACCATAGTATGACATCTGGAGGACACATGAGACGTCGGGAAAAGGTCGCTGTTTCGATTCCGGCGGAGTTGCTGGCCGAAATCGAACGGATGCGCAAGACGTCCGGGAGCAGCCGAAGCGCCGTGTTCGAGCGCGCGCTCAGCGCATACGTTGTCGCGGCGGACCGGTCCGCGAAGGCCCGGCAGTACGTGGCGGCGTATCGGCGGCGACCGGAGCGATTGGGTGAGCGCCGTGCCGCGCTGGCGATGGCTATGGAAGCCCTCGCCGCTGAGCCGTGGGATGCGTAGGGGCGAAGTGTGGTGGGCAGATCTGCCCAAGCCGGTGGGCCGACGACCGGTGGTACTCGTCTCGCGAGACGAGGCCTACGCGGTCCGCTTGCTCGTGACGGTGATTCCCGTGACCACCCGCGTTCGCAACATACCGGTCGAGATTCCGCTCGGTCGCGCGGAGGGCCTGCCTCGCGCGTGCGTTGCCAACGCCGATACGATGGTCACGATTCCCAAGGACGGTTTAAATGAGTATGCGGGAATCCTTGGCCCGGAAAAGGCCGTCGTGCTCGACAATGCCATTCGGTTCGCGCTCGGCCTCGACTAGCCGGTTGACGCGATAGCTGGCCTTCGGCGCCACGCGCCCCCAAGCCTTCGCCTCTGGACGTGACCTCGGTTGTTCGCGATCCTAAACGGACCATCGGATGTCCAAAGTGCCAGTCCCTTCATCCCTACATATATGAATAGCCATCGGTGTGCCCGGCGCGGATCACTCGCGCTTCTCGCTCTTGCCGCCACCGCGGCCGGTGCGCAGACCCGCATGCTGCGATCCCCGACCGTGAGCGCGACGCAGGTCGCATTCGCGTACGCGAACAACATCTGGGCGGTCGATCGCACTGGCGGCGCAGCGCATCGGCTCACCAGCTTTGCCGGCGCCACCGAGAACCCGCAGTTTTCGCCCGATGGTCGCATGATCGCGTTCACCGGCGACTACGCCGGCAATGCCGATGTCTACGTGATTCCCGCCGAGGGCGGTGAGCCGAAGCGCCTGACTTGGCATCCGGGCGGCGACGCGGTGCAGGGGTGGACGCCCGACGGGAAGAGCGTCGTGTTCGCGTCGTCTCGCGCCACGGAGGCGCCGAGCGCCGCGCCGCGGTTCTGGACCGTGCCGGTGACGGGTGGACCCGAGTCGCCGATGGTCATGAATCGCGCCTATCAGGGAAAGATCGCTCCCGATGGCAAGCACATCGCATACCGCATGAACAACTCGTGGGACGACGAACGCCGCAATTATCGCGGTGGCCAGAATCGCCCTATCTGGATCATGGATACGAAGACCCTTGAGGTGGAGTCACCCCCGCGGGCGACGGTCGATTGGGTGGTCGCGCAAGCCACTGCGGCTCGCGGCGGAGCCTCGTCCGTTTCCGGATATCCGAACGCCGACTCCAAGGACATCGATCCGGTCTGGATCACGTCCGATCAGATCGCGTTCATCTCCGATCGCGATGGGGTCGCGAACGTGTGGACGTACGACGCCAAGTCAAAAAAGATCGAGCAGGTGACACGGTTCACGGACTACGATGTCAAGACCATCGACGCGGCGGCGAACGGCAGCGTGCTCGTCTTTGAGCAGGCCGGCTTCATCCACGAGCTCGATCCAAAGACGGGCAAAGAGCACAAGCTCAACATCACGGCGGCGGGCGATTTTGCCTGGATGATGCCGGAGTGGAAGGATGTAAGCCGCAGCATCAGCGGCATGGCGCTGTCACCGACCGGTAAGCGCGCGCTCATCGAGGCGCGCGGCGAGATCTTCACCGTGCCAGCCGACAAAGGCGATGTGCGGAACCTGACGAATTCGTCGGGCTCTGCCGAACACGAGCCGACGTGGTCACCCGACGGAAAATCGATCGCCTATTTCAGCGACCGGACAGGCGAGTACCATCTCTACATCGCACCGCAGGACGGCCTCACTCCGCCGCGTGAGATCAAGCTCCAGAAACCGACGCATCCATACACCGCGCAGTGGAGCCCGGACGGCAAGCGCATCCTCTATCATGACACGAACCTGCACCTCTGGGTGCTGGACGTCGCGACCGGCGCGCAGAAGATCGTCGGCGAAGATCCGTGGATGGTGCCGACCCGGACGATGACTCCGTCGTGGAGTCCGGACGCAAAGTGGATCGCCTACTCCAAGCATCTCAACTCCCTGTACCATGTCATCCAGGTGGTGAACGTGGAAACGGGCGAGTCAAAGCAGGTGACCGACGGTCTCTCCGACGCTTTGTGGCCCGCGTGGGACGCGAGTGGCAAGTACCTGTGGTTCCTCGCGTCAACGGACCTCGGACTGCGGTCGCAGTGGCTGGATATGACGTCGTACGACCACACCGAAAGCTTTGGCGTGTACCTTGCCGTGCTTCGCAAGGCGGATCCGTCGCCGCTGCTTCCTGAGAGCGATGAAGACTTGGGGATCGGTGCGGCACCAGCGGCACCTGCCGGTGGCGGCGGACGCGGCGGACGGGGCGGTGGGGGAGCGGCAACCGACAGTGCGGCAGCCGACGCGACTCCGCGTGCTCGTGGTGCGGTAGCGACGGTCGCGGTGACGATCGACTTTGACGGATTAGGAAAGAGAATTCTTGCCATCCCCGGCATTACGCCAGGGGCCTATTCGCGCCTCAAGGCGGGGACGGCGGGCAATGTGTACTTCACCGGAGACGCGGCCGGCGGTGGTGGACGCGGCGGCGGCGGTGGCGCGACGCTCTTTCGCTATCAGATATCCACGCGGCGTGACACGCCGTTCATCACCGGCGTGACGGATTATGAGTTGAGCATGGACGGTCACAAGCTGCTCTATCGCGGCGCCGCCGCGGGCGGCGGTGGTGGGCGCGGCGCCGCAGGTGGCGGGGCTGCGCCGGCGCCGGCGCTGTTCATCGTCGACGCCGACCGTCAGCCGCCGACGGTGGGGGCGGGGCGTCTCACATTCGAATTGCGCGCGTACATCGACCCGCGACAAGAGTTCGCGCAAATCTTCAACGAGGGGTGGCGCAACCAGCGCGACTATCTCTACGTCACGAACCAGCATGGGTCGGATTGGCCGAAGGTCAAGCAGATGTACAGCGCCCTGCTGCCGTCGGTGAACCACCGCGCGGATCTCAACTACCTCATCGACATGATGGGGTCCGAAATATCAATTGGGCACTCATACGTGCGTGGCGGCGAAATGCCGACGACTGGCGTGACGCCGGCCAACGGCGGTCTCCTCGGCGCCGATTTCGTCATCGACACGAGTAGCCGGTACCGGATTACCAAGATCTACGATACCGAGAACTGGAACCCCGATCTCCGTGCGCCGCTCGCCGGTCCGGGCATCGACGTTCGCGTCGGTGACTATATCATGGCGATCAATGGAACTGACCTGCGCGCTCCCGACAATATCTATCGGCTGCTCGACGGCACGGCGAACAAGCAGGTGGTCCTCACCGTCAACGACCGTCCGACGATGACCGGAGCACGGACCGTCACCGTGGTGCCGGTGAACAACGAGCAGAATCTCCGGACTCGCGCCTGGGTCGAACAGAGTCGGCGGCTCGTCGATTCACTGTCGGATCATCAGCTCGCCTACGTCTATCTGCCGAACACGGGACAGCCGGGCTACACGAGCTTCAACCGATACTACTTCGCGCAGCAGGACAAAAAGGGCGCGATCGTCGATGAGCGGTACAACGGCGGCGGTCAGGCGGCCGACTACATCATTGACGTTCTGCAGCGCGAGTTCGACGGATACTTCAACAACGTCGCTGGCGATCGGACCCCGTTCACGAGTCCCGCGGCTGGCATCTGGGGCCCGAAGGTCATGATCATCAATGAAATGGCGGGCTCGGGCGGTGATCTCATGCCGTACATGTTCCGTAGTCGCAAGCTCGGCACATTGGTCGGCAAACGCACGTGGGGTGGACTGGTGCACACTGCCGACACACCAGGGTTCGTCGATGGCGGTTCGATGATCGCACCGCGCGGCGGCTTCTTTGGGCGCGACAACAAGTGGCGCGTCGAGAACGAGGGCGTCGCCCCCGACATCGACGTCGAGAACTGGCCGAAGGACATGGCTGCCGGTCACGACATGCAGCTCGAGGCGGCGATCAAGGAAGGCATGGCGCAGCTCAAGGCGCATCCCGTGGATCGGCTGATGAAGGAGCCGGCAGCACCGGAATGGGGAAAGCGGAAGCCGCCCCAGTAATCGGCGGCGTCCAATCCGCAGGAACGGCCTCGGGATTGCATATGGTCCCGAGGTCGGGCCGAACGGGCTTGCACCGCCATGCCGACTCCGATAGTCTGTCGCGCCAAGGGCGGTGGAACGCGGGGCATTTGGTGGTTGTGACGTATCCGACTCGAACCATGGAGCGGCTCATGAAGCATTCGGCGCCTGGGCTGGCACGGCGGCTGGCGATCGTCCTCATACTGCTTTCACCTGTCACAGCCCTGGGCCAGGGTGCGGCGACGCTCACCGGACGGGTGATTGCGCGTGCCTCGAACGCCCCGATCGAAGGGGCGCGCGTCAGCATCCCGGGAACGCGTTTGGGTTCCGTGACCGATGCTACCGGCGCATTCACCATCCGCGGGGCCGAGCCGGGCGCGGTAACCGTGCGCGCGCAGTACTTCGGCTTTGAGCCGCAGGAGCAGTCGGCGCAAGCGCTCGGTCGGGGTTTCCTGCGCGGCCAGGGGGGCCGCGATCAGGAGGGCCATGAATGTGGCGAGGAGGCGCATCGGAATCCCCAGGCGAAAGATGAGGGAACGATGCGTCAGCCAGGCGACAAGCGGAAGCCGCCACTGAACTGATTCGGCTCTCGGCTGTTGGCTACCGTGCTACTGACGGCGGCTTGCTGCGCGGCTGTCCGCGGGCGGCGCTGCTATCCGCCAGCGGCCTGGCTATCTGTAATTGCACTGCTATCGGACGCCGGCGCCGACTGCCGAGTAGCCGCGCCGACTGCAGAGTAGCCGCGCCGGGCGCCGAGTAGCCGTAGCGGTCCAGCCGTCAGCCGAGAGCCGAATCACCACCGCCGCGCTAGCCCGGCACCAAAAAACCTCTGCCCGCCGGACGCGCCGCCGAGTCCGTGGCCGAAGCGAACATCGAGTTGGAATCGATCGTCGACGAGGTACGTGATGCCGGCGTCCACGGCGTTCGACTTGAACGCGCTGCCACCCAGCGATCGCGTTGAGATCCCTTCGCCAAAGACAGACACGCTGGGATTGACCGAGTACCAGAGTGCCACGCTGACCCATCCACGCTCACTCCAATTGCTTCCGTCGTAGACGCCGCTCACGGCAAAGTTGCTGTACACCGAGATTGGGCTTGCCGTGGTCCAGTTGGCCGCGATCTTCGCCTCGGGCTGCGGGCGGCCCGCGCGGAACCCTGCAGAGCCGGTTGGCAGCGTCACCGCGGCGAGCACCGCGACGTTCGGGGCCACGGAATGGATGCTGTCGGGCTTGGAACGGAGGGTCGTCTTGGTCCCGATCTTGGGATCCTCCATACCGAACACGCTCGGAACGCCGAACGCCGTCCGCGTGCTGTATGAATTCCCGAACAGTCTGATTTCGCTGCGCCGCCCCACGCCGATCCGGAGCAGGGTCTCACCGATGGTGGTGTATTCGACCCCGCCTGACTTGTCGTCCGTAAATCCAATTTCGATTTGCAGCGCGCCCGATGGGAGCACCGGAGGCGTATCGGTATACCCAGGTCGATCGGGCGACACCGCCCCCGGCGGCGAGACGCGGCCAGCGCAGCCACCGGCGGCAGAGGCGATCATCACCAGGCAGGGCGCGATTGTCCTCCGTACTCGCCTGACCTTCAACCGAACCGCCATCTACAGATACGCCCGCTCGCCGTGGAGGGTCTCGTCGAGACCCATCTCTTCGTCGGCCGCCGTGACCTTCACCGGCGTGATCTTGTTGATCACGGCGAGCATGACGTAGGTGAACACGAATGCGTACGCAGCGGCAAGGGCCGCCGCGCCGACCTCCTTCATGAAGAACGTCGAGTCTCCGCGCATGAGGCCGTTCGCGCCGCCATCCGGATTGAACATCTTGTTCGCAAACACCCCAAGCATGACGACGCCAAGCACGCCGCCGACCCCGTGCACTCCCCAGACGTCGAGTGCGTCATCCCATTGCAGCTTGTTCTTGAGCCCGACGGCGTAGTAGCAGACGATACCGGCCACGATCCCGATCAGCACGGCGGTCCCGGTGGATACGTAGCCGGCAGCTGGCGTGACAGCCGCGAGTCCGGCGATCGATCCAGTGAGCAGACCGACGAACTTCGGTTTCTTCTCGTAGAACCAGGCGAGCACGAGCCAGGTCAACGCGGCGAACGACGCAGCAAGGTCCGTATTGAGGAACGCCAGCGACGTCACGGTATCGACCTTGAGCTCACTGCCGGCGTTGAACCCGTACCACCCGAACCAGAGCAGTCCGGTTCCGAGCGCGACGAGGGGAATGCTGTGCAATCCACTGTCCGCGACGCGTCGCTTGCCGACATAGAAGACCGCAGCGAGCGCCGCGAAGCCCGCCGTCGCGTGGACGACGATGCCACCGGCGAAATCGAGCACGCCATTGCTCTGCAAAATGCCGCCGCCCCAAACCATGTGGGCGAATGGGAAATAGACGAGCATCAGCCAGGCGACGAGAAAGATCAGGTAGGCCTTGAACGTGACCCGATTGGCAAACGCACCGGTGATCAGTGCCGGCGTGATCTGTGCGAACATCATCTGATAGGCGACAAAGACGACGGTAGGAATCGTCGGCGATCCGGGATACGGCGTGCCGGGATCGATGTTCTGAAAGAACGCCTGGTGAAAGTTGCCGATGATTCCATAGAGGTCGGGGTTCGCGGCGTTGTGATAACTGCCGCTGAACGCCATCGAGTAGCCACAGACAACCCAGAGAACCGTTGTCACGCTCATCGAAACGAAGCTCTGGATCATGATCGTGAGGACGTTCTTCCGTCCGACGAGCCCGCCGTAGAAAAAGGCGAGACCCGGCGTCATGAGCATGACGAGGCTCGTCGAGACGAGCATGAATGCGATGTTGCCAGAATCCCAATGTTGCACTCGCCGCCTCCGGCGTTTTTGGTAGCAGAACCCGCCAGACCTTCCCGCTCAGCGGCCAGTCTGTCAAGCAGGGCCAGCCGTCGTGGCCGTAACCTCCGTCGCAGCGCCGCCGGCAGAGGCAACTGCCCTTTCCGCATCCGTGCCGCGCCACTATGTTATCGCCCGTCTTTGCCTCTTGCTTGGGCTCAAAATGACCGACCTCCTGGAGAGCCTGCAAGCGTCGCTTGGTACGGCGTACACGCTCGAACGCGAGCTCGGCGGCGGCGGAATGTCGCGGGTGTTTGTCGCCAGAGAGACAGCGCTTGGTAGGAGCGTTGTGATCAAGGTCCTGCCTGGCGAGATGGCCGGGCAGGTGTCGATGGATAGGTTCATGCGCGAGATCGCCCTTGCCGCGCGACTGCAGCATCCCCACATCGTACCGTTGCATTCGGCAGGAGAGGCGAGTGGGCTCCCCTACTTCACGATGCCTTTTGTCGAGGGCGAGTCGCTACGTGCGCGACTAGCGCGCCACGGCGAATTTCCGATCAGCGACGGCGTGCGAATGCTGCGAGAAATCGCCTCGGCGCTGGCCTACGCCCACAGCCACGGCGTGGTTCACCGCGATATCAAACCCGACAATGTGCTGTTGTCCGGGGGGGTTGCGATGGTGACGGACTTTGGAGTAGCCAAAGCCCTGTCCGCCTCGACCGACGGCGACCAGTCAGGCGGCACTTCACAAGGGGTGGCGCTAGGTACGCCCGGGTACATGGCCCCGGAACAGGCAACCGCAGATCCGGCGATCGATCATCGCGCCGACGTATACGCCTTTGGGGTGCTCGCCTACGAGCTTCTCGCCGGGCAGCCGCCGTTTGCCGGCAGAACCCCGCAAGCTCTACTCGCGGCGCATGTAAGCGAGGCACCGGAGCCGATTGCGCTCCGGAGGTCAAGTGTTCCGGCCGCGCTGGGATCGCTCGTGATGCAGTGTCTCGAGAAGCGGCCGGCAGACCGCCCCCAGTCGGCCGAAGAGGTAGTTCGCGCGCTTGACGCGATAGTCGGAGGCACGAAACCCGCGCCGGCAGCGCAAGGGACGCGCGGCGTCGCGGGTTGGTTCGGACTGCGACGGATGGTGGGCGTCAGCGCGGTAGTCTCGGTAGTCGTGCTGGTCGCCACTGTCGGCTACGCGGCCAGGCAGAGGGCCTTAGGCCCGCGTTCCATCGCCGTCCTACCCTGCGACAACGCGAGTCGCGATACGGCCTTCGACTACATCGCCGAGGGCATGAGCGACGAACTGCGAACGCAGCTGAGGAAGGAGGTTCCGAACCTTACCGTGACGGCCCGCAGCTCCTCGGTGGCGTTCAAGGGTAGCCGCGTGGATGTTCGTGCGATTGGCAAGAGCCTGAAAGTCGCGACCGTTCTGCAATGCACGGTGAGCCGGCTCGGGTCGAGCATTCATGTAACGTCAGAATTGGTCAATACAGCAGATGGCTCAGTGATCTGGAACGATGCCCTCGACCGAGATGCCAAAGATTTCTCCGTTGTGAAAGACTCCATCACCCGCTCGGTTGCGGGGGCGCTGAAGCTAGCGCTGGCAAGCTTGAACGGCCGCGCGCGACAGCCACAGAATCCGTTGGCGCACGACTTGTACCTACGCGGCCAGTTCGCTCTCAACAAGGCGTCCGAGCCGGATCTGCGACAGGCGTTGCTATTTTTTGATCGGGCGCTGGAAAAGGATTCAAGCATGGCTGAAGCCTATGCCGGAATCGCATGGACTTGGGGGTTCTTCGCCGACGCATACATGAGTCCCGCGGAGGCTTACCCGAAAGCAAAGGTCGCCGCGCTCAAGGCGATCGCTCTCGACAGCACCATCGCCGAAGCATATTCGGCGCTAGCCATGGCTACGGCGATGCTCGACTGGGATTTCACCGGCGGTGAGAGTCTCTTGCGTCGCTCGATCGAGCTTAACCCTAAGCTCGCCGAGTCGCACTCGATGTATGCGGTGCTCCTGGCGTGGCGCGGGCGTTTCGACGAAGGCATTGCCGAGGCGGATCGAGCACTCGCGATCGACCCGCTGTCACCAATTGCCAGCCTGCAACGGGAACTCGCTCTGATGGTCGCGGGCCGGTCCCGCGAGGCCGTCGAGCAGCATCGCCGCACGCTCCTGCTCGAACCGCGATTCTTCTACCTCGTGTCGGGCGACGCGCTGGGATATCGTGCCTTGGGGATTCTCGATTCTTCGCTCGCGGCGGAGGAGCGCGACCAGAAGCTCAACGAGGGACGGCCGCCATATGGGCGTGCGATCACATTGGCCCGCCTCGGCCGAATCGCCGAAGCGAAGGCGGTGGCGGCGGAGCTGGAAGCCGCCTACAAGCAGCGCTACTTTCCACCCGAGCTTGTCGCGGTCGCGTTGGCGAACGCCGGTGAGATGGATCGCGCTTTCATGTGGATGGATCGTGTCTTCGAGACGCGGTCGGCGATTTGGATTGGGTTCAGCTACGGTGATGACTGGGCTGCTTTGCGCCGCGACCCACGATGGGCGCAGCTCAAGCGGCGTGCCAACATTCGGTAAGGTCTGCAATTCGGAGCGCCTCAGCGAGCGAAAAATGGCGTCGCTGGTAAAGCTCGTCAGTCCATGTTGTGCGCCGTTCGATTAAGCGCGATTGCCGGGCCAAGCGCTCGATCGCATTGACGGGCGATGCCTCGCAGCTAATATCCAGCCGGGCCTCGCCGTCAGCGGGGGAGGCCAGTGGCCGTTATGACTTTGGAGGTCAGCGTGCGGCGTACATCAATAGCGTACAATGTTCTTGCGGCCCTCGGCTTTACCGCGTTGGCCCTGCCTCTCGCATCACCTTCGCAGGGTCAGGTGCAGCCGGCGCAGGCACAAAATGCGGCCGTTCCTGCGGGACGCGAGGATATCATTGCTTTCGCGAAGGTGCACGTCGCCGTTGGCCAGATTCGCGATTCGATCCAGTCGCAGCTCGCCCAGCCGCGGAATAACTCTGCCGAAGCGCAGCAACAACTTCGGGATCAGTTGCGCACGAAGATCGCGGACGCGCTGCATCATGCGGGGATGACCGACGAGGAGTTCCGGCGCAAGACGTTCATCGTCAGCACGGACAGCGGCGCGCGCCGGACGTTCGACGTGGTCGTCGCCCAACTTACTGGTGTGCCGACACCCGGGCAGATGCCGGCCGCGGCGCCCGCGGTGAAAGTGCCGGCGGGCCCAGTCGGCACGCACGTCGGGCACGTCGTGAACGCGTTCGGCGACACGCCGGGTGGGCAGGGGCTCCTTCCGACCGCGATGGCGGAAGCGCGCACGGCCATTCAGCACGCCGGGTTGGCGGCGAGGGCTCCGACCAACCTCGACGGAATGAAACTCCACGCCGGCCACGTGATCAACGCCGTCGATCCGAGCATGGAAGCGACGGGCCCAGGGCTCGGTTACGGTGTAAAGAAGGCCGCGCTTGGCGTGGCCACGCACATCGAATTGGCGTCCAAGGCCGACGGGGCGTCGCCGAACGTCGTCATGCACGCAACCCACGTGGCAACGGCGGCGCGGAACACGGTACTTCGCGTCGATCAGGTGGTGGCGCTCGCGCGAAAGATCCAGGCCTCGACGACTGCGACTGAAGCGGCGGCGCTCGTCAGCCAGCTCGTATCACTGACCCAACAACTGGTTGCTGGCGCCGACGCGAACGGCGACGGACGAATCGGGTGGGAGCAAGGCGAGGGCGGACTCCAGCAAGCGCAGGAACACGTCACGTTGCTGTTGGGGGCAGACCGATAAAAGATTCGGCTCTCGGCTGTTGGCTATCCGCTACGGCTAACCGCTAGCCGCGCCGTTAACCGCTAGCCGCGCCGCTATCCGACAGCCGCGCCGTCAGCCGACAGCCGTAGCACGATAGCCAACAGCCGAGAGCCGAATCAGTTAGTCGTCGTGACTCGCCTCGTACTGCCGCTGCGTGTACTCCCGCTCCGCCGCTTGCTTCGTGTCGCGCTGCTTTGACTGTTTCAGGGTCTGTTGCTTCGTGCTCTCGGACCGCACGACCGGCATCGACAACAGCCGTTCGAGATCTTCGCTCCGGCACGACGGGCACGCCGGAGTTCGCTTCAGCACCAGCTCTTCGAACGTGTGCCCGCAACCGCGGCAGGTGAAATCGTAGATCGGCATTCGTCGACTACCCGGTTCTTAGCAGGAAACGCATTTGTGACTGTTCTTTGCGCCCAGCTTCTCCAGCAGCGCGATGGTCTCCAGAAACGGTCTGAGACGCTGCACGGGTCCGTTCGCCAGGTCGACCGTGGTCTGCCCCCGCAGCGACACGGCCTTCGGATCGGCGCCCTTGCTCACGAGATAGAGGATCATCTCGTTGTCGCCACGAGCGGCCGCGTGGTGGAGCGGCGTCAGTCCGTTCATGTCTCGGGCGTTGACGTCGGCGTGCAGTTCCTCGACGAGATACCGCATCGCCGGCATCCATCCGCCAGGCGCGTGACGGTGCGAATTGCCCGCAAAGCCGTTGCCGTACCCCACGCCTGCTGCGGTGTGGATCGCGTACACGCCGATGCCCGGCGGCACCGCGCGCGCGGCCGAATCAATGGCGGGGTCGAGCGGTACTGTCGGTCCGCCGCGCCCTCCGCCACCACCACCACCACCGCGCGCAAACAGATTGGCGCCTTGTGCTGGTGCAGTGGAATCCGACCCCGCAGCCCGGCCACCACGCCCCGCAAGCGCGCCACCACGGCCGCCACCACCACCACGACCGCCGCGACCGGCTTGCGGCGCCCTCTGCGACGGCACGGTCGCGTCAGCGCCGTGCTTCATCAGCAACCGCATCGCATCGACATCGAGCGCATAGGACGCGCGCCAGAATGCCGTCGTTCCCTCGAGGTTCTCGAGGCCGCAGTTCGCGTTGCCGCAGTTGTTATAGGCGAAGTACCAGGGCTGCAGCGTGATGCGCACGTTCGGATTGGCTCCGGCCTTCAACAGCGCCTCGACGACTTCGAGATACGGGGTCCGCTGGTTCTGCACCGCTTGCGGCTGCGGGTAACGTGACTTGGGCGCCCACTCGGAGTTGATCGTTCCATAGAGTGGTGTCATCCCGGCAGTGCTGGCGATGTTCGGATTCGCACCGCGTTCAATCAGCTTCATCGCCGCATCGTACTGGCCATTGATCGTGGCCAAAAGCAATGGTGTCGAGTGATCGACGATACTCGTGTCATTGATGTTGGCGCCGCCCTCGACCAAGGCCACGACCGCGTCGACGTTGCCCTGACGCACCGCGTGGTGCAGGGCTGTGAACCCGCCGATGCCGCCAACCGATCCTGCAAAGCCGACGACTCCGCCGTTGATGGTGTCGACAAACTCGGTCACCGGCCCGGTCGGTACCGCCCGTGCCGTGAGAATCGCACGGCCTGCCTCGATTGCCTGCTGCACCTGAGTGGGCGTAAACGGGCCCTTTGGCTGTGGTCCTCCCGCGCCTCTCCCGCCGCCGCCAGCACCGCCACCAAACCCAGCTCCCGCGCCGGCGTTGCGCGCAGCGTTCGCTGCCGAATCGGGTGCGGTCGCGACCACCACCTTCACGGTGTCGCGGTGTTTCTCAGGCTCGAATGCGATCAGGACCTCATTTCGCTTGCGCGTCGCTGCCTGCTCCTTGGCGGCTTCGTCGTTGATGCTGATTGCCGTGGTGTGAATGGACGGGTCGGCGCCCCGCTTGAGGAGGACACTGATCGCCTTTGCGCGGCCATACTCCGCGGCAAAAACGAGTGGGGTCTGTCCCCATTCCGATTCGCGAGCGTTTGCGTTGGCGCCGTGGTCGAGCAGCGCGGAAACGGCGTCGACGTTGCCCGAGGCAGCCGCGAAATGCAGCGCGGTTGCGCCGCCAGTCGTTGCGGCATTCGGGTCACTCCCCGCCTTGAGCAGTGCTTTCACAACAGACGCGCTGCCGTTCTTGCTCGCGATGTGGAGCGGCGTGTAGCTGCCAATGCGCGTGACGGCCTTCACGTTGGCGCGCGCGCGAAGCAGGATGTCAGCCAGGCTGGAGTCGCCGTGCTCGGCGGCCCAGTGTAATGCAGTCATACCGTCGCCCTGCGCAGGGTTCGGGTTCACACCCTGTTTGAGGAGACTCCGAACCGTTGCAATGTCGCCGCGCATTGCCGCGTCGGCGACGGGCGACGGCGCGACCGTCAATGGCGAGGCGGCGGCCACGAGCGTCGCGACGCCGAGCAGGCTCACCATCGTGAGCCAGCGGCGTCCGTGTGAAGTCCCGCGCTGAATGATCGTCATTGTCCGTCCCCGTTAGATCGACAGGGCGAACTCACCCGTGCTGTCGCCGAAGGACTTGTTGTCGAGACCGAGCTTGTGCATCGCGCTGAGCATCACGTTGGCCATTGGCGTTCCATCCGGCGCCTTGAGGTGAAGGTTGCCGGCGAGCTGGCCGTTTGCGTGACCGAGTAGCAGGAGCGGGCAGCGGCGGTGATTGTGGATGTTGCCGTCCGCCATCGGTGATCCGTAGATGATCATCGTCTTTTCCAGCAAATCCTTGTCGCCTTCCATCGTGTTCTTGAGCTTGTCGAGGAAGTACGGCAGCATGCTGACGTGGTAGCGATTGATCGTGTTGAAGTCGAGGATCGCCGCTTCGCGCCCACCGTGGTGCGACGCCGGATGGAATCCCTTGTTGGTTCCGCTTTCCGGATACGGGCGGCTCGAGGCGTCGCGCCCCGTCTTGAACGAGAACACGCGGGTCATGTCGGACTGGAACGCAAGCACCTGGAAATCGAACATCAGCTTCATGTGCTCGGCGAACGAATCGGGCACGCCGACCGGCGCTTCTGGCAACTCGCGTTCGGCGCCGCTCATGTTGCGCGCTTCGACCGCCTGAATGCGGCGTTCCAGCTCACGGATGTCCTCGAGGTATTTGTCCAACCGCTGCCGATCCGCGGGCCCCAGGTCGCGCTTCAGGCCTGCCGTCTCGGACATGATCCAGTCGAGAATGCTTTGATTCGCCTGGCGCCGGGCGACACGATCGGCGTTGTCCTTGCCGGCGCCGAACAACAGATCGAACGCGATCCGCGGGTTCCGAATCATCGGGAGCGGCTCGCTCGGGCCGGCCCAGCTGATCGTGTCGGTGTACGCGCAGGCATAGTTGTAGTAGCACCCGCCGGCCTGGTCGAGATTCTCGATGCACAGTTGCATCGATGGAATCGCCGCGTCCTGACCAATGCGCCTCGCGACGAGCTGGTCGAGTGACGTGCCGACGTAGAGGTCGGAACCCTGCGTCTGCTTTGGGTGCGACTGCGTGAGAAACACGGCACTCGACCGAAAGTGATCGCCGCCAATCTCAGGCGCCTCGAATGCCTCAGCCATCCGCACGTCGGTGTTACTGACGATGGTCAGATACTTTCGCCATGGCTCGAGCGACGTCAACGCGCCCTCGGCGATGAGCTCAAAGTTGCTACCGACTCCGGCCGGCGCCCACAGATTCTTCGTCGCACCCCAGGCGTTGGAGCCCGCCGCACCGTGGACCGACTCGATGCACACGAGCCGTGTCTTGTCAGCCAGCGCAGCGCCGCCCGCACCCTTGCCGAAGGCACGAAATGCCGGCTCCATCGCGTCGAGGTAGGGAAGCGCGACGGCCGCTCCCATGCCACGAAGGAACGTGCGCCGGGGAAGGCTCTTACCGGTGAGGATTTTCATTGTGTCAGTCTCCCGACTGTCGGTTACCGCTGGCCACTGCCGCCAGCCGACGCAGTCGCGTCGGCTCGCTTGCTACGGAACGCGTTGCTGTTCACAACCCCTGTGATGAACGACGAAACACGAAATCCATTCTGTTCGGCCCCGCGCACGATCGCGCGGATCGTCGGCTGATCGAAGTCCTCAACGCGCCGTCCGAGCGCGTACGCCATCATGTTTTCGGCGAACGAACGGACGAGCGGAATCGGCCGCTTGAGCAGCGCCCGGGTGAGTTCTGACGGGCTTGTCACTGGCGTGCCGTCATACATCTGTCCGCGGGTGTCCAGAGCTGCCCCGTTTTCGCGCACACGCCACCGCCCGGTGACGTCGAAATTGTCCAGCGCAAGACCGATGGGATCCATGTACAGGTGACATGATCGGCAAACCGGATTCCTGCGATGGATTTCCATGCGCTCGCGTGTCGTCATCGGCTTGCCGTCCTTGCCGTCTTCCGTCTCGTCGAGCGTTGGCACGTTGGGCGGTGGCGGTGGCGGTGGCATCCCGAGCAGGACTTCCATGACCCATTTGCCGCGCAGCACTGGCGACGTGCGATTCGCCAGCGACGTTTGCACCAGCATGCTGCCCTGACCCAACAGTCCGCGGCGCGTGTCATCCGGGTAGTTGACCCGTCTGAATGCCGAGCCTGATACGTCTGGAATCCCGTAGTGCCGCGCGAGCCGATCGTTGACGAAGGTGTAGTTGGCGGTGAACAAATCAAGAATGCTGTGGTCGCTGCGAACGAGGTCATTGAAAAACAGTTCAGTCTCGCGCCGCATCGCGTCGGCGAGCTGTTGGTTGTAGTCGGGAAACCAGAACGCGTCCGGACGGACCTTCTCGACGTCCTGCAGCCTGAGCCACTGCCCGGCAAACCGTGACGCCAACACTTCGGCACGTCGGTCGGCGAGCATGCGCCGCACCTGGTGGTCGAGCGTCTTCTGTTCGGACAACTTGTTCAGCTTTGCGAGCGACAGCAGTTCGTCATCCGGAATGCTGCCCCAGAGGAAGAATGAAAGTCGCGACGCCAGGTCGGTGTCGCTGATCTGATAGTCACGCCCCGGAGCGACGTTCGCAGGGCGACTCTCAAACCGAAAGACGAAGTACGGACTGGCGAGCATCGCCTGAAGTGCCATCCGCACGCCCTCCTCAAAGCCGCCCGTTGCCGCGCCCTTCGTGTAGAACGACATCAGCCCAGCGCGGTCACGCGCCGTCAACGAGCGACGGTACGCCCGCGTGCCGAGGCGAGTGATGATTTGATCCCCGCAGGCCCGTTGCAGCGACGCCGCCGCAGGATGGCACGAAAACACGATTCGGCGGCTTGGCGTCTCAGACAGGCCGACGACCTTCTCGGGCCCGATCACCGCCAGTTCCATCACATGCGGCGGCTCGGTGGTTCCCGCGCTGGCATTGCCGTTCGATGCCTTCGACCAGTCATGCGGCTTGATCAGGTCCTCGTACGGCCCTTCGCCACGGCGAATGAAAGCCGCCGACACACGCTGCTGTCCCGCGCGAACGAAGATCGTATCGGTCCTGACGTAGTCGGCGCCCGTCGGCGCGTCTGCCGACGCGAGGTTGCGGTCAGTTCCGCGTTCATAGTGAAGGAGGGCAACCCGCTCGCCGCTCACTGAAATATCAAGATCTTCAAGCTTCGTGCCGATGCCGCCGGACACGTTCACGCGAAAGATGTACATCCCGTCGGCGGGGAAATCGTGCGCCGCAACTACGCCGCCGCGGGAACCGTATGGCGCCCCGTCGACGTGGTCCCACGGGTGCTGCGACGTAAACGGCGACGCGACATACGGGGTCAGCGTCGAAGCTGCCTTTCGGTCCCCGACTGCCATGCGGCTCACCGCTGAGGCGGCATTCAGGTAGGCTTCGAGCAGCGTCGGCGACAGCGACTGAACATCAGCGATGTTGTCGAAGTTCGCGCTCTTGGTGTCCAGCGGGAGATAGTCGCCGGCGTGCACCTCGAGGCCAAGCAGGTCGTGAATCACGGCCTCGTACTCCGGGCGATTCATCCGCTGGAACGTTCGCGAACCGGGATTCGGGCGCGCCGCCTTGTCGATGGCCCGTTCAATCGTCTCAGCGAGTACGTCCAGCGTGTCACCCGACGGCCTCGGCGCGCCGGCTTGCGGCATCATGTACGCGCGCAATTTGCGGATCATCTTCTCCGACGTCGCGAGCATGCGCGGCGCCGAGTCCACGTCGAAACGTTCCAGGGACAAGTTGCCGGCCAGCGCCTGATCGTTGTGGCAGTCCTCGCAATAGGTCTGGACCAACGAGTTTGCCACTGCCGCTGACATTCGGGGAGATCTCGACGAGACGCGCGACGTCATGTGATCGGCGGCGAGCGGGCGGGCGGACTCGCGAGTCGCGCGGTCCGGCGTCTCATGCCCCGTGGCGGTGCCGACCGCAAATGCGACCGCTACCGTTACCGCCGCGGTCGTGCCAAAGACGAACCTCATCCGTTCTTGAAGTCGCTCAGCAGCCGTTCGATCAAAGCTTCCATGGTAGGCCCCGGGGGAGGTCGGCCGGACTGGATTTCCTGCTCCTATATATACGACATACGTTATACGCTGCCAGCATGGCCAGCGTTCGACGCCCGGTGGGCGGGGGATGGGCGGGGCGCCACCGAAGGGAGCCTGCGCCCGGCGGCTAAATTGTCAGCATGTCCCTTGGCACAGCCATTGAGCGCCTTCCGATCGAGGTCGAAAAGCGCCGCACCTTCGCCATCATCAGCCATCCTGACGCTGGCAAGACCACGCTGACCGAAAAGCTCCTGCTTTATGGGGGAGCGATTCACCTCGCCGGGTCGGTCAAGGGCCGCCGTGGCCAGCGCCATGCGACCTCTGACTGGATGGATATCGAGCGGGAGCGCGGGATCTCGGTGACATCAACGGTGATGCAGTTCGAGTTCGAGGGGCGGACCGTCAACCTCCTCGACACACCCGGTCACGAAGACTTCAGCGAGGATACCTATCGCACGCTCGTTGCCGCCGACAGCGCCGTCATGCTGCTCGACAATCGCAAGGGCGTTGAGGAACGGACCCGGCAGCTGTTCGCAGTCTGCAAGCGGCGCCGGACGCCGATCTTCACGTTCGTCAACAAGTGCGACCGCGCCGGTGAAGACCCACTCAAGTTGATCGGCGATGTCGAGGCGGATCTCGGCATCATGTGTCATCCGATTACCTGGCCAATATTCCGCGCTGATGATATCTCCGGCGGATTCGTCGGCGTGTACGACCGACGGACCAAGGAAATCCACCTCTTCGAGCGGGACCGCGACCATGGGGCGACTCGGACCGGGGTCCGCGTTGACTCGCTGCAGAGCGCGGAGATTCGCGATGCGTTGGGGGCGCGCACCCACGAGCGGCTGCTGCACGACATCGACCTTCTCGACGGGGCAGGGCACCCGTTTGACGAGGCCGCCGTGCTCGCCGGCGACTTGTCACCTGTGTTCTTTGGCAGCGCCCTGACGAACTTCGGTGTCGAGCCGTTCTTCCGTGAATTTCTCGAACTTGCGCCGGCGCCGACGCCGCGCGAGTCGTCGATTGGCCTGATCGATCCGGGCTCGGACGCCTTCACCGGATTCGTGTTCAAGATCCAGGCGAACATGGACCCACGGCACCGCGACCGGATTGCATTCGTTCGCATCGTCTCCGGTCGCTTCGAGGCGGGGATGGAAGTGACGCACGTCCGGAGTGGCAAGGCGATTCGGCTCGCGTCCCCGCAGACCTTCATGGCCCGCGAACGATCGGCCATCGAAGAGGCGTGGCCCGGCGACGTCATTGGGGTGCTTGATCGCGGTTCGTTGAGGATCGGTGATGCCCTGTCAACGATCGACGGGGTCGAATTTCAGGGCATTCCACGGTTCGCGCCCGAGCACTTTGCTCGCGTCATCTGCGAGGAGCCGCTTCGCCGAAAGCAGATGGATGCGGGGCTTCGACAGCTGACCGAAGAGGGCGCGGCGCAGGTGTTTTTCACTTCTGCGACGGAGGTGTCCGGTCCAACCCCGATCATTGGAGCGGTCGGCCAGTTGCAGTTCGACGTCATGCTCCATCGGCTCGAGCACGAGTACGGGGTTCGAGCTCGGCTCGAAAAGATCTCATCGCGGTATCCGCGCTGGCTGACCGGACCGGCCACCGACGTGGACCGCTTTGCGGGCGAGCGTGGACGGTTGCTGCTCTACGACTCAAAGGGCAATCCGCTCGTGCTGTTCGATGAGCCGTGGGGGCCGCGATGGGCCGCCGAGCGCGAGAAAGTGCTGACGCTGCACGAGGTAGCGCCCTAGGGCCTGCGCTCTCTGGTCGGGAGGTTGCCGCCGGCGGCCGACGGCGACACGTTACGGGTGAGTACTACTGCTCGACACCCAGACCGAGAGGTTTCTTATGGCCGAAAGCGTCTACAAAGTCATCGAACTCGTTGGCACGAGCAGCGAGTCGTGGGAAAAGGCAGCGGCGGTCGCTCTCAAGCGCGCCTCCAAGAGCCTTCGCGATCTACGTGTTGCCGAGGTCAAGCAGCTCGACATCCAGATGAAAGACGGAAAGATCGAGGCCTATCGAGCCAAGCTCAGCGTTTCGTTCAAGTTCGAGGGAACGTAGGCTGACGAACGTTCTTTCCGCGCGATTTGGGGTCGCGATCGTCGAGCCGTCGCAGGCCGGTGACGAACCCCCCTGGATGTTTCGCGCCTATTTTGACCAGGGCGGTTTCACGCCGACCGACCGAGCGTACGCGATCAGTTGACCGAGGTGTTCGTGCAGGTCTCCCGTAAAAGCAATCGAGGCCTCGTCGATTGTCATTCCCCACGGCTTGATCGGCCCTGTCAGCTTCGCCGGGTCAGCGGTCGCGACCTGCGCGCGCCCGTAGGTCCACGCTTTGTTCATCTCGGCGATGACGTCCGCCTTGGCAGTGATCTTTTCCAGCTTCGCCATCGCGTCCTTCGGCACGCCAAAATCTGCCGGCGGGTTCCCGCCAACCGACCTGGGATCGTAGTAATACCACTCCGACGCCACGTGCATGAACACCTCCGACACGGTCCGGACGTCCTTGGAAGGACGCCAGCCAAACTTGTCGGCGGGAATGGCTTCGGCGAGGGCCATGAACCTCGCGTGGAGCGTATCCAGGTCAGAGACGTATTTGTCGCGAACATGGGCCGCGGCTTTTGTGTCGAACACGTCTTGCGCTCGAACCGCTGCCGGCGCAGCGGCGATGGCCGCGGTTCCAACGGCGATGGCAACCAGGATCTGGCGCGGGATTCGGCAGGGGAGCATCGTCGATGACTCAGAGTTGAGGGTGGAAGGGCCGGGGAGCAGTACGGGCCGCCGCCCGGCTTGATTCAGTCTGCCGTCCGGGTGATAACTTTCAAACTCGACATTGGTCAGCCCCCGTCACGTCTCGATTGTCAGCGAAATGCAAAAGAAGCAGGCAGTAAAGCTCCAGGCGGTTTGGGGCACAAAGCCTTGTGCACACCCCGCGTTCGCCAAGGAATACGACCTTGGCGAGCGCACGGGAAACTACGTCTGCACGCAGTGCGGTGCGGTGCTGACGTTTCGAGAAAAGGCCGAAACTGTCGCCGCGCGCGGCAAGTAGCGGATGCGCGAATGATCCATCGCACCGAACTGCAGATGCGTTTTTGCGACACCGACGCGCTGGGGCATGTCAACAACGTCAGCATCGCGGCCTATGCCGAAACGGGTCGCGTCGATTTTCTCCACCGGCTCGGTAAGTCGGTCAGGTCGCTCATTCTCGTGAACGTGACCATCGATTTTCGCCGGCAGATCTCGTTTGGCGAGTCGCTGTGCATCGATTCCTGGGTCGATTCGTTCGGGAAATCGAGTATTACACTTGGCCAGACGATCTCGGCCAACGGCGAACGGGCTGCCGATATCAAGTCGGTCGCCGTCCATTTCGACTACAAGACCGGGAAGTCGGTCGAAATCCCCGCCGCGATCCGCGCCGAGCTGGAGTCAATGTTGAGGTCTGCAGTCGGTTGACGATCGCCACTTTCCGTCGATGCCGGCTGTCAGAGCTTCACCAGCGCCTCGTACGTCTCGGGCCGTCGATCGCGGAAGAACTGCCAGACGTTCCTCACCTCGCGAATCTGATCGAGGTCGAGCTCGGCGGTGATCAGCTCCGTCTTGTCGCGTGAGCCCTGTGCGATGATTTGCCCGCGCGGATTGCAGAAGTAACTCTGCCCGTAGAACTCGCCGATGTTCCACGGCGCTTCGGTACCAACCCGGTTGATTGCGCCGACGAAATACGCGTTTGCGACCGCGTGCGCCGGCTGTTCGAGCTTCCACAGGTACTCTGACAACCCAGCAACCGTCGCGCTCGGATTGAACACGATCTCAGCGCCGTTGAGGCCAAGCGCCCGTGCGCCCTCGGGAAAATGGCGGTCGTAGCAGATGTAGACCCCGATGTCGGCGTACTTGGTCTTGAAGACGGGGTACCCAAGGTTGCCGGGTTTGAAGTAGAACTTCTCCCAGAAGCCGGGCGCCGTGTGAGGAATGTGGTTCTTCCGGTATTTGCCCAGGTAGGTCCCGTCGGCGTCGATGACGGCCGCGGTGTTGTAATACACGCCCGTCGTTTCGATTTCGTAGAGCGGAACCACGATGACCATGCGGTGCTTCTTCGCCAGCTCCTGCATCAGCTTCGTCGTTGGCCCGTCTGGAATCTTCTCCGTCGCGTCGTACCACCGCGTCGTCTGCTCGGCGCAGAAGTACGGACCAGTGAAGATCTCCTGCATGCAGAGAATCTGCACACCCTCCTTGGCGGCCTGTTCGATCAACGTCACGTGTTTGTCGACGTTGGCAGCCTTCAATCGGTCGAGGGGATCGCCGCTGCGTCCGGCGAGTGTCGCTTGGATCAAGCCCGCTTTGACGACTCTCATGTCGGCCTATGGAGTTAAGGTGACTTCGGGGCCACCGACTGTCGCATCAACAGCAGGTAGACAATAAAGGACAGGCCGAAGGTCACGAACCAGGCGTAGCTGTACAGCTGATCCCAGAGTCCGGGAACAGCGACTTGCCCACCGGGAACCATGACCGCTCTGACGAATCCGGGCACGACTGGCGCGACGGCAACGACCAGCGCGAGGATCGCCTTCCAGTTCACGCCGTTCGAGTACGTGTAGAGTCCGTTCACCTTGAACAGATCCGGAAGCGACAGTCGCTGCTTGCGCACGATCCAGTAGTCGGCGATCAGAATGCCGCCCAGCGCACCCATCAGACTCGAGTAGCCCAGCAGCCATGTGAAGATGTACGCCGCAGCGTCGGCGTAGAGCTTCCATGGCATCATCAGGATTCCGATGACGGCGGTGATCAGTCCGCCGGTGACATAGCTGATCCGCCGCGGACTCAGATTGGAGAAGTCATTCGAGGGCGAGACGACGTTGGCAGCCATGTTGGTGGTCAGCTGTGCCGCGAGTACAACGAGAGCGGCGAAAATGATCACGCCGGCGCCGCCGATCCTGCTCACCAGAACGACGGGATCCCAGATCGCCTCGCCAAAGATCACGATCGTGGCGCTTGTGACCGCGACGCCAATGAAGGCAAACGCCGTCATTGTCGTCGGCAGCCCGAGTGCCTGCCCGAGCATCTGCGACTTTTGACTCTTTGCGTAGCGCGTGAAGTCGGGGATGTTGAGACTCAGCGTTGCCCAGTACCCGACGTTGGCGGTCAACGCCGCCGGAAACAGCGCCCAGAACGGACGATGCTGGGTCTGAAGCTTTGAGGATTGAGAAAGAATCTCACCAAGCCCCCCGCCGCGCTGCACCGCCCACGCAAGGAGCAGCGCTCCGCCTGCCAGCAGTAGCGGCGCGGACCAGCTCTCCAGCGCCTTGATGCCCTCGGTGCCTTTGAGGATGATGAGCACCTGAACGCCCCAAAAAATAGCGAAAGCAATCGCGGCCTTCCCGGGGACGTTCGCCCACCCCGACCACGCCGCGCCGAGCAACATGTCCAGCGCCAGAGCTCCGATCCATGTCTGAATACCAAACCACCCGCAAGCAACAATCGCTCGCAACATCGCCGCGACGTTTGCGCCCCGCACGCCAAACGACGCCCGGCATAGGACGGGGAACGAGATGCCGTACTTCGTGCCCGCGTGCGCGTTGAGGATCATCGGAATCAGGACGATCACGTTTCCGAGCAGGATCGTCATCATCGCCTGCCACCAGATCATCCCCTGCGCCATGAGGCCGGACGCCAGCGTATACGTGGTGATCACGACGCTCATCCCGATCCACAACGCGGCAATGTTGTACGTTGACCAGGTGCGCCGGTCGATCGACGTCGGCGCCAGGTCGGGGTTCCAGAGCGGACTGCCGGACAGGTCCTCGTTGGTCGTGATGAACTCCGCGACGGGCGGGGCGACCTGCGTCATTGCGATACGAGCGACTCGATCAGCGCTGCGCGCAGCGGCGATAGTGGACCGCGCGATAACCGGCTCATCCGCGGTTCGGCGTTCGATCCCCCCAGTCCGGCCGACACCCGGGGCAACCACCGACCACGTCCCGCTTGTCCGACGACTTTGTAGTCATCCACGATCACGTCGCCGCGCGACAGCGTCGTGCGCGCAAACCCATACAGGTCCCAGCCCTCGTACGGCGACCAGTCGGCGTTGGTCTCCATCTGAGACGGCACGATCTTGTGCGCGCGCGCCGGGTGAAGGATCGCGAGATCGGCGTCCGCGCCGACCTGAATCGCGCCTTTCCGTGGATACAAACCCATAATTTTGGCCGGGTTGGTGCTCAGCTTCATGCACATCTCTTCGAGCGTCATCCGGCCGGCGAGTACTCCCTTGGTGTAGGTCAACGGAAGGAGCGTCTCGAGGCCCGGCATTCCCATCGGGATCTTGGTCCAGTCGCCCTCCCACATCGCTTTCTGCTTGCGACTGAACGTGCACGTGTCGGTTGAGATGACCGACACCTCGCCGCGGTGCAGACCTTCCCACAAACGCGCCGAGTCCGCCGGCTTCTTGAGTTGGGGGCAGCAGGCGAAGAGGTGTCCGTCCTCCCGTTCGAAGACGCTGTCGTCGAGCACAAGGTACTGGACGCACGTTTCAGCGACGACCGGAACGCCACGTGCCTGCGCGTTGCGAATGATGTCCGTGCCTTCGGCGGTCGTCATGTGGACGATGTACAGTTGCCCGCCGGTTGCCTCGCTCCATTGGACGACCCGCTGGATCGCCTCGGCCTCGATGAAGTTGGGCCGTGTCATCGCATGGAGCCGGGCGCCGTACTTCGCCATCTTCTCCGGCGTATGGTTCCGCGCAATCAGCTCGTCGAGTACACGAGCCGATTCAGCGTGGACGAGGAGCATCGTCCCAAGCTCCTTCATCTTCTCGAGCGTCCCGTACAACGCACGGTCGTCCGACTGCCAGCCCTCGGACTCGTAGATCATGAATTCCTTGAAGGTGGTGAAGCCGCGGTCCACCATGCCCCTGATCTGGTCCTTCTGGTCCTGGTACTTCGTGATGCAGATGTGGAATGTGTAGTCGATAAGCGACTTGCCTTCGGCCTTCTTCATCCAGATGTCTGCGGCGTCGTTGAGCGAGCCGCCCTCCGGCGGTATCGCGAAGTCGATGACCGTCGTCACTCCGCCGCGGGCCGCTGCTCGGGTCCCACTCAAGTAGTCGTCGGCACTGACCGTGCCGCAGAACGGCAACTCGAGGTGCACATGCACGTCGAGCACGCCGGGAATTACATGATGGCCCGTGGCATCGATGACCGTCGCCCCTTTCACGTCGAGGCCGGCGCCGAGGGCGACGATTGTGCCGCCGCTGATGCCGATATCGCCTGTGTACGTTCCCGCCGGCGTGACGACGTTTCCTCCTTTGACCACCGTGTTGTATGTCATCTTATGCTCCAAGCGCTTTGTCGAGCACGTCCAGGGCAAAATCGACGTCTGCTTCTGCAATGCACATCGGCGGCTTGATCCGAAGCACGTTGGAATTGAGCCCGCCTTTCCCAATGAGCAGACCCGCCTCGCGCGCCGCCTCGAGAATATCGGCGGCCTCGTCCTTGGCTGGCTCCTTCGTGCCGCGGTCGCGCACCATTTCGACCCCGAGCATCAGCCCCATGCCCCGGACGTCGCCGATGATCTTGTGCGACCTGGCCATCGTCTCGAGCCCCGCCTTGAGCCGCGCGCCCAGCTTCTTCGCGTTCGCCTGTGTGCCTTCGTCGTCGATCACGTCGAGCACGGCGAGACTCGCGGCGAGTGAAACCGGATTACCACCGAACGTATTGAAGTGGAGCTTTTGCGACAGCGACTTCGCGATGTCCATCCGCGTCGTGACCGCGCCGAGCGGCACACCGTTGCCGATGCCCTTGGCCATCGTCACGATGTCGGGAATGACATCGAAGTTCTGGAAACCCCAATAGTGATCGCCGGTACGCCCGAAGCCCGTCTGCACTTCGTCGGCAATGCAAAGCCCGCCCGCCTCGCGAACAATGGCGTAGACCTCTTTCAGGTAGTTGCGCGCGCCGTGCATGACCCCGCCCGCGCCCTGGATCGACTCGGCAATGAAAGCCGCGACCTTGCCCGGCGTCGAGCAGCGAATGATGTCCCGA
>Ga0315281_10002308_pt1 | contig 28299 bp, 13 predicted proteins | sample YL17G07_0_MG_FD_204540 | JGI IMG/M metagenome (GOLD analysis project Ga0315281, IMG submission 204540) | Sediment microbial communities from Yellowstone Lake, YNP, Wyoming, USA - YL17G07_0 | ecosystem: Environmental > Aquatic > Freshwater > Lake > Sediment | place: USA: Wyoming | collected...
CTTGCCGTTACTCACATCGGCGATGTCGAGACTTGATAAGAGTGTATCCGTCGACGTGAGAGAGGTTCTCGTGACAGTGACTTTTTTCGTGGTATAGAGCGGGATACTTCCTGTTGCACTAAAAATAACATTGTATTCTGTACCTTCTCCAACGGCATTTGGATTTAAGATATCGATCGATATTGACCCGGTACCAATACCCCGCGACACTTGATTAAGATTGCCGACAATTTGGGGCGGTATATATCCTGCTGCAGGAGCGTTTGGCACGACAACGGCACAATTGATATCTACAAACTTCAGGACGCCGTTCGGATCCTCCGAGATTATTTTTGTAGTTTCTGTCGGCTGCAATCCTGTACGACGTATCCCGTAATTGGGATCGCCTGTATTATAAGCACAGACAGCATAATAATATTTTGTACCGTTCTTCACATTTTTATCAATATACGAATGCTGCAAACCGGTATTATCTCCGCGCCAAAAATGCGCACCGTTGATGCCGACAGGATCCGGACCAGAAATAGAATCGATAAGATCAAATTGTGCGATAGGTTTCCAATATTTGGGATTGCCCTTAGAATCAACGATCGTATGAACATCATTGAATTCAGCTTCCTGGCTTCTGTAGATAGTATACCCCTCAAAACTCTTTCGACGCAGAAATCTGTCGTACGAGCTTTCGGCAATATTATCCCAGTATAGAGATACCTGCTTGTCTCCGGGAACAGCTGTCAGATGAGGAGTTCTGGGAGGAGCGGAGAAATTATAATTCGCATTATAGATCGCCTGGACTGTTGTTTTATTAAATACGAGCTGATCAAGATCATTTCCAAACACCAGGGCCATCGAATATCGCTCACGCCGTCCTTGTTTCAATGGAAACGGACCGGAGGAGAAAACAATACTTATATTCGAGTTCACAATACCGGTATCGACAAAGCCGCCTGTCATTTTTCTCCAGACGACTTCATTGTTCTTCGGCCACACACCATTCGGGCCTTTATCCGCCAATGGTGTTAAAGAAACTGCCATTAATCCGATTTGATCGGATTCGTCTTTATCCGTCTCATCAAAATTGGGTTCGCCATGACTTGGAAGGCCATCGCCTTCTCCCTCATCGGGGCCGGCATACTGAAGATCATTCGGCCCAACACCATCTCGACCGAGATCGTCACGCAAGTCTTCACCCTTGTCCCACTTTCCGTTATGATTCAGATCTTCGAATGATGTCCAATTATGGTTGTCATCAATATCATTGTCCCGGCGCTCATCGATCATCCCATCTTCATCATCATCAATACCATTGTATGGATTTCCGGGACTTTCAAGATATGCATATCCGTACATACCGGGAACCCAAACGCCGTATGTTGGATCTCCTTTTCCATTGTGGTCCCAGGCGTAGCAAAGATCCAGCACTGTATTGTAACTCGCGTCATCATTGCCGCTGCTCACCCCTCCGACACCTGGATCTGAGTAAAAACCAAAGCACGTCTTCTGTAAATCGCCGTCAGAGATATTCACAATATCATAGTGCCAGAAGATAATATCTTCAGCGAGGACGTGCGACCATTGGAATCCGCGCACTTCGACACGCAAACCGATACCTCCGCGCGTCGTATCTGATTTCATTGGAAAATATCTGTATGGTGGACGCACAAATTTCTGATCCTTCGAATCATCCATGACAAAAAATGTTTCAAAATCGGCATTGTTCACGCCGCGGCCAAAATAGCCGTACCAATATCCGTTCCACCGCGAATCAACTCCAAGAGCTGCTGGCCAGGTAGGAGGAAAACTCGTTGTATCCCTATTCATCGCGGGGATTGCGGTCACTTTACCACTTACTTTCCGTTCCGGATTGTCATAGCCGGGGTTCGGTTCAAAGCCCCATATCTGTCCTGTCACTTGATCTTTGCTCATCTCTTCGCGGTACTCTGCTTCCAGCGGATGAACGGTTTGTCCATTTCCCGCAACGACTTCGGCTGCCACGAGAACGGTCACACCATCCAGGTACTGATGACCGGAACCTTTGGGCCATTCACCTGAAGGTGGATACGGCCATTGAGCAACTTCACCTGTATTATAATAGATCGTCCGCACGAGATTACCATCCATGATCCCTTGCTTTCGGTACTGAATGTCGCCCCTCGTTTCATTCCGATAGATTTGAGTGCGCGGATCAATTTGCCCTTGTCCGTGACCAAGAGTAATACCGATGAGTGCGATCGAAAATATTTTTACAAACGTATACCTCATTATAAACTCCTAATACAATTAGACTAAAATCCCAAATTGAAGCCAAGACGTACTTGCCGTGGAGTGGAAAAGTTCCACGGATTATTTTGATACTCTGCAATAGTGTTTAATCCGACAATCCTCTGAGCATTTTGTTCGGTATAGAGATCGACGTTTGCCCTCCCGCTTGCAAGATCCACGTTGTTTTCATTCTTGATATCAAGAACATTATAGATCAACAAGAACAGAGAAAATCTTGCGTCGCCGATTGAAAGGGTTTTTTCAGCACGCAAATCAAGATTGTACGTAGCCGGCTTCAGAGCACCATTCTCGAATCGCAATAACGAAATACGAGTATCCTCGGTATACGGGAAACCTCCTCCATATTGGAAAATTAATCCTGCTGTCCAGTTGCCAATTTCTCCAACAGTAAGGTTGAGGTTTAATGTCGACCGTTGATCCCAACTTAATGGCACTGGCTTTTTATTTGTTTCGACCGGAGGAACACTTTGATTGTTGTAAAAGTTTTGCAATGGATCGGAAGCATCACCTTCGGCAACCTGATATGTATAATCTGCCCGGAGACTGAAATAAGTAGCAAAACGCCGATCAAGTGAAAAAATAATCCCGCGCACATTTCCGTAATCGCGATTTATGTACCGCGCGTACTTGAATCCTTCGTATGTCTCTATAATTTCAGTACCTAAAAGGTTTCGTATGTCGCGATAATACACTGTAAAATCGATGCCGATATTTGCGAACAGTTCCTGTTGAAGACCAAGTTCATATGATATCGTCCTCTGTGCTTCTAGATCCGGATTGCCGGTTCGCGACGTGAGCGATTGTCCCGGTGTAATCAGATAATCGGAGTTGTAGTATAAATTTTCAAAGGTTGGTACTTGAAAGAAATGACCATACGAAAAATGTATGATTCCCTGATCGGTGATTGGAAATGATATACCCAAGCGAGGGCTTATCTGCATTTTTTTCGTTGCCCGTTTCATTATCGGATTTCCATTGCTATTGACACCGGGATATTGTGTGTTGCGCGTTGGATTTTTGAGATCGGAAAGCATTTTCGCATTCGGATCAAAATAATCGACGCGCACTCCGGCATTGATTATCATATCGCCATATTCCATCTTATCCTGTATGTAGGCCGAAGCTTCTATGGGCTGTTTTTCATATAATTGATTACCTAAAGTCCCTACTTTGCGGAATGCCAGCGTGACAATCCGGTTCCCGAGGGTATCGTATAGATTTTCAGTGGTATCAACAACATTCAGATCATGTCTGAAAATCTTGTGCATACGGCCCTCGATGCCAATACCAATCTTATGCTCCTTTGACACTTGTGACGAAATCGACCACTGCCCAATAACCGATTGCGTATTTGCGGTATATTGGCCCGTGTAATTTCCCCCCGATTGAAATGTGTAATTGGTCTTAGGAGAGCCTTGAGATGGATCAACATATTTGGGACTAGGTACTTCCCGGCCTAATGAGTCGCGATAATTATCGTATAAATTTCCATATCCCCTGAATGCGTTCACAGATACTTTCAATGTTTGGAACGTACTCTGGGACAGCATATGCGAAATCTGAAAACTGTGAATGAAATTTTGTCCGTAATGATTCATCACACCATCAGGCGTGAACATAAAACCGTGGATTAAATTGTCGTAATATTTGTTAAAGGTTTTTTCCCAGAACACACCATACGAGAACTTGAGATCAGAAAATGCGTACGTCAACTTCCCATTTGCAGAATATCTCCACGATGGATTCATCGGCACGAAGTCATTATTCCCGGTCTTGCGTACCTTAAAAACATTTCCGGTCTGATCCCAAAGATAGTATGTACCTGTGTCTGCTCGTGCATCTTTAAAAGAAATGATTCTTCCAGTCAATCCCCCTATCGGTAATTGATCCGTCACAAATCCATCTTGCATTGTAGTGGGATCAGGCACCCGCAGTTGATTTCCATTGGGATCATAAACCGGAACGATATAATCTGTGGTAGTAAATACTTGCCGGCCGTACAAATATCCCTGATCGGTATACGATCGTCCTGTAATAAAAAATGTTAACCGGTCAAGAAGTTCGGTCGGGCCGCTGAGACTTGCTTGAAAATTGCGCTGTCGTGTAATATTCAGTTTGTCAAGATTTTCGAACGTATCGGTATGTTTAGTGTAATAATCACCAAAATAGCTCGAGACCATTCCGGTAAACCGCTGTCCGCCATCCTGTGTCACAATGTTGACAACACCCGACATCGCCTGGCCGTACTCTGCATTAAACGTACCGCTGATCACTTCCATTTCCCGAACAGCAGAATTATCAAGCACAACTCCGACATTACCATTTGCGGGGTTATTGATCGTAACGCCATCAATCAAGTACGCAACCTCGCCGGACCGGCCTCCGCGAAAGTGTCCGCCAACAACTCCAGCTTGCAGGTTAATGACCTGAGTAATATTTTCAACCGGCATCACTTTCATTTCGTCGGATGACACAGTAACTGACGATGACGTAAGATCTTTTTGCACCAGCGGGCGTTCGGCCTGGATAATAACTTCAGTGCCTAAATTGATCACTGTCGATTCAAGCTTGACATTGAGCTCCGTGGTCAGATCTATTTTGACGATAACATTCTTGACTACCGCCTTTCTAAACCCAATGCTGCTCACCGTCACAGTATACGTCCCGGGCGAAATGTTGGAGATGAAGTAATACCCATCCACATCCGTGGCCGCACCGGTTTGGCTGTCTTCGAGCACTACTGACGCACCAATAAGTGGCTCTTTGGTGGCTGCATCAGTCACCTTACCTGCGATTTTTCCGGTCTGCCCGGCAAGCACATTGTCGGATACAATAACGACCGAAAGAACAGTGATTGAAACGCACCAGATGAGTTTTCGAATTGACGTGTACGCTTTAGAAGTCATAGTATGTTGGTCATAATAAAAAAAAACGGGAGGGAGAATTTTCTCCCTCCCGAATAGAGAATTTACTTCAGGAACATCATCTTCTTAACCTGAGTAAATGAACCCGATTGCAACCTGTAGATGTACACTCCGCTGGCTAAATGCGAAGCGTTGACTTCAGTGCTATGAGATCCTTTTTCCACGACCCCATTCACCAATGTCATCACTTCACGGCCCAGAATATCATACAGTTTCATCGTTACCAGATCAGTTTTTGGAATCTGATAATTAATTGTGGTAGTCGGGTTGAACGGATTGGGATAGTTTTGCGAGAGTTCATAGGTGCCGACTGTCCCTACCGTATTATTTTCAACTCCTGTAACCCATTTTGCACCAATCCACGTATGCACCCAGCGCCAGCTATCTTGATACGAGTTATCATCGTTCAGGTATGAATAGCACAACATACCATCCCGATAGTCTGAAGCAGCTTTTCCATCTCGATCATTGATTTCCACATCGAATGGAATACGCATTCCTTCTCTCGGTACGAACAACGAATCATCAGGGAACGTACTCTTAAATAATGCGAAAGGAATCTTTGCCTCCACAACATATCCGCCGGAGGTTTTCTTTCTCCACACATAATTGCCTGCGGAAGGATACATAAAAACTTTTCCGCGATTATCAATTTTAATATAATTCAATGCAAAGCGGAAATGATAATCAGGAGTGGCACCGGCTGCGTATCCGCCGTGTTTGGGTCCTCTCCAATCATAGAGACCGAGGAAAACATCCGGAGCATCTTGTTCCCAATCGTTTTTCGTGGTATCGACCGCAACGGTATCGTCGGTGATATCAAAACCGAGATAGAGATTTTTGCTGTCGATCGCAAAGTACATTTTTGCTGACAGATCAAGACTATCGCGGATAACGCCATTCGGGTTAACGTGTCCGATTTTCGGGTTCCGGAACGAGTTGATCACAAAAGGAGCAATTGTGCTTGCTGTCCAATCGGTCATAAGACCATCAATCACTATGTTGGTCGGCGGTGCTAAGGCGATGATTGGTACACCTTGCGCTTTATTTGTGATCGGACCAACCACCGCTGGTTGGTTGGTGTTTCCGACACCGTCTGTTGCCGTCACACCGTAATAGTACGTGATATTCTGATCAGTCAACGGTGCACGAAGAGGATGGTTCGCTAATTGTGTCCCTAAGGGAAGCCCAAATGGTGGTAAATTTTCTACTCCCTTATCAGAGGTCTTTGTAAATGTGTTCTCGCTGAAAAACACATCATATTTTGACCCTGGCTCGCTCGGAACATCCGTCCACGTGAGAAGATTTGAGTAGGATCCCGCGGTTGGTGTAACACCAGTAACTTTTACGGGTGGAATGGTATCCGTGCTTCGAAAACCGGCTGGAACGAGTTTGCTGATGAGTATTTTTCCGGAGAGGATAAGATCATTAGCAAACGGCTGGCCTGCGTCGCGGCTCGCGGAGAATTCGATCTTAAATTGTTTCAGTTTATTGAGGTTCATTACCCCGTCAGAACCATTGACAGCATAGAATCCGGCATAGGGATTAGCGCCAAATTCGTTCCAGCTTCCAGGCAATCCTTTCAGAGGCACCTGCACCATTTGCCAACCGAGACCGACTGCGTTAGAATCGAGGATCACATTCGCCCTGGTATACCACTCGTCTCCGGTCCCAGCTGCATCGGCTAAAGCGCCTTCCCTCAGCACAAACCGGAGTGACATGACGTTTTGAATCGCGCCAGCAGATGACTTCAACGGCTCCGCGACTTTGACAAAGAACAATAAATGTGTATTTCCCGAAAGGTCCGGCAGGAAAGATCCGGCGGGATAATTATAGAGGAAGTTAGCATATCCGCCCCAATCGTTGGAGACGTTCACTTTGTAAGCGACGCTCAGCGCCGAGGGAGAAATAAGTGTATCAACTTTTTCTTCACCGAACGTTATTCCGCCAAGAGCACCCCAGAATCCTACTGTTTTGTTGAAGTTGGTCGTGTCTGTAACGAAATTATTGAATGTATATAACGGTTGATATTTGTCGCCTAATATTTGCAGAGCATCGAAAATAATTTTGCCATGTGCCATGGATGAATCCGCTCCTGTACCCCCTAACAGCGGCGCTGTCCAGACAAGAGTATAACCGATAATCTTGTCAAGATCGAGAACGCCATTGTTGGTCCTTCCGCTCCAACCAGGCAGACAGAAGCCCAGATCGTTCGGTGAACTGGTAACACCCTGATCAAGCAACGGAATGATGAGTTGTTTCCAACCAGCAGTGGTATCATATACGTTAGCAGATTCAGAATACCATTCTTCATGGTCACCCTGATCATTCCAGTAATTCGGACCTGCATCGAATAGCTCCAGGCGGAAATGAACGAGACCCTTTGCAACACTCGATTTTTCAATGTTGTTAAACCATATACTGACATATTTTGCACCGCTGAAGTTCATATACGTGCTGTCTTTATAAACATTCCGGTGGTTCTTTGCATAATATGTCGTGTCTTTGGTGCTCGGCATATAGAAATTGATCTGGTTAAATCCGCCCCATGATTGAGTGGTTTGGATTCGCCAAGTGACAGCCAATGCTTTCGATCCCGTTTTAGCGACGTTTGTATCTGATATGACCTGATACGCCTTAGTCGCTCCGTCTGTTTTAAAGAATGCAAACATCGAATCCTTTACAGACGACTCAAAGTCGTTAACAAGCCACTGTGCTGACAGTGGCACTGCTATTAACAGAGTGAGTGCAAAATGTAGAAATTTCTGTTTCATAAGATTGCTCCCTTTATGGAATGAATAGTAAGTGAATTATTTGTTACACCGCTAATTAATCATCCTGCAAACGCTGTTCGACATTTGCGAGCAGAGCACTACTGCACCGTCACTGAATCGTCCACGGTGTCAGAAACCCGTCGTACATTCACGAGATTGAGGACAACATAGACAATGCCTGTGAAAAAAACGGAAATTACCGCCGCAAGAAATGGATCAATCTGCGAGAAATAACCATTTCCGGGCAGAATATCTGGAAAAATATTGTCACAGAAAAGAATCAGCCCTATCAGTTCACCGGCCAGCAGGGCATAGAGATCGGCATTTCCCGAACCGTTCATCCATACCTTCTTAATAAATGAGAGAGACATAATCGGTGTGCAAAAATAAACCGGGAATAAGAAGAAATAGGGGAGGAGAAATCCGCCTACCGTCTTCGCGAATGGAATCAGGAGTATGGTTGCAACACTCACAGACATCGCGGCCAGCCGGCCAATGAGTATTAATTCACCATCTGTTGCCGATGATTTTATTGAACGATAAATACCATTTGTGAATAGCGACGATGTGCTGCTAAAAGTAACTGCAAGAGCCACTAGCAGCAACGATCCCACTCCAGCAACCAGCACCCCGTTTACAAAAGGTGATTGAGTGATACTTCTGGGTTCTTCGGTAAAGGGCAATCGCGGGATGGATGCCGTCGAAACAAAGAATACAATCGCGGCAGTGAACATCAATGCAACAATTAATGCGCTATTTTTTTCCCGTATATTTTTCCCTAATGCGAGTTGATGAAGAGAATAATAATCGATATTCCAAAACCAAAAACTCAACAAAGGGATTCCTAAAATTGCGCCTATGGTCGATATATTATTGGTTGACGGTGTCACCTGCAGCGCCATCCCCCTTGTTACAATACCGAATGGATCGATTCCTCTCACAAATGTCAGGCCCAGGGCACCGAGAACAAATAACAATTGAATACTCTGTGTCCTCATGAGAGATAATTGCCCCCCAACGACAACGAATATCCCGGAAATAGCAACGATCATAACCGCCGAGGAATAATAGTCGACTCCTGCCACCTGTTCGAGGAGTATTGCAGAGATAAACAGAATAGAAAGCAATTGAATAGCGACGTAGAAACAGATGCCCGCGAACGCAAGAATGCGGTTTCCCGCCGAAGAATTCAGGAGAAGGACTGGAGTGTGAAATTGTTTATTCAGAAATATTCCCAGCAGATTCCCAGCCACCAGCAACGCTATGCTCAACAAAAACCATCCGAGAAAGGATGGAATAAATAGTGAATATCCAATTATTTGAATTCGGATGATATTGCTGAGAAATAATGAAAAAGCTATCATTAACCAGCCGAATTTGCCATTCCCAAGAGAATAATCATCGCGTTGCTTTTCTTTCTTCCGCACCGAATAAAGACCCAGGAACAAGAGTCCTATCAGATAGAGAAATAAGAGACTGCTATTGTTGAGATGATTTTGCACATGTACAACTAGGCACACACTATGCCAGTTTTCACTCTTATTTTTAATGGGTTTAGAGGGATTGTGCGCCGAACAGTTGTCCGTACTTATCGCATTAATAACAAAGGCCATTATCAATTTGATAATGGCCTTTAGTCTTAATTCAACGCAGGCGGGAAATTATCCTTTGATGCCCAATTCTTTTACCATCCTATGATAATTGGGCGGGGCCAAGCCGAGTTTTTTTGCGGCATCTGCATCAGAGGTTGAACGTTTCCTCACATATCGGAAATACGTCTCACGCATCTTCCGTTCCATTTGGCGCCATGGTAGAATATGTGTTGGATCATTCAACTCTTCGATGGTATTTTCCATCGGTTTCCACAACGCACCGAGAGCAGTAGTAAAAACAGATCGCGTAATTTTTGGTTCATCGGCAAACAATAGTCGATGTATCACATTCTTTAGTTCACGGACATTTCCCCGCCATTCATGGGACAGTAAGACCGTCATAGCCTCATCATCGATCGTCGGTTTCTGTTTACCCATATCGGCACTAAACTGAGTGAGATAATAATCAAATAATGCCGGAATGTCCTCGGTTCGTTCGCGAAGCGGAGGAAGATAGATTTGTACAACATTCAAACGATAATAAAGATCTTCACGGAATCGTTTCGCTTCAATTTCCTCCTCTAAAATTTTGTTCGTTGCCGCGACAACCCGCACATCAACTTTTATTTTTGTAGCAGTCCGGCCTATTTTCTCGATCTCCCCATCCTGAAGCACCCGCAGCAATTTTACCTGTGCCGGTAACGGTAATTCCCCCACTTCATCAAGAAAAAGTGTGCCGTGATCTGCAACTTCAAAAAGACCCAACTTCCTTTCTTCCGCCCCTGTGAAGGCTCCTTTTTCATACCCGAATAGTTCACTCTCAATAAGATCGTGCGGAATGCTGCCGCAATTTATCGGTACAAAATTTTCAAGTTTTCTGTGACCGGTATAATGAATATTATAGGCAACAATTTCTTTTCCGGTTCCTGATGATCCTGAAATGAGGACAGGTGCATCGCTCGACGCACATTTTTCAATCTGTTCACGCAATTTTTTAATTGCTGTAGACTCGCCGATAATTGCTCGCTGCGTAAGAATTTCTTGAACATTTCGTATCAATTTCCCTTTTGAGGTCAGTCGCTCCCGTTCCAAAAGTTTTTTTTCATAGGCATTGACTATACTCAGGATAAAATCCGTCGGTTGATAGATGTACTCCTCAATATCGCCGGGATATTTTGTGCAGTACCAAAATGCACCTGCCATCATTAAGCCGTGTGCAAAGTCATAGTCGGCAATATTCAGCGTCATTTTCGTGATGACAATTATCTGCAGCGATGGATCAACCCGCTTGATCTCCCGGACAAGGTTTTCCCCCATTAATCCGCCTGCAATTTGAAAATCCATGATAACGACATCATAGACCGATGAAGATGTTTGCAACAGATCAAGAGCTGCACGCCCGCTCGATACAACATCATGGATCACGATGCGGTGGGCAAACAGCTTAATTGTATTCCTCACCCGGCGGACATCAAAGTCTTCATCTTCGATGAGCAGGACATTGATTTTTGCTTCAGTCATCATACTCCTCCGGAAATTTCAGATGAAGGTATTATGATGGTGAACAGCGCGCCTCCGGACGGATTATTGGCAGCATCCATCAGCCAACCGCACCTCTGCGTGGCGATTTCATAGGCAATATAACAACCGTACCCGGATTGCTGGTCAATGCTGACTTCTTTCGTTGAACTGTGTTCCGTAAAAATCTGTTTTATCCCATTACTTCCGTTCTCAAGAAGCCATGGTGCAATACCTTTTCCATCGTCACTAATACTAATAACGGATTGTCCCTGATGAGGATCGTAGCGGGTGCTGATAGTGATCGTAACATGCGTGGCGGCAGCGTGATCGATAGAGTTTTGGATAATTGGCTCGAGCACCTCCCACGCGACGAACTCATTGATGGGCACTGTCGGCAGTTTTTCATCTAATTCAAGGACGAAGGTGTATTCTTCCGTCGCGGTCGAAACCCGCAGGAAAATATTCTGTACCAAAAACCGGATAACATTGTTAACGCTGGTCTTAAAAATGGTACTGCGGATAGTTTGAAGGGGCGGGTCGTACCATTTCATGTCATAGATAACCCGCGCAATGAAATTTGAATACTGATTGATTCGATGTTTCACGATGTCGATATTCTCCGAGGAGAGAATTCTCATATCCTCTTTTATGAAACCCATGATCTTTTCCGCCTTGTGATGCGTGTGATAGATCCTTTTGGTGAACATGAGCTCATTCTCGTACTTTATTTGTTCCGCAAGATGTCTTTTCTGTTCCTCGAACAACAGTTGCGCTGTCTCATTGCGTTCTTTTAGCGTGTAGGAAGAAATGTAGAACATTGCGAGAAGACCGAAAATGATCATTGCAGCGTACGTCGCCGAAATTTCATCGTAGTTGGAGATCATTTCTTTTGCGATAATGCTGAAATCGGGAGTGTTTTTCACATACACTGAGCCGACGTACTCGCCCCGCGGAACAAACGGCACGAATATATGAAACGTCTGTTTTCCTTCCAGAACAGTATGGATTTGCTCTGAGGCCGCGATGGTATCTTTCAAACGTTGGTAGAGATGAATAGCTTCCGTGTGAGGCGTCTGGGAGGGGGGAATGTCCCTGAGGTTTTTAAATGCATAGTCATAGAGCACCAGGCCGTCGTCTATTGCCGCAATCGAGCTGTCGATGGGCACCAGCAGGCAGATGTCCTGAACATTTTGATACAGCAGGTGTTGGCTGAAAATGATGTTGAGATTTTGGACCATTTTCCGGACATCGGCTTCGGACAGCGTTCGGTTTTGCGAGTGAGACTCTATGAGAAGTTCAAGCGACGTTGCGGTCAAGTTTGCGATCCGTTCCGCCGAATCCTGCTGGTACCATTCCTGGGTCTTCACGATGAGTTTTTGGATCGACAGCTTATTCATAAATGATACAGCCAATTGAAACAGAAGGAGGACGATAAGGAAGACCGTGAGGTGGCGGATCTCAAAATGATACTTCTTAAAGCTCTCGAATATTTTGTTGGCACGTGTGGCCATGTGGCACCGGCGCTATTTAATCAGAACTTTGTTTGAGCTGATCATATCAGATGCTTTGTTGAGCGCATCGTCTACGGACAATTCATTGCGGATGGCCCGATGAATGTAATGCGAAATGATATCTGAGATTTTGGTGTATTCTTTTAACGATGGTCGGTGAAACCCGTGATCGAGTAATTGTCGATAGTAGGCGAGCTCGGGTCGGTGGCTCACGTACTGGCTATCGGCATAGACCGCATTATTTACCGGGATATATCCCCCTACTTCAAACAAGAGTTCTTGAATTTCTTTTGTTTGCAGAAATTTCACAAATACAAGTGCTTCTTTTTTCTTTGTGGAATATTTTGACAGCATGATATTCCATCCGCCGTAGACGGATGTTGGTTCCTGTCCCGGAAAATGGGGTAACGCCGCACGACCGAGATGATTGACCTTCACTGTGTCAGGATACATTTTCCGAAAATTTTCAATGAAATTTGGCCACCCACGAACGAAAACCGCATCATGGTCGAGCATATAACGGTAACTCGAGTTCTCATCGAGTTCTACCACCCGAGCGGGGCTGATATTATCCTTGTAGACAAAGTCGACCATTTGCCGTAGCGCAGACCGGGCCGTCGTCGAGCGAAGATCAATGGTGTTCCGCGCAAACAGCTGCTTGTCCCTGCCGGCAAGGAGTTCGAAATAGTTGCAGACTAGTCCTTCGTAATCGTTCGCCTGGAAGATATAGAAAGGTTTTCCTTGGTAGTAAAGCCGGTCTCGAAGATGAATCATTTCGTCCCAGGTAATCGATTTTTTGAGCTTCTCTTCTATCTGGCCGGCATCGGGCAGCCGTTCAATAATATCGCGCCGGTAATACATCATGCCAATATCTATATAGAGCGGAACTGAGACAAGCACGCTGTCATAGGAACATGAGGAAAACGCGTAGGACAGAATCTCCGCGCGCTCTGCGGGAGAAAAATATTCGTCGAGAGGCTCGCTCCATTTTGCAAACCGCGGAACCCAGATATGGTCTATGGAAAAGAGGTCGAGACGGCCACTGTTGCTGCGGAGTGAGCGCGCCAGTAACTCTTTTCGTTCATTTGTGCTGAATTTATTGAAGGGTAGATCTACGGGGATGACTTCGATCCATCCTTTGTATTTCTCATTGAACTTCCGGATGACAAGATCGAGGGCGACGGAAATATGGTCCGCAAAATAGAGCCGCACGGGTTGCGGTTCTTCCCTGGAGAGCATAGGCAGCGCGTCGAAGTAGAAAATAATCAGAATCAATGAAACAATGGCAACAATGGAAAAAATGAAGAGATATGTTTTCATTTCACCCTAGGGGTAAATGTAATGCCGCGGAGACCGCCAACTGACAGCTACGCTACTAAAAAATTGGTTAAACTTCAACCCAACTATTCGTAATTGTCTAATTTGTCATTCCCCCCTCCGCTCCCACGAGGCAACCTCCAGCGGGAGCGACAAAGCGTTGTTATTTTCCAGTTGCACTTTCACCTTGGCGGGTAGGACAGACTTCATATAACGATGGCTACTCTGTTACTCACATCAAGACTTGAGTGCACTGCGCCTACATTTGCATTCGCAACCAAATATAAATACCTTGCCAGGAGAAGCTAGCAACCACAACACTCATTTTTTAATTGCCTAAATTATTGTGGTCACTCCATGATGTTGGGACCGTCATGGAGTGGTTGTTCTCATGTTTTGTGTCGCTATCATAACATTCTTTATTCTGTCCGACGATCACACAAACGACAATTTTGTCGTGTCGCGCGCTACGAAATAGAATATGAACCAACATAACTGGCTATGAAAACATATATTCTGTCTATCGCTGTGATGCTTTGTGCGAACACAGCACATTTGTTTTCACAAGAACATCTGTTAGTGAATGCCTACAATCGCGCATCATTTAGTTTAAATGGAGAATGGAAATATATTGTTGACCCATACGAAACCGGATTTTACAGTTTCCATTCTGTGCAGTATGACAAGTCGGACTATCCCGGAGTAGCCGCGTATTACACAAATAGCAAACCAAAGACAAAATCTGATCTTATAGAATATGATTTTGATTTATCGGATTCTATTCGGGTTCCGGGTGACTGGAATTCACAAAAAGAAAAGCTTTTCTACTATGAAGGCACGGTGTGGTACAAAAAATCATTCGGCTATGCTAAAACACAAATTACGAATCGTGTATTTGTATATTTTGATGCAGTCAATTATCAGGCTGATGTCTATTTAAATGGAAGGAAATTGGGAGTGCATATTGGAGGGTTTACTCCTTTCAATTTTGAAGTGACTGATTTGTTAAAAGCAAAAGATAATTTCTTAATTGTGAAAGTCGACAATAATAGAAAACGAGAGGGCATTCCCGCACTTAATACGGATTGGTGGAACTACGGTGGCATCACGCGAGATGTTAAATTAATCGAGACGCCTGCGCAGATCATACAAGATTATTCCATTCAATTGGATCCTAACAATACGTCGCGGCTGCGGGGATTTGTAAAGTTGAACGGATCGAAAGTCCGCGAGACAACAGTTCGCATCAACATTCTTGAACTCGCTCTGAACAAAGACATTGTTACAGACACGAGTGGCTTTGCACATGTTCAATTTGCGGTACACAAAATAAAATATTGGTCGAACAACAATCCCCATTTATATGCCGTTAGTTTAAGAACTCCGGAAGATGAGATCGTCGATCATATTGGCTTTCGCTCAATAAAGGCATCGGGCGAGAATATTTTGCTCAATGGCAAAAAAATATATTTAGAGGGGATTTGCATTCACGAAGAAAATGCGATTCGTGGAGGTAGAGCATATTCATTCGAAGATGCTCAACAGCTATTGACATGGGCAAAAGAATTAGGATGCAATTATGTGCGATTAGCTCACTACCCTCACAACGAACACATGGTTCGATTAGCAGACAAGATGGGAATATTGGTGTGGGAGGAAAATCCTGTCTACTGGACTATTTTATTTGAGAATGAAGCAACATATCAGAATGCAGAGAATCAGCTAACAGAAGTTATCACCAGAGACAAGAACAGAGCTTCAGTTATCATTTGGTCGATGGCAAATGAGACTCCGTTGAGCAAAGCGAGGAACCGATTCCTTAGTCGGCTTGCTGCCAAAACACGTCAACTCGATCCAACCAGACTTATTAGTGCGGCACTTTTGCAGAACAACTTCAATGGAAATTCGAACATCAAGACGATTGATGACCCTATGGCTGATGTTGTTGATGTGATCAGCTTTAATCAATATCTCGGCTGGTACGATGGATTACCAAAAAATTGTAGAGATGTTACGTGGAAATTTTTGCAAAACAAACCTGTTCTTATGTCGGAATTTGGCGGGAGTGCAAAACAAGGTTTTCATGCAGATAGTTTAACTAGATTCTCAGAAGAATATCAGGAATATTTGTACCGCGAAACATTGGAAATGATTAAGAGGATTCCTCAGTTGCAGGGATTTTCGCCTTGGATACTTGTGGATTTCAGATCACCCAGAAGAAATTTGCCTGGCATGCAGGATGGCTGGAATCGAAAGGGTTTAATTTCCAGTGACGGGGTTAAGAAAAAAGCGTATTATGTTTTGAAAAATTATTACGACGAGTTATCCTTCAAAAAATAGTTGATTCTACCCATCGACATATGCGAATAGTATAGAATAGAAAGGGAGTTACTTCACCAATTCCATTTCTATTGTTTGAATGTCGTTTCCGCTCTGCAACCTGAAATAATACACGCCGCTCGGTAACTCACCCGCATTGAACGTCACCGCATATAACATTCTCCTCAGCGTCGCTTCGCTGAAGCGTAGTACTCGCACACTTTATTCAAAATGCACTGATCGCATTTCGGCTCTGTCGGACGGCAAATTTCTCTTCCGAGAAAGGAGAATGCCATGCCGGCGTCATTCCAGTCTTTCTTCGGGATGGCTTCCATTAGTTGCTGCTCGATCTTTTTCGGATCAGTTCCCGCTGCAATCCCCAGCCTTGGTGCGACGCGAAGTACATGTAAGTCCACGATAATTCCTTCCGCCTCTCCACCCGATTCACGGATAATAACGTTGGCCGATTTTCTCCCTATACCGGAAAGTGCGGTCAACCCGTCAAGTGTCGTCGGAATTTTAGTGTCAGTTCCAACCGTGCTTGCAAGAGTCATCAGCCACTTCGTTTTGTTAGCAAAGTTCCGGACTTTGCCTATGAATTTATACAATGCCTCCGGTTTTGCTTTTGCCAGGTCTTTCATCGACGGAAACGCTTTGAACAAAGGGGGCGCGATCTCATTAATGTGCTTGTCGGAATCCTGAGCAGAGAGAATCACCATGACGACTAATTGAAACCGGTTCTTGTAGTCGAGCGGATGTTTTTTCCCTTTGTACTTTTTAAAAAGAGGTTGAAGTGCTTCACCCCAATTCACTTTTTGCTTGGCCATTGTATATATTCCTTTTAGAATTATTTTTTGTTACGACACCCACTGTGTCCCACAAATATATTTGAATGCGCAATTTCTACACTCTCGTTCAAAATGCGCCGTCGGTTCAAATGAGTGATCGATATTCGTAATCTCGTTTAATAACAGCGAAACTATCTTCTCGAGCATTGCGAATTTCTCCTCACTTGAATCTGCTTCATCGAACAAACCCTGCTCGATCGTTTCGTCGATTTCCTGCTTACCGAGGAATAAATATGCCGGCACTATCTCTTTCAGCGGCTTCCCGGTCGTCTTTGAGTAGAGCATCGCATACAATGGAAGCTGAAGCGAGCCTATCGCCTCACTCCAGGATTCACGTTCCCCAATGTCGAGTTTCTTGAAGTTTATCTTTGTGTACTTGCCGTTGTTTCCTGTCTTATAATCTAGAACATACACTTTCTCCCCCCGCCGTTCCACCCTGTCCAAGGTTCCATTGAATTGGCGCCCGGAGATTGTGCTCTGCAATTTCATTTCCAGGTCCAGAATGGTAATATCCTGGTTAAGCAAGGGGCGCTGATATTGAAGGATGAAGTCATTCAAATGAAGCCGTATCTGCTTTCGCAATAAATAGCCTGCAGGATTGTCGCGGTATGTTGCCTTGAAATGCTCATCAACAATTCGATCAAGCTGTGAGACTTTCAAGAGGTCATTCGTCAATGTTTTTCCCCTGAGTTGCGCGAAATACTTTGCCAGGACGGAATGAACGAAAGTCCCGATGTCGGCCTGATCGACTTCGCCCGTCACTTCATCCCTCTCCTGTAGATTCAGTACGTATCGGTAATAAAATTTTAACTGGCACCGCAGGTACGTATCAAGAGCTGTTGCGTTATACGAAAACGATTTCAAATACTCGACGACTTCAGTCCGCTTCGGAATCGGGGATGGTGTCGAATTCGCGAGTTGAATTTTGTAACGGACGGTCTGGATGTAATCGTCCGGATCCGTTTTCTTATCTCGCTGCTGATATTCCCAGAGCAGTTTCTCGATGAACCTGCTTTTCTCCTTCTTCCCTTCCTGGAGGAAGAAGAAGTGAACCTCTTTGGCGCCTTTCAGTAAAATATCAAAATAGTACTCAGCGACATGCTCGCGGTCGCGGTATGTTGAAATCCCAAGCGCCTCGCGCACTTTCAGGGAGAGCAGAACATCGTGTCCCTTATTGCCGGGAAGAATGTCGTCGTTCGCATCGAGAAAATACACCCTATCGAATTGGAGATTGCGTGTTTCCAGGAATCCAAGCACCTGCAAACCGTGAAGGGGAGTTCCCGTGAATGGTACTTCCACCGCGGCAATGTAATTTCTTATGAACGAAGCGTAATTGATGAATTCGCTGAATTTCTTATCATGCAATAGCGACGAAGAGATTTTATCGAGGCTCTCAATCAACGTCTCCGCGAACGGACGGAAAAAAGGATGTGCTTGTGCCGTACTCCTGGCATAGATGAAATTCAGCACCTCGATGGCTTTCGATGCAAACGAGCCAATATTTTCCACTGCGTCGAAATTGCGGATAGTGCTGCTGTGGATCTTTTTCAAATGATCACAGAGCGTTTCTGGCTTTATGTCCTCCCCTAGGCCTGCAAGTCGTTTCGACGCACGATCAAACAACGAGGAATTAGTTTCGAGATCTTCAAGAGAGAAATATGCAACAGCATATTCTTTAATGAATAATTCCTCCACTGTATTGAAGAGAATTCGCGTGACGTCCGAACGTTTTCCAAAGAGAATATTCTTCGTATAGGGATGAAGAATGAATTTTATGTACTGCGAAGCGGAATATTTTGATTCATACTTCGAAGCGAGCAATTCCATCAGCGTTTCCAGGAAGCCGTAGACCGGCGTTCGCGTAACAGGATAGCCGAGAGAAATATTAAATCCGTCGTCCGGCAGAAGGGCAAGCGTTTGATGAACCACCGGAAATAACGTTTCAGCCGCAGGCAACACAATCGCTGTGCGATCGTCGATCTTCTTCTCTTTTGATATCAGCTCGTCAATTTTTCCACTGAGCCCAAAAACTTGGCCGTGCGTGTCGGCGCTTCTGTAAAAATGGAGATCAGGCCGCCGATTGCTGCTCGCCAACAACTCCGCAGTCACGCCCAACTCTTCCATCTGTCGCCCAAGGCCGGCTCCATCCTGAAATATCTGGATAACCTCATCTCGCGCAAGGAGATGCTTGAAAATGGTCTTCTCAGAGCTCGTGAACCCGAAAAATCCAGCGAGAACAATTTTTCGCCAATTTTCAAATCGTATAGTCCCTATCGCATCGGCGACCATTCGATACTTCATCGCACGTGTTGCAAAATTTCTCTGCTGCGCCAAGGCGTAGAATTGATCGTACAGAACCATGAGAGATGTGAGTTCCCCGAAGGTAATGCCGGAGAGCGCATCATGAATTTTTAGCTGTGGAATATTTGCAATCCAGAGTTCTTCCAATTCGCCAAAGATCTTGACACCGAGAGGAAGAAATGAGTCCAAGGAGGCGAAATGTTCACCTCCCACGCGATTCGACGCCGCTGCGTGAATTTCATATAATAGTGCTACAGCATCAATCGTCTCCAGCGTAGCATTCTTCAGATTCATCTTTTCGGCGCAGATGTGATCGATGAAATGATCGATCGAGAAGATTCTGGGAGGTATGAAACTTCCATTCATCGTATCTGCAATTGCTTTGCGCAACACATGAGCGGGGCGTTTACCCGGGAACACAACGACGTTGGCGGAAAAATCATTGCCGTCGGGAACGAGAAGCCCTCGTATCTCCTCGATTAGATTGCGGTCCGCAGGGATAATCGAAACAGCGCTCACGATATGCTCCGCGTTTTTTTCATATCGACATAGGCGATGACACCATCGATTTTCTTTTCCGGATAAATCTCTCCCAACATGGCCATGTAATTTGAGACTTGCTGAATGTAATCATTCTCATTTTCGTCGCTGCCGGTTTTGAAATCCATTACCGTCACACGTGCGGCATCGACAATGACCCGGTCGGCGCGATAAAGTTCCCCATAGCGATTGGTCAGCTCTTGCTCTCGCAATATGGTTCTTCCTTCTTTGTAAATAAAATAACCGTGAACATTCGCGTCCGAGAGAAACTCGGCCAGGGTCGAATTCATTTTGTCAAAGGGATGTTCGAATCGCACTTCGCCCTGAACGCGCAACAGAACCGCATCGATCTGCGCGTTGAGATCTGCCGCGGCATAATCGATATGTGAGAGAATCCGGTGGACGAAATCGCCCCGCTTCGTTTCCTGCATACCGATAGATCTGTATGTTTGCACGCCTAGCGCCTTCCTTGCGGTGTGATGAAACGGTTCAAGGACAGTTTCCGATTTAGATGCAGCGGCATGCACTACAGGCTTTGCCGATGGCTCGTACCCGTGTTCGGGAAGAAATCGGGTCGGCTCTTTACGTTCCTTCTTATATACCCCGACAACGTACATCTCCTTCTCCGCCCTCGTGAACGCGACGTAGAGTTTATTGAGCGCATCCACCGTGTCTTTGAATTTCTCCCGTTCAAGCATCTCTCCCAGTATTTCGACGTTTTCCCCCATTTGTTTGCTGACCTTAAGAAGCCAGACAGAGTCCTCGTCTTCATCCAGAATGGTGCCCGATCCCCGTATGAGCTGGTCATGCAAAATCACTATAACGACAGGAAATTCTATCCCCTTTGCTTTGTGGACGGTCATCACTTGCAGGGCATCGATATTTTTGGGGACGTCAATCTTCCACACCTCGTCGGGGCTGTCATCATCGGAGAATTCAAGAAAATCCTTGATGGTATTGGATCCTTCCCGCTCAAACGTCTTCACGACTTCCAAAAGTTTCACCAGCGCTGCTTCCTCGGTCGGCGAGGTGCGGAATACATCGAAGATCTTGTAGGATTCGGAGAGCAAATCGTACAGGGGCAAGTACCCGACGACGTTGAAGAGATGTTCAAAATACTCATCCCAGAGAAATGCAAAATGTTCACGAAATGCCGTATACAACGGCCGTCCTCGTTGAGTTCGTTCCTCAAAAATGAATCTGGCGATGTGCTCATGAGACACTCGATGATTTTTACTTAGGCACAGCCTCGCGAAAATATCACCGAGAATGAACACCGAGAACGACAAATCGTCGACCGGAGAATCAAGAAATCGTAATAGAGCGATGAACTCCCCGGCGCTCTTTCTTCTTCTCACGTCAAGCGTACTGTGCGAAATGAAGGGTATTCCATTTTCATTAAGCCATCCGCTCGCTTCGATCACATTATTGTTGTTAGGAGTCAGGATTGCGATCTCATCGTACCTATATCCTCGCGAGTGGCATTCTTGAACAATTTCAATCACCTTCGCTTTTCCGGGCGTCACCTCTTCGTCATCCGGGAACAGATCCACTTCGACGTATCCTTTGCCCTGGTGTTCTGGTTTCACTTTTTGTTCGAAGGTCGACAATCCACTGGCAGAAGCCTCTTCTGCGCAGTTTTCCGCAGGTACGATCTCGTGGAAGATCTTCTTGTTGAAGTCAACTATTTTTTCGTAGCTTCGAAAATTCATCTCGAGCTTCTTTACCTCATGAAATGCGGAGGGAAACGGCGCCGCCTCGGTCAAGCGCCGCATAATTGTCCAATCGGCGTCACGAAATCCGTAAATCGACTGCTTCGTATCGCCGACCACAAAAAGGCTTCCTTCTTTCGAAAGCGATTCTTCTATGAGCGGCCGCAGATTCTTCCATTGGAGCTGTGAGGTGTCCTGAAATTCATCGATAAGGTAATGGTAAATTGTTTCGCCGATTTTGAAATAGATCTCGGGAACAGCTTCCGCGTCAAGATGTTCGGCGAGGGTTTTGTTGACGTCGTCGATAAATATCTGGCCGAATTGTCTCTTCACTCGCCCGATGGTTGTTTGCATCATGCCGTACGCATCGATATAAGGCACAAAGTAGGTCTTTGCGTAGCAAAGCATATATTCACGCAGAAGTCCGTTCAGCTTCGTATGCTCGGCTTCGACTTCCTCTATCCATTTTTCGTAGGCAGCGGCTTCTGCCTTTCCTTTCGGTTTGTTGACCGGGCTCGTCCTCAATTTCCTCCCCGTCAAAGCGTGCATATCGCCGGCATGTATCAATTGAAGATCTCCGGCGAAATTGTGGTTTGTCGATAACGAAGATTTCTTGATCAACGCTTCGACCTTCGCCGCTTGTGACTTGACGTCCTTCCCGAGGAAGGACAATTCGGCTGTTCCATCAGTGGTGTTCAACGGCTTTGTCTGGGAGACGATCAGCGAATAGATCCTCTTTACCTCCGCGGCGATGTTCTTGTATGGATCCCAGAGGAAATTGCTGTCCGTTTTCTTGTTTTCGGAAATCAGCTTGATGATCTTTTCGAGCACGACCGCTTGTGGAGAATTCTCCTTCACTTCTCTTGAAAAGAGATCGAAGGCATAGTCGAAGATGTTGTTTGAGTCCAGCAGTATCTCAAAATCTGGATGGTAGCCATACTCAAGGGAGGACGATTTAAAGACCGCTGCCATGAAGCTATCAATCGTCTTCACCTGAAAGTCGGAATAATTGTCGAAGATTTCGTCGATCAAGCGCGTGGCGTTGACGCGGAGCTCCGCCTCCTTTTGTGGCACAATTACCTTCAGTTCGCGCAGTGTATTTTCATCGCCGAGTGAAGCTAATTTCAACAGCGTAAGGATGCGCTGCTTCATTTCCGCGGCAGCGTTGTTGGTGAACGTTATTGCGAGGACATTTTGGAGGGAGTTGCGACGGATCTTCCGCGACAAGAGAATTTGCACATACCGATGAGTGAGGGCATACGTCTTCCCAGCACCCGCAGAGGCAGCGACAACGGTGACGACGGGAAAAACGTCGGCTGGCTTCTCGAAAGCGGATTCTCGCGGTCCCGCCTCGCTATTTGTGTCTTGTGAGTTCTCGTTCATTGGTACACTGTGAATCCATTTTCTTCCATTCTTGCGCTGAAAAAGACACCGATCACAGCCATTTTTCAAAATAAAATATCCAAACCGTGGGGAGTTTGGATATTAAACGCGCCGCCACAAAGCCGCTGCTATTTTCCTCTGTTCGGCAGACAGCTTGCCTTCAGATATTCTCGGAAGTTATCGTGCGCAGCCACGACTTCATTGTGTTGAAGCTTCGTGTGAAGGAAAATCAACTTGTTCTTGCGCAGGTCCTTCGAGGTCGCGTCCAGCTCTTCCGCGGTGTAATATGGAATGCCCCATCCTTTCAGATCCGCCATCAAGAGCTCGGTCTCATACTTCGTTCCGCCGGAATCGGTGTATATGTTCACCATCTTCCCTTTGTAATGGTCGAGCCAATATGCATATTTTTCTGTCTCCCCATAGAGCGCGTCGAGGAGATAGACTTCCTTTACATGATCCGGTATCCCGCCACGCATGAGAATGTACGACATAACGTGGTAGCCGCCGCTATGCCCGGACAAAATGATGTCACCAATCCGGGGAGTCTTCACTTTTTTCTGTTGCACAAGAAATGCGGCGACTTCATCAACGAACTTTTTGAATCCGTCTTTGTCTTCGAGTTTTCCACCAAATGAATCCGCGGCGTCCTTCGGCCCTTCCGGCACAACGAGGATCGCATTCTTTCCGCTCTCCACGAACTGCTCAATTAGCCGGAATTGATGAAGAGTGCTATCGATATTATTGTACCATCCATGAAAATGAACTACGATATCGATTTTCTTTGCTTGTTTGAAATTCTTCGGAATGAAAATGGCAACACTGCTGTCACCGTAATGTTTGTCTGCGGGAAAAAATCGCGTACCGTATGAACGTCCGGCAGAGCGCATCGGGTGCGGAAACGGAGCGGAAGCAAGCTGTGTGACAAGCAACTCTCCATACGATGCGTAGCGTTGCTGGATCGTTTGAGCTTTCAGTGAGAGAGAAACTACAAGGATAAAGGCAAAGAGTTTCATCGAATTCTCTGTGGGGTTTGGATAAATTCAGACGGAATATTTTGCAGTAATCCACTCCGGGATGGCTTCTGCCCGCCCGGTTTTCAGATTCACCATCGTGTAATATACGTAACCGTCGCACGAGAGCTTACTGTTATTTGTTTTCAATATCTCGAAGCGCACATGCACACCATCTTTTACTACTTGTTCGATCCACGTCCGCACAATAATTTTGTCGCCGAGTCCCAACGGGCGCTTGTATTCAACGTGCGCTGTATTCACAACCCATCCGTACCCAAGGGAGATAAATTCCTCCATCGGCATTTTATAGCAACGTTCCATTTGATCGTAGCGCGCCGCGAGCACGTAATCCAAGTACCGCGTATTGTGAACGTGCTGGTTCATGTCGATGTCGTCGGGCCGAACTTGGAGTTCGGTTTCAAACTTTGAATGATGAGCCGTCATGGTATTCCTTTCGCACACACGATACTAACAATCCGAGGGAAAATCAATGAATGCACGCCGACTATCTCAGCAGCAGGAGTTTCTTTGTTGCGGAATAATTCCTTGCCTGAAGGCGATAGAAATAGACGCCGCTCGCAAACCCGGTAGCATTCCACTGCAACGTGTACGTTCCTTCATTTAGCTCACCGTTAACCAGCGTCGCCACTTCCCGCCCAAGGAAATCGTACACCTTCACTGTAACAAAACTGTTTGCTGCTAACTGATAACTGATTACTGTAACCGGGTTGAACGGATTCGGATAATTCTGTAAGAGCGCGAACTCGCCCGGTGAGACGCCCGACGTCCGCCTCACTTCGGTTGGCATCATGTTTTTGAATAAACTGAAATTTCCATTGTATTCCCCTAGCACAATATCCACCTTCCCGTCGCCATCAAGATCTGCGAATCCGGGAGCTGCGTTCTGTCGAACGCTGACATTTGCAAAAACCTCGTCGAACCTCCCCCAAAACGGCAAGCTTTTGCTGCCGACGTTTTCATAGAAACGCAGATTGCCGCTGATGCCACCGATGATAAGATCGTAGTCCCCATCATTATCGACATCTGCAAACGTGGGATGCCCGTAACTGGGAGATGTGACTCCATCAATGAACGAATTATCGGTAATGAAGGCGCCCGAGACATTTTTATAGAATCGTAGCGAGTCGGCATCTTCCGCTCCGATGATCATGTCCAGATCGCCATCGCCGTCAAGGTCGGCCAGAGCAGGGGCACTCTGCCACCCGGCGTCGATGCCTGCAAAGAGGGTCGTGTTCTGCGAAAAGCTTGAACCGGAATTTATGAAGCAATAAATTTTTCCGTCGAGCGCGCCGGAGACGATATCATAATCACCGTCCCCATCGATGTCGACGAAAACGGGAGCGCTGTACGAAGTGACAGTAATAGATGAAAAACTTGTCGTCGTTCTCGTGAATTTCGGAGATGTGCTGCTTCCATCATTCCGAAAGTATTGGAATTTCCCCAACCAGTCCCCGCTTACAAAATCATTGTCGCCGTCATGATCAAAGTCGGCGAACGAAACGGATGCCGCGTTACCGTCGATGCGGATGACCTGGAAATACGCCGGATTGTATTGAAATTGGGGGGTCGACGCTGTTCCAATATTCTGATAGAAGTAGAAAGTTCCATCTGAGGTCCCATAGATCAAATCAAGGTCGCCGTCGCCGTCCAAATCGCATAACGAGGGATCCTTCCAGTACGTCTTTGCTTCCGTTCCGGAAAAGAGACTGTTGCTTGTCCAGACCGGCACATTTGCTGTGCCCGTGTTTTTGTAGTAGACAAACGTCAGGAGATCTCGACCAAACAGTAAATCAATTTTGCCGTCATTGTCCAGATCCCTCAAAACTGGATAGGCGTTCCTACCGATGTCGGGGATCCCAACAACCAAGGTACTGTCCTGAACGAAATTCGGCAGAAATTTCGAGCCTGTGTTTCTGAAGCCCATCGTAATACCGGCTGTCACACCTCCAAAAAACGATTCCCCTATTCCAACAAGCATATCGAGGTCACCGTCGCCATCGAGATCGGCAAAGGCTGGTTTTGAATCAGTGCCGATCACCGTATTGACCGACGCAAATATCGCCGTATCTTTTTGCCACACGGGATGAGTACTGTCTCCGATATTTTTATAATAAAGGCTACCATTGAATCCGCCAATTATCAGATCCGTGAGACTGTCACCGCTCAAATCGACTGCGACCGGATAATCCGAGTTCGTACCAACATACCCGTTTGCGTAAATGGACGAGAGGATCGAGGTGTCCTGCAAGAAACGGGGATTTGTCTTAGTCCCGATATTCCTGAAATAGCTGACGCGGCTTGACGACGAATTTCCCATCAGCAGATCGAAATCGCCGTCGCCGTCGAAGTCACAAAATTCCGGAGCGGAGAAATTCAGCACTGCAACTCCCGAAGGAGTGAAAACGGAGTCGATCTTTTTCCAATATTGCGCGCGTGCAGAGGTGAGGACAAAAACCGAGAGAAATAGGAGGCTTATTTTTTTCATGGGATATTTTGGGCCAGAGGGGGTTGATGAAACTTAGGTGGTGTCTCAATTCGAAGAGGAATATCCTACTGCCACTCGTCATGCTGACGAAAGTCGGCATCTCTATTCTTCTTTAGATGCCGAATCTCCGCCATAGGCGGATGCGCCTCTGGCGCAAAGTTCGGCATGACGTGTGATTTGAAATTGAGACATTACCAAAACTTATGTTTGTTGATATCGTGCTCTACATCTTTCATAAAATAGCAAAAGCTCCAAGGGATTGCAACACCTTGGAGCTTTCAGTGGTGGTATAGAACCGAGCTATCCGATTGCCCAGAGCAATCGGATAGCTTGTCGATTGCAGCACCTTAGCGCTTTCACGAGAGAAAATGTCACTTATTCGTGCTTGTCGGGGTACGGTGGAGCAGGAGGAAGCTTTGCCGGATGAGTCTTCATTTCATCGAGCACCACTTCGACCGCTTTATTGAGTTGATCATCGATCCCCGCAAATTCTTTCGCCGGATCGTTGTCAACCACAATGTCTGGATCGACGCCATACCCTTCCATAATCCACTCTTTTCCTTCCACATCATAACGTGAAAACTCCGGTTTATTTAAGAAGCCTCCGTCGAGAAATGGAAGAGAGCCACGAATTCCGACCACGCCACCCCACGAACGTTTGCCGACAACTTTTCCGAGTTTGTATTTCTTAAAACGGTACGCTACGATGTCTCCGTCTGAAGCGGAGAATTCGTCGAGAAGCATCACCTTCGGTCCAAGCATCGTGCCGCTTGGATCAGCGCCCACCGTCGAATTGCGGGCAATGCCGATCATAGCGATTTCGCGATTCAACCGTTCGATGATCATCGGTGAAACAAATCCACCTCCGTTGCCACGAACATCGACGACCAGCGCTTCCTTCGTCAATTGTGGATAATAGTACTTGACGAATTCGTTCAAACCGTCCAGACCCATATTGGGAATGTGGACATAACCGACTTTGCCGTTTGTCGCCTTTGAGACTTTTTCCATGTTCGCTTGCACCCAATTGAAGTAGTACAGTTGCCGTTCATCCCCTATCGGTATAACGACGGTCTCGTGACTTCCCTCCTCGCTTGCTTCGGAGTTCAGTTTGAGCGTGACCTGCTTACCGACCGTTCCAACGAGGGTTTCATAGATATCGCTCATCGTATTCGTCGGCTTACCGTTCACTGCAAGTATATACTCTCCCTCTTTCGCATTCACGCCGATCTCCGTGAGGGGAGATCGAAGCGTGTTCTCCCAATTCTGCCCGCGGAATATTTTTGCGATGCGATAGTATTTTGAAACAGGATCGCGTTCAATCTTGGCGCCGAGAAGACCGGTCTTGACCCGTTCAGCTTTCGGCATTTCGCCGCCGCCGACGTACGTGTGTCCGGTGGTGAGTTCGCCGATCATCTCACCGATAATATAAGTCAGGTCAGCACGATGATTCACGTAAGCAACCAAAGGTTCGTAGTTCTTCTGTACTTTGTCCCAATCGACACCATGCATGTTCGGCGCGTAGAAGAAATCCCGCATTTGCCGCCATGCCTCATGGTAGATTTGATTCCATTCTGCATGATGGTCGACCTTCACTTTCATATCAGCGAGGTTCAGCTTGTCTTTAATTTCGATCTTTGATGTTGGCAGATCAATGATCGCATATGAGCCCTCCTGACCGACAATGGCCTTCTTCCCATCAGCAGATATTTCATATCCGTTGAACTCCCCAAGCTCCGTCTCCTTCTGCTTTTC
>Ga0315281_10002309_pt1 | contig 28296 bp, 37 predicted proteins | sample YL17G07_0_MG_FD_204540 | JGI IMG/M metagenome (GOLD analysis project Ga0315281, IMG submission 204540) | Sediment microbial communities from Yellowstone Lake, YNP, Wyoming, USA - YL17G07_0 | ecosystem: Environmental > Aquatic > Freshwater > Lake > Sediment | place: USA: Wyoming | collected...
AACAGAATCAGTGAATTTGAGGAAAAGTACAAAAGTTTATCGAAATCTCCTGAAGATTATCTGGTTGAAGTTCATAGGGTTCCCAGAGAAGTTGCTGAAAGAATTGTTGAAACCACTCATCATACTACTGACACGGTAATTAGGGCCACTGATGACACTAAGAAAAATATGATAGGTGCCTTTAAGGGATTGGCGTCTTTCTTGCACATCAATCTCAATTATCCTTTGGATGAAGCAATTGCCAGAACAATAGAGATGTTCAAAAGTGATGAGGCTACAACTGTTAATCAAACCCTTTATCATGGCAGCAAAGAGGTCTTTGCAAGATTCGAGGAATATGGAGTCCCAAGAGAACTTACTGTAGCATTGGTGGATAAGTTGATTAGCGGTGGAAGCGATTATGCAAGATTATATGCGGAAAAATTTCCCAAACTGTTAGATCTTTCGCAAAGATTTGGACCCAATGGATGGAATTTTTTGGGGAATGTATTGAGAGATCGAGGGTTTGCTTATATGATGTTAAATCAAGGTGGAGTGAATGTGTTAAATAAAATATATGATTTAGATCCTTCTTCCTTTCCTAACCTTTTAGAAAATTTACTCCAAATAGATTGGAACTTTGCAAAAAGATTTGCTGACATTTATCTTGATTCCGATCCAACCGCATCATTTCAAAAATTACCAATTAAACTAGATTCAAAAACTCGAGCGAAAATACTAGCTATGCAAATTGCCTATCTCTCAATGAGAGATGATGTTAGACAAAAATTGGGCGAAACCACTCCTGCTTTATGTCCTTATATGGAAGCATCTTTGCAAGGAATGTTTGACAAACTTGAAACTGATACTGATGAAAGACACATTTTAGAGCAACAGGTTCAGGAATATTTTGATCAAGTCAAGGATACAAGAAAAATTTTAGAGCAAAGGAAAATTAAGGAACTTCCAAAAAAATAAACCTCGCATGCTCGTAAGGCCATGTGCCCATATGCTACTCGTACCTCAGCGCCTCTATCGGGTCGAGCCGCGCAGCGTTGCGCGCCGGCAGGAAACCCGAAAGAACGCCCACTGCCACGGAGAAGCCCACGGCCATGGCCGCCAGTTGCAGGGTCACGAGCGTCTTGAATGCCACGCCGTACGACGCGAGCGCTATGCCGATGACGTACGACATGCCCGTCCCGACAGCCAGGCCCACCATCCCGCCGATGAGGCCGATGATGGCAGCCTCTGCGAGAAATATCTCCATTACGTTGCGGGTTGTCGCGCCTACGGCCTTCATTATTCCTATCTCCTTCGTGCGTTCGAGCGTGGACATGTACATGGTGTTCGCTATGCCGATGCCCGCCACGACCAGGGCTATGCCCGCGATCCCGCTGAGCGCGAGCGACAGCGTGCCCGTTATCGCAGTGATCTGGCCAGCGAGCTTCGTCGTGCTCAGCACGCTGAACGACTTTTCCCCGTACTCCTCGTCGAACTTCTTCTGTATCGCATCCGCTACCGCCTCGACCTCGGCTGCGTTGCCCGCCTGGGCGAAAACTATGGACACGCTTTCCTCCTCCCCGGTCATGTCGCGGAGCGTCTCAAGGGGGACGATCACCATCATGTCGTCCTGGTTGTTGCCCGTCTCTTTCATTATCCCCACGATCTCGAACGACTTGTCCTTTATCACAAGCTTGTCGCGCACGCTGAGCTCGTCCTCGAACGAGTTCGTGGCTGCCAGGCTGCCAAGCACGACCGCGTACCTGTCGCCCGGCCTCAGGAAGCGGCCTGTGGAAATCTCGAACGCCTGGACAGCTGAGAAAAAGTCCTGCGCTTCGCGGCTGTTCACGCCGTACAGCTGCATCTGTTTCGTCTCGTCCTTGTGGCCGACCTGCAGGGTTTTGTAGTATATCGGTATCGCCAGCTCCACTCCGCGCACGCGCCTGATGGTGTCCACGTCCTTGTCCGTCAGCGAGGCTCCGGCCGTGACCGCGCCCATGCCCCCGCCTATGCGCGGCATTATCATTATGCGGCTGGCCCCGAACTGCTGGAACTGTTCGGTTATGTAAGCCTGCGTGCCCTCGCCCACGGACATCAGCGAGATGATCGCGGCGATGCCTATGACTATGCCCGTGGCTGTCAGCGCGCTACGGAGCTTGCGTTCGCGTATGTTGCGCACCGCTACGCGTGCGGCCTCCTTCTCGAATTCGAAGACCAAGGAATCACTTTCTGCGCACGAGCTCGATTATCCGCTTCCTCTTCCAGAAAAGAACCACAGCGATTACAGCCAAGACGACCAGCATCAGCGGCGACACGGAGCCAGCTGGCGGTTCGCGCAGCCTGAAATCCACGGACGCGTTCCTCGACAGCTCCACGTTGTACGGGTCCTTGTACTCCATGTACATCGACAGCTTGTGCATGCCCGCGGCCAGTCCTGCGAACTCGGCGTTCACCTTCACGGTCTGGTAGTCGTCGGGATCCAGGTTGCCAACGTAGTACTCCGCGGGCGTTATCGCCAGTCCGGAATCGAATTTGAGCGTGAGGAAATTGGCGGTAGCTGTGCCGCGGTTCGCTATCGATATGGTCAGCTCGCCCTCCGCGCCGGCATACGCGCGGCTGTCGTCCTCGAGCGTGATTACAAAGTCGGGCGTGCCCGAAACCTTCAGCCCGATGTACTTCGTGTCTGTGTGCAGCGTGCCCGACTCGTCATAGTACTTTACAAAAACCGGTATCCTGTATGCTATGGTTTTTGCGTCCTTGTTGATTATGATTGAAAACACAGCGTTCTTCGCAGTGCCCTTCGGAAGGATTCCGACGTAAGCCTCGGTCGTGCCAGCGGCTGCAACGAACGGCTGCGACGAATCGTCGAGCGTGACCGTCATATGACTCAAATCGCTGTCGCCCGCGTTCCTCACGAGCAGCGTCGCCTCGACTACGTCGCCCGGCTGCACCATGTCCTTGCCCCACGACACGCTTTCTATCTGCACGAGCGAGCGTTTCGATATGGTCAGCGGCACGGACGTCTCGATAGTGACAGCGCCGACCGAGTCCCCCTCGCTGTACGTGAGCGACAGGAAAACGGCCGTGGCGCCCTCGGTCGCCGTTGAAGCTATCTTGACGGGCACGCTTACCTGCACAGAGCCGCCGGGCGCGATGGTCTGCAGATCGTAGCTCTGCTGTGTGAACGCCACGGACGCCTGCGGCTTTACGAAGAGCTTCACGTTGCGCGCATATGCGGTGCCTGTGTTCGAAACCGTCAGCACGAGGTTTCCTGACTCGCCGGGTCCGAGCGCCGGCGGCACGGTCGTGCCTGACACTGCTAGCGAAACGTACGCGACCGCGTGTGCAACGCCTGCGGACGCGAAAAGAGTCGAACAGAACAATACCGCGGCAACAAGCATCGCAACCGTTTTCCTCATTACCAAGGCACCTCCAAATTTACTCAGCTATCTTACCGTCTTTCAGATATATCTGCCTTTCGGCGTGAGCCGCGATGTTCGCGTCGTGCGTTATCATCACTATGGTGCGGCCTTCGGAGTTGAGCTTGCGCAGGACTTCGATCACCTCCGCGCTCGTCTTCGAATCCAGGTTGCCCGTGGGTTCGTCCGCCAGTATCAGCTTCGGGTCGTTCACGAGCGCGCGCGCAATCGCCACGCGCTGCACCTCGCCGCCCGACAGCTCGTTCGGCTTGTGGCCCATGCGGCCGCCGAGCCCGACCTTCTCCAGCGTTTCCACGGCCTTCCTCGCGCGTTCGGCCGCAGGCATGCCCGCGAAGACCATGGGCAGCTCCACGTTCTGCAGCGCGGTCAGGCTGGGTATTATGTTGAACGTCTGGAACACGAATCCTACCTTCTTGCGCCGCACAAGCGCCAGCCCGTCCTCGCTCAGCTTCGAAACGTCCTGGCCGTCGATGCACACGCTGCCCGATGTCGGCACATCCAAACAGCCTATGCAGTTCAGGAGCGTGCTCTTGCCGCTGCCCGAAGCGCCTTGCACGGCCACGAACTCGCCTTCGCGGATGGAAAGGTTTATGTCGCACAGCGCGTTGACCTGCGCAGGCGTGCCGGCGTTGTACGTCTTGTAAAGCTTCGTGCACTCGACGACCGCTGGAGATTTCATATCCATAATGATTGCACTATAACATTTGAACGCATCAAAGATTTAAGAATTGATCGATTCGGTCGGTTCAGCCGAGCAGTTCGGACGCGGCATGCCTCAGCTCGCGCAACGCCTGCTTCTGCACGTGCGCGGCACGCAGTATCTCCGCCTCGGGCATCTCCACGAGCTGCCTGAGCGTGACTACGCCCGCGTCGCCCAGCTTGGCCTGCGTGCCGGCATCCAATCCGCGGATGAGCGTGATCGGATACAGCTTGTTCTTGTCTATGACTTCGCCCAGGCTGCGTCCGCGAGGCGCCTCCCACGACAGGTAGCGTATGCCGCGGCAGTCCGCGTAGCGCAGCGCGTGCTCGGACATCTTCGCGTTCGTCACCAGCATAGCCTTCGTGAATGGCGTGCGGTGCCTGCCGGCATTGAAGCCGTCTGCCAGGTCCTCGAACGCGGCGGCCGCCTGCAGGAAGACGTCCAGTCCGGTGTACGTGTGCGCGTTGAAATGGTGCTTCACCTCCACGTAGAACACGTCCTTGCCATCCTCCGCTATCGCATCAATCTCGTGCTCGACGCACCTGCCCTGCAGGAACTGGTTGGACTTGACCTTGTAGCCGTACGCCCGCAGGATCGTCGCGACGAACAGCTCGAAGTCCGGCTTCGGCCTCATCATGGCTATGGCCGTGCGCAGGTCTATCCTGTGCCTCATCTCCGGCATGCGCCTGCGCAGGTTCGCGAAGATCATCTGCATTATCTTCTTCGTAGGAATGCCTTCGTACGCTTCCGCTTCGATGCGGCCCGCCACCTGCGCGGCGAACGCGGGGTCGGCGCCCATGCGCACGCACGTGCGCGCCACCTTGCCGCGGTCGAACGGCTGCAGCCTGCCGTCGAACTTCGTCACGTTGATGATACGGCCGCCTCTCATGTTGCTCTTGATTAAATTTACGCTTTCATACGATAAAAGTTCTGGCTCGCCCGCCGCGGAACGCTGGGAAAACCTTAAATACCAGATGGCAGAGATAACTATTAGCTGGTTTTAAATGGCAAAACGCAGGCACGACTCCTTGGAATCGCTCGCGGCGAGGATAGAGTACCTGTCCGATGCCGTGTCTTCGCTCGAGAGGAAGATAGACTCGTTTTCCGCGACCGCGCGCGCGAAAGGCGGCCGCGGCTTCGACGTCGGCGACATCGTCGGCAGGCTCACGCCCGAGCAGCTGCGCACGCTCCGAGCGAGAACCGAGCACCTGACCGAGCGGACCGAGCGGACCGAGCACATGGCCGAGCTTTTCGAGCAAACCGAGCGACCGCTCACCCGCGAAGGCTTGGGAAAGGTGCACGGACGACACCGAGAAATACTCGTGATGCTGATAAACAACGGCTTCCACACGTACGACCAGATTGCAAAGCAGTTGAACATATCGAACTCGCGGGCGCGCGCGTACGTGGCGGAGCTGAAGAACGACTACGGCCTTCCCATCCGGCAGGTGCGCGACGCCGAGGGCTACAAGGTCGGCATCGAGACGCGCTTCGTTGAGCAGATTCTCGCGCTGAAATGAGCATCGTGCGTTTCCTGCCGAAAGCGAGCGCTTCGCGCGAGCGCTCGGTCGCCGAGCGGCGCTCGCTGTCACTTGCGGGTGGTTATTGTACACCATATAAACGCTTATATAGCGTACAATGCGAAATTTCCTATATAATGTCCGAAATACCGGCGGATTTCAAGCGCAAAGTGCTCGCCACGCTGAAGGGCAACCCGATGTCGCTGAGCGAGCTGTCGCGCAAGCTCAAGATGCGCCGCGATTTCGTTAGCGGCTATCTAGAAGCGATGCGGCACGCGGGCGAGGTCGAGGTCGCGACGATCGGCCGGTCGAAGGTGTACAAGCCGAGCAAGTAGGTAAGGTGGAATTGTGAGGCGGGAATCTGTGAAAATGGTAATCGGCCGGACTGCGCAAATCAGGCTCAAGGTGCTGGCCTCGCTGCTCCTGCTGGCGTGCGTGGCCGCGTTCCTATACGGCGTTTTCCCGATATTCGCGTCCACCGGTTCGCCCGTCCAGTACTACGGCTCTGACGCGCAGTTGCGGATAAGCGTGCAGAACGAGTCGATAACATTCGTAGCGAACGATACATGGTATGCGTTCTCGCAAACGGGTGTGACGCGTGTTGATAATGTAAGCAACCTCACCATATCCGTCGGTTTGGCCAATTATACCTTCAATTCGACGCACATACAACTCATCGGAGCCTATTCGAATGCAACGCTACTATTCAAGAATCAAACCACTTTGAACGTTTCGTATTATTATCTTGCAGGATACGTCAATTTCACAATCTATTCCCCGGACAACAACACCGTCTATTTCAACAAGACGCACGTTCTGGGCATGGTACCATTCATGAATATAACTACCAATGTAAGCTTCAGGTACTGCGGTTATACCCCGTGGCTGAACGGCACTTATTTCAACCTCGTGAATTCCTCTCTTAACAACATGACATGGTCTAACACCACCTCCAATTGGGTTTGGGATACTGTGGTCAACAACACCTGGATGAACCTCAGCTTCATGTGCCACAACGGAACCAACACATCCACCACCGAACAGTTGAAGGCATATGCGATAGGGAACTGGTCGTTCACGAACAGTTCGATTTTCATGTTTAGAATACAGGCGAGCACGACAAACACGCCGTCACTGGTGTCCGGCTTCGCCAACAACACGTACTACAAGACCCCGCCGATTGCGAACATATCCACAGCCGAAGGCACGGCGAACTGCACGATTATCATAAACAGCAGCAGCACGTCTGCAGTCGGCATGATAAATACGACGTTGATAACTTCAACGCCTGTCTACTGGACGAATGCGACTACGCTCGATGCGCAGATATCGAGGAGCACCTCGTCTTATACGGAAACGCCGTACAATATTACCTTCCTGTGCAGGGACGCGTTCCTGAACAACTCGTGGTACAACGCCTCGACGAGCGGGACGTACCAGTTCATCTGGATTGACAAAAGCATACCGAGATGGAGCAATGTCAGCTACAACGGAAATCAAACCGACAATGTCTCCAACTGGACTGCGGTGTACGCGTCGGGCAACGCGTTCACGTTCAACGTCACTTTGGTGGACTCGAACTCGACCATCAGCAAGGCGCTGTTCAACATATCCTCGTCCGCGGTGAACTACACCGGATCCAGGGTTGGCAGCACGGACAACTTCAGCGTTACCATCGACGTGCCCGTTGGGACTTGGAGCTTCAAGTGGTTCTTCAACGACAGCGCCGACAACCAGAACTCGACGAATGCGCGGCTGTTCAATGTCACGCAGAACACCACCGCGCCGGTGACACTCTTGCTTAATGGAGTTGCGAACCAGAACACATCGATAAGCTATCTCACTAACGTTAACGCTACGATTGTTGCTCAGGGCATACAGACCGCAACCATGTACATGGACCTCAACGCGAGCGGCTCATGGGCTAACGCGACGACGCTGCGCGGCACCAACTTGGATCCGGATGGCGGCACTTGGATGAACGTGACCAACAAGACCAATACAAACCTCGACCTACCCAATGGCACTTATGCGTTCATTGTGAATGTGACCGGCGCCCTCAACTATACAGCAAATGCGACCGGAGCCAATTACAGCATAGTCGTGAACAAAGGCGTGTCCAACATATCGCTCTGGATAGGCACAGGCCTCGGCAGGGAGAGCAACATAAGCGTTACGCAGGGCGAGACCCTTAACCTGACGGCGTCGATAAACACAAGCTACGCCGTCGTCTTGGAGCTTAACGCCACCATGTCCCTCGGCTGGGCGAACAGGCAGTCCACCGCGACTTCGCTGACAAACGTCTCGGACACCAGCACTTATCTCGTCGGGAACAGGTTCAACATAACCGCGCACTTCGCGGGCGACGTGAACTACACCGGAGACACGCAGACGTACTGGCTCAACATAACAACAGCGCCGACGACCACCACCACATCGGCCGGCTCGGCTGGATCGACGCAAACCACGCCGGGCAAGCTTGTAAAATCGTTCACGTCGATAATACCCGAGTCCCCGAAGACCGTCACCGAGGCCGACCTTTCGTCCATAGACGCCAAGCTCACCGGGATACAGCTGCAGGTGAAGAGCAGGGTCTCGTCGGTCGAGATGACCGTGGAGAGCCTTAGCTCCAAGCCGTCCGGCGTTTCCACGGACGCCGCGCCGAAGGTTCTCAAGTACATGTCGATATCCTTCTCGAACATAGCAGAGACGAACGTCCAGTCCGCCAAGGTATCCTTCAAGGTCGAGAAGGCGTGGCTCACGCAGAACGGGCTTGCTGCCTCGAACGTGGCGCTGTACAGGTACGCGAACGGCGTCTGGAACAAGCTAGGCACGACCAAGACCAGCGAGGACACGCTTTACGCTTATTACGAGGCAACCACGCCCGGATTCTCGTACTTCGCCATAGGCGGGGAAACGGCGGCTGTGACCACGACCACCGCGCCTGCCGCGGCAACGACGACGACCGTACCTGTGACCACCGTGACCACGCTGCCCGGCGGGGTCGAAGTGCCCACCGACTGGATCACGCCGATAATAGTGGTTGTCCTGATAGCGGCCGTGCTGCTAGCGGTTTGGAAGTTCAAGCTGGTAAAGTTCTAAGCTTTAGGCAAAAGCTTTAACTATTTCGAAAGCTTATTCTGTTTAGATTTTCATGCAGCCCGGGACAATTCAATCTGAAAAGCCGGAGAAGCGCATGTCCAAGGACGACTACTACCTCGGCATAGCTAAGGCGGTGGCAGCGCGCTCCACCTGCCTGCGAAAGCGCTTCGGTGCCATCATAGTCAAGGAAGACGCCATCGTGTCCACGGGCTACACAGGAGCCGCGCGCGGGGTTGTAAACTGCGTGGAAGTCGGCTGCCTGAGGAACGAGGTCGGCGCGGCAGAGTACACTGACTATGGCAGCAACTGCATCTCCGTGCATGCGGAAGAGAACGCGATCATAAACGCGGCACGCCAAGGCAGCAGTGTGTTCGGCGGCACGCTGTTCATACACGGCGAATTCGTCGGCCAGCCGTACGGGCAGCACCGCGGCGTGGGCAACCTAACGGAGGCAAAGCCGTGTGACCGCTGCAAGCGCGCGATAATCAATTCCGGCATAAAACTTGTTGTCATGCGGACGGCCGACGGCGGGATACGCAAGGTCGATCCCTCCGAATGGGTGTTCGAGGACAGCGAGAACTACCGCCGCAGCCTGGCCGAAGCCAGAAAGAAATAGAATTCAAACGTTGTTGTTCTTCTCGCCCGCGAGCTTGTCCTTCGCGACCTGCTCGATCTTCTTGTCCTTATCGCCGAGCTTGCCCGAGAGCATGCGCTTCACGTCCTCGATGCTCTTTCCGAAGTACTTCTCGAAGCCGGGCGTTGTCGTGATGAGCTTTGTGCGGTGGTACGGCTCGGTCTTTATCAGGCCTTTCTGCTCGAGCCGGACGATGTAGTCGTATATCTTGTTTCCCTGGTACGCCACCAGTATGGACTGCTTGATGGGCTGCTTGGCGGCTATGATCGCAAGCGTGCGCAGCATGCCTTCCTTCAAATCCGAAAAAGGCGCGAGCGGCGCCACGATGTCGCGGTACTCCTGCTTTATGCGGAACTCGTAGCCCTCGGGCGTCTGCACCAGCTCGATGCCGCGCTCGTCTCGTTTGCAGTCTTCGATGATTGACATGACTATGCGCGCAGCCTCGTCCATATCGCCTCCGACGAACTCCGCCAGCCTGTCCAGCGGCAGCGGACTGTCCGATACGAAAAGCGCAGCCTCGATCCCTGCTTTCGCGCCCATAGAATAATATTTGTCGAAGCTGGATAATAACTGTTCCGAAGAATTCGCCACCGTTCTGGCTGGATTTGCAGAAAACTATTTAAACACATACTTTCAGTGTTTTTTTATGCCATCACGAAAATCGGCAAAACGGAAACACAGCAGGCGCGCGAAAGCGAAGCGCGTCGCTGCGAGGAAAGCGCAGAGAAAGGTTTCCAGGTCAAGCTCAAAAGCAAGGCTCCTGCGCGACGTGGAGAAGCGCGTCGTGTCGCAGGAATCCGAGCTCACGGAGCTTGAGGACACGGAGAAATTCATGGGCAAGAAGCTCAACCGCCTGATAGCGCCGGGCGTGGACGTGAACGAGGAGCTGAAGAAAAAGTGGAAGTTCCAGGAGAAAGCGCGCGAAGTAAGCGAACCCGCGGCCGAGACCGACGAAGGACTGGGCATCGAGGCAGAGGAGGAGGCCGGCGAGAGCCCGTCAGAGCCCGCGGGCACCGATGAAGAGGCGGACGAGGAAGAGGACGACAGCGAAGGATATTGATTCCGAAACCGCAAAAATGCTTTGGAAACGTTTTTATTTTTGAAAACCCAAATTGGCTAAATGCAGTTCCTGTACAGCGGGCTGATCGCGAACTTCATGGACGTTCTCGGAACGCCGAAGCATGCGATCGACGAGACGTTCAACAAGCCGGACTCGAGCGACATAACCATGAACACCGGCATATCCATCAAGGATTTCGGCGACTATCATATCCTTATCGTGTTCCAGCTCGACGACCAGAACGTGCGCTTCATGAACGCATATAGAATCTACCCAAAGCTGCTGCTAGGCATCGATTTTCGAAAGACAAAACCGCTCGAAGTGCTGAAGGCGTTCATGGAAAAGTACGGAATAGAAAAAGAATTTCCGGGCCACGAACCGTGCAAGTTCCTGATCGAGCGCGGCTCGAACATTTTCTTCCCGGGAATACTCGACATCGACAAGTACTTGGCGGATGTTGAGAAGCTCGGCTAGAATGATCGTCCTTGCTTCGGTTACTTCGGTTTAAACGACGCTCAGAATGATTTCGTTTTCGCCGCTGTACCCCATCTTGATGCGGCCGCGTTTGGCTAGCTGATTGTACGCCTGCTCGTCGAGTGTTACGTCGTGGCCGTTCGCGCCGGCCTAATCAGCGGACTTGGCATACCTCAGCGCTATCGTTATTTTCTCGCCTGTCGGTTTACTCCCGTCAATCCGCACAAGTTCCGTTTCCAAACGCTCGTCCGAGCTCCTCATGTCGTACAGTTCCTCGGCGTGGACGAACAAATCTATGTCCGATGTATTCCAAAGCAAAGCGTGCATGATCGTAAACTTGGTGTTTAAGGATTTAAAATAATAAAAGATTCTTAGTATGAACAATGCGTTAGAAAATCTAGTTCGTGAAATAGGTAAAGATTTTGGATATAATGACTTAGAGCTAGAACTTGGAATAAATCCTGATCCGAGTGTTGCTGGTTCGATAGAATATTATGAAAGATTAAAAGATGGCAAATTGAAAGTAAAAATGGATATAGACACGTCTCGCCCCGAAGAAAAGGTTGTTGGTACAATCGCTCACGAGTTTGGCCATATAAAATCGGAAGAGTATCCATATCTTCGTAAAATAGGTGAAGCCAGACGATACTTGGCTGTCCCTTATGCAATCGGCTTCTTTGCCTTGTTTTTTCACTATCTTTATTTGATGATTGGCACAGTCTGTGTTGATGGCGTTTTGCTCGGTATACAAGAAACAATGGCGGAAAGAGAGGCGAGAAGACGAGGGTATATACGATCGGGGCTTAGAGGTTATGCTGCCGGCCTTCTCGAGAGAATTTGAATCTCCAATTTAAAGCGCTTCGCTATACGCCATATAGTAAATATATTCTATAAAAGATTTTGAAAAGTTTCGTGGAAACGACATTATGAGAAAGTTAAAAATTAATTTTTATTGGCTGGTTTGAAATCTTTATAAAAAATTGTTCTTGCAGCTTGCTTTCCTCTGTATATAAAATATTCATCTTCGATAGACATACTGTCGGCAGTAAAATCTACTATTTTTCCTACGATATAATCACCAATAGCTAAAGAGGCATCATATGGTACTGTAGATAAAATCTCGTCAAGTGATAATCCTTTAAATTTCGCTCTCATTAAAATTGGAGCCGCCTTCTCAGAGAATCCTTTAACAACTTTTAAGAAATTTTCATATTTTTGTTTTCGATTTTTAGCTAATGTTTTAGACATTAAAATTTTATTCAAAAATCCAACATATCTAAAATAAAGTTTTCCGCTCAATGATCTTTCTAATTTCATCATACCTTCCTCAAAAACTGAGTCTATTTGCTTCTTCAGCTCTTCGACATACTCTTCGGACACAATGAAATTACAGAAATTAAAGAATTTAAAACAGCCACAATAATGATAAAATCCGTCGTGAATAAGTCCTTGGTCAGTATTGTAAAGGCTACAGACGATTTAAAAGAATCCATCAAAAGAGCGGTCGATTTAGTTGGCGGTTTTAAACCAGCGGCCGCACTCTAATCCGTGCGCAACTCCTCCGCAACGTACGCGGCCTGCTTCCTAGCGAACTCCTCGGCCTTCTGCTCGAGCCAGTCGCGTCCCTTCCACGTGACGTACGCCGACAGCGCCGCGACCACGGCGTCCCGCCACGTGGGCTTGAGCGCGTCGAAGATGCCGTCGCCGCTTTCCTTCCGATTCCCGCCCAAGAGGCTCCTGTACGATTTTATTTCCGAAAGCAGCGACTCCCTGTCGCAGCCGTCCAGGTCGGCAGCCGCGATATCCCTTTCCAAAAAGTCCAAGCCGCCCGCGCGCGACGCGAGCTCGTCCGGATGCTCCAAAAGGTATGCGGCGTGCGACTGGCCGGACACTGCCATGCGCTGCAGCCGCGACCTGTACTCAATCGCGCGGAAGAGGCGGCCGCTTGTCAGGCTCATACGCCATCGCCTTCCCGAGCACAGCATTGATCACGGCGCGCGTCTGCTTGTAACCGCGGCCGTCGTCGTTGCGGCCGTACTCCTTCACGAGATTCGCGAGGAAGTCCACCGCGTCCGGCCAGTCCGCGTTCATCATCATGCCCGCGAAGCTCTTCACGAGCGGCCTGTACTCCTGCGGTAAAAAACGTTCCACGCCCGCGTACAGCTCCTCCACAAGGTCGTCCGCAGACTTGCCGTCCATGCTCGCTCACCCACTCTCCGCTTTCTTCTGTTTGTAGAGCTCCTCCTGCTTGCGCAGCTCCTCCGCGAATATCTTCGCCTGGTACCGTGCCTGCTCCTCCGTCTTGGCGCGCAAGTACTCTGGCGCCTTCAGGCCTATCCCTATGCCGAGCGCGGCGTACACAGCATCCCTCAACGTTGGCTTCACGCTGTCCCAGAAGCCCTTGCCATCGTCTCCCATCGATTAACACCTCCGAATTTTTTTCTAATCCGAAGATGCAGAGACGGGCGTAATCTCGGTTTGGCACCGCGGAGAGGGGTTGTCGGCGACTTTTAAATGTCTAATTATTTCACCATTATTATGGGCCATGAAAAACTGCTGGCGAAAGACGGGCGCATCATCATGGACGGCATACTCGACGTACTCCGTACGCCGTTCGAAGAGCGCACGTACAAGCGCCATTTCAACGTTGGCAGCTCCGGCAGCATCATCGAGGACTCGGCGAGATATGCCTGCAAAAAACTTGGCCTGGATGAAAAATCATGGTTGGACGAGATAGTTGACAATATCGTGATTGAAAAAGTCGGCGTGCTGAAACGGGCGAAATGGCTATTAGATGACGTGTCTACGGCAATGTTGGTCATGACGTTGTCGCACTACCCCGGTCGGCCTTTTGACCCCGCCTATGTTTTGTTTTTTTACGATTCGCGGTCGTTTGATAGAATTCCCAGGTTCAACAACGTCGACGGGAAAATATACGTGCCGTCGTTGCATCTGAATCACTTCTCCCTTACGCACGAACCATGCCATCTCGTGGGAAATAGAATTGGCGTCGACAGTTTACAATCCCAATCCGAATTCGAAGGGCTGGCGACTTGCGTTTCAGTCGACGCCCAGTACGATCTCGATCCCGACATTTCGAAAGTGTTGAACCTTGACAAAAAACTGATATCGTACGGCTACCACGAGATAGCCGATGCTATGCACGTCCCTGAAAACACGATACGCGGCAACCTGTCAAACGCCGGGATTCCTAAGAAAGATTTGGACAAGCTGTTCAACGAGGGGGTTTCCAGCTACGTGCGCCCGTACAGCATCGGGTATTCCATATTGAACGCCCTCGCATTACTGAATGGCGAGGAGAAGGCGTATACGTCGTGCCTCAGGAACGGGTTCCCGGGAAAGGCCGTTTTCTAAATCGTTTTATATCGGCAGAAAACGAAATTCGATTAATGGCGCAAGACGAAGTTCTGCTTCGCATAGTGCGCACGTGGAAACCGAGCGAGCGTCCGGAGTACCGCGGATTCCGCTGCGCGAACTGCCAGCGACGAATACACAAGGCGTGGCATCACTGGCTTGATGCAAGCGGCTACAAGACGCCCGTGCATTTCTGCGACAGCTGCGAACGCAAGTTCCGCTCATCAAAAATAGAAATCACAAAGCCGGAGATAAAAGTCAACAGGAAAACCTTCGGCATGAAATTCCCGCCAAACATCGAAAGGAAGCTCCGCGAAGCGGCCGCGCGTTGGAACACGAAAGCAAAACCGAAGTACAAGACGTTCGAGTGCGATGCCTGCGGCCAGAAGATGCACAAGGCATGGCACGTGTGGTTCAACGACAGCGGCAAGCTCGTCGAAGTGCATTTCTGCAAGGAGGACGGCCGCTGAACCGGCGTGCAAAATTTACTATCGCACCATCCTGCCGTTGTCCACGTCGTACACGGGATACTCGAAGTCCTCTCTCAGGACTTTGATTTTAGAATGATACGGGACCTCGACGCTGTATTTCACATACTGCCATGAACCGATTGGTATCCTCAAGAACCCGGACCTTTCGGCTATGATGTAGACGAATCCGCTTCCGCGGACAGTATCCTCATTGATGCCGTGGATTTTTAGTTTCAACGGATGGTCGTCATCGATATAAAACGGGTATTCGAATTTAGGGTTCCCGTCCTTTGAAAAAACCGCGTTCAATATGGCGATGCTTGCCATGCTGGTGGCGTACAAACGGGTGTCGTTCCTGTCCGTCGGCCGCAAGAAGCCGTCAGACACGTCCATTACCGACCCCCGAAGCAGCATCTTGTGGTCCGAAACCAGTTTGTCCAAAGCACGTTCGGTGGAATACCCTTCCGACTTCATGATTCCGTATTCTTTTATAAGATCGGGTTTGTTCTCCACGGATTCACCCCAGCTCGACTTGCTCCTTCCTCTTTTTTGTAAAAACAGTTATCGTCGTATAACCAACGTCCTTGGCCAGTTTGATGGCCTTGCCAAAATCGGCTCCGACCTCCGACGGCCTGTGGGCGTCAGAACCAAGCGTTATCTCTATATCACGCTCGTAACACATCTCCAGGATTTTCCTTTCCGGATAGATTTCAGCGCACGCATGGCGCAAGCCGGAAGTGTTGACCTCCACGCACAAGTCATTTTCCGATATGGCCTCCACCGATTTCCAGAGGGCTTCGACGGGACATCCCCTTGGATAATAGTTATACCGCTTTCCGACGTCGAGGTGGCCAACGATGTCAAAAAGGCCAGACTTTGCAAGTTCTTGGACCAGCTCGTAATATTTAGTGTAGGTCTGGGTTATGCCCGCGTTTTTCCATTTGTAAGTTTGATCCGGGCTGGCGGTGTCCCAACTGTTGAGGTGGTGCACGGACCCTATGCAATAGTCAATTTGCCGCCCCCATCGGTTTAGGAATTCTCTGGTGCTTCCTACATCCCGCCTTATGTAGTCGACCTCCAGTCCCAGCTTGATGGGGATATTGCTGCCTTGCCTGAGGATTTCTATTTTTTCAACGTACTCGGGAATCCTTTCCGGCCCCATTACCCACGGCAGCTGCTTGAACATGAAATGGTCGGAGAACCCTATTTCGCCAAGGCGCAGCTCCAGCGCCTTGGAAACATACTTTTCATGGCCGTCCCTGCCGTCCGACATGTCGGTATGGGTATGATAATCGACAATCATAAAGAGAATATCCAGCCAATTTATTTAAACCCATCCGAGACAAATCATTTAGGACGTTTCCTTGTAACGTTTCTTCAGCTCCTCGAAGCACGGCTTGCACACAAGCAGCACGTTGCACTTGCGGTCGTGGAACGGCCGCTTGCGCTTGTCGCTGTACAGCCGCTCGAACTCCGCGACCGGCATTCCTTCGGTGTCAACGTTCGTCTCGTAGATGTATTTTACAGGCCTGTGCTTGACGACCATTTCCTCCGGCCAGAACTTTTTGCTGCAGCTGTCGCACTTGCGGCGCACGAGCTTCTCGGGCTTTTTCTTCTTCGGCTTGCGGATGTTACGCTTCATCCTTATCGGCTGCTTGTTGCGCTGCTGCTCCATCGTTTATCACTTTAATTTTTTCGTGTAGAATATTTCGAATTCCTTGAAGCCGATTGCGGGATAAAATTTCCTAGCCACGGCATTCTTCACGTTGGTCGTGAGTTCCAAATATTTCAGACCGTTTTTCTTACACCAGTCTTCAAACTTTTTGATTAGCTTACGGCCAACCCCCATTTGTCTGTAATCCATGGAAACGAAAAGATCGGAACACACGCCGAACCTCTTGGCGCGGTAATGGTAATCGCGTTTCTCAATCCAACCGTAAAGGAAACCTGCTATCTTTCCGTTGTCGTCCGCAACGAAAACGGCCGCGTTCCTTTTGCCGAACCTCTTCTTCAGCCATTTCCTGCTGCTGGTTATGCTTGGTATCGGATAAGGGTGCCATCCGACTTCCATCTTGTCCAGCTCGTTGTGCAGCTTCGCAACCCCCTCGAAATCCCCGGCCGTCGCTTCCCTTATCAACATTTACAATCAACCCTTCCTTTTTCCGGCCGCCTTCCTTCTCGCGGCCAGCTCCTCGCGCCTCTGCTCCTGCTCGAACTCCTTCAGATCCTCTTCCTCCGTTTTCTTCGCGGCCTCGAGCTCCTCTGGCGATAGCTGCTGGTACTTGCTTATGAAGATCTCCTTGAAGAACTCGGCCTGTTCGGTGCTTATCTTCTGGCTCTTCTCCAGGTGCAGCAGCGGGATGAAGTGCTCGACTATCTGCTCGCGCGTCCACTGCTCGACGATGTCGCGGAAGTTCAGCTTTCCGTCCGGGCCGATTTTGCCCGCGGCCTTCATGCGCTCCTCTATCTCGTCCATGACCTTCTCGATCCTGCGCACGATGTCCTCCTCGGCCTTCAGCTCGTCGCGCAGCCTGCTGCGTATGCGCTGCACGCGCTCGACCTTGCGCTCGCGCACGTCCAGGGCGCGCTTCAGCGCCACGATCAGCTCGTCCAGCGTCACCTGCCGCTTCGGTATGCGCTTTATGGGCACGCCGAGCTTGATGAGGTTCGGATCGATGCCGAGGTCCGGCAGGACCTTCTCCTTGTCCAACGCTTCCTCGACCGCGCTCCTCTCCTCGAAGATCGAAAGGTAGTCCGACTTCAAACGCAGCAGAATCGCTGCAACGAAAACGATCTTCGCCGGAATCCTGAAATCGAGCTCTTCGACCGAGCGGATAAAACGCAAGAAGCCTTCCGTGAGCTTGACGAGGTCGACGTTCCACGGGTCGATGTTCTCCAAGCTGACTATCTGATAGAGTATCTCCTCCCAGTTCTCCTTCTCCAGGACCATCTTCAGCAGGCTTTCCTCTTCGACCATCAGAGCATCGCCGGTCTTGCTTTTTTATAGTTCTTCAGTTCTTTAAGAACTTTGTTCACATAAGCGGACGCGTCCTCCGCGTTTTTCAATAAGCTCTCATCGGTTGGCTTGTATTTGTTCACAAGAGACAAATCTTCCAATGCTCTTTCAAGATTGTATTTAATCTTAGACTCGCCAAAGTATCCAGGTCGTCCTGCCTCATCGATAAGGACCGCGGCGTTCTTTATTCCATAGAGTGCAACTATGTTACCCGCCACACCAGCCGCTCCTTCTGATATGCGCGTATCCGATAATCCTCGAAGCTTATCGCCCAGCTTGACCAACGAATATTTGATTTCATCAATGTTCGGCTCCGCGTGGGACCTCCTCACTCTCCTCCGCCTTCCGGACGCGCCGCCCAAGCTCATGTCGCCCGCGGCCATTATCGAATTGCCGAAATACGAGTATGCGAAGACCACCGACAACACAGCGCCTATCACGCCCCACAATCCCATCACGAACACGAAATCACCGGTTATCTGCATACAACCACTTCATTCACAAGACGAGACTTTGCGATTCATGAAGCTTTCGATGGTCAGCTTGGCAGGCTCGCACATTTTCTTTGGCAAATTGTCCTTCCAAAACCATTCCCATGCTTCCCAATCCTCCGCGTTGTTCAGCTTCGCGCTGCCTTCCGCGTCAACGCGCACGCCGATGTTGACGTAATGATTGCCCAACCAAAAGTTGTTGTTCACAGAAACCACATCAAAACTTTTCAGCTCCATTCCGAGTTCTTTGCGAAGATTCCGTTCGACCGCTTTCTTGAACGTCTCGCCTGGTTCGATATCGCCACCCGGCAGACCCCATTCTCCTTCGGGCATCCTCCACTTCTTCGCGACTTTTCCCAAAAGAATCTTTCCATCGTTTTCCAGAATCAAATCGATCGCCACTCCGATGTTCTCCATATTCTCACTTCACTTCTTCGGCAGCTCTATGCCCAGTATTTTCGACTCCCCGCGGTCCATGGTCATGCCATAGACGCGGTCGCCGTACTTTATCGTCTGGTCGTTGTGCGTTATCATTATGAACTGCTCGTCGTGCGACAGCGCCTTTATCAGCTCCGCTACCTTCTGGCTGTTCTCCTTGTCCAGCGCAGCATCGACCTCATCGAGCACGTAGAACGGCGCTGCGCGGTATTTCTGTATCGCGAAGATAAATGCAAGGGCTGTCAGCGACTTCTCCCCGCCCGACATGAGATCCAGGTTTATCATGCGCTTGCCCGCCGGGTTCGCGCGTATCATCAGCCCGCTTTCCAGGTTGGCGGCGTCCTCAAGCTCGAGCGAAGCCTGGCCGCCCGTCATCTTCGCGAAGACGTATGCGAAGTGCTGGCTGACTATCTTCAGGCAGCGGTAGAAAGTCTCCATGCGCCTGCCTTCTATCTCGTCCATCATCCCGAGCACTGCCTTCTTCTCCTCCAGTATCTTCTCGTACTTGACCTTGTACTCGTCGAACTGGCTCTTGAACAGCTCGTACTCCTCTATGGCGCGCATGTTCACAAGCCCGATGGCCTGCAGCTCGTCCGAGGCTTTTCGTATGAACTTCTGCAGCGTTGCCACGCTCTCGTCCACGTACTCCATCTGCCCGTACTGGCTGAGCTCGATGCGCGCGTTCTGCATGTCCGCCTCCGCTTTCGCGCGGGCTATGCTTACGGCGTTCAGCTCCGTCTGCACGCGCACCTTGCGCTCATACGCCTGGCGCCGCTTGCTGCGCAGTTCGTCCAGTTCCTTCTCCGAGCTAACGCGCAGCTGCTCCATGTTCACGGACTCCTTCGTGGGTTCGGACGCGCCGAACTTCCTCAGCTCTTTTTCTACATCCGAAAGGTCTTCCTTCATCAGTTTTACTTCCTCTTCCAGCTCGCGCCTGCGCTTCCTGTGACGTTCGATGTCGTCCGACGTGGACTGCGCGACTGCTTTCGGATGCGTGCGGATGTAATAACCGCCGGTCATCGCGCCCGAGAACTCCGCGAGGTCGCCGTCGAGCGTGACCATGCGCTGCTTGCCTATGCCCACGGCCTTCGCGACGTCGAGGCTGTCCACGACTACCGTGCGGCCGAAAACGAATTCGATGGCGCGCATGACGCTGGTATCGTACTTGATGAGCTTCGATGCGACGCCGTGCACGCCGTCCTTGCCAAGGCTGGAAACGTCCGTGAGCAGGTTCGGCTTGATCTTGTTCAACGGTATGAACGTCGCGCGGCCCAGCCGCTCGCGCTTCAGGTATTCTATGCAATAACTGGCGACGTCGTCCGACTCGACAACGATGTCGTGCATGTGCCTGGCCGCCGCCACATCGATGGCCACGCTGTACTTCTCGGGCACGCGTATGAGGTCTGCGACCCTGCCGTACACTCCGCGCAGCTTGAGCCTCAGTATGGCCTGCACCGGACGCGGCACTTCGCCCGCAAAGCCTTCGTATGACTCCATCTTGCGCGTCTCGAACGACTCGAGCCTCTCCACGAGCGAGTTTATGGTGTCGATCTCGTGCTGTTTCGAGTCGATCGTGTTCTTCGCCACAAGCAGCCTGGCGCGCAGCTCGGACACGTGCTGCTCCTCTCCCATGCGCTTCGACATGTCTATGAGCTTGTCGGCCATGTCGCGCATCGCGCCCTCGCGCTTCTCAAGCTCCGACTCTACGCTTTCGATGGCCTCGTCCGCCTGCTCCGCCTGCGCCTGCCTTCTCTGCAGCTCCTCGTCCATCTTGGCCATGCTCGCCTCCAGGTCGGTGACGAGCTTGTGCGCAAGCGAAGCGCGCAGCATCGCCAGTTCCTTCTGCAGCGTCTGGTAGCGCACTGCGGCGTTGCGTTCGTTCTCCAGCCGCTTGAAGCGCTCGTAGCGTTCGGTTATGAGTATCTCCGCCTCGCGCAGCTTCTGGTCGACTATCTCCAAATCCTTCGCCGCTTTTGCCTTTTTGTCGTTGTAGTCCGCGATGCCCGAGATATCATCAATAATGCCGCGGCGCTCCACGGGGTTCATCTCAATTATCTGAGTTATGTCGCCTTGCATCACGATGTTGTGGCCGTCCGGCTGTATGCGCGCGCCCGAGAGCAGCTCCAGCACGCGCTGCCTGGTGGTGGTGCGGCCGTTCAGCTTGTAGATCGAAACGCCCTTCACGTTCACCTTGCGCGTGATTGAAACTTCCGCATCGTCGTAGTCGAACGGCTTTGCCTTGCCGTCCTGTGCGGCGTTATCCAGGTAAAGCGTCACGGCTGCAAGCTTCGCGCCCGCCCGGCCCTCACCGCCGTGGAAGATGAGCTCGTGAAGCCTGTCCGCGCGCATGCTCTTCGCGCTCGTGCGGCCCAGGACAAAGCAGATTGCATCTACAATATTCGATTTTCCAACGCCGTTCGGCCCACAAAAAATATTGAAACCTCTAAGCAATGGTACTGACACGCGCTTGTTGAAGCTCTTGAACCCCTGCATGGTCACGCGCGTTATCATCGTCTTGGCTTTCTCCTTGCCATCCCTGCCTTCTTTCCCGCCTTCCTTCTCCTCTTCGGCCATCCGCACACCGCTGCAAGCAATAGACTACATTAATATTTCGCTTTTTTCCCAGTTAAGTTTTCCGACTTCGCTCACGTATAAAGCAGCATGGCGGTTATTAAAATCAAGCCACGCAATATGATTTATGGTCAGCCTGATGGAAGCGATATTCCTTGGCGCCTTGCAAGGCGTCACGGAGTGGCTGCCCGTGTCGAGCTCGGGCCATCTGGCGCTGGCGCAGACGCTGCTCGGGCTGCAGCTCTCGCTGCTGTTCGACGTTGCGCTGCACGCAGGCACGCTGCTGGCCGCGCTCGCGTTCTTCTGGAAGGACGTTTGGAAGATGGTTGCGGCAGTTGCCAGGTTCGACTTCAAATCCGAATACGGCAGGCTGGCAGCCATGGTCGCGCTGGGCACGGTCCCGCTTGCGGCCGCTGGTTTGCTGTTCCGCGACGCGATAGCCGCTCTTTTCAACAGCCCGCTTGCGATAGGCACGTCCATGCTGCTCATGGGCATGATACTTTACATTACGAAGTTTTCTAGGGGCGACCGCGGGATCGGCGTGAAGGCTGCGCTGTTCGTCGGCGCTGCGCAGGCGCTCGCGCTCGTACCGGGCATATCGAGGAGCGGCGCCACGATCGCGGCCGGACTTTCGCGGCACATCAACAGGCAGAAGGCTTTCATTTTCTCGTTCATGCTTTCCATACCCGCGGTCGTCGGCGCGAACGTATACGAACTTTATAAAACCGGCAGCGATGGAGTTGCTGTCATTGGTATCGAAACGGTTGCGGCTGTAGCAGTTGCGGCCGTTGTGGGATACGGCTCGATAGGGCTGCTGAAGAAAGTGTTCGAAAGCAAACGGCTGCACATGTTCGCATACTACTGCTGGGCCATCGGGCTGGCCGTAGTTGCGTACTCCTACCTCTTCCTGTGAAAAAAAGGAAAAAGAAAACAAAGAATTTCAAACATGCGGCGCAAGAAGCCCTATCGCCTTCGTCTCCTGGCTTTTCCGGCCTTCCTGCACCACACCATCTTGGCCGCAAGCACCGGCATCACGATCGTCAGGACATAGCCGAGCAGCTGGTTCGTGCTAGCGAAGTATCCCCATCCAATCTGGCTCGCGAAGCCGTAAACCATCAGCAGCACGTCCAGCACGAACATCACGACGGCGAACACCACTCCGAGCGCCAGCCCGCTGCAAATCGGATTGGCGGGCTTGCACTCCCGGAAGTAATGCTTCGCCACCATGAACGTCAGCAGCGCCACGGCCACCAGCGCGGCATAGTCGTAAGCCGCGAGCGGCACGTAGAACATCAGCGCCGACGCGAACGTGAATATCAGTGCGTACAGCACTATACCGGACTTGACTGCCTTCTTGCAGTCCAAGTACTTTCCGCACATCATGAAAAATATTTGGTTTTCCGGCATAATTAAGCGTTTTCCAGAACTCCTCATTCGATGATCGTCGGGCTTATAAACTTTCGTACATACTACGCTATCATGAAAGTAAGGCCGTACAGTGACGTGCTTCGCGAGCAGCCGTCGGCATCCACTGGTTGGAAGCCCATCTTGGGGAGCGTCGACGGCAAAGAAACGGTGACTGGGTTCTCGAGCGACAAGCACGGCGAAATTAAAATGGTTTTCGTATGCGACGATGACGGCAAGGCCCGCTGGGACCAGCCGCAGATGCAGTTCGGGCCGGTTGTGAATGGAAAGCGTGCCGAATCGGCAGGTGCGATAATAGTGCCGTACTACACGAAGATCGGGGAAATGTATGTCGGACTACTCGAGGAAGAGAGACCCGTGCCGAGGTACAGGCCGAACGGCGACCACTCGAACCTCTTGTACCACGCCCTGCCAAGAGGATTCGTGAAACCGGGAGAGGCCATGGACGCCGCGGCGGTGAGGGAGCTCGGCGAGGAGGCCGGAAAGGCCGCCATCAGCGTTTACAACCTCGGAGGGTTCAACGAGGACACGGCCTTCTACGCGGGCTACAACTCGTGCTACGCGATAAAGGTCGACGAGCTCATCGAAGCGCATCTGCGACCGGACGCGAACGAAAAGATATTGAGATGCAAATTCTACAGATATCCGAAGGAAGTGAACGAGCTGGTCGCGCAAAGGAAGCTCGATTGCGGAGAGACGCTGGCGACCCTCAGGCTCTTTGACGCGAACATACCATACCTGCCATAAACTCTGCCTATTTTTTATTCTCCGGAATCGAAAATTATTCATATGAAAACCGTGTACGATAGGTTAAAAGGGAAGGTCGCGGTCGTGACTGGCTCCTCTCGCGGCATAGGAAGGGCAATCGCGCTGAAGTTCGCGGCCGAGGGCGCAAGCGTGGTGGTGAACAGCCGGAAAAAAGCGGACGCGGAGAAAGTCGTAAAGGAGATTTCCGCGGCAGGCGGGCGCGCCATCGCGGTCGAGGCAGACGTCTCGAACTCGAAGGATGTGCAGAAGCTCGTCGATACTACGGTGAAGAAGTTCGGCCGGCTTGACATATTCGTGAACAACGCGGGCGTGATAAGCTACTCGAACTTCCTCGACCTGAAGGAGCAGGACTGGGACGCGCTGATGGCCGTGGACCTGAAGGGCGTATACCTCTGCATGCAGGCTGCTGCGAAGCAGATGATAAAACAAGGCAGGGGCGGGAAGATAATAAACATCTCTTCGATAGCGGGCTTCATCGGCTTTCCGAGCCTTGCACACTACTGCGCGGCAAAGGCCGGTGTGATCGAGCTTACAAAGGAGGTTGCGATAGAACTCGCGCCGTACAAGATAAACGTGAACTCAATCGGACCCGGGGTCATAAAGACGGACATGACAAAGCAGCTCGAAAGCGACCCGCAGGCGAGGAGACAGACTCTTGCACGAATCCCGCTGGGCAGGTTCGGGGAGCCCGAGGACATAGCGAACGCCGCAGCCTTCCTCGCGTCCGATGAAACGGATTACATAACAGGCGAAATATTATTCGTGGACGGCGGGTGGCTGGCGCTTTAAATGTTTAATCTTAGACACACGTAGGCCGCGGTCTCAAAGCATTGTCAGCGCGCGCATGACCACGGCCGCGGAAATGGGTATTATCAGGTTGTCGTTGATCTTCAGCGGCAGCGCCTCTATTATGGCCACCACAATCGCGGTCACGAAGGCGATCGAAGTCGGGACGATGAGCATCGTTGCGAACAGCGACACGGCGAAGAAGCCGAACGTGCCCTCGACCGTTTTCTTCGGATTCAACGGGTTGGGCGTACGTCCGACGGTCTTGCCGATGAACGCGGCCGTGCTGTCGCCGAACGCGAGTATCAGTATGGCCGCATATGCGGTCAGCGCGTCGAAGAGCATAAGCACAACCATGCACGAGAACAGCCAGTACGTGCCGGCCTCGTAGTGCGAGGACTTGGAAAACGTGGGCATGTGCTTGAGTATGTGGCTCTTCGCGAATATCGTCTCGATGCCCAGCCGTTCCATCACGAAGCCGCTGAAGAACATGGTGAAGAGCAGCGACACGAAAAGGATGAGGCGCTGGAAGGGAAAGATGTGGTAAAGGCCCAAGACAACTATCAGCACGCCCCCGCCCGAGTGATAGAGGTTGCGGCCGAAGTAGTGGAATCGGTCCGGATGCGACTCCTGCACGAACAGCGCGAGCGCGAGCAGCATGACGCCGTAGACGAACCAGCTGGCCACGGTGAACGCGTCAACCTCGCCGAGGCCGTAGGCGATCAGCATCGCGGCGATGGTAAAATAAGCGGGCGCGAAGAACACGATCCAGTCCTTGAGCTTCTTCTCCGGATGCGCCTTGAAAGGGTTGCTGAAAGTGGCTCTTAATGCATTGCCGATCGCCATCGCGGCCGGCGCAGCGTGCACGCTCTTGTCTGGAAAATACGCTTTCTGCCTCTGCTCGGGTTGCGCGCCACGAGAAGGACTCATAAAGATTAGATGTCAGCGATTGTTCTTAAGCTTTGACAGGAAATAAGTGGCCACGACGGCGAGTATCGTCATCGCCAGCGCGACCATGCCGTTGTAGTAGAGCGTCTTCTGCGGTGTTAGCGTCGCGACCCAGCCGTCCCAGAACTTGTTCCAGCTCAGCGCCACCAGCAGTCCGAACGAGGACACCATCAGCGTAACGAAGTTGTCGCGAAAGGACTTGGTGAAGTTAGACATCTCGCGGTGGAAGATGAGCGCCCGGCTCTTGGCCTTCCAGTCTGGTGGTTTTTGTTCGACGGGTTGCGGTGGCAGTTTGATGTTCTCATTCCAGCGGCCGCCTTTTTGTGCGGCATGTTATACTTTTACGTCCGCGGTCGGCTTAAGGATTTGTGCGGAGGGAAATATAGTTCGCCGGCCCGGAACGGCCTAAACTGCCAGGCTCTCCGATGCGTCTTCGTCGGCGCGCGCGGCGACAATCTCGCCGAAGTACACCGTGTGCAGGTCGCCCTTCGGATAGAAGCGCTTCTTCACTTCGTCAGGCACGGCCATCACGCTGTCGTCGACCTTCGTCTTCCATATGACCTTGCACTCGTAATGCACGCAGCACTCGGCGATTATCGGCGCCTTGACCTTCTCACCTGCGAGCTTCGTCAGATGCTTCTCCTTGAACTTGTCCGCATCCCGGCCGGACACGGCCCCGCAGTACGCCACCGCGGCCTCCATACCCTTGCGCGGCACGTTGACGGTGAACTCGCCGGTCTCCTCCAGGAATTTGTACGTGTGCCTAGACGGCCGCACCGCGACCATGAACACCGGCTTGCCCCACAGAACGCCTATCGCGCCCCAGCCGATCGTCATCACGTTCGACTTGTTCGCGTCTCCCGACACGAGCAGGCAGCCGGGCCTCTCGAGCGCGCGCGACGTCTCGGCTGCGAAAGCGGTCGGGAAAATTTTCATTTTATTCAATTTCGTGCCTGCCATGCATACACCCGTCTGAAAGAAAAATTGGAGTGGGTCCAGGGGGATTCGAACCCCCGACCAATTCACCGGAGTTTAAGCTCCTCTGATGTCTCCAGCTCCTGGTTAAGAGTCAGCTGCTTTTGGCTCGATTGATCTACCATGCTGAGCTATAGACCCTTAGCTACGTCTACTATACTTCCTTTTGTACAACCTATTAAATCTTTCGTCCTTATCAGCAGCGTGGCGTACGCGCTGCCCGCGCTCGCGTGCATCCATTCCTTTTCCAAAATGCTCTTGTCGACGTATTTGGGCACGTTGTCGCACCCAAGCGGGCTGACCCCGCCGACCTCGTTGCCGGTGTGCTTCAGAACTTCGTCTGCCTTCGCGATGCGCACTTCCTTGCCGACGATGCGCTTCAGCTTCTTCGTGTCAACGCGCCTGTCGCCCGCGATTATCACCATGTGCGGGCTTCCGTCCTTCGCGATGAACAGGATGGACTTTGCTATGTCCGCCGCAGTAACGCCCAGCGAGGCGTACGCGTCCGCCGTGGTGGCGCCGCGCACGTCGTGCCAGATTACCTTGGCGTCGATGCCGAGCCTGTCGATTACGGCCTGCGTGCGCGCCACGCGCCGCCTGTCCTCTTCGGACGCGTGCTCGCTGCTATCCACGATTGACATAACACTAAATAATGCGGCGCAGGAATAAAAACGGAATGGGCCAGGCGGGATTCGAACCCACGACCAACGGATTGCTTCCTTCTCCGGCGCAAAATTTCCTCATCCTGCATAAAGCAGATCAGCACTTTTTCACTGGACGTTAAAAGTCCGCTGCTCTAACCATGCTGAGCTACTGGCCCTTTTTTACGAGCGCCTTACATCGCCTTGGCGAACCTGCCCTTGCGCGCGTGCGGCCGCGTGCGTCGCATGCCCTTCTGCTGCTTGCGCTCCCGGCGGTAGTTGCGCGCGAGCCACTTGTACCCGCGCAGCTTCTTCGTCTCGCCGAAGCCGCAGGCCGCGCACCGTTTTTTCTTTATATGGTACGCTATGCGTCCGCACCTGCGGCAGCGCGTGTGCTTCACGCCTATCTTTTTTCCGAACGAGGGGGTTCCCTTCGCCATGCAGTTCGCCTTCGCCTATTTTACATTTGTCCGCTTTTGGTATTATCTGTTATCCAAATCGTGATATTTAACCTTTAACGCCATTCCTTCGGCCGGTTGTTTCATGCCGCGCCTATTTGCAGTGTTGCGTCTTGCGTCCTTACACTTTCACAGGAGAAGCGTACACGATCGTATCGCCGCGCACGAGCACGGTGCCCAGGCGCACTTTGTTGCCGTCCTTCAGCACCTCGGCCTCGTCCAGCCACAGGTTCAGGTGGAGGTCCAGCGCCTTCAGAACGCCAGTTATCTCCTCGCCGTTCTTCAGCTTCGCGAGTATCTTCTCGCCCTTTGCTCGGTCGAGCGCGTCGATTGGTCTTTCACTCATCTTTTCATTCACCCTCTCAAATCAAACAACTTGAATTTTTTTCCCGCGGCGCGCGCATCTGCGGCGCCCGCTTTCCTCTAATTTAACACATTGAAATTCTAAAGTATTTATATCCGAACGACTTTAGAGTTTTAATAACGCGCGCGGATTTCGCGTCCGTGCGCATGAAAGAGGTTGTGTTTGATGCCTGTATGGCACGGCGACATCGGAAAAAGGAAGACGGGCGGGGCGATGACGAAGTTCCGCAAGAAGCGCAAGTTCGAGCTGGGCAGCAACCCGCTGATGACGAGACTCGGGCCGGAGAAGAAGCGCACGGAGAAGACGAAAGGCGGGCTGACGAAGCTGCGCGCGCTCGCGGCTGAGTACGCGAACGTCTACGACCCTGCGAGCAAGGCTACTAAGAAAGTGAAGATAACGGACATAGTAGAGAATCCTGCGAGCCCGCACTTCGTGCGACGCGGGATTATCACGAAGGGCACTACGGTCGAGACCGAGCTCGGCCTCGCGCGCGTGAGCAGCAGGCCGTCGCAGCACGGCGTGGTGAATGCGATTCTGGTCGGAGAGAAGAAGGCAGCCGGAAAATAGGCTTTTGAGATTGCGATCTGCTTCTGTAGGAATGCAAAGCTTAGCCGAAGCTGTACCGAAACTAAGCGTGGGCTAAGCAAGAATTAAAGAATTC
>Ga0315281_10002310_pt1 | contig 28287 bp, 29 predicted proteins | sample YL17G07_0_MG_FD_204540 | JGI IMG/M metagenome (GOLD analysis project Ga0315281, IMG submission 204540) | Sediment microbial communities from Yellowstone Lake, YNP, Wyoming, USA - YL17G07_0 | ecosystem: Environmental > Aquatic > Freshwater > Lake > Sediment | place: USA: Wyoming | collected...
GATGGTGTCGTCTGATGGAAGTCTCGGTCGTTCGCCAACGCGTCCGCGCCGCGATTGAGCGCGCCAGACGCACACCCGACGATCAGCGCGCCGATCGCCGCGCGCAGACGGATGCGGCCGCGCACGAGTACGCCACGTTTCTCGAGCGGATCGCCGTCCCGCTCTTCAAGCAGGTGGCGAACGTGCTGCGCGCCGACAACCAGGCCTTCGATGTGTTCACGCCAGGCGGCAGCGTGCGATTGTCAGCCGAACGCGGCAACGACAACTACATCGAGATCACGCTCGACACGAAAGGCGCCGCGCCGAAGCTGCTCGGTCGCGTCAGCCGCTCGCGCGGCGGCGACGTCGCGCAGACGGAGCTCGTGCTCAACGCCACCACGGATATCAGCGGGCTGACCGAAGAAGACGTGCTGGGGTATCTCTTGAGCGAGCTGGAAGCGTTCTTCTAACCCACGCGTTCGACGAGCGCGGTGTCCATCCCGAGACGCTTGAGCAGCGCGAGGAATCCGCCGCGATCGGCGGCGCGCATATACGCTTCACGCAGGTCCACCGAGCCGCTCTGCACGAGGCCCGCGAGCGCGTCGTTGAGGGGCTGCATGCCCTGGCGGCGGCCGCCCTCGATGGCGATCGGGATCTGCGACGTCCGTCCTTCGGCGATGATGCCTGCCACGGCCGGATTGTTCAGCAGGATTTCGCGGGCGGCGAGGCGTCCGCCGCCGTTCTTCCGCACCAGCACCTGCGCCACCACGCCACGCAGGTTCTCGGCCATCGCGAGCTGCACCTGGCGGCGGTATTCAGGCGGATACAGATTGATGATCCGATCGATGGCCGCCGTCGTGTCGTGCGCGGGAAAGCCGCCGATGACGAGCTGGCCCGACGCCGCGGCTTCGAGCGCGACGTTGATCAGCGGCGCCGTGCGCATGGATTCGATCACGAGGACGTCGGGATCTTCGCGCAGCGCGGCCCGCGCGACGTGTTCGACTTCTTCGTAGCTGCCGCGCACCTCGCGCTGGCTGATGAACGAGGTCCCGCGGTCGTGGACGACGTTGATCTCGTTTTCGATCGTGATCACGTGGTCGCGGCGCGTCCGGTTCATCAGGTCGACGAACGCGGAAATCATCGTGCGCTTGCCGCTCAGGCGCGGGCCCGTGATGAGGACGATGCCTTCCGGTTCGATCGCGAGCGACTGCACTTCGCGCGTGAGACCGAGCTGCTCGGTCGACACGGCGCGGACGGGCATCATCCGGAAGATGCCGCCGGGCCCGCGATGATCGCGGAAGCTCAGACAGCGCACGCGGCCGACGCCCTCGAGATCGGCGATCCATTCCGTCGCCTGCCCGATCCGCAGCGCCTCGTGATTGCGCTCGGGCATCATCGTCACCAGCAGCGACTCGACGTCGTTCGGCCCGTGCGACGGTTCGCCCTCGAGCATCTGAATCTCGCCGTCGACGCGGATCGACGGACGCGCATTCGAGGACAGATAGAGCGTTGATGCGCCCCGCGCGGCCGCCATCCGCACCAGGCGATCGAGTCCTGACACGCCGGACGACATGATCGGCGCGGGCGTGTCCGTGCGAATCGGACTGCGAGCGAGCGGCAGCACGGGCGCGAGCGGCGGCGCGAACACGCGGAACGCGGATTCCGGCTGCGGCGTGAATGCCGGCGGCGGCGCAATCGGCGGCGGTGGCATCGGAGCGGCCGCGATCGGGGGAACCATGACGAGCGGCGGCGGCGCAACCATCCCCAGGGGCGCCGGCGGCGGAGCGACGAGCGGCGCGACGACGGGCGGCGCGGCTACGGGCGCGGCGGCGGCGGGCGCCACGATCACGGGCGGCGCGACAGGCGCTTGCTTCGGAGGCGGCGGCGCGGGCGCCGCGGTCTTGGGCGGCGGAGGCACGACACGTGCGATCGTCGGCGGCGCGACTGGCGCCGGCGCAGGCGTCGAGGCCTGCCCAGAGCTTATCGACGAGGTCGCACCAAACAGCTGTCCCGCGTCCGGCAGTGAAAGCGACAGATCGTCGTCGTCGGCAGCCGACGCGACGGGCGCGGCAGCGAGCGGGATTTCAGCAGCCGCGTCGCGCACGGGTGTCTGCGCGGCAACCGGCGCCGGCGCCGCGACGGCGCCCGCGGGCGGAGCGCCAAACAGATCGTCCGGCAGGCGATCGTCGTCCGGAATCTTGCGGCGGCGGACTTCGACCCAGACATCATCGCCGCCTCGAGCAGCGACCACGGTGAAGCTCTCACCGGGGAATCCGGGCTGCGCCGCGAGCTCGTGCTGGATCGCGCCGAACTCGTCGAGCGCGTTGAAGATGTCGGGCGGAAGCAGCTGCGACACGATGCCGTTGACCGCGTCAAGCGTCAGGCCCTTACTCGCGAGTTCAACCTGTCCCGACGGCGCAACAACGTACGGCTTGTCGCCCGCGTGCATCACGAGGGCTTCGCCGTCGATGCTGACAATCGCCTGAAGCAGTGAAGGTACGAGACTCATCGCCAAATGCACATATCGGCAACTCGGCTGTCGATCATTAGCGTGTCGCTCAATCGCGCCGAGGCGTGCCTGCTTCGTACACCCGGACCAGCTCCACCAGTTTGTAACCCCTGGTCTGATAGGGCGGGATGATTCGCTCAGTCCTCAAGTACTGGATCATGCCGGCGTCGGAGTAGTCAGGCGCGCCGATTTCAGGCGCCGCGGCGAGTTCGGTTTCGAGATCGGCCACCGTCATCCTTTTATATGCGACGGTCCGTGTGCCCGGAAACAGGCCAAAGCGCCGCGTCGGCTCTTCCCTCTTCACCGTGTCGAACGCGACGAAGATTTCGTTGCTCATGAAATTGTAGTCGGCTTCCGAGCGGCTGGCGGGCGCGTCTTCGACGCGGACCAATGCCAGGCCGTCGATCTGCCTGAGCCGATCGATCAGGGTCTGGGTGAACGTCCCTTCGCCGGACCACTTCGACGTGTCGACTTCCATCAGGCCTTCTTCCGTGCGATGTGGATCGTCATCAGTCCACCGAGTACACGACGGCGCTCCACGCGATCAAACCCCCGCGCCTCGAACATGCGCGCGACCCCGCCGGCGCCCGGATAGCTGCGGATCGACGCCGGGATGTACCGGTACGTGTCGGCGTCGCGGTGAAGAATCCATCCCAGCACCGCGCCGGTCAGGTCGAGATACGCAAGGTACACCGCGCGGACGATCGGATTCGCAGGGCGATTGAAATCAAGCGACAGGGCCGTGCCGCCGGCTTTCAGTACCCGATGAATCTCCTCGATGGCCGCGCCCAGATCCGGAACGTTACGCAGGCCGTAGCCGACCGTCGCGAGATCGAACGAGCCGGTCGAGAACGGCAGCGCGATCATGTCGCCGACCACGAAGAACGGAGATCGTCCAACGGTTGCCGCCTTCGCGGTGGCCAGTTCAATCATCCTCGGCGTGACGTCGACGCCCACCACATCCGCCCCCGCGGCCGCGAGCTGAAACGCGATGTCGCCCGTGCCCGTGGCGAGATCGACCGCACGCGCCCCGGCACGAGGCGCCGCCAGCGTGACCAGCCGTCGTTTCCAGCGCCGGTCCTGCCCGTACGACAGCAGGACGGTAATGAGATCGTAACGATCCGCGATCGTCGCGAACAACCGCCGCACATATCGGCGCTTCAGGTCCGGCGTGGCGATCGCGTCTGCGAGGGGCATGGCGTTTCGTCGGATAATATCCCCGCATGCTCCCGTCGAGCACCGTCGAGAACTACCTCAAGGCGATTTATCACGGTCAGTCGTCGCTGCCCAAAGGACAGCGGCTGCTCCCGATGGGCCACGTCGCGGCCGCGCTTTCCGTCACGCCCGGCACGGCCACGACGATGGTGAAGGCGCTCGCGGAATCGGGCCTGGTCGAGTACGAGCCGTACACCGGCGTGCGGCTGACCAAAGCGGGAGATAAACTCGCCGCGCTCGTCCTCCGCCGTCATCGTCTGGTCGAGCTGTTTCTCGTCCAGGTGATGGGCATGAGGTGGGACGAAGTCCACGACGAAGCCGAGCAGCTGGAGCACGTGGTGTCGGACCGCCTGATCGACCGCATCGACGAAATGCTCGGGCGTCCGACCCACGATCCGCATGGCGATCCGATTCCGAGCGCCGACGGAGCCATCGCGCCCCTGCCGATCGACAACCTGCTGACGTGTCCGACCGGCACGTCCCTGAAGGTGACGCGCATCACCGACCAGGATCCCGCCTTTCTGCGGTTTGTCGAAAGCAACAATCTCAAGCCGGGACAGCGGATCGAAGTCGAGGCGCGCGACACGGCCGCCGATGCCGTGCGCCTGCGCCGCGCGAATCGCGAACCGCTGACGATCGGCGCCCGCGCGGCCTCGAAGCTCCTGGTCGAGATCGACAACGCGTAGCGAATGACCCTAAATGGAAAGACACCTTTGGTCGACGTCCTAGAGGCTGATTTTTCCAAGAAGTAAGGGCCATCCGATGGCGAAGAAGTCGAAGAAGCGAATAGGCCGTCCCCCGCTCCTGCCGCACATGGGGTTGAAGTCTAAGGAGATCCTTGCGGGGATGTTAGAGGTGAAGCCGCCTAGCAAGAAACAGATTAAGCGATCCCTGACGAAGAAGCGTTAGCACTTCCACCGCCGATACTCGGCCTTAGCCTCCCGTGATGTTTGGATAGATACTCGAACATCTTCCGGTAGGTCTCGTAGTACGAATCGACGCTGCCCTTGATATAAACAAATAGCGGAGCGCGATCGCTCTCATCACCATCAGAATTTGGAAAGTAGCTTTGAACGAGACAGTGGCGCTTCAGCAGAATCACCCGCCACATGCAGAGGGTGTCGTGCTGCACAACGGTGTTGTTTACGTATTGCTCAACGAACGCTTTCCCAGCCTCGACCTCATTAACGAGATCGGAAATTCCATTCGGATAGTGCTTATCCCTGAATTCTTGCGAGTACGTTTCGAAGCGTTCAAACACCGTTACATTGTTGTTCGACGCGACGGGGGCAACAACGTCCAGTTTTCCCAGACGAGCCCAGGTTGTTAATGGCGGATCGGTGCCAATGAGCGTCTCGCGGAACAATGATTTCCCGCTGATGCAAATCACCTGTATCCGTTCTTGCGGAGGATGAAACTGCAAGTACCACCGCAACTGTTCGTGCATATCGCCATCAATAGACGCCCAGTCTAGTCCCATCGCTTCCATCGCTACCGAGCGCTGAGCGATGAACACAAACGGGAGAATGACGCCAAGGAAAAGAGAACCTAGCGTTCCGAGCGCCCAGCCAACCACGATGTGAAGAATGCCTGAATAGACCTCGCTCGTTCGTTCACTAAGGCCGACCCATTCAGTCAGAAACGGCTTGATCTTTGGAGAGACCAAGACGGAGCCTAGAACGATCAAACCTCCGACGAGGAAGTGAAATTGATGCGGATGCTCACGCCGCCACGTGGCGGCTGATGTAGTCGCTCGAAACAGTACCCGAAAGGACCACCTTAGGAGGGTGAGTAACGGGTTAAGCAGCCGTGGCCGATTCGGCTTCCAAGCGACACGCTGAAAGGCCGAATCGTTCACGCCAATGAGCGATTACGAGGCTTTCCGACTGATCGTCGAGTCGGATTTTTGAGAGGAAACGCTGAGCGATGCTGACTTGGCTGCGCTGTTGAGACCGCCAGCTAGCCAGAAGCCGATTACCACGCCCACGATGGCGCCGCCTGCCGTGAAAAGCTCCGCCATAAAACACGTCCTTGCCGCGCGGGGATGCCGCGATGAGGGGAAGCATAACTACTCTTGAAACCCCTATCGTGCAAGCCCGCTGCCTACTCTGTCAAGTTCGGCAGAAGAACTGCTCGCCTTTAGTGGACGATGGGGATTCTCTGCACATCCAATATCGCTGTCAATAACTATTTACAGGCCAATAAGTTGGCCGCACCAGCCAATTCGACCAAGTTGATTATATCGGTCTGCCTAGTTCCACGCGAATTCGGTAGGCATCCGCCTCTCTCGCGGAATTCCGCGACCACTCCGAAGAAAGGACATTCCAAGTCAGACTTGTAAGCGTCTCACCGAAGGCTGTTTCCGAACTGTTCAATTGGAGTACGTCAACGGTATAATGGCCTGCAATTTTGAGTCATCAAACTCATAATGTCGCCTTGGTAAAAATACCTGCGGTCGGCCTGGCGCTGCTCGTGTCCATCGTTCCCGGCAACGCGTCGGCGCAAACCGCGTCGAGCAAATGGGAAATCACCGACAACTCATTCCTCATCGAGGAGTCCTTCAATCAGGAGGCCGGCGTCTTTCAGAATATCTTCGCCTGGACGAGAGGCCCCCACGGGACGTGGCAGGCGACCTTCACCCAGGAATGGCCCGCGCCGAACATCACGCATCAGTTCTCGTACACGATTCCTTTTTCAGGATCGCGCGACGCAACCGGTCTCAACGACGCCCTGCTCAACTACCGCTATCAGCTCTCGTCTGAGACGTCGAACCACCCAGCCGTCTCGCCACGGCTCAGCCTCGTCATGCCGACCGGCCGGCAAGGCGACGGCCTGGGCAACGGCGTCATCGGCCTGCAGTTCAATGTTCCCGCGAGCAAGCAGTTCGGGAATCTCTACCTGCACATGAATGTCGGGGCGACCTGGTTGCACGGTCTGGACTGGACACCGCTCGTCGGTTCAAGTGTGATCTGGCGGGTCGCTCCGATGTGGAATCTGATGTTCGAGGCCGTCGGTGAGCCCGGGCAGTCGGTGACGTGGTCGCCTGGATTCCGCCGCGGCTGGACTCTGCGCAGCGGACAACTGGTCGTCGGCGCAGCAGTACCAATCACCTACGACGCGGACGCTCCGCGGACGACCGCATTTCTGACGTATTTTTCCTACGAGACGCGTTTCAAGTAACTAAGAGAACGTCAGCAAATCGCCCGGCGAGTCAATCAGCCGTTCGCGGCCGTCGAGCCTGTCGTGCGGGAATTCCCAGAAGCCGAATCCATAGCGGGCCAGGCAGATCTGCGTGCCGCCGTGGCGCGCGGTCTCCCAGTCGACGAGTGAATCCCCCACGAGCATCGCGTCTGACGCCGCGACGTTGACGCGCGCGCACAACGTCTGCAGCCCGGCGGGATCCGGTTTGCGCGGGTGGGGGCCGTCGCCGCCGAGTACCGCGTCGGCGTCGAACAATCGCGACAGGTTCAGCCCGTCGAGGATTCTCCGCGTCGCCTCGATTGGCTTGTTCGTGAGCACGGCAAGAGACGCGCGCGCGCCGAGTTCCGAAATCACTTCCGGCACCCCCTCGTACGCGCGCGTGTGATTGAGCAGCCTGGTGTCGTAGATCGCCAGAAACCGATCGAGCGCATCAACCGGCTTCTCGACGCCAGCGGCGGCAAACACTCTCGCAACCAGCGCCGCGGCGCCCTCGCCGACCATGCGTCCGACCGCATCCATCTCGAGCGGCGCGCCGCCGCAGGACGCGAGCAGCTCGTTGGCGGAGTCCGACAGATCGTGGAGCGAATCGACGAGCGTGCCGTCGAGGTCGAAGACGAACAGCCGGATCACTCGCCGTACTCGGCGTACGACGTCGGCGTCTCCCAGACCTTGACGCGAACCACGGGCAGGCCTTCCCTGGCGGCGTGCTGGTAGATCAGCTGCGCGATGTGCTCGACCGTCGGATTGCTCTCGCAGATGTACACGGGCTCGCCGAGCTCCTGTAACGACTTGACGAGGGGATCGTCGTGGCGGAGCAACATCTTGTGATCGAACGCGCCGTCGATCCAGCTTTTGACGATGCGCTTGATGTCGCTGAAGTCGCAGACCATGTTGCGGCTGTCGAGCGTACCCGTGCTGACTTCGATTTCGACTTTCGCGTTGTGGCCGTGCGGATGCTTGCAGACGCCGTCGTAGTCGAGCAGCCGGTGCCCGTAGCAAAAGTCGATAGACTTGGTCACGGAGTACATCTGGTAATCTCGTAATTGGGTAATTGAGTAATCGTCAAGCGACCTTACCAGATTACCCGATTACTCAATTACCCGATGCGTACGGCCGTTCTCCTCTCCGGCGGTCTCGACAGCGCCGTCCTGCTCGCGGATGAAGCGGCACGCGTGGAACTCGACGAAGTCGTGCAGCCGATCTACATCGGCGCCGGCCTCGCATGGGAAACCGCCGAGCGCGCGATCGTCGCGCGCCTGCTCGAGAGCCAGCCGCTTCGCGGACGCGTCCGGCCGCTGGTCTCGCTGTCAGGCGACATGCGGGACGTGTATGCCGCCACGCACTGGGCGGTCACCGGTCAGGCGCCTGCCTATCACACACCTGATGAGGATGTGTACCTGCCGGGCCGCAACATCATCCTGCTGTCGAAGGCCGGCGTGTATTGCGCCGCCGCCGGCGTCAAGATCAATCGCATCGTCATCGGGACACTCGATCACAATCCGTTTCCCGACGCCACGCCCGCCTTCCGCGCGTCCATCGCACAGACGCTGTCGCTCGGGCTCGCACACGATCTTCGCGTCGACGCGCCGTACGCGACGTCGAGCAAAGGCGACGTCATTCGTCGAGGACTGGCGCTCGGCGTGCCCTTCGAACATACCTTATCGTGTATGAAGCCTGTCGTTCGAGAGGTTCGAGAGGTGCAAGTGGTGCATTGCGGCACGTGCAGCAAGTGCCGGGAGCGGCACGACGCGTTTCTGGACGCCGGCGTCGCTGATCCGACGGTCTACGAGTCGGTGGCGTTTACGCGCGCGACGTAGCGGCCGACGCCTGCCGCGCGGCGCCAATCGCTGGCGCGTCGTCGCCCAGCGTGGCCGTCGTGATCTTGATGCCTTCCATCATCGGGCCGGGGAGCCTGCGTCCCAGCTCCCACAGGATCGGCTCGAGCAGGAGATCGCGCGCCGTCGCCATCACGCCGCCCAGCACCAGCGTCTCCGGGTCCGCCATGACGACGAGATTGGCGGCGGCCATGCCGAGATATTTCGCCGTGTCGCGCATGACGGAGATCGACACGCCATCCTTGTCGCGCGCCGCGTCGAGCACGAGATCGACGGTGATAGCCGACAGATCGCCGTTGACCTTGTCCTGCACGCGCGATCGGTCCCCGGCTTTGATTCGCCAGATCAGCCGCCGCACGATGCCGGACGCGGCGACTTCGGCTTCAAGACATCCCGCCTTGCGATAGTCCTCGCGCTCGACCGGGTTGAGGGCGAGCCAGCCGACGGCCGGTTCGCGGCCGTGCGCGCCGGTCATCGCCCGTCCGCTGCGCACGAAACCGGCTGTGGCGTGATCGGCGACGGCGAAGTACACGACGTCGGCGACGCCCCGCGCCGCGCCGGCCCAGGCCTCGGCGACCGCCGCGGCCGTGCCTGCCCCGATGACCGCGCGCTGCTCGAAGAGCGCGGCATAACGCGACGTCAGCGACTCGAGCACGCGCACGGATGAGGCCGAGTCGGCCTCCCGCGCCGCGATGCCGAGCGACGAGGGACCGCTCGACGCCGGCGTGATGCGTTCGACCGCCGCGATCGCCGCGGCGACGACGTCAGCCCCCCTGCCCGCCGGGATCGACGCGCGAGCCGTCACGGCGCCCGCCTCGTCCACCGCAACCGCGAGGACGTTCCCGTCGCCGATATCGACGCCAACCATCATCTGAGGTCTTCTCCGTTCGCGGCCGTCTCGTCGCCGGTCCAGTCGCTGTGCAGGTGAAGCTTTCGTCCGTCGACGGGCAGCACGGCGGTGCCCTCAGGATCTGGACGAAAGAGCGCGCGATCGATCCGCTCGACGAGCTTCGTCAGGTGGAGTTCGTCGGGCGCGTGAATCACCAGCACGCCGCTCGTTTCGGCCGGCGGGAAACGCCGATCGTCCAGGTAATCCCGGTCCATCGTCACGAGCGTGCGGCGCAGGTCGTGCGCGAGCCGGTAGTGCCTGATATCGGGGGCGCGACGCAGTTCCTCTTCCTCGAGCACGAACAGGACGTCCCAGCGCAGACGGTGGCGCATGTGATACACGAGGCCGGCCGGCACGTTCGCGTCGGCGTAGATTCGAGGATGCGGCGAGAGACGTTCGGCATGCGGCGCGAGTTCTGAAGACAACGTCCCCACGGCGAAAATAGCTTAACATCTTGAGGGTGGCGAGCGATCAGACGTGGCTGTGGGTTGCGGGCGCCGTGGCGCTCGGCGTCGTCGGGCTGCTGACGTGGGCGGTGGCGACGAAAGGACGGCCGTTCACGTCGGGCGATGTCTTCCGCGCGAGCCGCTGGAGCTCGGGCAACCGGCTGTTTCCGACGCAGGTGGCCATCACGAAAGACAGCGTCGTGCAGTACAAGCCGAAGTGGATCGGCCACAACGAAGAAGTCATTCACATCGCGCACGTCGCGTCGGTGAAGATCGCGACCGGCGTGATCCTGTCCGACATCGACATCGAAACGAGCGGCGGATCCGATCCGATCAGCTGCCACGGGCATCACAAAGGCGACGCGGTGAAGATGAAGTCACTCATTGAGCAATACCAGGGCACGTACTACCGGAACAGGCCCGTCTAGCCGATAACGAAAACGTCAGAATGGACGATTTGACCTTCAGCGCGAAGCGCGCCAGTGCCGCTACGCCTGCTCCGGACCTCGATGCACGTTTTCGCTCACTCGTGCAGTCGCCGCTTCGCGCCGGCATCCTGCGGTATCTGAGCGCGCGTCCCGACGAGAGCTTCGGCGTCGAGGAGCTCATGCAGACGTTCGGCCGGCTGCGGCTCGACGTCGAGAACTGCGCGAGAGAGCTCGTCGACTTCGGCGTCGCGGAACAGATTCCAGGCGATCCGCCGCGCTACATGCATCGCCGGACGCCGCAGCTCGCCGACCTCCTCGATCAGTTCATGGAGCGGCGCGCACTCGTCAGCAGCGAAGACCAGTCGCCGTCGGTGCAGCGCTTCCGCGAGATGATCGGCCGCGACGAGAAGATGCTGATCGTCTTCGAGTGGATCCGCACCGCGGCGAAGTCGGATATCTCGGTCCTCGTGCTCGGTCCCACTGGCTCGGGCAAGGAGCTCGTCGCGCGGATGATTCACGAGCTGTCGCGCCGCGCCGTGGCGAAGTTCCAGGCGGTCAACTGCGCGGCGCTCCCCGACACGCTGTTTGAATCGGAAATCTTCGGCTACGAAAAGGGCGCGTTCACCGGCGCGCACGATCGGAAGCCCGGCCGTCTCGAGCTGGCGCACGAAGGCACGCTGTTCCTGGACGAAATCGGCGACATGTCGCTGATGGCGCAGGCCAAGCTGCTGCGCGTGCTCGAAGAACGGCGGTTCGAGCGCCTCGGCGGCAACAAGTCGATTGCGGTCGACTTCCGGCTGATTTCCGCGACCAACCGTCCGCTCGAGCAGTTCGTGCGGGACGGCCGGTTCCGCGAAGACCTCTACTACCGCGTCAACGCATTCGCCATCCGCCTGCCATCGCTTCGCGAGCGCAAGGTGGACATTCCGGTGCTGGCGCAGCGTTTTCTCTCACGCTACTGCGCCGCCCAGGGGCTGCCGGTGGACAGCAAGACGTTTTCGCGCGAGGCGCTGGACATGCTCATCGGCTACCAGTGGCCCGGCAACATCCGCGAGCTCGAAAGCACGGTGTCGCGCGCAGCGCTGTCGGCGCCGGGCCGAGCCATCCGCACGCAGGACATCGAGTTCCTGCACGCGCAGACACCGACGGTACACAGCACGGGTGAACGCATGCCCTCGCTGGCCGAAGCCGAGCGCGCTCACATCGTCCGCGTGCTCGAAGCCGTCGACTGGAATAAGAAGGAAGCGTCCCGCGTCCTGGATATCAGCCGCGGCACGCTCTATCGCAAGATTGTCGACTATGAGCTGGAACCCGAGCCAAAGACGCCCGCAGCCCGCCGGACCCGCGGCGGAGAAGCATGACGCCCGGCGCCTGAGGTTGGCTTACAATCACCACAGTTTGCGCGGCTCCCCCAGCCGTCATCCATGAAGGACCTTCCCGTCGCCGCACGGGTGTACGTCACGGTCGTCTGCGTGGCCGGGGTGCTGGTGGCTGCGTTCAACGCGCCGCGCTCACTCAATCACGCCGGGCTCTTCCTCGTATTACTGGTGTGCTCGTCGGTCGCCTCGGCGCTCAAGGTCAGCCTGCCGCTCGCCTCCAGCGGATCGACCATGTCGATCTCCTACGCGGTCGACTTCGCGTCGCTGCTCCTGCTCGGCGCCAACGACACGATGCTGGTCGCGGCGACGAGCGCGTGGAGCCAGTGCACGTTCCGGGTGCAGAGCAAGTCCCCGATCTACCGCACGCTGTTCAGCATGGCGTCGCTCGTGTTGACGGTGAAGCTGGCGGGGCTCGTCTACACGTGGCTGGGCGGATCCTCGCCCGACGCGCCACTCCTCCTCGGCACGATCGCCAAGCCGCTCGTCGGGGCCGCGACGACGTACTTCCTCATCAACACCGCGCTCATCGCGACGGCCATCGGCCTGTCGATCAAACAGCGCGTCTTCCGGGTCTGGAACGAGAACTTCCTGTGGAGCGCGCCCAGTTATTTCGTCGGCGCGCTCGCGGCGGCCGCGGCGGCGTGGGTCATTCAGCACGGCGGGTACTGGACCGCGCTCCTGACGTCGATGCCGGTCTACCTGCTCTACCGTACATATAAGGTGTACCTGGGCCGCGTGCAGGACGAGCAGCGGCACGTGCAGGAAGTCTCGGACCTCCACCTCGCCACGATCGAAGCCCTTGCGCTGGCCATCGACGCCAAGGATCAGACGGCGCAGAGCCACATCCGCCGGGTGCAGGTGTACGCCGCCGGTCTCGCGCGTGCCCTGGGCATGACGGACAACGAGATTCACGGCGTGAAAACCGCGGCGCTGCTGCACGACATCGGCAAGCTCGCAGTCCCCGAGCACATCCTGTCGAAGCCGGGGCCGCTGACGCAGGAGGAATTCCAGAAGATCCGCATCCACCCGCAGGTCGGCGCCGAAATCATCAGCGGCGTGCCGTTCCCCTATCCCGTGGCGCCGCTGATCCTCAGCCACCACGAGCGCTTCGACGGGAAAGGCTATCCGGCCGGACTCAAGGGCGAGGACATCCCGCTGGGCGCGCGCATTCTCTCGGTCGTCGACTACTTCGATGCGCTGATGTCGGAGCGGCCGTACCACAAGGCCATGAGCTTCGACGCGGCCATCGGACTCCTGCGCCAGGAATGCGGCAAGGCGCTCGATCCCCATGTCGTGCAGACGTTCATCGAGATGTACCCGGCGCTCGCCGCCGAAGCCGAGGCGAGCCAGGAACCTTCGCGCAAGCTCACGCGCGTGCCGTCGCACGCGCCCGCGGCCGCACCCGCCGTCGGCCTCGTCACCGAGTCGCCGGCGCGCAAGAACGTCTTCGACGACATCGCACTCGCGCACCGCGAGATCTACGCGCTGTACGAAATCGCCCAGGCGATGGGCAGCAGTCTCGGCGTCGCCGACACGATGGCGCTGATCTCGTCGAAGCTGAGCAACATCGTGCCGTTCTCGTGCTGCGCGCTCTTCCTCTACGCCGAGGACACCGAGACGCTGCGCTGCCGGTTCGCGACGGGCATCGAGGCGGAAACGATTCAGCAGTTGACGATCCGCAACGGGCATGGCCTGACCGGATGGGTCGCGCGCAACCGCCGTCCGCTCGTCAACGCGCGGCCGAGCGCCGACTTCGAGGCGGCCGGCGTGGCGTCACAGACGGCCCTCCAGTCGGCGCTGGTCTGCCCGCTCGTCTTCAACGAGCGCTTCATCGGCACGATCGCGGTCTACCATGTCGATCACTCCGTCTACACCGACGACCATCGCCGCCTGCTCGACCGGATCTCCGAGCAGGCCGCGGCGGTCATCTACAACTCGATCGTCTTCGAGCAGACGCAGGAAGACTCGCTGACCGATCCGCTGACGGGCCTGCCGAACACGCGCTTCATGTTCATGCACCTGACGCGCGAGCTCGCGCGCGCCGAGCGCCTGAAGTCCGAGGTCTCGCTGCTCGTGATGGACCTCGACAGCTTCAAGGACATCAACGACACGTACGGCCACCACGTCGGCGACCGCGCGCTCCGCGAAATCGCGCAGGCTCTGCGCGGCGGCATCCGGCCGTACGATATCTGCGTCCGGTACGCCGGCGACGAATTCATCGTCGTGCTGTCAGGGTGCGGCGGCGAGGAAGCGGAACGGAAACGGCTGGAGCTGCAGGCCGCGGTCGATCAGGTCCAGTTCGACGCGCGCCCGGGTAAGGCGATCCCGCTCTCGATCAGCATCGGCGCCGCCATCTTCCCGCACGACGGCGATTCGTACGAGACGCTGCTCGCCACAGCCGACAGCCGGATGTATCGCGACAAGGCCCGCCGCAAGCGCGTGGCCGGCGTGGAACCGCGCGACTCGAAGACGCCGCGCGCCGCCTCGCCCACCACGAGCCTGTCGGACGTGGACCTCAAGAAATCTGCGACGGGAATTCTTTAGAGGCCAGGGGCCAGGGCTAGAACTACTCAACCCAATCGGGACCGAGTCCGGTCAATCCCGTCCAGAGCAACGCCAGTCCCGTCGCGCCGACGATGAGTGCGGCGCCTTCGATCCACCACGACGAGTACCGTCCTCCGAATTCGATCCCGGCGGCCGGCGCAGCCATCGCGAGACCGAGCGCCATCGACAACCCGCGGCGACGAACGAGGCGAAGCAGCACGCCGCGTGCGCGGCGGACTATGCGCCACCCATGATGTGGAAGCCGGCATCCACCATGAGAATTTCGCCGGTAATGCCGCGCGCCGCCGGGCTCAGCAGAAACGTCGCCGCGTCCGCCACGTCGTCCAGTTCGACATTGCGCCGCAGCGGCGTCCGTTCCCTGTACACGTCGCGGATGCTCGAGAAGTCCTTGATGCCCATCGCCGCGAGCGTCTTGATCGGTCCCGCTGAAATCGCGTTGACGCGGATGTTGTCGGGCCCCAGGTCGCTCGCCAGGTAGCGGACCGACGCCTCGAGCGCGGCTTTCGCGACGCCCATGACGTTGTAATTGGGGAACACACGCTGGCTGCCCAGATAGGTGAGCGTCAGCACGCTGCCGCCGCCGCGCTTTTTCATCAGCGGCACCGTCGCCCGCGTCAGCCCAATCAGCGAGTACGCGCTGACATCGAGCGCCACGCGGAACCCTTCGCGCGAGGTCTGCAGGAACGGGTTGTTGAGCTCGTCTTTCGGCGCGAACGCGGCGCCGTGCAGGACGAAGTCGAGCCCGCCGAACTCGCCGTCGATGGAAGCGGTCAGCGCCTCGATCTGCTGATCGCTTGTCAGATCGCACGGAAGGACCAGCGGCTTCTCGAGCGTCGCGGCGAGTTCACGGACATTTTCTTCGAGGCGCTCGCTCGGATACGTCAGCGCCAGCCGCGCACCGGCCGCCGCCGCCGCCTGCGCAATCGCCCATGAAATCGAACGCTTATTGGCAACGCCGACGATGAGACCGGTCTTGCCGGATAGAGATGACATCTGGTGATTTGTGTTTGGTGATTCGGCGATGGGGTGATTGGGTGATCGGCGACTTGAGTTCTAAGTTCTCACTTCTAAGTTCTCACTTTGATCGATTGCGCCCGCCGCCCCCGTGTCGCCGCGACGGACTGCCACCGCCGTGCTGACGCGGCGGCGGGTACCCGCCGCCGAACGAGCGGTTGCCGTTCCCGTTCGCCTGCACGGGGCCGCGACCGCCGCCCCCGTGCCGGGGACGGAAGCGGTTCTGGCGGCTGTTGTTCGGCTGACGGATCGTGAACTCGGGGTTGGGACGCGTGGGCGGAGCCTGGCCCTCAGTGCGCGGCAGCGAGGCGCGTATCAACCGGCGGTGCACCGGCCCTTCATCCACACCCGGCTGCGCGTTGCCGTCTGCATCGGTCCCGGCGTCGCCGTCAGCGGGAAGATCGGGCGCGAGTGGCGCCGGCCCGGACACGCCGTCCGCGGCGGCAGCCACCGGCGCCGGCGGCTGCTCTTCACCGGGTTTCGCGGCCGGCTCGTGCAGCTTCGGAGCGCCAGAGCCCTGCGCGGCGAGCGCCGCGGGCGCCTCGGTCTTGTGGCGCACACGAGGCACTTTGGCCTGCTTGTACGCGTGATCCGCGTCGCAGGTCGAGCACCGCGTCTGCTTCACGTGGTCGCCAATCATCGCGACCACGACGTGATTGGTCACCCGCCGTTCGCGCGGGCAATAGTCGTCCAGAACGTCACCAAGCCGAGGCTGGCGCTGCTGCATCAGAACTCCCGAACAGAACCGCTAACGAATCCTCGCAAGGAAGGAGAGAAAGTGCGAAGGTGTCGTCATGGTAGCACTACCCGGTCACGCGGCTCAACCACGCCTGCACCTCGGCGAGGGACGCGGCCACGGCGGCCGGCGCGGTCGACTGGGGCGTCCGTTTGGCGGCGACTGACGCCTCGGCGGTGATGTGTCTGGCGATGTCGTCGCCGAACAGCTCGCTCGCGGCGCGCCATTCGGCCAGCGACAGCGAGTCGAACTCCCGGCGTTCGGCGACCAGTTTTCTGACGAGCGCGCCGGTCACCTCGTGCGCCCTGCGGAACGGCAGCCCGCGGCGGACCAGGTAGTCGGCGACGTCGGTCGCGAGCAGCAGTCCGGTTGCCGCGGCCGTGGTTTCCTTGCGGTTGAGCGTCAGGCCGTCCACGATCGCCCGGACAGCGGCGAGGCAGCCGCCGAGCGTGTCCTCCGCGTCGAAGATCGCTTCCTTGTCTTCCTGAAGATCCTTGTTGTAGCCGCTCGGCAGGCCTTTCATCGCCGTGAGCAGCGCCACCAGGTGCCCGATGCTGCGCCCGGTCTTGCCGCGCACCAGCTCGAGCGGGTCGGGGTTTTTCTTCTGCGGCATCATGCTGCTGCCCGTGCTGAGCGCATCGGACAGCTCGAAGTAGCGATGGCCTTCGCCGCACAGGATGATCAGATCCTCGGCGATCCGGCTCAGGTGGATCATCGTCATCGCGCAGGCGTAGTGAAACGTCGCGGCGAAGTCGCGATCGGAGGAGGCGTCGATGCTGTTGGCGACGACGCGCGAGAATCCGAGGTCCTGGGCGAGGGCGTGAACGTCAATGTCGTAGCTCGTGCCGGCGACGGCGCCCGTGCCCAGCGGCAGCGCGTCGGCTTCGGCGCGCGCGACGGCGAGACGCTCGTAGTCGCGGCGGAGTCCGGCGACGTGCGCGAGGAAAAAGTGCGCGACCAGCACCGGCTGCGCGGCACGGAAGTGGGTGAACGCGGGCATCAGCGCGTTGCCGGCCGACGTCGCCTGCGCGGCGAGCGACGAGACGACCGCGGCAACGCCGCGCTGCAGGACGGGAATCCGCCCCATCAGATACAACCGGAGGTCGAGCGACACCTGCTCGTTTCGCGAACGGCCGGTATGCAGCCGGCGGCCGGCGTCACCGACGCGCTCGACCAGCACGCGCTCGACGAAGCTGTGCACGTCCTCGTCGTCTCCGTCAACGAACGGCGGATCGGATCGGCCGCGCTCGCGGATCTCCTTCAGCGCCTTTTCGATTTGATCGGCCTCGGCATGCGGAAGGACGCCGGCGCGAGCGAGGGCGCGCGCCCAGGCGATGCTGCCGGCGACGTCTTCGTCGAACAGCCGCCGATCGAAGCGGAACGACTTGCCGAACTCGAACGCCGCCGGATCGGGGGCGCCGTCGAAACGTCCAGACCAGAGAGTTGTCATGTGGTGGCTACAAACGGCGACTTCCGGCCAACGACACGGCAATCGCCTTTGAACAGCTTCATGCGGATCACGCCGGTGACGCGCTCCTGGACCTTGTCGATGAACGCGTCGAGCGCCTCGCGGAGCGGCGCGAACCAGAGGCCATTGTAGATGGTGTCGGCATACTGCAGGCTGACGGCCCGCGAAAACCTGTCGACGCCGGTCGTGACGACCATCTTCTGCAGCTCTTTGTGCGCGGTATGGAGCACCACGGCGGCCGGCGCCTCGTAGATTTCGCGCGCCTTCCTGCCGCCCACCCGGTTCTCGACCATATCGATGCGGCCGACGCCGTGGGCGCCGGCGATGATGCCCAGACTGCCGATCAACTCGAGAATCGGCATTTCGACGCCGTTGATCGCCACCGGCAGGCCGTTTTCGAAGGAGATCTCCACATACGCCGCCTCGTCGGGACACTCCGCCGGCGCTCTGGTCAGCGTGTAGACCTCCTCAGGCGCCTCGGTCCAGGGATCTTCCAGCACGCCGTACTGGATGGCTCGTCCCCACAAGTTCGCGTCCACGGTGCTCGGGGTCTTCCCCGACGGGGCGACGGCCAGCACGCTGAGCGCGGCGTTCAGCGCCCGGACGGACACGTCGAGCCTGATGTGATCGTTTCCCGTGCCTCCATGAGCCACGGTCGACGCCTGCTCAATCGCCGCCACTTCCACGAGCTTCTTCGCAATCAACGGCCGGCCGAGCGACGTCGCCATCGGATAACGGTCCTCGTAGACCGCGTCGGCCTTCAGCGCGCGGACGATGAACTGCGCGGCGAACTCTTCGCGGACGTCGAGCACATGCGCGCGGATGGCGCCGGCGGTCAGCGCGCGGTCGCGGACGTCCTCGAGCACCCGGCCCTGTCCCAGATCGAGCGTCACGGTGACGACTTCCGCGTCGTGATGCTCGCGCAGCCACGGAATGGCCACCGACGTATCGAGCCCGCCGGTAAACGCCAGGACGATCCGCTTCACGTCACTCTTCCGAGTAGGTCTCGAGCCGCTTGACGAGGGCGGCGGCGCGCCGGCTGTCGCGCGCGATGACGAGCACGGTGTCGTCGCCGGCGATCGTGCCGACCGCTTCGTGCAGCTGGGCCCGGTCGAGCGCTTCGGCGAGCGCCTGCGCCTGGCCGCGTCCGGTGCGGAGCACGATGAGCTGCTGCACGCGCTCGACGCGCCGGAGGAACGACGCGGCCGCCCGCTCGAGGGCCGTCCGAGCCATTTCCGGGCTCGTCGCCTCCATGCCCGGCCGCTGATACGCGCCGTCGCCCGCTCGCTTGACGAGCCCGAGTTCGGCGATGTCGCGTGAGATCGTCGCCTGCGTCGCCTCGAAGCCGCGGTGGTGGAGCCGCCGGCGGAGCTCTTCCTGACTATGCAGGGCTTCGCGGTCGACAACTTCGAGGATGACGGCCTGGCGGCGCGATTTCATAGGGAGCAGCCCCGCAAGAATACACGAAATGCATAGGCGGTCGCCATGATTATTCATCGATTTTTGTTGATTTCTCCAGTGATACACTGTATAAATATGCCTTCCGATGCATATCGCAGTACAGTCCAGAGCTGGCTTTCCGGCCGGTGCCACTGCCAAAACCACTCGCGTGGCCGTCGCGGGCGCGACTGGATATACGGGGCAGGAACTGCTGCGCATCCTTGCGCGGCATCCGGCTGTCACCATCACGGCGGCGACCTCCTCGGGCGCGGCATCGTCTACAGGGGCGCGCAGGCTGCCCGCGCTCGCGCACATCTGGAAGGGCACCATCACGCCGCTCGATCCGTCCACGCTGGCGCGGGACGCCGACGTGGTGTTCCTCGCGCTGCCCGACAAGGCCGCGGCCGAACTGGCGCCGATGCTGGTCGACGCGGGCGTCCGCGTCATCGACCTCTCGGGCGCCTTCAGGCTTCGCGACCAGGCGCTGCGGGCCCGCTGGTATCCGGACACCCACGCGCTGCCCCAGGGCCTCGCCTACGGCCTCACCGAGCTCGAGCGGCCGTCGGTCGCGGGCGCGCGCATGGTCGCCAACCCCGGCTGCTACCCCACGGCCACGCTGCTCGCCCTCCGGCCCCTCGTGTCGGCCGGCCTCATCGCCCCCGGCACCGACATCGTCGTCGACGCCAAGTCGGGCGTGTCGGGCGCCGGCAAGACGCCATCCGAACGGACGCACTTTTCGGAAGTGCACGGCAGCGTCGCGGCCTATGGCGTCTTCGGCCACCGGCATGGCGCGGAGATCGAGCAGGGCGCGGGCTGTCAGGTCAACTTCGTGCCGCATCTCATGCCGCTCGACCGCGGGCTTCTGTCGACGATCTACGTGCGCGTCATGGCGGGCACGACGGAAGAGGCGCTGGCGTCGGTCTACGAGCGCACGTACGGCGGCGAGCCGTTCGTCCGGCTGGTGGGCTCCGCGCTTCCGGAAATCAAGCATGTCGCGCACACGAACTTCTGCGACATCGGCTGGCGGGTCGATCCGTCGGGCCGCGCCGTGCTCGTGTCGGTGATCGACAACCTGCTCAAGGGGGCGTCGGGCCAGGCCGTCCAGAACATGAACGTCATGCTGGGCCTCGACCAGACCACCGGCCTGTGGTGATGCCCTTGAAGCCGCCCGTCGTCCTGAAGTTCGGCGGCGAGCTCCAGGAGGATTCGGCCCGGATGCATGCCGTGGTCGCCTCCATCGCGCAGATCGCGGCGGCCGGGACGCCGCTGGTCATCGTCCATGGCGGGGGCAGGGAAATCGACGCGGCGCTGAGGGTCCAGGGGATTGAGAAGCGGCAGGTCGAAGGCCTGCGCATCACCGACGAGCCGACGCTCGACGTCGTCGTCTCGGTACTGGCGGGCGTCGTCAACACGCGGCTGGTCGCGGCGCTGACCGCCGCAGGCGTCGCCGCGGTCGGGTTGACGGGAGCTGACGGCGGATGCGGAGTGTCGGACGTGGCGCCGCCGCACCGGACCGTCGACGGACGATCGGTCGAGCTCGGGCGCGTCGGCCTGCCGAACCGCGCGGCCGACATGCGCGTGCTGCTGACACTGCTCGCGGACGGATTCGTCCCGGTGGTGTCGAGCATCGGGATGACGAAAGGCGGCGAGCTGCTGAACGTGAACGCCGACACGATGGCGGGACACCTGGCGGGCGGGCTGCGGGCGCGCCGCCTCGTCATCGCCGGATCGACGGCGGGCGTGCTCGACGAGGCGGGCAGGACGGTGGCGCTGCTCGATCCGGCAGCCATCGCGACACTGGTGAGCGGCGGTACGGCAACGGCGGGAATGATTGCGAAGCTTCGCGCGTGCGAAGACGCGCTCAAAGGCGGCGTGGACGACGTGGTCATTGTCGATGGCCGCGATCGTGAGGCCCTGTACTCAACGTCAATTGCCGGCGCCGGAGCGGTGCCGGCCAGTGCGACGCGAATCGTGACAACGGTAGGAACCCGATCATGACGACGACTTCCGTGACAGCACTCACAGGACTCGAAGAAATTCAGGCTCGCGAAGCGAAGCACGTCCTGCAGACGTATCGCCGCAACCCGATCAGCTTCGTGCGGGGCCAGGGCGTGCGGCTGTTCGACTCGGAGGGCCGCGAATACTACGACCTGCTCTCGGGCATCGGCGTCGCGTCGCTCGGGCACGCGCACCCGGGCATCGCGCGCGCGATTGCCGAACAGGCGACCGAGCTGCTGCACACGTCGAATCTTTTCTACCATCCGCTGCAGGGCCAGGTGGCCGAGCGCCTCGCCGCGCTGTCAGGGCTGCCGCGGACGTTCTTCTGCAACAGCGGCGCGGAGGCCGTCGAGGCGTGCCTGAAGTTCGCGCGCCGCTACTGGTACACGAAGGGCGAGCCGCGCGCAGAGTTCATCGCGCTTGAAGAGTCGTTCCACGGCCGGACGCTTGGCGCGCTGTCCGTGACGTCCGACGAGCACTACCGCGCGCCGTTCGAGCCGCTGCTCCCCGGCGTGAAGTTCGTGCCGGTCAACGATCCCGCGGCGCTGCTTGCGGCGGTGTCGACGAAGACCGCCGCGATCATCGTCGAGCCGGTCCAGGGCGAAGGCGGTGTCAGGCCGCTGACGCCGGCGTTTGCGACAGCGATCAACGAAGCGTGCGCAAAGACCGGCGCGCTGCTCATCTGCGACGAAGTGCAGGGCGGCCTCGGACGCACCGGCGTGCCGTTCCACTTTCAGACGCTCGGCCTCACGCCGCATCTCGTGTCGCTCGGCAAGGCGCTCGGCGCCGGCGTGCCGATTGGCGCGGCGCTCATCAGTGAGGACGTCGCGAAGACGATCTCGTATGGTGACCACGGCAGCACGTACGGCGGCAACCTGCTCGCGTGCCGGGCCGCGCTCACCTTCCTCACCGAGCTGGTCGAAGGCGGCGTGATGGACAACGTGAAGCGCGTGGGCAAGGTGTTCGACGAGCGGCTGCATGCGCTCGCGAAGAAACATCCGGCGCTCATCAAGGAAGTCCGGGGGCTCGGCCTCATCTGGGGCCTCGACCTCACACGCGACGCGGGTCCGGTGGTTCCGGCCGGCATCGCGAACGGCGTCATCGTGAACCGGACGGCGGAGACCGTCGTGCGTCTGCTGCCGCCGCTCAACATCACCGAAGCCGAAGCGAACGAAGCGATCGCCCGGCTGGATGCGGCGCTCGGCGCCGTCGGAGCGACTGCATGACTCGAGGAAAGCTGACCATCAGGCAGGCCGAGGCGAAACAGGCGCCGGCGCTGCACGCGCTCATCACGGCCAACCTTGAAGAAGGCCGCCTGCTGCCACGGACGCTCGAAGAGATCACGGGGCATGCCGATCGGTTCACGATCGTGATGCGCGGCAGGGCGCTCGTCGGCTGCGCCGAACTGGCGCCGCTCAGCGCGCATACCGCGGAAGTGCGATCGCTCGCCGTCGACGCCAAAGAGCGCAGCCACGGCGTCGGCACGATGCTGGTGGATAATCTGCGGCAGCGCGCGCACGACGAAGGCTTCGACAAGCTGTCGGCGTTCACGCACGCGCCGGGCTATTTCAGCCAGATGGGCTTCTCGATCGTGCCGCACGTGTGGATGCAGGAAAAAATTTCGACCGACTGCGTGAAGTGCCCGCTCTTCCGTCAGTGCGGCCAGTACGCCATGGTCGCCGCGCTCGAGGCGCCGCCGGCCGCCGACCAGCCGGTCACGACGATCGACCGCGTTCGCCAAAGCGACGGCGGTCAGGCCGTCGCCCGCCACGCATGACGGCCCAGGCGGGCACCACGGCCGCTGGCGGCGTCGCGACCGCGCGCGGATTCCGCGCGGCCGGCATCAGCGCAGGCATCAAAGCCAACCGGAATCCCGATCTCGCGCTCATCGTGTCGGACGTGCCCGCCACGGCGGCCGCCGTCTTCACGATCAACAAGGCGCAAGCGGCCCCGGTCGTCGTGTCGAAGGAGCATCTCGAGAAATCCGGGGGCGTCGTGCGGGCGATTGTCGTCAACAGCGGCTGCGCGAACGCCTGTACCGGCGAGGCGGGCATGACCGCGGCGCGCGAGATGGCGTCAGCCACGGCGGCGCTCGTCGGGTGCGCGCCGGAACAGGTGCTGGTGGCGTCGACGGGTGTGATTGGCGTCGGCCTGCCGATGGACAAGATCAGGAGCGGGCTGCCCCAGGCATTCGCCGCGCTCGGGAGCAATCAGGGCCCGCAGGCCGCGCGCGCCATCATGACAACCGATCCGTTTCCGAAGGAAGCGTCGGCCGCGGTGACCATCGGCGCAAAGACCGTGACGATCGGCGGCATGGCCAAAGGCTCGGGGATGATCGAGCCGATGATGGCGACGATGCTCGGGTTCGTGACGACCGACGCCGCGGTCGCGCAGCCGATTCTCCGGCGCGCGCTGGTCGAGGTCGTCAACGACACGTTCAACGCGATCACCGTCGACGGCGAGTGCTCCACCAACGACACGGTGATGCTGCTGGCGAACGGCCAGAGCGGCGTCACGATCGGCGAGGCCGAGTACGCGGCGTTCGTCGCGGGACTCAGAGCCGTCTGCCTCGAGCTCGCGCTCGGCATCGTGCGCGGCGGCGAAGGCGCGACCAAGCTGGTCACCGTCACCGTCTCGGGCGCGGCGTCGCCCGCAGAGGCGCGGAAGGCGGCCAAAGCCATTGCGAACTCGCCGCTGGTGAAGACGGCGATTCACGGCGGCGATCCGAACTGGGGCCGGCTGATTGCCGTCGCCGGGCGCGCCGGTGTCGCGTTTGAGCCGCAACGCGCGAAGGTGACGATCGGATCGATCGTGCTTTTCGAGCACGGACGGCCGTATGATGACCGCGCACCACAGGCGGCTGAGTACCTCCGAGGCACGGATCTCGCCGTCGGCGTCGACCTCGGCGCCGGGAGCGACGCCTCGACTGTCTGGACGTGCGACCTGTCCGCCGAATACGTGAAGATCAACGCCGAGTACAGGACGTAGTCGTCGTCAGTCACCAGTCATCAGTCATGCCAGGCGCCACGAGCACGCGAAAAGACTTCCTGTCGATCCTCGACTTCGACGCGACCGATCTCGAGCGCTGTCTCCAGCTCTCGGCGCGGCTGAAGGCGGAACGCTCGCTCGGCCGGCAGGCGACGACCGCCGACGCGCTCGACGGCCGCCACATCGCGCTGCTGTTCGAGAAGCCGTCGCTCCGGACGCGGTCGACGTTCGAAATCGCCGTGCGCGAGCTGGGCGGCCACGTGATGGCGCTGCAGTCGGATGTCGCCCTGGGCGGGCGCGAGCCGGTTGAGGACGTCGCCCGCAATCTCGAACGCTGGGTCGACGGCGTCGTCATCCGGACGTTCTCGCAGAAGACGCTCGAGCAGTTCGCGAAGTCCGCGCCGAAGCTGCACGTGATCAACGCGCTGACCGACGAGCAGCACCCGTGCCAGGCCATCGCCGATTTTCTGACGCTGCAGGAACGATGGGGCACCGTCCGCGGGCGGACGATCGCGTTCATCGGCGACGGCAACAACGTCGCCACCTCGGTGGCGCACGCGGGCGCGATGCTCGGCGTCAACGTGCACGTCGCGAGCCCGGACGGCTACCAGCTGCCCCACACGGTCGTGCAGCAGGCGACCGGCGTTGCCAGACACGGCGCGAGGCTGCGGCTCTTCACCGACGCCGCGGACGCCGTCGCCGGCGCGGATGCAGTCTACACCGACACGTGGACGTCGATGGGCCAGGAAGCCGAAGCGGACGTCCGTCGCGCGACCTTCGCGCGATACCAGGTGAACGACGCGCTCATGGCGCAGGCCAGGCCCGACGCGTTGTTCATGCACTGCCTTCCGGCGCACCGGGGCGAAGAGGTCACCGCCGACGTGCTCGAGTCGCCGGCGGCCGTCGTGTTCGATCAGGCCGAGAATCGCCTCCACTGCCAGAAGGCACTGCTCCTGATGCTCCTCGCTCCGGGCCGCGTATAATCGCGCCCGACCGATGAACCCACAGACGCCGTGGCTGGGGCACTACGACCCCGGCGTCGCACCCACGCTGTCGCCCTATCCCAGGCGCACGCTGCTCGACTACGTGTCGGAATCGGCGGCACGCGATCCGAACCATCCGGCGATTCTCTTCAAGGGATCAACGATCACCTACGGGGCGCTCGAGCGGCTCAGCAACGCCTGCGCCGCGGCGTTCACGGAGCTCGGCCTCACGCGCGGGGATCGCATCGCACTGCTGCTGCCCAACTGCCCGCAGTTCATCGTCGCGGAGCTCGGGGCGTGGAAGATCGGCGCGATCGTCGCGCCGCTCAACCCGCTCTACGCGGAGGCGGAGCTGGAAGCGGCGCTGCGCGAAAGCGGCGCCACGGCGATCATCGGCCTGACGCGCTACTACACGCGCATCAAACACGTACAGACACGCACGTCGCTGCGGCAGGTGATCGCGACGAACATCAAGGACCATTTCCCGCCACTGCTGAAGCTGCTCTTCACGCTGGTGCGAGAGAAGCACGACGGCGACCGCGTCACGATCGACGCCGGGGATCACGATTTCTCTTCGCTGCTGGCGCGGCATGACGGCGCCGCGCCCGCGGCCGCGCCGGTCACGCCCGACGATCCGGCCGTGCTCCTGATGAGCGGCGGCACGACCGGGACGCCGAAGGCGGTGCTCGGCGCGCATCGCTCGTACACCATCACCGGCGTGCAGATCAAAAGCTGGAATGCGTCGGTACTCCGCGGCCCGGCCGACGTCTGCTTCGTGCCGCTGCCGCTGTTCCACGTCTATGCGAACGTCGGCATTCAGGCGCTGGCCTTCGTCAACGGCAGCACGCTGGCCCTCGTGCCGAATCCTCGCGACCTGAACGACCTGCTGGCCACCATCCGGCGCGTGAAGCCCGCGTTCTTCAGCGGAGTGCCGACGCTGTTTATCGCCCTCATCAACCATCCGGATGTCCAGCGCGGCAAAGTGGATTTCAAATCGATCCGCATCTGTTTCTCCGGCGCGTCGGCGCTTCTCGCGGACACCAAGCAGCGCTTCGAAACACTGACCGGCGGCCGCATCGTCGAAGGCTATTCGCTGACGGAGGCGATGATGGCACTCTGCATCAATCCGGCGGCGGGCACGAACAAGCTGGGGTCGGTCGGGATGCCGCTGCCCGACGTGCTCGTGCGGATCTACGACGGCGACGACGGCACGCGGATGCTCGCGGCGAAAGAGGTCGGCGAGATCGCGATCGCCGCTCCGCAGCTGATGGACGGCTACTGGAATCGCCCCGAGGAGACGGCCGCGGTGCTTCGCGAGCACACGGACGCCGACGGCACGCGCCGATGGCTGCACACCGGCGACCTCGGCTACCTCGACGAAGACGGCTACCTCTTCATCGTCGACCGCATGAAAGACTTGATCAAGACCAGCGGATTCCAGGTATGGCCGCGTGAAGTGGAAGAAGTGCTCGCGACGCATCCCGCCGTTGCGGAAGTCGGCGTCGCCGGCGTGAGCGATCCACTCAAAGGCGAGGTCGTGCACGCGTGGATCGTGCTGCGAGCCGGCCAGACAGCGAACGAACAGGATCTGCGTGCGTTCTGCCGCGAGAAGCTCGCGCCCTACAAAGTTCCCGCGCGCGTCGAATTCCGCTCTGAACTGCCGAAGACGATGGTCGGAAAAGTCCTGCGGCGGGCGTTGCGCGATTCGGCAGGACTCAAGGCTGGCTCTTAACAGCCCTTCTCTTGTTTCCGCCCTGGCTTGAGTAGCTCGTCGGCTGGATCAAGACTGCCGGTACGGCCTGTCCATTCGCAGAGCCGATACGAATTCGGCGACATCACTACCGTGCTACCCGGCCATGTGACCGGCCCTCGAAGTGCGGTAATTCCGTCTGCCTTCACTAGCACTGTGCGAAATCTGTGCGAGTTGGGATCGATTCGCACACGCCGAAATCCAATTCTCCGTTCTTGAGTTTGCTTATCAGTCGCTGAACCTCACGTGTCTAGGTGCGTCCAGTCTCAAACAATATGAATGATTTCGACGTTTTCCCAGTGTTCTCGCAGGTACTCCGCCACTAGGCGTCGATGACAGTGCGTGGGCTTGTCTTCGCTACAAAGAAAGCAACCCTCGGCGACGACTTGCGGGTCCACCGTTTGCTCAATACGCCTGGACTTCATTAGATCGAGAAACGCCCTCTCGTAAACCGCCCAATCCCCGCCGTTCTTCTTGTATGCGTCGAGCATCGGCTGCGTCGGCGCGAGCTCTGGCAAATGCACGTACTCCATTTTGCAAATCTCGCCGACGAAATACCGCAGGTCATCTCGCTTTGCAAACCCAGCCAGCTGCGAGACGTTGTTCAGTCGCACATCGACAAGTCTCACTGCGCCTGACGCACGCAATTTCGAGAAGAACGTCTCGGCGGATTTCTTCGTGAAGCCAATGGTAAAGAGTCTCATCGGCTAGTGAGACTCCATCGACGGATCGACTTTAGGCGCGACGTAGGCTGCCTTAAGACTCTGAATCTGATAAGCCTCTCGTAGCAGGTCGACGCGATCTCTGAACAGGTCGCCTTCCGGCAACCCCGCAAGCCTCAACAGGCGCGTTTCGGCGGATGAATGCGCTTCGAGAACCCCACTGGAATGGATGTGAGAGATCTCAACATCCCGCTCCGCCAGAACTCGAGACACTAGGAGCATTCTGTGACAAGCCACCGGGTCTTGCTCAGCACACAACAACGCGACTTGATCCTCTTCAGAGTTATGAATGAGTCGCTCGAGCCCTCTATTGAACCAGTCCTTCGTCGCCATCCTCACGTAATCCACGCGGCCGTCGCAGTAACAGCTTGCGTCTTTCGGTCGGCCGCCGAGTTCCTCGCCAAAAAACAGATACTTTAGACCTCTTGCCTCCAGCGTTTTGCTCAGCCTCTCCCTGTTGAAGTCGGGGGTAAATCGGCTGTACGGCGCCGAGCGAACATCGGCGACCGCGCTAACTCCGTGCATCTTCAGCAAAGCCACGAAGTGTTCAAGAGGCATCGTCGAATGCCCAATCGTCAGAATTGAGGATGTAGTCATCGCACACTACTCATTCCGAATCATTGTCGCGACCAGTTTGTGACAGTTCCCCTTGAAGCGCTCTCCAAGGCTAATCGTCATAAACGTATTGCCTATCGTGTACTTGCCGTCCGCCTTGGCCAAATACTCTTTCTCTATGACTGGA
>Ga0315281_10002311_pt1 | contig 28285 bp, 25 predicted proteins | sample YL17G07_0_MG_FD_204540 | JGI IMG/M metagenome (GOLD analysis project Ga0315281, IMG submission 204540) | Sediment microbial communities from Yellowstone Lake, YNP, Wyoming, USA - YL17G07_0 | ecosystem: Environmental > Aquatic > Freshwater > Lake > Sediment | place: USA: Wyoming | collected...
CGCGCCACAAGGATACTACGTCAGCAGTTGGTCGCTGTCAAGCACGCCTTCGCCGATCCTCGGTCACTTCTCCGCCTCGGTCTTCTGCGGCGCGGTTCGGGATCGGAACATGAGCATCAGCCCGTCGGGTTGGACGACCGCGCAGAAGGCGTTCGGCGACAGGTGTTTGGTGATGTCCGCCGCCTCGGGCAGGAGCGCCAGGTCGAACTGGTCCAGGAATTCGGCCGCGCCGGGCTCGCGCTGCATGGCCGCCGCCACCGGGGCGAAGTCGCCGTCCTTGATCGCCTTGAGGACAAACTCTACCTGCCGCGAGCGGTCCGCGAAGCCGTACATCACGCGCCCGTCGGCGGGGATCATCTTGAGCCCTTCCTGGAAAATCGGCTGGTCGCGCAGCGTCGGGCCGCTGGCGTTCATCCGCCGCAGGTGCGCCTGCAGCGCCTCGACGTTCAGCGAGAAAATGAACTCGCGGTCCGTCGCCACGAACGCCGGCGCCGGCCGGCCTTCCGGCGGCGGTTGCGGCCGGCCCGGCGGCGTGAGCACGTACATCTGCTGTCCGAGGTACTCGCGCGCCTGGAACATCGCGAAGAACTGCGGGGCGACCTTGTTCAGCTTGTCCCACATTCCCGTGAACGCCGCCTTGTTGACGATGTCAATAATTAAGACCGCCTGCTGGCTCGCGCCGGGCTTGGCCGGCTGCTCAAAGCGCGAGTACGCGGCCATCCGCGGGCCGAAGACCGAGAGGACGTCGTTGCGCAGATCGAACGGCTCGCCGATCTGCTTCGACACCGCGTCCATCTGCGCGTTCAGCATCGCCAGCGCCGCCGGCTGCATCACGCTGAGGATTTTCTGAATCTCCTCGAAAATCCCGGCGGGATCGAACCGGACGGACATGAACGTCGCGGCGTCGGCGGGCGCCTCCGCGCCGGAGTGCAGTTCGCCCGGCGCCGGCGTGAGTATCTTCACGATGCCCTTGCGCTCGCCCACGGTCTGCGCGAAGGCCCGGACCGTGTCGAACTCCGGCCCGATCGTCAAGCTCAGGCCGACGCCGCCCAGGCCGCTCAGGCCGAGCGCATCGAGGTTCTGCGGCGTCTGCGGATCGTGGCCGTAGTTCGGCTCCGCGGCGTGCTTGTTGGCCAGGGCGATGACCTGCGCGATGTTCACGAAACCGAGCACGTCCGCCTCGGGCGAAAGCTTCTCAAGGACCGTCTGGTACGCCGCGGTGGTTGCCAGGCTCTTCTCCGGCGGCGCGTTGAGGAAGCTGACCGTGCGCTTGACCGCCGCGTCGGAATTGCCCAGGATGAACACGTCGCCGGCGACGCCGTACGTGTCGTGCCGCCCTTCGTTCTGGGCGCCCTCGTTGTTCGCGGGCCGCATGTGGATGAGCTTCACGCCCTCGTAAGTCTCCTCCACCGCCGTCTCCTTCGACGCCTCGGATCCTTTATTCGATGTTTCCTCGAGCAGCGCCATCATTTTCATCGCGCGTTCACCGTCGTTGCCGACGTCCACCAGCGCCAACAGGTCCGGCTCATCCGAGTTGTTCGGATCGTTCGTGACCACCAGCGCCACCTGCCCGTGGAAGAGCGACCAGATCTCGTCGAACTTTACACCGGCCTTGCCCTCGGCTTCCGCCGCCTTCTGCTTCAGGCTCTGGAGCGGCTTCTCGAGGAACTTCTGCACGGAAGGCTCCTGCCAGATGGCGTAGAGCGCATCCGCTTTGAGGTGCTGCTGGAAGGCCGGCATGCTGCGCACGGTCACGAAGGCTATCGTGTCCTCGGGCGCCGCCTTCTCGAACGCCGGCGCGGCCCAGCTCCACGACGCCACGATCAGGAGGCCCAACCCGGCGAGCGCGGCGCAGCGCGTCTTCATCGGCCAGTCCTTTCTCTAACTCAAAAAAAGAACGGCAACAAAACTGAGAACTGAGCGCAGAAAGGAAACTGGAGCGGGCTTCGCCCGAACGTAGCACCGGAAGCGCCCGCTCCGCTCTCAGTTTTCAGTTCTCAGTTTTCAGTTTTCAGTCCGTGCTCGGCCGGTTTCCGCGGAGGCGGAAGATATCGGTAGCCGTTATTGGGGTTGTCCTTGTCGAACGCGTAGACATCGCGGTCGCGCAGGAAGGACTTGAGCGTATCCACCGGGATCGCGAAGCCGAGTCCCTCGCTGAAGAGGCCGGCCTTCATGCTCGTCACGCCGATCACCTCGCCGCGCAGGTCGAAGAGCGGCCCGCCGGAATTGCCCGGGTTGATCGCCGCGGTCATCTGCAGGAAAGGCTGTCCCTCGAACGAGCGCCGCTTGGCGCTCACGATCCCCTGCGAGATCGTCCGTTCCAGCCCGAGCGGGTTGCCGATGGCGAAGACCGTCTGTCCGTTCTGGATCGCATCGCTGAACCCCAGCGGCAGCGGCCGGAGGCGCACATCCGGCGGAATCGCCGCCTTCAGCAGCGCCAGGTCCATGAACGAGCTCATCGCCACGATCTGCACCTTATCAATCTTCAGCGTGTCCGAGCCGGCCATCCCTTTACGGAACAGCTTGATGCTGATCTCCTGCTCCCCCTGGATCACGTGGCAGTTCGTCGCGAAGTAGCCCCGCTCGTCAATCGCGAAGCACGAGCCCAGCGCCGCCGGCGTCTGCACCAGCGCCACCGATCCGCCCAGTTCGTCGGCCAGCGCCTTCACCGGCCGCTCCTGGAGCGCGCGCGGGTCCACCTCCGTGTAGATGCGGTCCGAGCCGCCTTCCGGTTTCAGCGCCGCCGCCTGCGACTCCAGCCGCTGCTCCTGGATATCCTCGACCGGCACCGTGACGACCGCGAACCCCAGATCGAGCACAATCGAATCGGCCTTCTCCTTGAGCACTTCGCCAGAGAGCTGATTGCCGTTCTTCAGCACAATCAGCGTCCGGCCGCTCGCGGTGGGCGAAGTCGAACCGCCGGCGCGCGAACAAGAGCGCGCAGCGTACTGCGCGCGACTTGCGGCCGTCTTCTCGATACCCGCCGCGTGCGTTCGCGGGATCATTGTGACGCCGATCGCCAGCGCCAACCCCGCGATCAGGACAACGAAAACCGCTCGACCCATTTCGGAACCGCATTCCTTCCGCGCGAGAAGCCGATAAAACCTTATTCTCCTATATTCCACCGGGCAAAGCAAATAAGCCGGCTCACCTCACGGGCTTATGGCTCGCCCGCTGCCCCTGTTGCCGAATCGCTGGCTCGGCGATCATTTCAACCTCAGTCTCGGGATGAACCTTGCGAAGGTTTGTACGAGCCTTTGCAAGGTTCCGTAGCTGATAGCTGACCACTGTGTTCCGCCGGCTACTTCATCATCTCTCGCCCCGCGGCGAGCGCGTCGGCCAGCGCGGTGGGATGCTTTTCGATGTCGCCGCGCGCGTCAATGGAGTGGAAGAAAAGTTCGCCGGTGAGCCGGATGTCCAGCACCACGCACCAGGCGGCGATGACCTGCCTGGCGCACTGGTAGAAACGGTCGTGTTTGAACCCGCCGCAGCAGAGGAAGAGCGCCTTGCGGTCCGGGTTCGCGTGCGGGCGTTTGAGGAGGTACTTGCGCGCCCAGAGCGCCTGGCAGCGGTCAATCATCGTCTTGAGCTGCGCGGAGATGCTGGCGAAGTAGATCGGCGAGGCGATGACGAACCGGTCCGATGCGTCGAGCGCCTCGTAGATGCCCCTCATGTCGTCGTCGGAGGCGAACCGGCAGTCGCCCGTCGCGTTGCAGAAGCCGCAGTTCTGGCAGGGCGCGAATTTGAGCTCGTTGAGCACGATCTTCGTAACGGCCGCGCCGGGCGCAGCGGCGGCGACGCCGGCCAGCGCGCTGTCGAGGAGCTTTTCGGAGTTCCCGCCTCGGCGAGGGCTGCCCGCAATGGCCAGGACCCTGTGCTCCAATTTCTCTCCTTTCTTATGATTTCAACGCGGAGACACCCTTCGGACACTGAGCCCTCAGGGCGAACGTGCGGAGAACGGAGCAACTGCCAATTGGCAAGTAACGGCGTCGCGTGCTACGCTTGGCCGACGAGTCCGAGCGCCCGTATTCACTTGATACGTGGCCGATGCGAAATGGCAGATGGCAATTGATCCGTTCTCCGCGCCCTTCGTGTCTCCGGGTCGAAAATTGCTATTCGTCCTCCTCATCTTCATCCTCGTCCTCGTCATCCTCGTCGTACTCATCCGCATCTTCCTCGTCCGGAGCATCCGGCGCCGGAGCGGGCGCGGGCGGTTCGTCCACCGACGGGACGTCAGGCAGGACGATGCCGGAATCTTCCTCGGGCCATTCGTCGTCGGCCGGCTCTTCCGTTTCGGCGGGCGCTTCGGGCGCGGGGGATTCGGGTGGCGGCGCAGCCTCCGCCGGCGTCTGCTCGGGCGGAAGCGGCGCCGCCTGCACGCGTTCCTCCGGCGGCACGTACGTCAGCCAGATTTCGCCGAACGCTTCCGGCTGCTCCACGCGGATCGCCTGCTGCTTCACGAGCTCGAGCAGGGCGATGAATGTGCCGATCAGCCGCAGGCGCGTCACCTGCCCCTGGAAAACGGCGGCGAAGGTCAACCGGCCGGCCGCGCGCACCGTCTCTTCCAGCTCCTGCTGGATTTTCTCCTGGGGCATGGAGTCGAAGACGAGTTTGTGGTCGCCGCCGGTCTGCTGGAGGATCTTCGAGAACGCCTCGAGCAGCGTCCAGAGGCTGACGCCGGCCGGCGCGCCGGAGACCGGCCCGACCGTTCCGTCCGGCCGCTCGCCCGGGCGCGCGAACCGCTCCGACTGCAGCTCGGCCCGGTCGTTCAGCGCCAGCGCCGCCTCCTTGAAGCGCTTGTACTCCATGAGCTGGCGCACGAGTTCCATCCGCGGATCGTCCGGCTCTTCCTCGGGCATCGGCTCCGGTTCGGGCGTCATCATGCGCGACTTGATCTCGATCAGCTTGGCCGCCATCACAATGAAGTCGCCGGCGACGTTGATGTTCAGCTCGGACAGGAGCTCCATGTACCGGAGGTACTGCTCGGTGATGCGCGCGATCGGGATGTTCCAGATGTCCACCTCGGTCTGCTGGATGAGGTAGAGCAGCAGGTCGAGCGGGCCGCTGTAGGTGTCGAGTTCGACTTTGTAATCGAGGAGATCGGTCATGACTTCAGCGGGAATAATCCGGGCGCGGGCGGCTTGAGACGGCCGTCGGCCACCAAGGGACAATGCACGGGCCCGTCGCGGCGCGAGGAGCATTCGTTGCAAGAGATGCACGTGGCGCGCGGCTGGCCGGCGCGGAGCCGCGCGAAGAAGTCCGGCTCGGCGATGAACGGGCGCGAGGCGGCGACGAAGTCCAGTCCGTCGCCTTCGAGCGCGCGAACCATAACCTCGTAAGAGCGGAACCCGCCGCAGGCGCCGACCGGAACGGCGCCGACCGCGCGCTTGATTTCCACGGCCTGCGTGAGATAGTACGCTTCCTCCTGCGGTTTCGGGTCGCCCTTGCGCACGGGGGCGCAGCGCTCGTCGCCTTCGGCCATCCAGCCGCTGACCTCGATGGCGTCAATCCCTTCGGCGGCCAGCGCGCGCGCGGCCTCGCAGCTCTCGGCGAGAGAGAGACCGTCCTGGATAAAGTCCTCGCAGTTGAGTTTGACGGTGACGGCCAGGTTCGGCCCGGCGGCGGCGCGCACGCGGCGGAACGCCTCGATCACAAAGCGGCGGCGGCGTTCCGGGGTGCCGCCCCATTCATCCGTGCGGCGGTTGGTGTGCGGCGAGAGGAACTCGCTGAGCAGGAAGCCGTGTGCGCAGTGGAGCTGGACGCCGTCGAAGCCGGCCTCGCGCGCGCGGCGGGCGGCCTCGCCGAAGGCGTCGAGCGTTTCCTCGATCTCGCGCTCAGTCATCTCGCGCGGGCGGACTCCGCCGCTGCCGACCGGCACGGCCGAAGGCGCGATCGGTTCGCTGACGAGTTCGGCGGCGACCTGGCGGCCGCCGTGAGAGATCTGCATGAAGAACTTGACCTCCGCGCGCTCCTGGTGGACCGCTTCGGTGATCCTTCGCCACGGGCCGACCAGTTCGTCGGAGTGGATGCCGTTCTGCGCCGCCAAGGAACGGCCGTTCGGCAGGATGTAGGCGAAGCCGGAAACGATCCACGGCGCGCCGCCCCGCGCGAGCGCCGCGTACATGCCGCGGATTGCTTCGCCGGGCCGGCCCTGCTCGTCGCCGGCGCGTTCGAAGGTTGCGGAGCGCGCAATGCGCCCCGCGACGGTCACCGGCCCCGCGCGCATCGGTCGGAAAAGGATCACGCGGGGTCCCTCAGTTCGAGGGAGGTTTGGTGATCGTCAGCGTCATCCCTTCGGGAAGATGGCCGGCCTGCGCCACGCTGATCTTGTTCTCCTTGGCAATGTCGCGCCACGCATCGCCCTTGCCGAGGACTTTCTCGCTGATCGCCCAGAGACTCTCGCCCTTTTTGACCGTGTAGGTCACCACGTTCGGAGCGGCAGCCGGTTTGGGCGCCGGCGTCGTCGAAACGCTCCGGGGTTGTGGCGTGCCGTTGTCGCGCGGCGGCTCGTCAACCTTCGTCACGCTCCAGGAGATCGGCCTGGGAGCGGCGGGCTGCTTGGCGGGCGCCGGCGCTTTGGCAATGTTGTTGGACGGCGAAGAATGCAGTGGCAGAGGCGCCGTCTGAGTCTGGTTCGTCACCGCGTTGTTCTGGGGCGCATGGCTCGCGGCCGCGGCCAGTTCTCTGGCGAGGCGGGAGTTCTCGCGCGACCTGCCGATGGCGTCGACCATCAACACCGTCAAAAAGCAGGCGGCCACCGCGCCGCCCAGCAACGCGCCTTTCTGGAGCCGGCGGAGTCGGCGGCGGACGATCCACATCTCCTGGTCCGCGCGTTTCTTCAGGTCGGCCGCCTCGCGATCGAAATGCGCGCGGAGCGACGTGATCTCGGCCTCGCGCGAGGTGAGCTTGTCCTGGAGTTGCCCGACCGCTTTCTCGTTCGACTCGATCTGCTGGCGCAGCGCCGCGGCCTCCTCGCGGGTCTTCGAGACGTCGGTCTGGAGATCGGCGATGTGCTCGCACTTCGCCTCGACGCCCTGCTTGAGCTGCGCGGCGGCGGCGCGCAGCTCATCGAGTTCCCTGTCCGCGCCGGCCAACTGCTCATGAAGCGATTCGAGTTCCCGCATCCGCCCGGGCTGCCCCGCGAGCGTCGCGGTCAGTTCCTCAACGCGACCGCCGGCCGCCTCGCGCTCCACACGCTCCTCGGCCAGGGTCGTCTCCTTTTCGGAGAGCGCCTGGTTCCTTTCGGTCAGCAGGCTTTCCTTCGCGGCCAGCGCCGCTTCGAGCTCGCCGACCCGCTTGCGCAGAGCCGGAAGTTCCGCGTTGTCGGAGTTCAGCCGCGTCACGTCCGCGCGTGTGCGCGTCAGCTCGGAGGCGGTCTTTCGCAGGTCGGCCGCGATCTTGTCGCGCTCGCCGCGAGCCGCCGCGACCTCCTGCCGGAGCGCTTCGACGTCCGGATGCGGCGTCGCCGGCGCCGCCTCGACCGCTGCGGATGGCGTCTCGCTCGGCTCGATCACCGCCGTCACTGCGTCGGCCTGGACGGCCGCCTGCTCCGAGGTCGTCAGCCCGACGTCTTCATCTCCCGCCGGCGGCGCGGCGGCCTCTTTCGGGGGTTGCGCTTCGGCATCCAGAATCTGAAGAGCCTCGCTTCGCAACGGCTCCGGCCTCATGCTCGCAATGATTCGAATTCGGTCGTCAGGATACCCCTTGCGCCTGTAATCATCCACGAACCCGCGTGCATTTCTCATCAGCGTTCTCCTGAATACCGCTATATGTTGCGTTTTGTGAACGTTTATAACCCATCAGATCGAGTATCTTAGCAGAATCGCAAAAAGGAAGCAAAATCAGGCCCGTTCCAGCCGCGATTTATCAATGAAACCGGCCATTTTCACGCAAAATAAACGTTTCGGCAAAATTCGACAGGGGCAGCGATGAAAAGCGCAAATGAGGTACATCTCATGTCTGGGCAGGGTCTCGGCAGCGGCGGATGAAGATCGTGTTAGTCCATCGCTTGCCGGTTCGCGATGAACGGCAAGAGCGGGGCGTACGTGGATTATCCGGGGAGCATCGCGGAATTCGACGCGCCCGGCGGGGAATTATGGCCGGATTTCAGCGACGGCACGATTCCCTGTTTCGGCCCGAGCGCGGTCAAAATGGATCTTCGGCCGGCGGCCGAAAGCCGTCGGACATCCTATCGGGCAAACTCGGCGACGTTACCCACGAGGCGCTGAACGTTGATGGGGATCCGGCCTGCTCGTCCAGGGGGCTGTCCGATTCGAGGGTGATGGCTCCGTAAAACTCCCGGCGTTCCGTATAGCCGGCATTGTGAGTGCCTTTAACGCCACCAGATTTTGGCGCGAAGGTTCTCGATCCAGCGGTTGATTTCGACGGAGACCTGCTCGGCCTCTGCGGAGAGAGCGTGGAGGTCGTCGGGGAGGATGAGGCGGCGCTCCTGAAGGATCGGGAGCTGCTCGCGGCAGGCGTCGAGGCTGCGAAGGGCGCGCTTGCAGTTGGCAATGTTGCCGCAGAGCGAATCGCGCTCGTAGCCGATGCCGTGGCCGCCGGCCACCTGCGCGGAGACCATCTGGGCGGCGAAGACGGCGCGCCGCGCGTCTTCGTCGTCGCTCCATTTCTTCATCTGCCGTTCGAGCAGGTCCTCGAGCCGCGTCGCAAAATCCTGCGCGCGGACATAGGAGGGGATTTCGCGGAGCTGATCGAAGCAACTGACGAGGTCCTCGGCATCCGGGTCATCGTCGAGGCGCTCCGGTTCGGACATCAGCCGGAGCATTTCGTAAGCCTCGCAGTCGAAGCGCTTGTCGCAGGATGGGCATTTCGACGCGGCGCCGCCGCATTCCTCGAGATCCTCTTCCCAGCCCATCTCATGCGCGATGAGGCGGTCGCGGTGCGGATGATGGACGAGGGTTTCGAAGAGTTCCTGGAATTTCGCGGTGCGGGCGTCCGCGCGCTGGAGGAAACGCTCCCAATCGTTCTCGTCCCACTCCTCGTAATCGGGCGCGTCGAAGACCGGATCGAGCATCGGTGCTCGCCTTTCGGCTTGCGAAGAGAAGTCGAAACCAGCGTCTTTGCTTCCGCGGCTTTCCTAAGCGAGTTTACCCCATTCGCGTCGGCGGAGTCAAGAATTTCGCTTTCCGTCGTTTCAATCCGCGTGTCCGCGCCGTCCGCGCTGCCTCCGCAGGCGCTGCGCGTAGTCGTGGACGGCCTCTTCCTGTTCTTTGGTCTCGACGGCGCCGGGCCGGAGCGAGCGGACTTCGGCGAGCGCTTCCTCCGGCGTTCGCCCGATGCTGATGAGATAGCAGGCGGCCATGGCGCCGCTGCGGCCGCGGCCGGCGAAGCAGTGCACGAGCGTCTTGCGGCCGGCCTCGCGCGCCCCCGCTACGACGGAGACGAACCGGTCAATCTGCGCCGCGTCCGGCGCGCGGAAGTCGTCCACCGGGATGTGATGATACTCGATATCGAACTCGGCCAGGATGTCGGTGTTGAGCGCGGTCTCGGTGAGGCTGATGACCACGCCGATCCCGGCATCTTTGAACAGCTCGACGGCCTTGCGCAGATCGTACGGCCGGCCCATCGCGGCGAGGACATCCGGCACGATCCAGGTCAGATTTCCCTGCGTTTCCAACATCGCGCTCCTGCGGCTGAAGATGAGCCAAGAGGGTTGTTGCCGCGGCGAATCGCCGTTGAATACAGCGTATCAGAAAGCCGCGCGCGCAAGCAAGGGAATGCAGGCAATGCCTCAGTTACAGGAGGTGTGGCACAGCCGCCCCCGGCTGTGCGGAACGGCTTGCCGGCGTTATCACAGGCGAGGGCGCCTGTGCCACACACGACATCTTGAAAATGAGCCTCCTGTAACTGAGGCATGACGAATGCAGAGCGCAGAGCAGACAGAAACGGTAAGCAACGAACCAACAGGCGCGCGGCAGCGCATCATTCGGGCGAAGCCCGCTCATCTTCCCGTTATGCGCTCTGCACTCGCAGCCGTTCCAGATGCGCGACAATCAGCTCGGCCAGATCGTCGAGTTGCTCGTTGAAGCTGAAGTGGCAGAGGATCTCGCTGGCGCCGGCGGCGAGCATCAGGTTCAGGCCCTTGACCTGCGACTGGCGGTAGTCGGTGCGGACGCCGAGGACCGGCTTGCCGAGGCCGCGCGCGTAGCCGGTCTCGAAGGCCGCGCCGCTGTCGGCGTCGGCGCCGTCCAGGAGCGCCAGCACCACGTCGGCGCTGGAGATCTCCTCGATGCAGCGCCGAAAGACCGAGGCCAGGTGGCGCCGATCGTTGAACGAGGCGGACCCGATGCGGAAGTCCTGCGGCAGCACGATCTCGCACTGCGGCAAAAGCGCCTTGAGCTTCTCGGCCAGACGGCGGTTGTACTGCCGCTCCATCTGGCTGAACAGCGGCGCGGCGAGGTAGATCTTCATGCGCGGCCTCCGTCGTTCATCCCTTGTAAAGCCGGCGCTTCAGGCTGTACGAATAATCGGTCCACCCGGCGTCGGCGTTCTTGTCCTCGGCGATGGTCTCGGAGATGTCTTTGAGCTTGGCGTCGAGGTTGTCGAGGTAGTGCAGCGCGATCGCCTCGGCGAACATCGGCAGCTTGGGCGAGCCGAACTCGAGCTCGCCGTGATGGCTCAGGATCATGTGTCGCAGCAGGTTGAGCTTCTCCTCGGGCAGGTTCGGCAGCGCGCGGGCGTGGTCCTCGAGCATGAGGACGCCGATCGTGATGTGGCCGACGAGGTTGCCGGCGTCGGTGTAGCGGAACGTGCGCTTGCAGGAGAGCTCGCGCGTCTTGCCGATGTCGTGGAGGAAGACGCTGGCGAGCAGCAGGTCGCGCCGGAGGGATGGATAATGTTCGAGGACTTTGAGCGCCATCGCGGCCATCGAGAGCGTGTGCTCGAGCAATCCGCCGAGGTAGGCGTGATGGTTTTGCACGGCCGCCGGCGCGGTGCGGAAGTCGGCGCAGAAATCCTTGTCGGACAGGAAGGCGTCCACGACCGCCTTGTAGTCGGGGTCCTGGATCCGGGCGAGGATCGCCGCCAGCTCGCGCATCATCTCGCCGGGGTCGCGCTCGCACTGCGGGAGGAAATCGCCGAGGCGGAGCCCTTCGGTCTCGGCGCGCGTGATCGAGCGGGCGTTGAGCTGGAGCTGGTTCTGGTAGCTCTCGACCTTGCCCTTGACGTGGACGAAGCTGTCCACGGAGATCGTCGCGGCGAAGGCCTCGGTGGCGTCCCAGAGCCGGCCGACGATCTGCCCGGAGCGATCCTGCAAAATGAGGTTGAGGTAACTGCCGCCGGCCCGCGTCGAGCGCAGCGCGCACTCGGCGACGAGGAACACCGAATCCACCGGCTCACCGACGCGCAGCGCGCCGACCATCTGCTTGGCCATGGGATCTCTCTTGTCTCCGGCTTGGAAACTCGTTCACCACGAAGTTCGACCTGGATCACCATATCAATTTGGGGCGGGTCTGTCGAGAGGATGAGAACGGCGATCCGGTCCGCTGCGCGCCGGAGAAGCCTCATTTTATGTCGGGCGTTGGGCATAGGCATTGTCCTGCGCGCGAATCCGCGTCGGCCGCCTTCGCGTCAACGGGCGGCGAAAGGAGGGGCGTCGGGCGCTGCTGCGCCGGGGGCTGTGATGCCGCGGCGCTGGAGGAGCGAGCCTTCGAGACGATAGATTTCGACGAGCGCTTTGCGGTAGGTCACCACCACGTTTATTTCGTTTATCTGGCTGCTGAGCAGGTCGCGCTGCGCCTGTCCGACGAGGAAGGTCGTGGACTGGCCGACGCGGAATTTTCCTGTCTCGCTCTTGAGCCTCGCCTCCTGAAGCTTGCGGCTGACTGCGGTGGCGGTGACCTGTTCCCCTGCGCGGAGGACTTCGCTGTAGGCGGTTCGAACATCGGACTCTACGAGTTGCTCGAGGTTGTTCACCGACTCGAGGCTCTGTTTGCGGGTGAGGAGCGCGCCGGTGTATTGTGCGCGGGCATTGCGATTGATGGGCGGGAACTCCAGGTTCACGCCGGCCTCCGTTGTGTATTGGCTGCCGACCGTAGCCCGAACGGCCTTATCAAACGCCTCCGAATAGCCCGTCCGGCCGAACGTCACGAAAACATTCATCAACGGCAGCAGCCCGTTCCGGGTCATGACGACGCTCAAGTCGCCGCGCTGGACCTGCAGCCGCGCCTGGTTCAGGTCGGACCGCATGCGCAGGCCGAGTTGGACGTGGTCCTCTTCATCGCCGACGGGTTCCTGCGGCAGTTGCGGCTGGTCCTCGAGGACCAGCTCGGTGTGGAACGCGTTCGCCGAAGGGCTGATCAGGCGCAGGAGAATGATGCGCGCCTTGGCCAGGGCGCTCCGGGCGTTGATGAGGTCCTCGCGGCGCAGGGCCACTTCCGCGTCGGCGGCGGCGATTTCGGTCCCGGCGAGATCGCCGAGGCGGACGCGCTCGTGCGTCTCGTCGCTGGACTTCTGAGCCAGCGCGAGCGACTGGGTGAAAATGGCGATCTGCCGCTCGTCGAAGATGCAGTCCCAGTAAGCCTCCTCCGTCTGCGCCACGATGGACTCCGCGAAGCCGCGCAGTTCGTACTGCGAGGTCTTGGTGTCCAGCCGCGCCTGGCGCAAGGCGGCCAGGTTGACGTCCGTGCCGTAACCGCGCAGGAGCGACTGGGTGACGGTGAGGTATTCCTGCGCGATGAACTTGACGCCTGGGACGAAGGGAAAATAGTGCGATTGCGTGATGGCGCTGCTGAGAGAGAACGTGGTGCCCGTCGGCAGGAATTCCGTGAGGCCGAGCGTGTTGATGTACGTATCCGAGAAAGGCACCAGCGCGCCGGTGGTGCCGGGTTGTGCCTCGTGGTTGCTCGTGTAGAGGAGTTGCTCGGTTACGTCGGGGTCGAATACCGCGCGCTGCTCAGCCTCGTGGATCCGGTGAAGCTGCGGGTTGTAGCGGTCCACGGCCAGCGAGCGGTTGTTCTCGAGCGCCAGGAGAATGGCTTGGGGAACGGTGACGTGCAGCGGCCCCTGTGGCGCGGCAGGTTCGGGGACGGCCGGCGCCGGCGATACGGTCGCGGCCGGCGACGGTTCATGGCCGGTCACGGCCGGCCGGCGCTCGGACGGGCCGATGTAGTCCGAAGGGCTGCCGGTCTCGATGGTCGTGCAGGAGGTCAGGCCGGCGCAGAGTGCGGCGAGGATGAATAGGGCGCATCGCTTCCCGGAGGTCATGGAATACTCCACGCACAGGTCCACGCCGTCGAGCGCGTGAATCCGCTCCGCTCCGATGTCGTGCGCCGTACTCGGCGCACTCTTGTTGCAGAGCTTGAGGATGTTTTCCAGCCGAATCATGAGCGGCTTCCGGTTCCGGGAATCGAGGGTCAGGACGGCTTCGGGGGGTTCGAGGCAAGAGTGCCTTTGGCCGGAAGCTCGGTCCGATCATCGTAGACGCGCTGGTCGTTCTTGAGGTTCTTCAGAACTTTATACGGGCCCACGATCACCTGGTCGTCGTCAGCCAGGCCGGAGACGATCTGGGTGTGGGTGGCGTCGGTCACGCCGATCTTCACCGGCGTGATGACGGCCTTGCCGTCCACCAGGCGATACACCACGGGCGTCTCGGACTTGTCGGACTGGACGTTGGGGTTCTTTTCGCTGATCTTGGCGGGCAACTCATCGGTCCGTCGTCCGAGCACGGCCTGGGTGGGGACTTTCATGCTGTTGGCGTAGTGCAGGGTCTCGATGTCGGCCTCGGCCGTCACGCCCGAAAGGAGTTGGCAACCATCGTCGTTCAAGGGGATGCGCACCTCGAAGTACTTCGAGCCGGTCCGCGCGGCGATGGAGTTCGTCAGCGCGATGGATTCCACCGTGCCATCGAAGGTGCGGCCGCTGTACGCCTTGACGGTGACCTTGGCCTTCTGGCCCGGATGGATCTTGCCGATAGATGCCTCAGCCACTTCCGCCAGGAGCCTCATTTTCGACAGATCGGCGACCTGAACAAGTTCGGTGCCGGGGTTGTTCATCTCGCCCTGAATGGCCATCTCGCCAACTTGGGCTTTGACGACCGTGACCACGCCGTCAATCGGCGAGGTGATGACGGTGTAGCCGAGGTTCTCCCTGGCGAGCGCGATAGCGGCGTCGGCGGCGGACAGATCATCCTGCATCGCCACGAGGTTCAGATCGTCCGCCTTGAGCGAAGCTTCCGCCGAGACGATATTGGCATTGAGCGTGTCCACTTGGGTTTGGGCCGCGTCGCACGCCTGCTGGCTGACGTAATCATTCTTGAGCAACTCCTTCTGCCGTTGCAACGTGCGCCGGGCGTCCTCGAGCGAGATACGCGTCCCGTCAATCGTGCTGTGTTGCGCCGTCAGCCGCGCCCGGGCGACCGCGATCCGGGCCGCCTGCGATTCCCGCTGAGACTCGGCCGTCTGCAACGCTATCTGCAAATCCTTGTCGTCCAGCCGCACCAGCACCGAGGGCGGCTTCGGCGGCTTCGCGGTCGGATCGCCGCGCGTGACCTGCTCCCCTTCGCGGTGCGGGATCTCCTGAATCAGAGCGGAGACGCGGCAGGAAATCGAGACCTTGGTCTTGGGCATGATCGTGCCGGAGGCGCTGACGACCTCGACAAGGTCGCCGCGGACCGGACGTTCGACGCGCACGGCGGCGCCGCTGTCTTCCTTGTGCCGGCGCGACAGAACCACGCACACCGGCGCCGCGATCAGCAACGTCACTGCGCACGTAATGGCGACCGTGACGAAACTCTTCATTACTGTAGCGTCTCCGGAGATTCTAGCGATGGAACATTCACCGACCAATAATATACCCGCGCAGTAGCGGATGTCAAGAAGACAACGGAGGAAGGCATTTGCGCTGTGAGCTTTTTCGGCGCCCCGGTCGGGGCGGCCCGCGCCTTCGAGAGGGTTGAAGACCGCCACGCGGCGCCTTTCCGAGGCGAAATCTTCGCCTGGAAAGCGGCGATGCCTTTTTTCAGGCAGAGTCTCCCTGAGAATCCCCCAGGACCGCCCTTGACTTGACAGGCTTGCTCATAGATGTCCCCGGAACCGACGCGGTCTGCGGGCGGAAGCTCGCGGGGTTCTTCACGCCCTTCAGGAAGACTATGACTGCGATGACCCCCAGGGTGGTGGAGATGACGAAGATCGCGTGGAAGATGTTGAAGGTCCAACCGCCGAGGACGCAGCTCCAGTCCGCGAACGCCTTAGCGATGAGCCCCGCCGCCAGCGCGCCGAAGCCACTGCCGATGCAGGTGGCCGTGTCCGAGACGGCGATGTACATCGCTCGCTGTCCCGGCGCGGGAAAACGCGTGACCAGCTTCGTCGCCGCGTTCACCGCCGCCGTCGCCGCGATGCAGCCTACGATGCTCGATCCGCAAATCCAGAAGGCCGCCGTCCGTGGAGTGGCGAAGACCCAGAACAACGGGGTCAACACCCACGTCAGGTACGCCCAGTGCATCACCTTCTTCGGCCCGACCCGGTCAACGATCTCGCCCGACAAACCGGCGGTCAGAATGCTCACGATCAGCGGCGCCAGCGAGAGCACGATCATCCCCACGATGAAATGGCGCTGCAGTTGCAGGTTCTGCATGAAGAAGAGCACCGAGAGCGTGCCGCCCAGATAGAGGGCGAAAAAGTAGAACAGGCTGAACGTCAGCCAGGGCCGGAAGTTGATGTCGCGGAGCGGAAGAAGGATTTCCTGCAGGAAGCTGTTCTCCGGCGGCCTGGCCATGGGCGGTTCCGGGATGGTCCCGTGGATGATCAGGTCGAGCAGGCCGAACACCGTCGCGACGAGAAAGATGATCTGCGTCACTTCCAGTTTCCACCGGTCCGGGGTGCGGTCCATGAGGATCGCGGCGGGCACGGTCGCGACAATCATGGCGACCGCGATCCAGGCCGTGCGCCGGCCCCAGAATCGGCCGTGGACTTCCTCGGGGATGATGTCCGCCAGCCACGAGAGCCACGGCGTCGAGGCCATGGTTCCGAGGCAGCTCGCGATGCTGATGGCGACGATCAGGACCGTGGCTGACGACGAATGGCCGGCGTGCCAGAGCCAGAGCGAGAGCACAATGCCCAGGAAACGCAGCGTGCGGTCCGAGAAGGAGCAGATGAACCAGATCAGCTTGCGCTGCATGAACCGATGCGTCGCGCGCGCTGAGATGATTTCCGCCGTGAGGCTCCACGACGTGATCGCGGCCATGACGCCCCAGTGGATCGGCTTCAAGCCGATGCGCATGCCGAAATACATGAAGAACATGCCGCTGATGAGCGTTGCCCAGATGCTTCCCAAGGCGCCGGTGAAGATGTGCTTGCGCATGATGCTCGGCAGTTGCCAGGGCTGTACGATGCGCCGGGTGAAGTAGCGACGAAGGAAGATTTCCGCCGCGGTCAGCGGGGCGCGATTCCAGTAGCGAAAAGTTTCTGAAAGTGCCATTTTTGTTTCGGGTCGCCGCAGGCCGTCCATAAAGAACAGGGGTGATCGGGCCAATTGACACGGCCAAAGACCGGGTATAATACCCGAATATGATTGAGGAGCGCAACTTGCGACGCGTCACGCGGAACTGCTCTCGCGGCTGGTGGCCTGCCCTAACCCCAATCAATAGTGGAAAAGCGCCAACTACGGCGTGCGCCGGACGCGGCGACCATGCGCTAAGAGGGCGGCTGTCAGTGGCGCAGCATGAGGCGATCCTGGGGTCTGGTCGCAATGAAGTCCGTCTCACCTTGCCCGGCAGGCTGCCGGAGAAGTGTTCCGCGCGATAATTTCCGTCGGCGAAGGGCGTCCGACTGCATGACTTGCTGTCTTCCCGGGTCGCGTGCAGGCCGGGCGCCCTCGTCCGACACTTCTCAGGATAGCCCGGGGCTATTCGGCGGGCGGAATTGCGGATTCGCTTTCGGGCGCGGTGAGGACGCGGACGGCTTCGTAGACGGCGCCGTCGTCGTCGGTGGCGTAAAGGTGGAGGAGTCCTTTGTCCCACATGCGGCGCAGATGGGCGGAGAAGAAGATGTGGAAGCGGTAGTTGACGCGGCGCCCGGGCGCGACCTGGATGGGCAGGCGCAGGGCGATGTCGGGCGGATGGGCGACGGCGTGATGCTGGCTTTCGTCGTCGCCCAGGATGCGCTTGGCGTCGAGCGGGGCCTGCTTCGGGGCGGAGACGGCCGAGCGCAGGCCGGTGACGGAGAGCGCGGCCGGGCTGACGTTGGCGAATTCCGCGACGAAGTCCAGGCACCACGCCGGGTGGTTTTTAACCGGCTTGATGACCGGCGCGCTGATGTGGATGACGAGGTTCGGCCGTTTGCCGCGGCTCCGGTAGAGCGTGAAGAGAGCGACGAGGACGACGACCGTGATGACCAGGACGATGATGACGTAGCCGATGGCGCTCATGTCGCTCTCCCTTGAGTGCGGAGTGCGGAAAGGGCGGCTCACTCCGCGCTCTTCACTTCGCTTCTTCGTTCTCTTCGACGGAGAAGCTCCAGTGCCTTTCGAATTTGCTCTTGTCGAAGGCTTTCATGTACGCCTCTTCACCGGTGATCTTGCCGGCGTCGAGAAGCTTCTGGATGTGCGAATCCATGGTCTGCATGCCCAAGTTGCCGCCGCTCTCGATCATGGAGTCAATCTTCACCGTCTGCGCGGTCCGGATGAGGTTGCCGAGCGCCGGCGTGGCGACGAGCACCTCGTAGGCGGCGACGCGCCCCTTGCCTGTGGCGTCGCGCAGCAACTGCTGGGCGATGACGCCGGAGAGCGAGCTGGCGAGCATGGTGCGGATGCGCGCTTGCTCCTCGGCGGGGTACACGTCAATGATGCGGTCCACGGTCCTCGAGGCGCTGTTGGTATGGAGGGTGCCGAGTACGAGCATGCCCATCTCGGCGCAGGTCAGCGCCAGCGAGATGGTTTCCGTGTCGCGCATTTCGGCGACGAGGATCACGTTCGGGTCCATGCGCATGGCCGAGCGCAGCGCGGCGGCGAAATCGTGCGTGTGCAGGCCGACCTCGCGCTGCGTAATGAGGCACTGCTTGTGCTGGTGGACGAACTCGATCGGCTCCTCGATGGTGAGGATGTGCCGGCGGTAATGGTCGTTGATGTAGTTGATGATGCTCGCGAGCGTGGTGGTTTTGCCCGAGCCGGTCGGCCCGGTTACGAGGACCAGGCCCAACCCGAGCTCGACGAACTGGAGCACGGTGTTGGGCAGGCCGAGCTCCTCGAAGGTCATCATATGGTCCGGGATCATGCGCATGACGCAGCCGATGCCGAACTGCTGCATCAGGTAGTTCGTGCGGAATCGCGCGTACCCGGGAATGGCGTACGCGAAGTCCATGTCGTTGTCCTTGACGAAACTCTCCCATTGCTGGGGCGTGCAGAGTTCGGGGAGGATTTCGCGGAGGCGTTCGTTGGTCAGGACCGGCTCGTTCGTCGGCTGGAGGTCGCCGGTGATGCGGAACTTCGGCGGCTGGCCGGCGAAGAGGTGCAGGTCGGAGGCGCCGATGGCGCGCATATTCAGGAGCCATGCATCGGCCTGGGCCATAATTCACCTTTCCCGTGCGGAGCAGGGAATCGGAAACGCGCCCTCGTCTTTCCCTTTCGCGCCGCGCACTCGACGGTCTCTTCTTCTCATTGGGCATCCTCCGCCGACCAGGCGATCTCCGGGAAGAGCCGGACGAGCTCATTCCAGATGGCCTCTTCCGGCAGTTTGCCGCGCGCGGTCTGGAAGAAGAGGAACGGCACGCGCTCCCGCTTCATCGAATGAGCGGCTTTGGTCTTGCGGTCAATGATGATCGTGCCCTTCTGGATGAGCATCTTCTTCTTCGCCTTGTCGTCCGGGAGCGCCATGAACGCTTCCCAGTTGACCTGTTGTTCGCGCGCCTTGGTCAGGTCGGTGAACTTGCTGCGGTCGTAGGCGCGCTCTAGGGCGGTCTCCGGCGTGATGATGCCCTGCTGCAGGAGCTTGTAGATGCCGTCGTCCATGAGCTGCATGCCCAGCTTGACGCCGGTTTGCATCAGCGAGGGGATCTGGAAGGTGCGGTCTTCCTTGATGAGGTTCGAGATGGCCGGCGTGACGACGAGCACCTCGAGGCAGACGACGCGGCCCTTCCCGTCGAAGGTCGGAACGAGCTGCTGCGAGATGATGCCGCGGAGCGAGTCGGCGAGCATCGTGCGGATCTGGCCCTGCTGACTCGGCGGGAACACGTCGAGGACGCGGCCGATACTGCGCGCGGCGTTGGTGGTGTGGAGGGTGGCGAGCACCAGGTGGCCGGTCTCCGCGGCGGTGATGGCGTTGGAGATCGTCTCGAGATCGCGCATTTCGCCGACGACGATGATGTCCGGGTCCTCGCGCAGGCAGGCGCGAAGCGCGCGCCCGAAGGAGCTGGTGTGGATGCCGACCTCGCGCTGCGTTATCTGGCAGTGGATCATCGGGTGGAGGATTTCGATCGGGTCTTCGAGCGCGATGATGTGGTCGTAGCGGCGCTCGTTGAGGTGTTTGATCATTGCGGAGAGCGTGGTGGTCTTGCCGCAGCCGGCCTTGCCGGTGACGAGGATCATGCCCTGGCGATACTCGAGCAGTTTCTTGACGACCGGCGGGAAGCCGAGCTCGTCGAGACTTTTGACCGCCGCCGGGATGATCCGGAAGGTGCCGTCCAGCCCGCGGTTCTGGACGCAGATGTTCGCGCGGCAGCGGCCGGCTTCCTCCGAGAAGTAGCTCAGGTCGAGCGCCCACTCCTCATCGAGTTCTTTCTGCTGCGCCGGGGTCAGAATCTCGCAGAAGATGCGCTTCGTGTCCTCGGGCGTGAACGGGGGATACTTGACCTTCCGGAGCGCGCCGTTGAGGCGGATCATCGGCGGGGAGCCGACGGCGATGTGGACGTCGGACGCGTCAATCTGACGGCCCATCTTGAGGAACCGGTCAATCTCCGCCACAACCGCCTCCCGAATCGCGTGGGGCGACCCGCCGCCGCTAGTCGATTTAATATCACAAAAGGAAGGCGCAAGCAAGAGGCTGCAAGAGTGCGGAGTGCGGAGCATGCTGCCGTTCGTTCACTCCGCACTCTACAATCCGCACTCCGCACTCGTCAGGCCTTCGGCAGGTCCGGCCCGAGCAGGTTTTTGTACTCGCGCAGCACGAGGTCGTTGCCGGAGGTGATCGCGGTGTGGTTGGCGGCGGTGCGAATGGCGCTGTCGCGGATGAACTTCTCGGCGATGATGCGCTTGTGCGGCGACCGCTGCGCCTCTTCGAGGAGTAGCAGGCCGATCACGCCGGCGCAGGCGGTGTCGCTCAGGCGCTTGCCCATCAGGTCGGTGTACTCGGCGTTCGCCTCGGCCTTGAGGAATCCCATCGCGTCCTTCAGGCGCTGCTGCGTCTGGCTGGCGAGCGCGGCGAGGAGCGCTGCGCCGCCCTCGTAAGTGCGGTTGGCGCGCTCGGCGAACCAGTCGTCGAGCTTGTCGCCGTTGAGGCCGGCGATGATGGCCACGGCCTGGAGCTCGGAGGTGCCCTCGTAGATCGTGGTGATGCGCGCGTCGCGGTAGTGGCGTTCGAGGTTGTAGTCGCGCATGTAGCCGCTGCCGCCGAGGACCTGGATCGCCGCGCTCGTGACGCTCAGGCTCATCTCGCAGCAGTAGTACTTCGACATCGGCGTCAGGATGCTCGCCTGCCGGTTGTAGCGGGCGTTCTTCTCCTTGATCTCCTTCGTCTTCGGGTCGTTGCGGTCCGCCGTCTCGGCGAGGCGCTCGTAACCCTGCGCCAGGTCCACCACGCGCGAGGTCTCGTAGAGGAGCGAGCGCGCGCTCTCGATGCCGACTTTCATCGTGACCAGCAGGTCGGCGACCTGCGCCATGTCCACGATGCGCTTGCCGAACTGCTCGCGCTCGACGGCGTAGGCGAGCGCGTCGCGGTAGGCCGCCTCGGCGATGCCGAGGCCCTGCGCGGCGATGCCGATGCGCGCGCCGTTCATCAGCGACATCACGTACTTCGTCAGCCCGCGCCGCCGCTGGCCGACGAGCTCGGCGGGCGCGTCCTTGAAGTGCAGCTCGCACGTCGGCGAGCCGTGGATGCCGAGCTTGTCCTCGATCCGGCGGACGACGACCTGGGGGCCTTTCTCGCAGAGCAGCATGCTCAGCCCGCGGCCGTCGCGCGTGCCTTCCTCGGTGCGGGCGAGGACGAGCAGCACGTCGCCGCAGCCGTTCGTGATGAACCGCTTGACGCCGTTGAGGCGCCACTGGCCGTTCGGGTCCTGGTGCGCGCGGAGGCGCACCGCCTGCAAGTCGCTGCCGGCGTCCGGCTCGGTCAGCACCATCGCGCCGGTCACCTCGCCGCTGCAGAACTTCGGCAGGTAGCGCTGCTTCTGGTCCTCGGAGGCAAAGCTGTTGATCGTCTCGGCGATGTCCTGGAGGCCGAAGATCGTCATCAGGGCCGCATCGGCGCGGGAGACCATCTCGATGGCGGAGGAGTAGAGGATCGTCGGCAGGTTGAGTCCGCCGTAGCGGCGCGGAAGCGTGAAGCCCATCAGGTCGGCGCCGGAGAGCGCCCGGAGCGCCTCGCGCGTGCCGCGCGCATAGGCGACGACGCCGTCGTGGAGCTGCGCGCCCTCGGCATCCACTTCGGCCGCGCGCGGGGCGACCACGTCGCCGGCGATCTGGCCGACGAGCTCGAGGATCCGCCGATAACCGCCGACGGCGTCCTCGCAGGAAGCCGGCGCGTACGGAAATTGCGCGTGCGCGCTGAAATCGCCTTCCTTGAGCGAGACGATCTCGCGCAGGTCCATCGTGTCGAAGTGGAAGCGGATATCGGCGTTCTCGGTGAAGAAATTGGCCATTTCACTGCCTCACAAATCAGCCTGCGCCGGAAGTCAGAACTGCGAATGATGAATGAAGAAGTACTTCATCATTCATCACTCATATTTCTTCACTTGCTCTTGTACGCCTTGATCAGCATCGGGATGACGGCGTTCAGGTCGCCGACGATGCCGTAGTGCGCGACGTCGAAGATCGGCGCTTCGCGGTCGGTGTTGATGGCGATGATCTTCGCGGATTCCTGCATGCCGGCGCGGTGCTGCACGGCGCCGGAGATGCCGCAGGCGATGTAGAGCTTCGGCCGGACCGTGGCGCCGGTCTGGCCGACCTGGTGATCCTTCGGGATGAACCCGCTGTCCACGGCCGAGCGCGAGGCGCCGACGACGCCGCCGATGGCGTGGGCCAGGTCGAAGAGCAGCTTGAAGTTTTCCTTGCTGCCGACGCCGGCGCCGCCGCTGACGACGATGTTCGCCGCGCGCAGGTTGACGGTCTTTTCCTTGCGCTCGCGGTGGAGGATTTCAAGCAGGAAATCCTCGTCGCGGAACGCGGCCTTCGCCGGCAGGATTTTGCCCTTGCGCTTCGGGTCGGGCGGCGTCATCTTCATGACGCCCTCGCGCACGGTGGCCATCTGCGGGCGCGTCTCGGGGCAGACGATCGTGGCGATGATGTTGCCGCCGAAGGCGGGCCGGATCTGGTAGAGCAGGTTCTTGTATTCCTTGCCGCCGCCCGGCTCGGAGTGGTCGCCGATCTGGAGGTCGGTGCAATCGGCGGTGAGGCCGGCCTTCAGTTCGCTGGCGATGCGCGGGGCCAGGTCGCGGCCGACGGGCGAGGCGCCGAAGAGGACGATCTGCGGTTGCGCCTTGCGGATCACCCCGCTGACCACGCGCGCGTACGGCAGCGTGCGATACTGCCGCAGCCGCGCGTCTTCGGCGACGTGGACTTCGTCGCAGCCGTGGGCCACGAGCTTCTCCGCGAGGCTGGAGAGGCGCTCGCCGCACACCACCGCCGAGAGTCCGACACGCAGCCGGTCGGCCAGCTCGCGCCCTTTGCAGACCAGTTCGAGCGAGACGTCGGCGGCCTGGCCTTCGTTCTGCTCGACGAACACCATCACATCGTTCTTGTCTGACATGCGGTTCGATCCTCAACTGGAAGTCAGAACTGCGAATGATGAATGATGAAGTACTTCATCATTCATCACTCATACTTCTTCGTTTTATCCGATAATATGTTCCTCGACGAGTCCCTTGACGAGTCCGCGGACGCCCTCTTCGTTCGGCTCGATCCAGGCCAGGTCGCGGCCCATGAGGACGATGGACTCGATTTTCTTCACTTTCGTCGGCGAGCCTCGCCCGCCGATCCTGGCGGCGTCGGCGGCGACCGTGTCGGCGTCCCAGAGCGTCAAGGTCCGCTTCTCGCGGACGGCGGCCTCGACAAGCGGAGCGGCCGCGGCAGCGATCTCGGCGTCGGTGGGCGTGCGGCCGGACTGCTCGATCTGCTTGCGGATGCGGCCGGCGATCTCCGGCGCAGTGGTGTAATGGCGGTACTGGAGCAGCCTCTTGGCGCGCGGCGGACGCGGCTCGTTCGCCGTGCCGGTCACGGTCAGCAGCAGCGGCAGTTGCGCGCGAACGCTCTCGAACCCGCCCTCGATGGCGCGCTCGATCTCGATCGTGCGACCGTCGAGCTTCAGGACTTTCTCCACGTACGTCACCTGGTTGATCCCGAGCTTCTCGGCCGTCTGCGGGCCGACCTGGGCGGTATCGCCGTCAATCGCCTGGCGGCCGCCGATGACGAGGTCGAACGGGCCGATCTTGCGGATCGCGCAGCTCAGCGCGTAGGAAGTCGCCAGCGTATCGGCGGCGGCGAATCGGCGGTCGGACAGCAGTATCGCCTCATCCGCGCCGCGATAAAGCGCGTCGCGCAGCAGCTCGCACGCCGCCGGCGGCCCCATCGTAATCAGCGTCACGCGCCCGCCGAAGCGGTCGCGCAGATCGAGCGCCAGCTCGAGCGCGTTGAGGTCTTCGGGGTTGAAGATCGCCGGCAGGGCCGCGCGGTTGACCGTGCCGTCGTCCTTCATCGCCTGCCCGGTGATGTTCTTCGTGTCCGGGACCTGCTTCGCGAGCACGATGCAGTGATATGGCATAGTGCCACCTTACATCAGAGACCAGGAGGAGCATTGCGCGGAGTCCGCCCGCTTGCGCGAACGCGGGCATTCGGGAGGCGGAGTATATCAGGCTCACGCTGTGGGGTCAAGGCGGACGAAACCATAAACGAGGCATGACCATTGACGGCTTCGTCTGCCGCTGGCATCTTCTTACATTTGAGATCGGCAGGTCAAGAGAGCGCACCGCCGAGCATGAGAGAAAAGGAAGATTCGATGTCGCCCAAGCGACGCGTAAGCATTCTCAAACGATGGGGACTGACGGACCAGGAATTGACCGAGATCATCCAGGAGAATCCCAGCATGCGCGGCCTGATGCTGGGCTACATCGCGGAGTACAAGCTGCGCAAGATGCACTTTTCCGACCCGATCTATGAGAACGTCCACAAAGCGGACGACCATGATCGCACCAGAAAGGGCGACCTGACAGTCACTTACAAGGGGCGCTATTACACAATTGAGTGCAAGTCTCTTCAGACAAATAGTATCAGGAAGACCGCAGAAGGATACGCAGGCCACTATCAGTGCGACGCGAGCGACCGAAGAGAGGTCAAGCTACGTGGCCGCGGGAAAATTGAGACCACCTGCTTGTTGGTGGGCGAATTCGACGTGATCGCGGTCAACCTTTTCGCTTTTGAGGAGAAGTGGCGGTTCGCTTTCGCCTTGAACGAAGACCTTCCGCGCAGCAGCTTCCGGAGGTACGCGCCCTCCGTTCGCCGGCAGCTTCTCGCAACGCTAATGCCGGCAACCTGGCCCCTGAGTTCACCGTATATTGAAAGCCCAGTGCCGCTTTTCGAACGTCTGTTAGCTCGGGCATGAGCTTGATGGAGTTGCGCTTGGAGTTCGTCGCGCCGAGCTGGAACACCAGAAAATACGAATGGTTTTTCCTCGCGTGCAACTGCCTGATGACGCGGGTGACTCCAGGCTTATTGCGTCTGACCATGACGAAGATGTCCTTGGCGTAGAAACCCAGGCGCATGAGGTTCAGGATAATCTCAATGTGGGTCAAGCGCTGGATTCCGGCGCTGACTTCGTCTTGACATTTCACGATCAATATGCCGTTCGGCTTGAGTACACGCTTCGCCTCAACCGTGGCTCTTACGTAGAGTTCCAGAACGGCATCGTGCCACTTGCTGCCGAGCTCAGATGGCCTGCCGCCGTTAGAGTAATGATCTCTGAATGCTGAGTGGGTCCCGTTGCCTGCGAATGAAGCATCGCTCCTGAAAAGCCCTTCCATGTACGGAGGATCGAGCACTACGCAGTCAATCTCGCCATCGCGATACGGCAGACGGCGGCAATCCACGCCACTCTTGATATCGCTCGGCAATAGTTGGTACTCGTCAGCCGGGATGTTCTTCCAGAACACACCCTTGCCAAATGTCACATCAGCCACCTTGGCCCCGCGTGGCACATGTAATCGAAGGACGTGGGGGAAAACCTCGCTGTTGTCTCCCGCGTAAGCTGAGAACACCAGTTCCGTCGTTGCCCTGCCGTCCGGAGACTTCCGTTTCACTTTCATGCCGCCATTATACATAATTCTAACGCACGCGCAAGCTATTTTTGCGCGGTCGCCCTGGATTTTTTCGCGCCGTCGCCATGTAGGTCTGTAAATCGGATTCACGTATCAAATGATCGCGTCCATATTTCTCCGAGAGCAGCCGGCCCTCCAAAATCAGTTGCCTGACCCGCGCGGGAGATACTCCGAGGTATCGCGCCGCAGATTGCGTAGTATGGAGCTTGCTCATGTCCTGAAAAGTATCATATCTTCCGGTGGAAGGAAAGCGCGCGACGCGACTCGAAGACTGCTCCAAGCCCGGCCGCCGCTGTGCGCAGCCTACGCCGCGTGGCCGATCACGAAGGACATCAGCAGGATGATGAAGACGGCCAGCGTGATGAAGGTGAAGACGCGGTCGCGCTGGTAGAGGAACGCCAGGATCGATACGGCGACTCGGGCGACCGGCGTGAGGATCAGCAGCAACAGGCCGATCGCGACGATCGCTTCGCCCTGCATTCCCGCCGCACCCTGGAAGACCGCCGACAGGGTGTGCGGAAAGGCAACGCCGCGCTGCGTGAGTTCCTGCAATGCCGTGGGCGAGGACCATAATTCCGGGCGTCGCGCGAAGACCAGCGCCAGCCCGGCGACGACGACCGCCAGGCTCGTGATGACGCCGATGCGCAGCACCCAACTGATGACGATTTCCACGCGCACCACGCGCCGGTCCTCTTGCGGAGCGGAAGGCGATGCCGAGTCGGAGCCGTTGGGCGTCATGGCTGTCCTTTCAGTCCCTTGAGGAGCATCTGCGCCGAGACGGAGAGCAGCACGGCCACGAAGACGTACCGGATGAGGGCGCTTTGCAACCGGCCCATGACGCGCGCGCCGATCATTGCGCCGACGAGGATCCCGGCCGCGACGGGCCCGGCGATGAACGGGTTGATGTCGCCGCGCCCGAAATACAACCCCGCGCTGGCGGCGGCGGTGACGCCGATCATGAAGTTGCTCGTCGCGCTGGAGACCTTGATCGGCAGGCGCATGCCCAGGTCCATCGCCGGCACCTTGAGCACGCCGGAGCCAATGCCCAGCAGCCCGCTCATCGCGCCGGCGACGTACATGAGCGCCAGCCCCAGGCGCGCCCGGACGACGCGATAGGCCACTTCCTTGTCGAGCGCGGCGTCGTAATAACTGCCGTTCAGGCGCAGGTAATTCGCCCACGGCGTGCCCTCGCCTTCGTCGGTTGCGGCGTTGCGGCGCTTGCGCAGCATCATCACCGCCGAGCCGGCCATGACGACGCCGAAAATCACGAACAGCCAGCGCGCCGGGATGTGTCCGGACAGGTAGCCGCCGGTCAGCGCGCCGAGCGTCGTGGCGACCTCGAGCACCATCGCCACGCGCAGGCTCGTCATGCGCTCGCGCACATACGCCGCCGCCGCGCCGCTCGAAGTCGCGATGATCGAGACGATGCTCGCGCCGATGGCGTAACGCATGTCCACCTTCAGCGCCAGCGTCAGCGTCGGGATCACGATCAGCCCTCCGCCCAGCCCCAGCAGCGAGCCGACAAATCCCGCGCCGATGGAGGCGCCGAAGCAGATGAGGACGAACTCGATCGGAGTCATCGGTCGGTCGTCTGCCTTGTTCATTGAAGAGAACGCGGAACTCGCTGTTGGATAGCGCCCCCGCGAGAGCGGCGCGTCATCGCTCCCTGAACGTCTCGGCGACTTTCATCCCGAAGTGGCGCGCGCCGCCCATGAGGTGGGTGAGGACCCGGTCGCCGGGCTTGAGGGCGGCGACGCTGATCGGTTTGCCCCCGGGCGCGGTCAGGCGGATGGTCTCGGCGTTCTGGAGGACGAGCGCGATTTCCTTTCCGGCGGCTTCGGCCCGGACGAGCATCAGCGGGCGGCGCTCGACTTTGGCGCGGCCGACGTACGCGACCTGCGCGCGGCCGGCGGGGTCCACGATCAGCGCCTCGTCGCCGGCCTTCAACTCGATCAGGTAGCGCGTCCGGCCGCCGGGGCACAGCGCGTAGGCGTGCACGGCGCCGGCGTTGACGCGGAACGGCCGCGCGGCGACGTATGGGTTCTCGATGCTCTCGCTGTGGACGAGGAAAAATCCCTCGGTCGTGTTGCCGACGAGCATTCCCTGGCCGGGCTCCATCCGGGTGCAGGTGTCCACGCAGACGCGGTCGCCCATGCCCAGCGTGCGGATTTCGGTGACGGCGGCGGTTTCGAGCACGAGGGACTCGCCGAGCTCGCGGACGATGCGGATCGTCTTGCGGATCTCGTCCGGATCGCGCGTGGCGAGGACGACGCCGTCCACGCCCTTTTCCAGGATGCCGGCGGCGGTGCGCGCGGCCTCGGCGCCGGTCACCTCGACCAGGATGTTGCCGCGCTGCGCGATGAGGTTTTCGAGCGGGATGATGGTCCAATCGGCCATGCGCAGCAGCAGCGTCTGGTTCCCCGGCGCGGCGGCGGCGGCGCGCTCGTCGGCCTTGGAGCGGATCTCCATTTCCGCCAGATCGCGGCCGGGCCGCAGATCGCCGTCGGGCGCGACGACGGTCATGCGCCCGAGCTCGCGCATGCGCGGCGCATCGCCGGCGGACAGCACCACCGCGTCCGCGCCGCCCTCCAGCGCCGCGACCGCGAGCGGCGTGTCCCACGGAACGATCTTCACCCAGACCTTTTTCATGCTCATCTTTTCCTGAGAATCTTGAGTCCGTAGTCAACGTTCTTATTGTGATGCACCAGCGCGCTGATGGCTTCGATCATCCGCATCGGGTTCCGGTGCTGGAAGACGTTTCGGCCGATGCTGACCCCGGCGCAGCCGGCCTTGAGCGCGCCGGCGACGACGCGGAG
>Ga0315281_10002312_pt1 | contig 28280 bp, 31 predicted proteins | sample YL17G07_0_MG_FD_204540 | JGI IMG/M metagenome (GOLD analysis project Ga0315281, IMG submission 204540) | Sediment microbial communities from Yellowstone Lake, YNP, Wyoming, USA - YL17G07_0 | ecosystem: Environmental > Aquatic > Freshwater > Lake > Sediment | place: USA: Wyoming | collected...
AGCTTGGTGGCGGCGGCACAAACGGGTGTGAGTGGCTCCAGTCTCCGTTTCGATCTGCAGCAGCGCGCGGCATGGTGCGGCGCCATACCAGTTCGCTTGCCGCCAGCGTTGCTCGCCTGGTATGGCTGGCTGGCATTGTTGCGCGCAACGGGACGCGGCGAAGATGGCTTCGTTCGTTTCAGCGATGTCGAGCCGGATGAGTTCCTCACCATTTATGCACGCATTGTCGGCCCGTATCATGCCTCACTGGAGGCGGCACGCCGTTCGTTGCGAGCAGGCTTCGATGCGCCATTCTTCGAACAGAAGACATCGAAGTTCAATCGCATACTGCAGCAGGCTCTGTCACTGGCTGCCGAACCGTATTTGATACGCGTCGCGGGCAAGCGCCCGCTTACGCGCTATGGACTCGGGCTTCCTGGCGCATGCATCCAACCGCCAAAAATTGACTGAGCAAGAGTCGCCCAAGCGATCAACCGTCTATCCGGCTGGCGCAGGCGCGCCGACGCCTGCGCCACGAATACCGCCGCACCGAACGCCGCGCGCGCGCACTCGAGGACGTGCTGCTGCCCGAGGTCAACGCCAACCTCCACGAGATCGAAGCGCGGCTCGAGGAAACCGAACAGGAAGAAGCGATCCGCGTGCGGCTGGTGTAACGACATCCCGTAATCTGTGTTCGTATCGCCCGCTACTGTCTGCCTGCCGGGAATCGGCGGCAGTCGTAAAATCCTTTACCACTGAATCGCGCAGTGCAAGCAAGGCCGCTACGCATTGCCTTCATTCGCTTTCTTCCGACGAGCGGCAGCCTTGCGTTTAGCGAGCGGCGCGGCTGCATCGGCATCATCCAGCGCCGCCGCGTCTGGCGGAGCCAGATAGTTCTTTTTGCTTACTACCGGCTTGCCGCTCTTGGCTTCCAGCGCCTTGCGCGCATCGCCCGCAATAGTGCCGCCCTCCTTCGCCGCCTTACGATTATCGGTAAAGCCCTGGGCATCCTTGCGCCGGGCAATTTCCGTGGTGCCGGCCTCGCCCAGCATGGTGAAGATCAGCTCCAGATCGGTCATGTGGTCGCGCAGATTGTTGCCGGTCTTGACCTTACCCAGCCCTTTGAGGCGGCTGTGTGCGCCGGGCGTCACGCCGAAGGTAGCACGGGCGATTTCGGCGGTGAGGATGGAATACTCCTTGCCTTCCTGTACACCGCGCGTTTTCCACTCGTCGGTCAACTCACCACGCACGGCAATCGAGCGCAGCCGCTTTTCGATCCACGCCTGCGGGTAGCCTTTGGCCTGATACAACTCGCGGGCGCGGGCACTGGCGAGCTCCGGATTTTCGATTTCCTTCACCCGCTCGTAACCCACCTGCGCCAGCCAGCGCTTGAAGGGTTCCGCCTTGGGCGAGGGGATGGACTGGATGATACGAAATAGGCCTTCTGTATTGCCGCAATCAGTGACACGCTGCTTGCCATCCGGGGCCTCGAGTTTCAACCCGTGACAAAATGTCACGACTTCACTACCCTCCGCAACCAGCCGTTGTTTCAGCTTGCGCCAATATGCACCGGCATCGGGACTATCTGTCAGTACGCCGCACACATCGACCACGGAAAACCACCACTCTTCCGCGTGCCAGGCGCGACGGATTGCAGTTTCCTGAAAAACAACAAGGTGGTTTTCTGGTTTGCCTGGCATCGCGTTCTTTTTACTCATAGAGTTTTTCCTCCTTGTTGCTGCATTTATGCCAGAACTTCGATAAAAATATTGCGGATATGTTGGCCGATGTTCTCTTGGTGGTCTGGAACAGGTCGGACATTTGGTTCTGGTTCAGCCAGACGGGCTCGCCTGCCATGCGGACTTCGGGCAATGGTCTACGTACCCGCTCGAACATTTTCTTCAAATACACTGGCCCACCTTCAGGCATAAACAACACATTCCGCTCTTCCAGGTCTGTTTGCTTGCAGGAGACATTCAGCAGGCTTGCAAACTGCGTCGCTGAAACAATAAAGGCATTCAATGTCAGCTTCGAATCGCCCAGTTTTTCCTGTAGCACCTTCACTTCCTTGTATAGCCCAAGCTTGGGGTCGTTCAGGTTCATCTGGCGCAACCCGTCGTCCCAGAGGTCGGGACGACGCCTATTTGAGATTTCGAGAAGTCCCCATCAACTTATTTAGCCATGCATTTTCATCTTACCGGTACACCTCGTCATGGCTACCGACATCCAGCAGAAAGATTTCCTTGCCGGAAATGGCAACGGTCAAAGTAATTCGATAGCTATCGGTGATGCTGATGGCCTGAACACCTTTGAGCTTGCCGCCGAGTTGGTGATATTTCAGGTGTGGCTGAAAAGGGTCTTTCTCCAGGTCGCGCAGGATATCGGCGAACTTTGTCCGTAATTCACCGTGGCGCTGGGTGAATTTATTAGCCGCTCGTGTAAACCGCGCCGTCCAGACGAGCGCGTACATACATCAGTCTTCCAGGCCCAGTTCTTTAATCAAGTTCTTCGCCGTGCCTCGCTTCACCCGCCCGGCCTTGAGGTCTTGCAGCGAGGCGCGCACCCGCGCCACGTAGGCCTCGCCTTGCACCTCGATCAATTCCCGATAGCGCGCTTCCGTGAGCACCACATACTGGGGCTGATTGTTTTTGATAATGTGCACATCCCCTGTTTCAATCAGATCGTCCACGGCGGCAATGCCGCGTCGCTTGATCTCTTGCGCAGGTATGGTATTCATGGGCTGACTCCTATCTGTACTTTATTTAATACCTAATATGATACCTAAATGAGCACAAGGATTCAAGAATGCAGGCGCAGGCACTGGCGAGTCCCGGATTTTCGATTTCCTTCACGCGCTCGTAACCGACCCGCGCCAGCCAGCGCTTGAAGGGTTCGGCTCAATTGCTCAGGCAACCTTCTCTTCGAGCCAATGTGACAGTCCAGCATCTAGTGCGAGGTCAGCCAGATGCGATGGGGTCACAAGTTCAACGTGAGTTGAAATATCCGTTGCGTTTGCAAGATCGGCTGCGGGGGAGTGAACAACGAAAAAAACCTTTCGATAGTCGGCTTCGGAGAAGTCTTGAATCGTTTTGTCGAGGTCAGCACGAGTCGCTTGCGATTTGACCTGAACGACATACCTATCGCCGGTTATCGCCTCGCGAAGCTCAAGGTCATAGGCCTTCGCATGTTGCCCCAAGACGCTTACACGCAGCCACCCAGCATGTCGGAATACAAGATCAACTAGGGTTTCATAGTCCTTCCAATGAAGTTCAGCAATCGCCTTTTCGAGCTGGCTACACAACTCTGCACGTTCAGCAGCAATTCGTGATGCCAACTCGCTTCTGGTGCCTTCAAGTACGCGACGAAGGAGCTGCTTTTCCCGGACGCGGCAGACTGTGCCGCGAAAACCTTGCAACTGGGCGATTTTTCCCGGAAGCTCGTTCGCGACAAGAAGTCTCCCGCTTTGCGACATGTCATGCCAGCCGTCAAGCGTAACGCGGTATTTGGAGATGTCGTCTTCTTCAACCGGCCCAAGTGCAAGACGCGCCCACCAAAGCTTGGCACCATGAAACATTATCCAAACGTCTTCGGGTGTCGAAAGAGTGATGTCTTGCAGCCGGTTAAGATCAGTTGTTGCGACCTGCGCCTTATTGGGTAGCTCATGCCGCAGTTGCTCGGCGATAACGGGCCAATGGCCTGCATTTATGTCTGCGAGCGACTGGTTACTCCAGCCCAGGCGCAACCTCGACTTTTGGATTGAGTCAGCTTCCCAACAGCCTGCGCGACCGAGCTTGATGTAGAAGGCACTATTGAACTCGAAGGGCACAGGCTTCTCCTCTATGGGGCCGAACAACTTATGGGCACCTCTAAAAATCCCTTATCTGTCATTCCCGTGAAAACGGGAATCCAAGTTCATGGTTAGAATGGATTCCCGTTTTCACGGGAATGACGAATTATTAGAGGTGCCCTAGAGTCGAACCAAGCCGCAAAGAGCGTAATTTAGCAGGTAGCTTCGGGTGCAGCCAGCGATCGATGCAAAACGCATCATCAGAGGTGGGATCTCGCATGGAAAGGAATTTGGCTTCCCGGTCGAGGGAAGCGTTCATGGCGGCGTTTGAGCCAGATCAATCCCGAAGAATACGCAGGTGACATGATAGTTACACGCTAATGTTTCCTGTCGTGGGGATATTGGATGTCTCTCAGTCAGTTCGCATCGTCGCTTGCAAAACGGCGTGTCCTTTGGGTTGCGCTGCCGATGCTGGTTGCGGCAGGTTTCTGGTACTTGCCCGGCTTGCTGCTTGGCCCGAAGGTTCAGACTGTCGCGGTCGCGCGCAAGGACCTGGTGCAGACGGTGGTCGCGAGCGGGCGCGTCGCGACGCCGTACCGTGTGCAGATCGGCAGCCAGGTCACCGGCAGCGTGGCGCGCATCCCCGTTGACGAGGGGCAGACGGTCAGTGCGGGACAGGTATTGATCGAACTCGATGCACGCGAAGCGCGCGCAGGCGTGCAGCAGGCCGCGGCTGCGGTGGCGCAGGCGGGGGCGCGCATCCGTCAGTTGCGCGAATTGCAGATTCCCGTCGCGGAGCAGTCGCTGCGCCAGGCCGAGGTCAGCTTGCAGAATGCGCACCGGCAGTACGAACGCAGCCGCGATCTGTTCGACAAGGGTTTTATCGGACAGGCCGCGCTAGACGATACGCGCAAGGCGTTCGAGCTTGCCGACGCACAGCGCCACAGCGCCCGGAAGCAGCTCGATTCGGCGCGCCCGGACGGCAGCGATGCCGCGCTCGCGCAGACCGCCTTGCAGCAGGCGCGCGCCAGCCTCGATCTGGCGCAGGCGCGGCTCGACAACATGACCCTGCGCGCGCCATACGCGGGAACGTTGATCGCGCGCGATGTCGAGCGTGGCGACGTGGTGCAGCCCGGCAAGGCGCTGATGGTGCTGGCCGCCGCGGGCGAAACGCAGATTCTCGTTTCCATCGACGAAAAGGATCTCGGCCTGCTGAAACCGGGACTCAAGGCGCTGGTTTCGGCGGACGCCTATCCGCGCCAGAAATTTCCCGCCGAAGTGGTTTACATCAACCCCGCCGTCAACCCGCAGACGGCATCGGTGGAAATCAAGTTGCGCGCGCCGTCGCCGCCCGCGTATGTGACGCAGGACATGACCACCTCGGTGGATATCGAAGTCGCGAGGCGGGAAAACACACTGGTGATTCCTGTCGATGCGCTGCGCGATGCCAATGGCGGGGAGCCGTGGGTGATGCGCGTGACACAGGGCCGCAGCGAGCGCCGCGCCGTCAAGGTCGGCGTGCGCGGCAGCAGCACGGTCGAGGTCCTCGACGGCTTGTCCGAAGGCGACCTGCTCGTGCCGGCCAATGTAGCCGTGGTGAAGCCAGGCATGCGTGTGCGCGCATCGGCATCATGAAGGACTGGTTGCCCTTCGAATGGATTGTCGGTTTGCGCTTTTTGCGCGAGGGGCGCATGCAGACGCTGTTCATTGTCGGCGGCATTTCGGTCGGGGTGGCGGTGATCGTTTTCATGTCGGCGCTGCTGGCGGGGATGCAGGCCAATTTCATCCGCCGCGTGCTCAACACGCAGGCGCACATCGTGCTCGTGCCCAAGCCCGAGGCAACGCGCGCGCTGCGGCGCGACGGCAGCGAGATCGAGGCCGCGATCATCCAGCAGCCGACGCAGCGCATTCGCGCCATCGACCAGTGGCAGAAGATCATGGAGACCGTGGGCAACATGCGCGATGTGGTCGAGATTTCCCCCATGGCCTCGGGCTCCGCGCTCGCCGTGCGCGGCGAAGTCAGCCGCGCCATCAACCTGGCGGGAATCGATACCGGGAAGTACTACCGCATCGTGAAGCTTCCCGACAACCTCGTGCTGGGTCATGCCCGCCTTGGCGGCACGGACATCGTCATCGGCAAGGAACTCGCCAGCGATCTGGGCTTGACCGTCGGCGACAAACTGCGCATCGGCACGGCGGCGGGAGGCGATGCCATCCAGACCGTCATCGGCATTTTCGATGTCGGCAACAGGGGCGCCAACCAGCGCAACACCTACGTGACGCTGCGCACGGCGCAAAGCCTGCTCGGCATGACGGGGGGCGTCACCAGTATCGACGTGACGGTGAAGGATATTTATGCCGCCGAGGATATTGCGCGCCGCATCGGTATGTTGACGGGCGTCGAGGCGGATAGCTGGATCCAGAACAACGCCCAGTTCTTTGCCGCCGTCCAGGCGCAAACCACCGCGAATATTTCGATTCGATTTTTTGTCGGGCTATCGGTCGCGTTCGGGATCGCGAGCGTGCTGGTCGTATCGGTCGTGCAAAGAAGCAAGGAGATCGGCATTCTGCGCGCCACCGGAACAACGCGCGGACAGATATTGCGCGTATTTCTTCTGCAAGGCGCAATACTGGGACTGATCGGCTCGGGCGTTGGTTCGGCGGCGGGCGCTTTCGCGATTTCGCTGTGGCATTCGTACGCCAGAAACGCCGACGGCACGCCCATGTTCCTGCTGGTCATCGAACCGGCCCTGTTCATCGCGAGCGCGGTGCTGGCGACCATCACCGGGCTGCTCGCGGCGGTCGCGCCCGCGGTGCGCGCGTCGCGCCTCGACCCCGTGGTGGCGATCCGTGGCTGAATCCGTCGTCAGACTGGAAGGCATCCGCAAGGCTTACAACGTCGGCACGCCGGTCGAGTTCGAAGTCCTGCACGGCATCGACCTCGCACTGGAACGCGGCGAATTCTGCGCGGTGATGGGCCCGTCCGGGTCGGGCAAAAGCACGCTCTTGAATATCGTCGGACTGCTCGACCGCGCAACCTCGGGGCGGCTTTTCATTCAGGGGCAGGAAACGAGCGGGCTGGACGATGCAAGGCTCACCCATTTGCGCGGGCACAGCATCGGCTTTGTCTTTCAGTACCACTATCTGATTTCGGCTTTTACCGCGCTGGAAAACATTATCCTGCCGCTGCTTGCCGAACATGAATTCGTCAATGCGGAAATCCGCCGGCGCGCGGCGACTCTGCTCGACAGCGTCGGTCTCACGCCGTGGAGCGAGCATCTGGCCAACAATTTATCCGGTGGCCAGCAGCAGCGCGTGGCGATCGCGCGCGCCATGGTGATGGACCCTGCACTGGTGCTCGCCGACGAACCGACCGGCAACCTCGACAGCAAATCGGCCGATGAAGTGTTCGATTTGATGCGCAAGGTCAATCGCGAAAGAGGAACCGCTTTCCTGTTCGTCACGCACAACCTGCACCTCGCGCAACGCTGCGACCGCGTCATACAGGTGATCGATGGGCGAATTCAGGATGGGTAACTCAACAGCAATTTAAGGAACTTCGAAATAAGTGTCTTCCCCGCCCCCGATTAAAACATTCGAGGGCAGGCTCCAGCGGGGAACCATTTTTCTTGAAGAAGAACATGGATTCCCGCTTTTGCGGGAATGACAATTCATTATTCAGAATTACCTCTATCGCGGCGCATCAGGCGGTGGCGGCGGCGGACTGCCGGGAGGCGGCAGGGGCGGTGTCTGCTGGTACGTCGGCACGGGTTCAGGCGCGAATGATGCCGGGGGACGGAAGCCGCTGTACTGGTAGTTACCTGCAACCGGCACGCGGTGCCCCTGCGCATACATGCACTGGATATAGGCATGATCGTAGCGCCGTTGCGCGCCATAAGCCGAAACCTGCGCGGTACCGGCGCCGGCGCTGCTGCCGATGAGCAAACCGGTTGCCGCGCCGGCGCCCGCGCCGCGGTGGCCGTCCAGCGCCGCGCCGACCGCTGCGCCAAGCAGCGCGCCGACCACGGCGCTATTTACCGCGCTCTCGGTTGCGGCCTGGTTCGCGGTCTGACCGCCTACCTGGGCGTAAGCGTATTGCCTGCAGTTGGCCTCATCGAAGCGGAACTGATCGAAGCTCTTGCCTGTGCCTGGCAACACCATGACACCCGGACCGCTCGGCATGGCGACACAACCGCTCAGCACGACAGCGCCGGCGAGTGAAAAAAGTTTTGTGTACATGAGAGATGAACTCCTGTTCAGTTGGAAGGCCGCGGTGCGACCTTGCGCCAGCCAGCGGGACATTCCTTGGCAGTGGGGTAATAGGCCTGCGTTTTCTCGCAGTAATACCACCAGCTTTCGCGCGCGGGAGCAGCAGCCTGCGGCGCAGGCGGTTCCTGCACCACGGGCCGCTCGACATACACGGGCGGAGCGGATGGCGCTACAACAGCAGGCGGATAGTACGAGTAGGGTGGATAGTAGGCGTAAGGCGGAGAGTAAGGCCCGTAATACCAGGGCCAGCCACCCAGATACACGCCGACGCCGACATGACCACGAAAATGACCGCCATGGAAATGACCGCGATCGGCCCACGCCATGCCGCTCGCGGCAAATGCGAGCAGTGCGGTCAGCAAAACCCATTTAACGTGTTTCATACTCACCTCCTTGCCACGCAGTGTGGCGATTACAGGTGTTGGATTTCTATACTATTGATGCTTTCTTCCTTAATGATACTTTTCCCCTCTCCCGCGCGCGGGAGAGGGCGTACCACCAATTGAGGGCAGTTATCTATCTTGTACATTTCATTAGATTACTTCCCGATGCAAAAGGTTTGCAGAATAATTTGTATCAAAGTCTTTCATGTCCTTCCTGACCAGGGCGCTGCTTGCCGGGAAAAATGCGCCGCACCACCACGAAAAACACCGGAACCAGAAATATCGCCAGGAAGGTCGCGGCTATCATGCCGCCCATGACGCCCGTGCCGATGGCGTGACGGCTCTGCGCGCCCGCGCCGCTTGAGATCGCCAGCGGCAGCACGCCGAGGATAAACGCGAACGACGTCATGAGGATCGGCCTGAATCTCAACCGGCACGCCTCGAGCGTCGCATCGGCCAGCGCCATGCCTTCTTCATGCAAAGTCTTGGCATACTCGATAATCAGAATAGCGTTTTTTGAAGAGAGTCCTATGATGGCGATCAAACCTACCTTGAAAAAAACGTCGTTGGGCAGGCCGCGCAATGTGACCGCCAGCAGCGCGCCTAATACCCCCAAAGGCACGACCAGAATCACCGCGAAGGGAATCGACCAGCTCTCGTAGAGCGCCGCGAGCGCGAGGAAAACCACCAGCAGCGACAAGCCGAACAGAAATGGCGCCTGCGCTCCGGAGAGTCGCTCCTCGAAGGAGGTGCCCGACCATTCGAAACCGAGGCCGGGTGGCAGTTGTGCCGCAATGCCCTCCATCGCGGCCATCGCTTCGCCGGTGCTGTGTCCCGGCGCGGGGCCGCCGGAAATCTTGAAACTGGGATTGCCGTTGTAGCGGTCGAGCTTGGGGAGTCCGACAATCCACCGCGGGGTAGCGATTTCGCCGAGCGACAGCATTTCACCTTTGCTGTTGCGCAGCGCCAGTCCCAGGATATCCTCCGGCCTTGAACGCAGGTCCGCCTCGGCCTGCATCTGCACGCGCAGAATGCGGCCCTGGCGGACGAAGTCGTTGACGTAGGCGACGCCCAGCGCCGATTGCAGGGTGTCGTTGAGATCGGCCATGTCGATGGAAAGCGCCTGCGCCTTGGCGCGGTCGATATCCAGCATCAGTTGCGGCGCCGGGTCCTGGCCTTCGGGGCGCACGCCGGCGAGCGCCGGATTTTGCGCCGCCAGGCCGAGCGCCATGTTGCGCGCATCGAGGAGCTTGTCGCGGCCGACGCCGGTCCGATCCTGGAGGCGGAAGTCGAATCCGCCGATAGCGCCGAGCTCCGGTATGGGCGGCACATTGACGGCAAAGATGAACGCCTGCTTGATGCCGAACAGCGCCATGTTGGCGCGCTGGATGACTGCGGTCACACCGGAATCGGCGCTCTTGCGCGCATCCCAGTCCTTGAGGCGCACAAATGCCAGCGCGGCGTTCTGGCCGCGGCCGAAAAAGGAAAAACCGACCACGCCGATGACGTGATCGACTTCCGGCTGCTGCAAGTAATAGCTTTCCACCTGCTTGACCACTTCAAGCGTGCGCTGCTGGGTCGCGCCCGGCGGCAACTGGATGAGATTGATGAAGTAACCCTGATCCTCTTCGGGGAGAAAACTGCCCGGCAGATGCCCGAACAACCACCCTACCGCCACAAGCACCGCAGCATAAACCGCGAGCCAGCGGCCGGTGCGCCGTAAAATCTTTTCCACCGCGGAACGATAGCCTGTTGTCGTGCGGCGGAAAAAACGGTTGAACCAGCCGAAGAAACCGCTGGCCGGCAAAATCGCCTTGCCTGGCACATGCTTCAGAATAGTGGCGCACATGGCGGGCGTCAGGGTCAGCGCCATGGTGGCCGAAAACAGCATGGTCAGAACGAGAGTGACGGCGAACTGGCGGTAGATGGCGCCGACCGCGCCGCCGAAGAAAACCATCGGGATAAACACCGCGGAGAGCACCAGCGTGATGCCGATAATGGCCGCGAAAATCTGCCCCATTGCCTTGCGCGTGGCCTCGCGCGGCGCGAGGCCCTCCTCGGTCATGATGCGCTCGACGTTCTCGACGACGACGATCGCATCATCCACGACGATGCCGATGGCGAGCACCATGGCGAACATCGTCAGCACGTTGATCGAATAGCCGAGGACATACAAACCCGCCAGCGCCCCCATGATCGCCACAGGTACCACCACCGCGGGGATGAGCGTCGCGCGCAGATTTTCGAGAAACAGATACATCACCAGAAACACCAGAATCATCGCCTGGATCAGCGTATAGAGAACCTCGGTGATCGAAATATCGACGAAGCGCGATGCGTCGTACGGCACTTCCCAGGCGATGCCCTTGGGAAAATAGCGCGCCAGCTCCGTCATTCTGGCCTTCACCGCCCTGGCGACCTCGACGGCATTGCCGTCGGGCGCGACGCGTATCGCCACGGCCGCCGCGGGCTGGCCGTCGATGCGCGCGAAAATGTTGTAGTCCTGCGCGCCCAGTTCGACGCGCGCCACATCCTTCAAGCGCACGGTCGAACCGTCGGGCTGGGCGCGAATAATGATGTTGCCGAAATCTTCCGGCGAGGCAAGGCGGCCGCGCGTGACAATTACCGCGTTGAATTGCTGACCGGACGCAGCCGGCGCCTGACCCATTTCCCCCGTGGCAAGCTGCACGTTTTGCGCGCGCACGGCGCGCGTCACGTCCGCGGGAGACAGGCGGTAGGAGTAGAGCTTATCCGTCTTGAGCCAGATACGCATCGAGTATTCGGTGCCGAACAGTATCGCCTCGCCGACGCCCTTGACGCGGCGAATCTGGTCGAGCACGTTGGCCGCCGCAAAACTGCCCAGCGCCACGTTGTCGAGACTTTTGTCCGGCGAATACAGCGTCACGAACATCAGATAGTTGCGCTGCGGCTTGGTCACCGGCACACCCAGGCGCCGCACATCCTCGGGCAGGCGCGCCTCGACGCGCTTGTAGCGGTTTTGCGCCTCGACCGAAGCGGCATCGAGATTGGTGCCGGGATCGAAGGTGAGCGTGAGCGAACCGACGCCGAGTTCCGACGACGCTTCCATGTAGAGCAGGTGCTCGATGCCGTTCATTTCCTGCTCGATCAGCGACGTGACCGTATCCTCGATCACCTGCGCGGACGCGCCGGGATAGGCAATGTTGAATGCGATCGAAGGCGCCGCGACCTGAGGATAGGCGGACACCGGCAGCTTGTGCACGGCAAGACTCCCCGCCAGCACAATCATGATCGCGATCACCCAGGCAAAGATCGGGCGGTCAATGAAAAAGTTGGCGAGCATGTCAGCCGCCCTGCTTCGTGGTTGCGCTCGCCGGCTGTACGGCGTTTGCCTCAACCGCTTTCACCGGAGAACCGGGCCGTGCTTTTTGCAAGCCATCGACAATGACACGTTCGCCGCCCTTGAGTCCTTCGGCGATGACGAAATTGCCGTTGCTCATGCCGCCGATTTTCACCGGCTGCGCCGCCGCCTTGCCTTCCTGATCGATCAGCATCACGAACTGCCCCTGCGGCCCCATCTGCACCGCGCGTTGCGGCACAGTGAGCGTATTTTCCGCCACCGATTGCGCCATGCGAATGCGCACGAACATACCCGGCAGCAATTCCCTGCCGGGGTTGGGAAACTCGGCGCGCATCAGCACCGCGCCCGTATTCGGATCGACCGCGAGGTCGGAAAAAAGCAGCTTGCCGGCGTGGGGATATATGCTTCCGTCGTCGAGCACGATTTCGACGCGCGAATCCGTGGACTTCTTCAAGCGCCCCGCCTTTTCGGCCTGACGCAGGCGCAGCAAGTTAGCGTTGCTCTGGGTGAAGTTCGCATAAATAGGGTCCACCTGCTCGATGGTGGCGAGCGGCGTCGCCTCGCCCATGTCTGCCAGCGCGCCCTCGGTCACCAGGCTGCGGCCGATGCGCCCGGAGATCGGCGCGACCACGTTGGCGTTTTCCAGATCGAGTTTCGCGCGCGCGAGCGCCGCCTCGGCCTGCATCGTTTTCGCCTCCGCCTGTTCGTAGTCCTGACGGCTCACCGCCTTGACCTCGAGCAGACGCTTGTAACGATCGAGCGTCAGCCTGGCAACGGTCACGTCCGCCTCTGCCGAAATCGCCGCCGCCTTGTAAGTGCGATCGTCGATGTGGAACAACGGGGTTCCGGCCGCGACATCCGAGCCTTCATTGAAGAGACGCTTCTCGACAATGCCATCGACGCGCGCGCGCACCTGCGCCGTGCGCCGCGCCTGCAGACGCCCCGGCAGCTCCTGCGTGAGGGGGGCAGAGCTCGCCGTCACCACCATCACATTCACTTCCGGTGGCGGCGGTGGCGGCGGCCCCTTGGCCGCGGAAGCCGTATCCGGTTTCCCGCCCTCGCCGCACGCGGCAAGCAGAGCGCAGAAAAATGACACCAGATAAAACCGCGATATGGGTATCGCCAAAAATCTCTTTTCCGTCATTCCCGCAAAATCGGGAATCCAGTTTAACCAGGCACTTGGGTTCCCGCTTTCGCGGGAATGACAAATTATTTGTGATACCCATATTTGATTCATGACACTTCCTTATACGTGGGGCTGCGAGCGACGATCGGCGGTTGACCGGCTCACAGCAGCATTCAGGCGAATAGCTGCAATATGGCGACAAAAATGAAAAAGAGTCCGGTAAAAAAACGCATATTGCAGCTTGTCGCCAGTGTGCCGCGAGGGAATCTAACCTTCGACCCAAGGAACCGCTGAACAAGCCAGGCTTGTCATTCCCGCGAAACTTGTCCTCGACCCGATCGTGGAACAGGAATCCATGTATTGCAACGAAAATGGTTCCTCGCTACAGCCTGCCCTCGAATGCTTAAATCGGGGGCGGGGAAGACACTTCTTCAGGGATTCGCCAAGATCAAAAGCCGATATTTCGAACAGCTATTCTACCTAATTCATATTCTCGGCACACAAGCCAACCTTGCCGGGTAGCAGCATGTTCGGAACCTTGAGAGAAATCGCGCAAAGAATCGCGAAAAAGAGTTCTTGAGGCTTCGATCGACGAGCGTAAGCAACATTGATTGCTCGGCTGCAGTTGTGACCCTAAGGCGCGTGAATTCAGCCCCATCAAGCCTGACATCCGCAAATATTCCCGCAGGGTCTTCGTGGAAATGCAGGAAGGCGCGCGACTTCAAGTAAAACGTTCCGGACTTGCGTTCAACTAACAGAATGCGTTTTCGCAGCCGCTCAAGCAGCGGATGAAGTTTGGCAATCGTATCCGGGCCTGCGTGTTTCATGCGCGTTCTGCAGGCTTTGTACCGACAAGCACTGGTTGGTAGATATGGGAGAGCAGAAAAGAAAAGGACAAAATGACTCTCAAAAAACCTTCGATCCAGGAACTCATGCCGGTGGAAACTCGCGATGTTGCGGTAGATCATCCTCAATATCGAACCACGGCGCCTTTGAGCCGACAAAAACATGACACGTTGGCTTGACTCCCGGGTCCGTATCCAGCATCCCGGGAGCGAAACCGTAATACTCTTTATTGTTCGCGAACTTTGTAATCAAATTGGCACCGCACATCTTACAGAAGGTGCGAAATTGACTGTGCTGCATGGAGCTTATTTGTGCTCTTGTTCAAATCGACTTTCAGCTTCGGTGAGGTGGCTGATCAATATGTGAGACACCATATTCACGCCAATACCTGCAAAAAGAACGGGCAGGAGATACAGCGCCACGGATAGCTCGGATGCGAATACGTTATGGTCAAGCAAAAAATGCGAATCTTTCGCCATTTGCGCCAGACGCTGCAAGAGAAATATATTTACCCCGGAAATCGTTATCAGGATAATGCCGAATAGCAGCACCGTTTTACGGGAGATGGCTTTTTTCCACATCATGTAACCGTAAAGACAAACGGGCAGGATAAGTGAGAAAACGATCAGCGAAAAAAATTCGATCTCAACGAATACGGATTGATCCATTTGCTATTTAACCTTTCCTTGCGACTGCCTGCCAGGGCTTCGGCCGCTTCACCACCCCTGGCGTCACAGCCTATTTGAGCATGGGCGTGCAGGAGAGTTGCTTCCGAGACGATACGTTTTGTAAGTAATTGTTAGCTTCCAGGCGACAGCCAATCGCGGCGCAGTAAACCATACAGACTGGAATCGGACACCTCGCCCTCTACAAACCAGCGTTCTCTCAGATACCCGTTGCCTCATGGCAGCCGGGATTTCATCGAAATTGTACGTTGCATTTTCTGCCGTGCGACGTATACGAATCGCGGTAAATGCCTTTACTATCCCACGATGGATGCATCTCAGTGCAAGCTGCAAACCATTTTCATTTGAAAAAAAATGATTCCCGTCTAAGGAACCTCTGAACAAGTGTCTTCCCCGCAATAGCGGGGAACCATTTTGCCTTGTAAAACATGGATTCCCGCTTTCGCGGGAATGACAAATCAGGGCTTGTTCAGAGTTCCCCTAAACGGAAATGACAAACCAGGTTTTGTTCGGAGAGTCCTTAACCCTCTCTCTGCAAAAAACAAATCAGAGCGCCGCCCTAATACCAGCGAGTGAAAGCAAGCGATCCCGCAGCACGCCCAGAAGCCCGCCCAGCACCATGAGCTTGATTGCTCCGGCTCGCCAGGCAAGCATTGCTACTACCGTTCCGGCGCAAAGGCCGATCGCAAGCGGATCGGGCAACGCGTGCGGGGCCATCTGCAAGAGCGATACCGCGAGAACACCTATTACGGCCGGCCCGATACCTTTCATCGCGGCTTTCGTCCAGAGAAGCTTTCTCGCGCGCTCGTACACGGGAAGGATGCCGAGCATGAGAATGAATGCAGGCAGAAAGATTGCCGCAGCCGCGACCGCGGCCCCCGCTATCCCTGCAAGTTTGTAGCCGACGTAAGCCGAGACCATGAGAATCGGTCCCGGCGTGAACTGACCGAGCGCCAGGCCGTCGATGAATTCGCGGTGCGTGAGCCAGTGGTACTGAGTGACCACCTGTTCCTGGATGAACGCGATCAGCGACAAGCCGCCGCCGAACGAGAACGCGCCGACCATCACAAAGAACGATCCGATATCTAACAGTCCAGGCGCCTGTCCCGATGCGCCCGCATTTCCCGCGATGGGACTGCCCGTGAGCACCGGCCACGGCGCGAAGTACATCGCCAGCAACAACGCGAGCACGACGCCAATAACGGCTGCGCCCAGCTTGCGCGAATGGAACAACAGCACCCCGATCCCGCCCGCGAGCGCGAGTATCGGCACGATTCCCAATGGGCTGAGTGACGCGGCGAGCGCTGCCGCCATTACGATGATCAGTTGTGGAATGTTTGCAGCTACGGTTTTTCCGAGCCGATACACCGCGACCAGGAAGATTCCCATGACCACCGGCCCCAACCCGTAGAGCGCCCCTTTCATCAAGGGTGTCGCGGCGAAGATGCCGTAACCGATGGTCAGCGCCAGCATGATGAGAAAGGCAGGCAGTACGAAACATAGCCCCGCAAGCAGGCCGCCCCACCATCCGCCGCGCGCGTAACCGAGAAAGATGCCAAGTTGCGTGGCCGCGGCCCCGGGCAGCATGTTGACCAGCGAAAGACCTTCAATGAAGCGCTCCCTGGAAACCCATTGGCGCTTCTCCTGCAACTCCGCCTGCATGATTCCCATGATCGCCGGGCCGCCGTAAGCCGTCGCGCCGAGCTTCAGAAACGCGATGGCAATTTCTCTCATTCTGTTGCCTGATTCTTGCGGATTAGGGCTGGTCATTGCTGACTCCTTATCGATGGGCGGGCGAATGAGAAACAGATTACACCGCCGCGACGCTTGGCGCAGCAAAGAAGCTTCAGTCAACGCGCCTGCCGGCAGCACGTGGCAGAGCGATGCAGCGCATTCCACGCACTGCAAATGTGGAAGAAGCAGCGATGCGTAGTGTCGCGCAAACGTATTTCTCAATGCCCCGCGCAATCGAATACAGAGGCTGGATAACCTTACTTTTTGTACGGGATAAGCGCCAGGTTTTCGGTCGTCACGCTGTTATACTGCACTCCCTTATCGCCGTCGAAGCCAGACGGTCATCCTGTGGAGTATGTTCATGGCGCGCATGGTCAAATGTATCAAGCTCGGACTCGAGGCCGAGGGGTGCGATTTTCCGCCCTATCCGGGCGAGCTCGGCAAGCGAATTTTCGAGAATGTTTCAAAGCAAGTGTGGAAGCAGTGGCTCGAGCATCAGAAAATGCTGGTCAATGAAAACCGGCTCAGCCTTGCCGACAAGAAAGCTCGCGATTATCTTGCGCAGCAGATGGAGAACTATTTTTTTGGCGGCGGCGCCGATGTTGCCGCCGGATATACCCCGCCGTCGCAGAAGTAATCCGTGACACCGCTCCTACACACTTACTGAGTCACGCGCATGGACACCAAGAGACCGCATCCCACCGAAATCAAGCTTCACCAGAAGTCGCAAGTGCTGGAAGTTTCATTCGCCGACAACAAAACCTTCCAGTTACCCAGCGAATTCCTGCGCGTCCATTCGCCTTCCGCCGAAGTGCGCGGCCACGGGCCGGGGCAGGAAGTGTTGCAGACAGGGATGAAAAACGTGGGCATCACCCATGTCGAGCCGGTGGGCAGCTATGCCGTCCAGCTCGTTTTCTCCGACGGCCATGACAGCGGGATCTTCACATGGGACCTGCTTTACGACTACGGCGTGCATCAGGAGGAAATGTGGCAACGCTACCTCAAGCGCCTGGAAGAGGCCGGCGCGAACCGCGAACAGAGTTCCGCCCCATTCGCGCAACGTCCGAAATCGAAATAGCCACGCCCTTCAAGGTTGTCCTGATCAGCCCTTACGAGTTGGGGCGGCAGCCGTTCGCGCTGGCGCAGCCGGCCGCGTGGCTGAAGCGCGAGGGCTTTGCGGTGATCTGCCTCGATCTTTCGCTGCAAAAGCTCGATCCCGATGTATTGGAGAGCGCGGACCTGGTGGCGCTATATGTAGGCATGCATACCGCCACGCGCATCGCCGTGCAGGCCTTGCCACGCATCAAAGAGCTCGCGCCGAATGCACAGGTATGCGTGTTCGGGCTTTATGCCCCGATGAACGAGGCGCTGTTGCGCGGGCTGGGCGTGTGCGCCGTGCTCGGCGGAGAAATCGAGCCCGCCCTGCTTGCCCTTTGTCAGCGGCTGCGCGCGGATGACGCAACCGGAATAGCGGGCGCAGCACCCATGCGCCAGAGCGAGCCGGTCATCAGCCTGAACAAGGTTTCGTTCATGGCGCCGGACCGCAGCGGACTCCCGGATCTCGCGCGTTATGCGCACCTGGTGCTGCCCGACGGTACGACACGCACGGCCGCATTCGCCGAGGGCAGCCGCGGCTGCAAGCACCTGTGCCGGCACTGCCCGGTGGTGCCGGTGTACCAGGGAAAGTTTCGCATAGTTCCAGTCGACGTGGTGATGCAAGACATCCGGCAACAGGTAAGAGATGGGGCAAACCACGTTTCCTTCGGCGACCCGGATTTTTTCAACGGCTCCACGCATGGCATCAGGCTCGCGCGCGCGTTGCACGAAGCCTTCCCGCACGTCACCTTCGATGCCACGATCAAAATACAGCACCTCATCGATCATGCCGAACTGCTCCCCGAATTGCGTCGCTGCGGCTGCGTGTTCATCACCTCCGCGGTAGAGGCGGTGGACGACGACATCCTGCGCTTTCTCGATAAAAACCATGGCAGCCGCGACTTCGATCGCGCGGTGGCGCTCACGCGCGCAGCCGGCATCGCCCTCGCGCCGACGTTTGTCGCTTTCACGCCGTGGACCACATTGGATGGTTATATCGCGCTGCTGGAGCGGCTGGTGGAACTGCAACTCGTCGAGAGCGTGCCGCCGGTGCAACTCACCATCCGGCTGCTCGTTCCCGCAGGCTCGTATCTTTTGCAGCTCCCCGGCTTCAGGGAAAAACTCATGCCCTTCGATGCGGCGCTGCTCGGCTATCCCTGGCGCCACCCCGATCCCCGCGTGGACCAACTGCAGCGGGAATTGCAGGCGCTGGTAGCAAGATGCGAGCAGGAGGGCGTGGCGCGCAGCGACGTATTCGCCGCAGTCTGGCGCATGGCGCACGAGGCTGCCACGCGCCCGGCGCCGATGCTCTCGATGCATCTGGGATCGCCGATCCCGCATATGTCCGAACCGTGGTACTGCTGCGCCGAGCCAACCGAACTGCAGCTCCAGTCTTTCTAGGCAAAATCCATGAAGCGTGTCCTGCTGCTTCTGCCCACCACCGGCTACCGCAACGACGATTTTCTGGCCGCAGCCAAAAAGCTCGACGTGGAAATCGTGGCCGCGGCCAACTACTGTCATAAGCTCGCGCCATCGTGGAACATGTCCGCCATCATGGCGCTGCATTTCGACCGGCCGGAGCAGGCGGCGGATACGGTTCTGCGCGAAATCAGAGGCACGCTGGATGCCGTGCTGGCGGTGGACGATTCTGGCGTGGAACTCGCGGCGCTGCTTGCCGAGCGTCTCGGCCTGCCGGGAAATTCCGCGCACGCGGTGCGGCGCGTGCACGACAAGCTGGCGTTTCGCCGGCTGCTGCAGGAAGGGGGATTCCTTTGCCCGGAATTTCATCACCTGCCGAGCGGCGCAGACCCGCGGGAACTGCTTTCTCATGAGAATTTCCAAATTGGTGACAACTCCGCCAATTCGCGGCACGCCCTCTCCCCCAGCCCCTCTCCCGTGAGCGGGAGAGGGTGGCCGACAGGCCGGGAGAGGGGAAGCAGTGTCATGAATTATGGATACAGCAATAAGTTGAAGTTTCCGGTGGTGGTGAAAGCCAGGCGCCTGTCGGGAAGCCGCGGCGTAATCCGCGCCGACGATGCCGATGCGCTGGTGCGCGCCGTAAACCGCGTGCGCGCAATCCAGGCCCGCGCCGACCGCGACGCCGAGGCGCTAGGCATCATCATCGAAAATTTTATTCCGGGGAACGAGTACGCACTCGAAGGCGCGTTGAATTTTGGAACGCTCTCGACCCTGGCCTTGTTCGACAAACCCGATCCGCTGGACGGGCCGTACTTCGAGGAAACCCTTTACGTCACGCCTTCGCGGCTGCCAGCGGCGCTGCAGGAACGCATACAGCAGGAGATAGCAAATGTCTGCCGCGCGGCCGGACTCGGGGCGGGCCCTATCCACGCCGAGGTGCGCGTCAACGACTGCGGCATCTGGATTCTGGAAGTGGCGGCGCGCTCCATCGGCGGCTTATGCGGGCGGGTGCTCACCCACTCACTGGGCATGAGCCTGGAGGAAATGACATTGCGCGCCCTGGTGGCGCAACCTGCAACGAAGCCGCGCGCTAATGCCGGCGAGGAAGGTGGCGCGGCAGGTGTCATGATGATCCCGATTCCACGGCGCGGCATTTATCACGAAGTCGAGGGTCTTGCCGCCGCGCAGTCGATACCGGGCGTAACAGGCGTGAACATCACGGCGGAGCCCGGCCAGATCATTGCGCCGCCACCCGATGGATCGAGCTACCTGGGATTCATTTTCACCCGCGCGGCAAACCCCGCCGATGCGGAAACGGCGCTGCGCAGCGCGCACCGCCAATTGCATTTCGATATTCGCCCCGAGTACCCGGCAGAGCAAGTGCGCAGCACGGAAAATCAGTGACTCAAACCATGCATACGATTTTCTCTCGCGCAGCTTTCCGATGTTCTTCGCGCCATTGCATGCACCGATTTTCAGCCTGCTGCCACTGTTATATTTGAGGGAGCGGAGACAGCAAACAAAACTTGCTGTCGCTGGCGGATCGGCTCATTTGAAGTGCGGTCTGGCTGGCGCTTCAAAGACCCTTGAGTAGCTTCTCGTATTCACTGTGGGGGCCAACCCAAAACCAGATCATCGTGTCGTCGCGAAGTACACCGACAACACGCCAGTCGAGATCGACCCGCACCGAAAAAATAGGAAGATGGTCATGCACCTTCTTGAAGCGGAGCGACGGATGACGGGGGTTCTCTGTCCAGAGAAGATACGCAGCACGAATCTTCATCTGCACCGGCACGGAGGCCTGAGCGAATAATGCCTGGAATTTCCCGGTAGTTTCGGATTTCACTGCCGCTAGAACGGCCGCGTACGGCCAGCCGCATGCTCCGCAAGGGCTTCCTCGGCAAGTTTGGCCAACGCATCCTGGGATTTCGCGAACGTCTCGGACCACCGATGTTCGGAAGCGATTTCTTCCAACACGATCGCCGCCAATGCATCCTGCTCGGACTCAGGAAGCCTGGCTACCTCGGAAAAGGCTTTCTCCAGTAGTTGTGTCATAGGGTTTTACTCCATGGATCGACTAAGTATCTTACGCCTCCTCGGCTCGGAGCGGCGTTTTAGACTTGCCAACGTGCTGGCGCGCAGCGCCAATTGCACTTCGAAATTCGCCCCGAGTACCCGGCAGAGCAAGTGCGCAGTTGAAAGAAACCGCACATACCGTGCGCGATGTCAATAAGGCGTTCCATCCTTGTGTTCGAACTGCCAATTGCCGCCGACCAGATTGGCTTGAAGATCGTCGTCAGGATAAGTGGCCGTGTCGCCCGCTGCGCGGTCACCGACCTCCAGGAAAACTACATCCTCACTTGAGCGATTGACCAGTTGGTGGCCGTCTCCCGTACCCGCTTTGAAACCTGCGCACATGCCCGGATGCAACTGCGTTTCGCCGCTGTCCGTGATCAATACCGGGCTGCCCTGCAACACGTAAACAAATTCATCCTGCAATGAGTGCGCATGCCGCAACGCCGAAAGCGCTCCCGGCGCGAGGCGCGCGAGATTGACGCCGAAGTTGGACAGAGAAAACAAATCTCCGAGAGGTTTCTTCTCCCTGCCGGTCATACGCGAGGCGAACGGCTCGGGATAAAGGGATCGCTTCGCGCGCGCGGGCGCCTGCTCCGCGACTATGGCGATTGGTATTGAGTTTTCAGTCACAGTGTTGGACCCTACTCCAGCCGATGCAGACACAACGAAACATTCCTACACCAGCAGCCCAGTCAACTCCAGGTAACCCGGGAATCGCCCATCAACACTAACCAGTTGCGCTTGATTCTCCACAGCCGTGGCGATGATGATGCGATCAACCGGATCCTTGTGATGCTTGGGCAGCGAGACTGCGCGCTCGGCGATTGCCCTTGTTACCGGAATAATCGCTACACCATTTTTCTCGACCTGATCGAGCCAGTCAGAGACAGGCAATTGGAGGACAATCCGCCCGCGCTCCACAAGCCACGCCATTTCCCAACACGTCATGGCCGAAACGGCCAAAGACTCGGCCGTTTCGATGGCGTCTATCTGCAGTTGCCCAAGCTTGTCAGGTGTGCGATTGACCCACCAGTAGAGAGCGTGGGTGTCGAGAATGAGCATCAGGACAATACTTCCCAGTCGCTTTCCGGAGGCCCGTTGAGAATGTCACCTTTTTCTTCTCCCATCCCCGCCAGTGCTGGCGGTGGCGAGCGGCGCCCGGCAGGCTTGGCTGACTCCCACAGTACAATGACGCGAGCGTGCTCTGCATGGGCAGGTAGCGCCGCATCCTGTATGACAAGACGATGGTCGGCAATGGATGCCGTCGTTTCAAGAGCCAACATGGGCGAACCTCCTTTTATACTGACTCACCATAGGCGATGATTGTACAACAGTCATGCGACTTTTCGAGGAGTTGAAGGCGTTCGGGCAAGGATACATCGGGCAGCTTGCGGGCCACGTGGGATGTGGTCTTGACGAAAGGAATCTTCTTCGGGATTTATAGGATATTTCGAGGTTGCCCCGTTTTTTGCTTAATGAAAGAGGCGAGAATTTAATGCGTTCCTGGTCTGGGCACACACTCCTAGAATTACTTCTAACACCTAACTCCGTACCGCGAGGAGATTGTCAACTTTGTCGGCGAGCTGGTGAGATTTAACGACCACCCGCGATAGATACGGTGACTTGGTTTGCACAAGCGTATTGTTAAAATCATCATCAACCCGAAACATATCTACTGATCCTGAATCCAGGAGTGTGCACTACTTGCCGGTAGAATCGGTAACGCCCGCGACCCTACTCCATATCGCTTGCCCCACTGGACGGCAAAGGGACGAAACTCATCCAGGCGCCGCTTTCGATGGTTTTCTGCGCCACCTTCCGGCCTTGATAGAAAATTTGAATGTCCGGACCGGTCGCGACTCGAAATATTTCGTCTTTGGCAATTGCAATGTTTTCTGTCGCCCCTTGAGAAATATCGATGCGCGCGCCATCGGCGGGATCCTGACGCTTCTTCCTATACAGGACAGATGGGGCTTTGCTTATCGCCCAAAACATGCTCGCTGACTTGCCCGGGTTAAGCCCTTGCACCACCACCACATTTCCCTGATCCTTTTCGGGAAGAGTTGGGCGGGACGCTTGAACGGCATTTTTAGTGTCCGCGCCCGCCGAGTTTGGCACAGCGGGAATTGCCTCCCCACCAGCGGCTCTCGGGCTGCCCTGTAGCCCATCGCTACCTACGGGCGCAGATTGCACCGCCGATACATCCTTCGCCGAGGAATTTTCCTTGAGCGCGACATCGGCTACCGGTGGCGCCATGAGCGCCGGATCCCGGTTCACCAACACGAGCGCGACCACGGCGACGAGCAGCGCAGCGGCTCCGCCGAGTTTGCGCGCACCCCCAAAGCGTTCCCCAAACCTGCTGCCGGCCGGCACTGCATTGGCGATTGGCATGTCGCATTCTTTGACTGCCGGTGGTTCCAAACCTTGAATACGATTTTCCTGCTTTACCTGATCCCTATCCAATAGCACCCTTGGAGTCAGCATTCCTTCGATGACGCCGCCCGCATGGATATCGATGACCTTGTAGAAGACATCCCCTGCAACATAAGCGCCGCGTTGAATTTCAATCGATTCCGATGAATGCACGGGCCCGGAAACGCGGCCGATCACGATGACGTGAGGAACTCTGATCGTGCCAGCCACATTTCCCGGCCGATCCACGACAAGCGTTCCGCGGATATCGGCGTCGCACGACACGTCGCCCAGGATGTCCCCTTGAACGTGCAGCACACCCGTGAAAGCGATATTGCCTTCAACGCGCACACCGGCGCCTATCCTGGTATCGGTGCGACTCTGCGAGTATCTCGCGCTGTTTCTCTTTACGGACAAAGGCTTCGCCATATTTTCACGATCCGGAATGCATCATGCCTATTGAAACACGCTCTATGACGACAAGCATAGTACCAATAGGATTTGGCAGCCTTCCGCAGTTGAGCGAAAGCAGGCCGAAGGGCAGTCCCGCATCCCACCCACCCCCGACCCAAAGCCTTCGAGTACCGGCCCGCCCTAAAAAGCAAAAGGCCAGTCCGCAGAGTGGCCTAAGTGCTTCTTTGTTTTGGTGGGCCGTGAAGGATTCGAACCTTCGACCTACGGATTAAGAGTCCGCTGCTCTACCAACTGAGCTAACGACCCGCAGGGAGTGTGCGGAAAATGATGGTAGGCCGTGCGGGATTCGAACCTGCGACCAACGGATTAAAAGTCCGCTGCTCTACCAGCTGAGCTAACGACCCATCGAGCCTGCTATTTTAACGAATTCATATGCCTCGGGTCAAACTGTTAGGCTTCCTGCGATAGTTTCCAGTATTGATATTTGAGCGTCACCACACAGCCTGCGATGATCGCGCACAGCGCGAGGATCGATCCGAGCGCCAGCGTGGAGATGCCGCTGACGCCCTGCCCGATGGTGCATCCCAGCGCCGTCACGCCGCCAAATCCCATGAGCACGCCGCCCAGCAGGTGGTTGCGCAAGTCCTCGATCGTGGTGAATCCTTCCCAGCGAAAGCTGCGCGTCGCGAGAGCGTAAGCGAAGGAACCCAGCATCATGCCTGCCGCCGCGGCAACGCCGAAGGTGATGGCAAGCGATTTGTCGCTCCAGCGTTCGAGAAGCTCAAGGCCGTATGCCAGCGGGGAGACGAAGGAAAGCGACTCGATGGTGTGGCTGTTGGTGGCGAAGAACGTCGCTTCGAGCGTATCCGGATTCTCGCCGAAGCCGAGGTTGCCCGTGATGGCCCAGCCGGCGCACACCGCAAGGCCAAATGCGGCACCCCCAAGAATATGGTCGGGGCTGGTGCGAAAATCCCGGTCGCGAAAAACGAATGCCAGCAGCACGCCCGCAATCAGCAGGATGATGGCAGGCTTGAGGCTTTTCACGTCCATACCAGACAGGGCGCTCAGCAGCGAAGGCAAGTCCTGCCCTTGCGCGCCATGCGCGGCCCAGTCGAGCCACACGCTGTCGAGGTAGCCGGTGCGCCAGATGCCGAATAGCCCCTTGAGCGTCATGTATGCGGCGACCGCGGTGACGATCAGCACCACCACCGATTTCAGGTTGCCACCGCCGATGCGCACCAGCGTGCGGCTGGCGCATCCCGACGACAGCGTCATGCCGATACCGAACATGAATCCGCCCGCGATATACGAGAGCCAGGTAAACGCGGGCCGCGTATAAAACGACCTGGAAAGATCGACCACCCCTGCAAGATCGAGACCCTGCGCGCCGAGGATGGCAATGGCCATCGCGAGCAACCACATGCGCATGCGCCCCCACGCGCCCATGTTGACGATATCCGCGACCGCGCCGAGTGTGCAAAAGGCGGTGCGATTGGCGATCGCGCCGAGAACAAAAGATACGCCGAAGGCGCCCCATACAACCAGAGCGGCGTGAGACATGACTGTATTCACTGCGATCTATTCCGGTATCGGTTTTGCATTGTAGCCCACGCGCCGGGGCACGCATCATCCCGCGCTAATGAGGATTGCGTAATCGCGCGACAACTTCGCAATGCTATCGCCCCCTCACCCCAACCCTCTCCCCCGATTCCGGGGGCGAGGGAGTAAACCCCCCTCCCGCCTAGGTGGGAGATCCCTCACGCCGGTTGATACACCGTGGGGTCGGCAATTTCCGCAGCCAGAAATCCCTCACGGCGCAGACGGCAGGCATCGCATCTGCCGCAGGCGCGTCCGAGTGCATCAGCCTGATAGCACGATACGGTGAGTGCAAAGTCAACGCCAAGGCGGGTGCCTTTGCGGATGATGCCGGCCTTGGACAATTTAATGATGGGCGTATGGATGGAAATGGGCGCGCCCTCGACGCCCGAGCGGGTGGCAAGGCGCGCCATGGCCTCGAACGCAGCCATGTATTCGGGGCGGCAATCGGGATAGCCGGAGTAATCGACGGCGTTGACTCCGGTGAAAATGTCGTTGGCGCCGAGCGCCTCAGCCCAGCCGAGCGCCAGCGACAGCATGATGGTATTGCGCGCCGGCACATAGGTGACGGGGATGCCCGGTGACGGCGCGGTGGGCACGGCAATGGCATCGTCGGTGAGCGCCGATCCGCCCCAGCCGCGCAAGTCGATTTCAATGACGCGCTGTTCGCGCGCGCCGAGCACGCTCGCGATGCGCGCGGCGGCGGCGATTTCGGCGCGGTGGCGCTGGCCGTAGTTAACCGTGAGCGCGTAGCAGGTGTAGCCCTGCTCGCGCGCGATGGCAAGCGTGGTGGCCGAATCAAGTCCGCCGGAGAGAAGAACGACTGCGTTTTTCATTCAGGTGGTGATCGGTAAACGGTGAAGGGTGAAGGGTGAAGGGTGAAGAGTAATGGGTAATGAGCGTGTTGATTTGATGGTGTGTCATTCTGAGCGAGCGCAGCGAGTCGAAGAATCTGGTGAAAAGTAACAGGTAATACCCTACTCATCACTCATCACTCATCACCCATAACTCTTCACCCATCACCATTTACCCATCACCCAGCTATTTTTTCAGTGTGGTCAGACGCGTGCGCGCTTTGCCGGCCGCGTCGGTGGAAGGATAGCGGGCGATGATGTCTTCGAGCATGTTGCGTGCCGATCCCAGGTCGCTTTGCTCATGCAGAACACTCGCGATGGCGAGCATGGCGTCGGGCACTTTGGGGGAATCGGGGAAGCGTTTGATGAGGCCTTCCTCGGTGACCTGGGCGTTCTTGAAGTCGCGCAGATTGAAATAGCTGATGCCCAGCCAGTACTGCGCATTGGGCGCCAGCTGGCCAGCCGGGAAGTCGCGCAAATAGGCAGTGAAAGCTTCGGCCGCGCGCGTGAAATCGCCTTTCTTGAACAGATTGGATGCGTCGTCGTACACGCGCAGCTCGTCGCCCGGCTTGGCGGCCGCGATGGCAGCCTGCGAAACGGCGAGCTGGGTTGTGGAAGCGACCGCGCCGGCAGAGCCCGCATCGGAGGATTGCGCGCCGGTTCCCTCGACGCGACGCAGGCGGGTGTCGAGATCGAGATAGAACTCCTTCTGGCGTTTTTGCATCTGTTCGCTCTGATTGCCGAGCACTTCGATCTGGCCGCGCAGCTTGGCGAGTTCCGTATTCAACACCTCGATCTGCTGCAACAACTGGATAACGCCGATGTTCCTGATCGATTCATCGACCTTGCCGAAGCGCGCGTCATTGTCCTGATTCTGTTTCTCGACCTGGCGCTTGAGCTCGGCGACGGCATTGAGCGCGTCGCTGTCGAACACGCCTGCGCGGGCGCCCGGAAGGATGCCCAGCGCAAGCCATGCAACAACAAGGGTACGCTTCAATCACTCACCCTGATGGATGATGTCGCTGCGGCGATTCTGCGACCACGCCGGCTCATCGTGACCGGACGCGCGCGGCTTTTCCTCGCCGAAGCTGATGGTTTCGACATTCGTTTCCGGAACACCCAGCACCACCATGATCTTCTTCACCGCGTCGGCGCGACGCTGGCCGAGCGCGAGGTTGTATTCGCGCGATCCGCGTTCGTCGGTATTGCCTTCGAGACGCACGCTCGCGCCTCTGTGCTCGACGAGATACTTGGCGTGAGCCTGGATCATGGCGCGGAACTCGTCCTTGACCACATTGCTGTCGTAGTCGAAAAACACGCTGCGCCTGGACAGGATGTTGTTCGGGTCCTTGAGCGGATTGACCTCGATCGCGGGTTGCGACGTGGGCAGTGTGGTGGGCGTGGCGGGGGGCGCCATTGTCGCGGTCGGAACCTTGCTTTCGACCGGAACCGGTTTGGCGGGCTCGGTGCTCGCGCACGCGGCGACCAGCAATGTCAGTAAAAGACTGGATACAACCTTCATCATGATATGGCTCCTTAAGGTGTTAAGTGTTATTGAAATGTTGTGCGCATTCGTTATTATCGGTCACTTGCCGTACGGGCCCCACGCCGGGTCACGTACATCGCCCGTTTGCAGCGAGAGCTTTTGCTTGATCCTGCCGTCGCTCGATACCGCGGCCAGAGAGCCCCTCCCCGCGGACTGCACTTCATAAAGTATGCTGCGGCCGTTGGGCGCATAGCTTGGCGCGTCGTCGAGATTGCCGTCGGTCAGCACTTGCACCTGGCCGCTGGCAAGCTCCATTGCGGCGATACGGAAACGGCCCTCGTCGCGCTGTACAAAGGCGATGTATTTGCCGTCGGGGCTGATGCGTGGCGCGACATTGTAATTCCCCTCGAATGTAAGCCGCTGCGGCTGCCCGCCCAACGCCGATACGCGGTAAATCTGCGGGCCGCCGCTGCGATCGGACACGAATGCAATCCAGCTTCCGTCAGGCGAAAACTCCGCCTGCGTGTCGATGGCAGCGCTTTCGGTCAGGCGCCGCGGTTCACCGCCATTGGAAGGCATCAAGTATAGCTGAGAAATACCATCCTTCGTAAGGGTGACGGCGAGCGTGCGCCCGTCCGGAGACCACGCCGGCGCGCTGTTGTCGCCGCGAAAATTGGCGATGGTGCGGCGCTCGCTGGTCGCCAGATTCTGCACCAGCACGTTCGATTTGCGGTTTTCGAACGACACATAGGCGATGCGCGCGCCGTCTGGCGACCAT
>Ga0315281_10002313_pt1 | contig 28279 bp, 26 predicted proteins | sample YL17G07_0_MG_FD_204540 | JGI IMG/M metagenome (GOLD analysis project Ga0315281, IMG submission 204540) | Sediment microbial communities from Yellowstone Lake, YNP, Wyoming, USA - YL17G07_0 | ecosystem: Environmental > Aquatic > Freshwater > Lake > Sediment | place: USA: Wyoming | collected...
ATCTTGTACATTTTATTGCAGCAATTTATCGAACCATAAGGATTTTATTAGGCATTCGGCGGCTTTTCCCTGTAGAGCGAAGAGCCTCTTCGCTCTACAGCAGGCCCGAAGGGCTGAAAGGATATAGCCAGGGGTGAAGCCCCTGGTAAATCGAATAATGTAACAAGCCCTGAAGGGGCGACAGAAAAGGGGGCTTAACCTGGCTTGAACACGTATCTTTCCTAGAATTCACCATTAAATTAAGTCTTTTGGCGGCTTATTCAAGTTCATGCGTAGGGACACGGGCACCGTGTCCCTACACCAACTCATTCCCAAGCTGGAGTTTGGGAACAAGGCGAACATTATTTTAAAGGTTTTGCCACCATTTTTTTCAAGGTTAGTGTAACAGGGTCTACTCCAATACCGACATTTTCTAAAGCAACGACGCCGAGAATAGACTCGGAATCCTTTGGGCCAAATATTACCTGCATTACAGTTTCAGCCCCCATAAAGGTAATTCGTGCAAATTCATAATTATACTCAACCGGCTGCCCATTCGCCAACTCATACACTTCTTTCCCTTCAACCTGAATGCCTGCTTTAACGAGCTCGCTTTCCGGCGTCATACAGTCTATTGCCACGGTATCTACTAAGAATTCTGACTCATAAGGCTGCTTTGTCTTCGTTAAATTGGTTATGGACGCTGTAACCTTTATTATCCTCATAAAAGCCTCCTTACCACACAAGTGTTTTCTGGCGTATTCTACCTCGCTCAATAACGGTAAATTTGCCCAACAAAGGGACATCACCTTCTTTAAGAATGTCTAATAATATTTTTGCGGGTTCTTCGGGTATAGATGGCGCGAAACGGAAATATATAACACCAACCGGTGTTACCGATTTATTTCTGTAGATCAACTCTCCATAATCTCTATCAAAAGTTAAAATTATTCGCTTTTCTTTGTAAGCTTGCTTTAATACCGCATAGTCTTTAAGCCCTGGTGTATCTTCAATTATGCTTGCAACATCATACCCGGCATTCCGCAGTAGCCAGATACTGTTAACCGGAAAGTTTTCGTTTGCAAGGAAATCCATCACTCCGCCCCAGAAGGAATTGCATAGAGAGACTCTTCACGCATACAATCCTTTGTAAAATCGAATACGGCACGAAGACGTTCCCTGGTCAAGGTTGGATAATTTTCGAGTATTTGCTGCTCTGTCCAGCCTTCTGCAAAAAGTCCCAATATAAATTCGACAGACAGCCGTGTCCCCTTAACAACCGGTTTACCCAATAATATTTCCGGGTCTGAATGTATATGCCTTCTCCAATCAATATCAGACATTCTCCCCCCATTTCTTTGTATAATTTTTTTAAACCTTATCCTTCTTCCTTTTTCTCGCCCCCAAGTAAAGACTTGGAAATGCGCCTGTAGAGGACACTCCAGCCGCCACACGACATTTCAACCTTTAGAAGTCTTTTATAATACTAAACCACACCCGTTTATCATACTCGCCGGTGCCGTTCAAGGGGATATCCATACCCTGTAATACGTAAAGTTCGTGAGAAATATCCCATCGAATACCGGGTAACACATCGACACGATATTTTTCATCCTCATCCAGGCCAAACCCCTTGTGTCCGTTCAATTCGGCAAAAGGTGTTATGCCCTCCAAAAGAGGAACGTTGTTGATGGCTATTGTTTTTGATAATGCAACGCCGTACTGAAAGTCCACGTCTGCATCTTTTCGGTCTTCCCCTCCCGTGGGGACGTCTGCGCCCAAAAAGGTGTTTAAACCAATGCGATGCCCCATGTCCATCCAGAAGGCGATTTGCTGTCCTACGGTTGTTACCTCTTCGCCAAGATGCCGATCCTTATCGCCGGTTGGCAGGTTTATAACCGACCCTGTAGACAGTGAAAACACTTCAGACTCCAATAACATGAACCTTAAGGCTAACTTTGTGTCTCCGAACCCTACGTGTTCTTTATTTTCCACAGTATTAACGTCCAGTACTTTTGATTCAATGTCAATTTTTATACGGTACGTAAGGGGCAGTTCCAGCGCCAACCCCCATTCATTAACGTCAGCCTCATCGTGGTGTTCGTCGTCAATGTAAAGGTAATTAAAGCGAACCTCCCTCTTAAAAAATGCAGGGGTAATGCGCAGGAGGGGTACCCGTGGGGACTGAGTTTCCGCTTCTTCGTAAGGCTTCCATGGGGAAAGCCATCCTTCGAACAGGTTCGAAACGCCGAAGTCCCTTTTAACGCCATGGTGATGCTCGTGTTCCGGGTTTAACATTTCATTCGAGGACGTAGTTTCCACGGTGTGTGTCTTTTCCTCGCCGGCAAAACTGTTTAGGGTGAAAACAAAAACTAAAGCGGCTGTGAACCATGACAAAACGGTAATACGATATGACATAGGTTTATTTCTCCAGTTAAAAAAAGGTAACAATACACCCTCCATCCAAAATGCCAATATCCTGACAGGGTTATTCTAGTCCGCTTCTTCCTTTTTCTTCTTTTTAGCATCATCGCCAACCACGAACCGGGAAAAGAGGGTTATCGACGCGATAACAATAGCAATAGCACCGCCAAAGTATAGCGTTTCCAAAGGTTTTTCCCACATTACGATATGCTTTAAAAAGGTGATGACGATAACCACAACGGCAGCCGAAATTAATTTCTCTTTCAGGTCATTCAAGTCTCTTATTTTAAGCCAATGGGGATAGCTGATGGATTGGTCTTTGTCCACAAATAATTCAAAGAGGCCGATGCCCATGACGAACATCACCACGGCGACCATGAACAAATCTATGGCAGAAATAAAATGCACCGAGAGTTCCAGCCGATGAGAACCGGATTTATACAACAGCTCCAATATGCCAGGAATACTATTAATAAACTCCCACACCCCGGCAAAGATCAAAAAACCGGAGGCTAAAATAGTCAGGATGGAGGCTGCAGCGACAAAATACCTGCCTGTGTCCACAAACCAGTTGTTGATTTTTGCCAAAACATCTCTTTTTTCCACAGTAACCTCTATACAATTTAATTATGACCGTGTTTTCTACGTTCTTGTAATTTAAATATGATGAGAAATGTTACGCCGCACAGTATAGCCATGCCCAGCATGATATAAAGGCCCTCCATAGTTTTTACTCCTCCTTATTTCCAATTCTCTTACATAATCGGCATCTCTTTTTCAACCACAACAATACCTTTATCTGAAATCGTAAAGAATTTCTTATCTTCTTCTGGATTATATCCAATACATTTTCCATCAGGAATGGTTACTGCCTTATCAATAATGGCATTTTTAATTTTGACGCCTTTACCAATCCTTGCCCCCTCCATAATAATCGAGTCATATACCTCCGAATAACAATCAATCCTTACATTATGGGACAAGACAGACCTTTCCACCCGGGCCCCGCTAATAATACAACCATTAGAAAGCACAGAATTAAGCACCATGCTGCACCGTCCGCCGGGATGAAATTCCGAAAAAACCGTCTTTGCAGGGGGAAGTTGCTGATGATAGGTGCGAATGGGCCAGTCACTGTCATAAAGATTAAAAATAGGGTCTATCTGGACGAGATCCATGTTGGCCTCCCAATAGGCATCGAGTGTTCCAATATCCCTCCAATACTTCACGGCCTTGTTGTTTTTATCTTTAAACACAAAGGCATACGCGCGATCTTTTGCACGCAACATTGACGGAATGATGTTTTTACCAAAATCGTGTGCCGACTCTTTCTTGGCGTCATCAATTATCCTTTTTACCAACACCTCCGTATTAAAGAGGTAAATCCCCATAGAAACTAGCGACATTTCACTATTTGAAGGCATCGGTTTGGGGTCACTTGGTTTTTCCTCAAAATCAATGATCTGCTGTTCACTATCAACCCCCAATACGCCGAACCGGCTTGCATCCTTTATTGGTACCTCAATACAAGGGATTGTGACATCCGCATTTCTTGCCTCATGAAAATCAATCAACTCACGATAATCCATCTTGTAAATGTGATCACCGGCCAATATCAACACCTTTTCAGGGCGTTCCCTTTCAAGTATATAAATATTTTGGTATACGGCGTCAGCCGTTCCCTGATACCACAGATCACTTATTCTTCTTTGGGGAGGAACATTTTCAATAAACTCGCCAAGCTCACTATTAAATATGTTCCATCCGACCCTTAAATGCCTATCCAGCGAATAAGATTTGTACTGCGTCAACACACACCATTTTCTCAGAGAGGAATTAATGCAATTACTTAGGGTGAAGTCGATGATTCGATAAATCCCCCCAAAAGGAACCGCCGGTTTTGCTCTATCTTTTGTCAAAGGATAAAGCCTCTCGCCTTGTCCACCAGCAAGAATCATTACCAGCACTTTTTTAAACAAATTCTCGATCATTTTAAATACCCCATATTTACCCGTTTTTGGCCAACAGTTCCTTGATTTTGGCTTTCAGTTCCGTTAAATCAGAGGACTTGATAATATAAGCGTCAGCCGACCATGACATGAAATTGTCCTTGTAGCAACTATATGCAGTGTTGATGATAATAGGTATTTTTCTCTGTTCACCCAAAATTTTCCCCATTGCTTCTATCCCATTCATCTTTGGCATGTTAATATCCATCATAACAAGATCGGGAGAGCGTTCTTTTACCATTTTCACCGCTTCACTGCCGTCTTTTGCCGTAATAACGTTGTATCCTTCCAGTGTTAATTCATGTTGATAGAGTAAGATTTGGTTTTTATCATCTTCGACAACGAGTATCTTCTTTTGCATTGCTTACTCCTTTATGAAAATTCATTCAGTTTTTATCGGCAAGTAAACAGAAAAGGTTGTTCCACTTTGTCCTGAGCTTTTCACTACTATGGACCCGCGATGTTCGTCTACAATCTTTTTCGATACGGCCAGTCCTATGCCAGTGCCATCCTCCTTTGTAGTAAAAAAAGGGTCAAAAATGCGTTGTATGGTTTCGACAGACATTCCCTTGCCGGTATCGGTAACATCAACCTTGACGCACTTATTCTCCACCGTTGTTTCCACGGTAAGCAAGCCACCATTCATCATCGCTTCAACGGCGTTTTTCATCAGATTTACAAACACCTGCTTTATTTGAGTTGCGTCCATCATAACGGAAGGCATTGACGTATTAAATTTCCTGACCAATCGGATGTTATTATTTTTGAAATATGGTTCCATCAGAGAACAGGTATTTTCCAGAAGATCATTTACCTGGAACACATCCTTGGCAGGTATCAATGGTTTGCCGAAATCCGTAATATTTGCAAGGATTTTTTCCAGTCGATTAACCTCTTCTACAATTATCTCAGCGCCCTGTCGAACGTAGGCGTCTTGATTGGGAGCCCGCAATATGTTCCTCGCAAAACCACCGATGGTCACTAATGGGTTGCGAATTTCATGCGCGATATATGCAGCCATATTTCCTATAACGGCAAGCCTTTCAGAGGAAATCAGCCTTTCCTGAGCCTCTTCCAGTTGATTAATTTTCTCCTCTAGTTTTTTATATGCCTCCGCATTTTCTATTGCCAGCGCAGCGCGACTAGCAACAGTAACCAACATTTGTACCTGTTCTTCTGTTATTATTTTCTTGCTGTAAAGGTTATCAACACAAATTACCCCAATTACTTCACCCCTGGCAATCAACGGTACACAAACAAATTCGTCTGCACCGAGCATGTTCACGAAGTTTTTGCTTATCGTGGGGTCATGAAATGCGTTTTTCCCCCAAATAATTTTCTTGCTTTTTATACAAGAAACAATTGGCTCGCTTTCGTTCGCTAAAGAATACACCATTAACCGTGTTATCACATGCAGTGGCGAATCTTCCTGATACTTATCTTCACAAGCGTTAATAAGGTCTTCCAGGCTTTCATATTTACTGGTAATTTCACTCCACACCTTAACCGCCTCTTCGTAACTGGAAGGACCAACGGCCATCTTGCCATAGACAACGTGTCGTTCCATATCTACCAGAAAAAGCCTTGCGCGATTAAAGCCGAGAGCAGTTCCCGCGGTAACGCAGGTCAGGATTAGATGCAGCAGCCGGTCGATATGCAGCGTACCTTGCATCATATCGGCAAATTTTCTCAATAAAGAGAGCTGGCTAATCTTTTCTTCTCTCTCGGAAACGTCTATCGAGAGTTTCAGAAAGTACATAACAACGCCTTTTTCATCTCTCACGGGTATTGAGATGTTCTTGATAAATTTTCTACTGCCTTTTTCCGTGATAAACTGGATATCTGAAACCCGTCTATTATCGCTGGGAAGGCTGCCAATTGAAGAACAATCGCTTACACATTTGCACTCACACCCATATACCTCATAACATTTTTTCCCAACCGGGTTATATTTTAAGTATAACATGCGCGGAAGATTTTCGTTAGTCCAAATGATGTTCAGATTTTTGTCAACAACAGACAGCCCCGCGTTGAGTGATGTAATGATACATCTCAGAATTTCATCAACCTTATCTTTTATAATATGAGGAAGCATTTTATACACCGCTCTTGGCTACCTTTTCATAAAGCGCTAAATATTCTTTTGCGCTCCTTTCCCACGACCAGTCTTGTGCCATTCCATTTTTCATAAGCCTTTGCCACGACTCTTTTCTCTTAAACAAATCCATCGCCCTTACTATCGTTGCAAAAAGCAAGTCTGCATTATACTCTTTGAACAGAAATCCGTTAACCCTTCCAAGGTCAACCGATTCAGAACGAACATCAATAATCGTATCAGCAAGACCACCCGTGCACCGAACAATAGGGACAGCGCCATACTTTAGGCTGTATAACTGATTCAGACCGCAGGGCTCATAGTGTGACGGCATCAAGAACATGTCTGCCCCGGCCTCTATCTCATGCGCCGATGGTTCATCAAAGGCTAATTTAACTGCCACTTTTTCAGGATACGTCGTTGCAAATGTCTGAAATATTTCACGGTATTTCAGGTCTCCAGAGCCGAGTAAAACAAACTGGATATCAAGTCTCATAAAATCATGGAATATGGCTATGACTAAATCCAACCCTTTTTGTACAGCCAGCCGGGTAATCATGCCAACAATAGGCACGTCCCTTTCCGGGAGTTTATAGGTTCTTTGCAAGGCTTTTTTACAAAGCCGTTTTCCATCGAGCTTTTTTGTTCCATAATTTGCAAAAATACATGTATCTGTTTCCGGATTCCAAATCGTATAGTCAATCCCATTTATAATACCCCAAAGGTCTTTCGATCTTTCTTGCAGCACGCCTTCCAAACCTTCACCACATTCAGCAGTTTGAATTTCTTCCGCATATGTCTTACTAACAGTCGAGATGGCGTCACTAAAGACAATACCTCCTTTTAGGAAATTCAAACTTCCATAGAACTCCAGGTGTTTCCAGTTGAAAAGAGACTTGTCCAACCCCGTCAAATCCATGCTGTATTTACCGAAACAACCTTGATATTTAAGATTGTGAATGGTCTGTAGCACCTTTGTGTTTCTAAATCCATCTCTCATTGCGTGCGTAGTTTTTAGATACACAGGGACGAGTCCCGTCTGCCAATCGTTACAGTGCACGACATCGGGAATTACTTTTAATTTTTCTATAACTTCCAATGCGCCCCGGGTAAAGAAAATGAAGCGTTCGCTATTATCCTCAAAATCCTTTGTTGTGCCAGGATAGTTGTACAATCCCTCCCGCCCAAAATACTTTTCGTTATCCAAAAAATAAATAGGCACTTGCGTATCAGGCAAAAGGCCCTTGTAAACGCCGCCATAATTAACCTTATCGCCAATTTTTACCTCAAACTGTATATCGGTTTTTTCAAGTGGATGATTACTGGCCTTTATGTTTCCATAAAGGGGGGTAATTACCAAAATCTCCACACCAATTCTTTTGAGGCTTTGAGGCAGCGCACCCGATACGTCGGCCAAACCACCGGTCTTGGAAAAGGGCGCAACCTCTGGCGATAAATAGACAACTTTCACTGATGTTTCTCCATTAAAGGTTTTTCAATATTTACGTCTCTGAGAAACTCTGCTGCGCTTTCTGGCGTGACCGTATTTATATAAAAACCGGTTCCCCATTCAAAGCCTGCAATCTTTGTCAACCGTGGAATAATCTCGATATGCCAGTGATAATGTTCCACTTCACCGAAGGCAAACGGCGTTGTGTGTATAATGTAATTATAGGGTGGGAATTCCAAAGACACCTCCAGTTTGAGGAGAACCGTGCGCAGTACCTGCGACAGTTCTTCAATCTCCATCTTTTGTAAATTCTCAAAATGTGAGGAGTGATGCTTGGGTAAAATCCAAACTTCAAAGGGAAATCGTGCGGCATAAGGTGCAAACGCCAAAAAATTATCTCCTTCTAACACAATTCTGACTCCCGTAGATAGCTCTTGTTGCACCATATCGCAAAACAGGCATCGTCCTCTATACTTGTAAAACTCCAGACAACAATCCATCTCGTGCTTAACGGATATGGGGGTAATCGGCGTGACAATGAGCTGCGAGTGAGAGTGTTCCAATGAAGCGCCTGCGGCTATGCCAACATTTTTAAAGAGCAATCCGGAAACCAATCGTTTGTCCTTTTTTAGATCAATGAGTCTGTCCCTGTAGGCCCACAACACCTCTTCGACCTGCTGGTTGTTAAGTTCTGTCAACGATATAATGTGCTTGGGACTTTCAATAATCACCTCATGCGCTCCAATGCCGTTCATGGTATCGTAGATTCCCTCACCATGTTTGTTTAAGTTGCCTTCTATCATTAAAGCGGGAAATTTATTGGGAACCACCCTTACGCGCCATCCCTTTTCGTTTGCCTGTGTTCCCTTCTCCCTGTATGCAATAATTTCCGGTGGTGTTTTGTCTTCATTTCCTTCACAAAAAGGGCAGAAGCCACCTCTTATCGGCTGTGGCCCTGATTTAAAATCACTTGGTCTTGCAGACCTTTCTGTCGCAATTATTATCCAATATCCGGAAACAGGGTCCTTACGAAGTTCAGGCATCTTTTTTACCCTCCTCTTTTTGAGCTAAAAAACATCTCCTAATTTGTAGCCTTACACTTGCCACATTATACCTTCAAAATCCTTTGACGGCACGGAAACACAAAATACCGTTCTCAGCGGAACTCTCTGAACTATCTCCTCATCCCTCACCAACTCAACGAAAAATTCGATATCGACGTTAGGGATCAATTCCAAATCGGCAAAAGCGCACGACAACTCCAATATTTTATCTAAAGATATACTATCAAAATATTTTTCGCTAAGCCCTTGATTTGTTTTTTTAATCCTAAACCTGAGCGGCTTATCGGAAAAATTCGACGATACAATTTGCATCTCAGTAGGCAGGACAAAGGTAATCACACATTTCCCATTTTTTCTAAACTGGGAAAACACCTCTTTGTCAAAACCTAACCTGATGAACAAATTATCGGCATTGAATCCGAAATACATTTCCTTAATGGGTTGTCCGGAGGTTCTATGCATTGCATCCATATCCTTATCCGCGGTATAAACACCTGCACTCGACCACTCAAAATAATTACTTATTACTCCGTCCAGCTTCACTTCCAGAAACCCCGTGGGCAACGTATAGGGTTTTCTTCTATCAGCCTTTGCCGCAACGGGGACATCCAACACTTTTGGGTATTCCACGTCCATCAGCTTGTATGCGTTTTTTAAATGTATCCGGAACAGACTGTCAAACTCGTTCTTGTAGCTGGTAAAATGATCATCGCCGAACCACCAAAACCAGTCGCTTCCTTCTGCAATGAAAACTTCGTCCCATGCATCGGCAATAGCTTTGTTTTTGACTGAAAGCTCTGGGCTTTCCGTATGTTTTACCAAAAACGACCGCGTATTTTCCAATAGGTCCCATGCCATATTTTTTTCCTCATGACCGATCCACGTTGCAAGATTATGCCCTATCCATGAGCCTGGACTTATGTGATGAAGTGTGTGATCCGGAGGATAAGCGTCCAGATGATCGCCAATCCGAACACACTCCACACCATGACATGAACTTATCGTTTCATAAAGTTTGCGCAAAAAGTCCAATCCACTATTGGGATAATACTCCCAGGCATTTTCACCATCCAAAATGATCGTCACCAGAAGCGGCCTTGCATTATTATCATACTTCTTCAAACTATCAAGTCTGCTCATGAAATTAGACACGGCAGAATCCACAGAATACTTTGAGTATTGAAACCCGATCAAGTCAGAAAGATTATGGTCACGAAACACCATATTCACACTATTATCCCCGATACAGACCCGATAAGGCTTGTACAAGATTTCGGGGGTTACTACGTCGCCATATTCGTTTCTCCGTATTTTACTGTCGAGAGAGTTCTCCAGGATTTCTTCGTCAGACGCCAGCCAGTTAAACCCTGCCCTGGACACAATGGGGATAACGTCGTTACTTACAGCGCCTTCAGACGGCCACATACCACGCGGTTTTTGCCCAAAATGCCTTTCGTAGGTCTGGACTGCCCTTTCCACGTGAATTTTTGCGTCTTCACCGGCATGCATTCTCTTCCGCGGCAGCGATAACCTCGGTAAAACAACCTTTGCAGATTCCTGGTTGCATAATAAGGGTAAAATCGGATGATAATAGGGGGACGTTGTCACCTCGATCTGCTTCGTATATTGTAGTCGCTTGTGTAGCGGAATAATCTGTCTGATTACTTCAATTTGTCTTGATAGAACGTATTCCTTATCCTCCTGCGTAAATCCCTCACCTTTATTAAACAGCGCGAGCAAGGCCGGCTCCTGTTGAACGACTAGAGGATGATACCAGGTAAGGTTTGCCCACACTTGCAGGTCTTGAAAATCGTTATCAGAAAAATCCTTAAGCACGTCCTGCGCCCGTTTTCTGCGGAAATTTCTCTTCTTTAGCAACTCATTATATCTCGGATATGCCTCAATCATATTTTGATGATTTGCGGAAAAGAAGTTATCTAACATCCAGAGTTTGTCGCCTTCCGCTAAATCTGCGGGATGTAATTTTGTTAACCTCCAGAATAAGTCGGTGACACGATTTTCTCCGTAATCCGTGATCTGGTCTAGCAAACACCCAACATAATTGAAGGTTTGACGAATCTTGGGGAATTCTTCCAAAAGCAGCACCATGCCAATATAATCCTTTATCGCGTGCAGCCTGACCCAGGGCATAGAGTATTCGCCGGTTAGATTGTTCTTGTAGTACGGTTGATGCTGATGCCAATAAAATGCAACGTTAATCATTTTGAAGCGAATAGCCCTCGTATGAATTCAGTTTTTTAAAACTTCTTTGGGGTGTTTGATCTTTTCCCAGTATCCATCAAATTTGAATTTTACACTATGTTCATTATCATGACACGCAACACACCGCCATTCACCCACTGCACGATATTTATATGATTTATCGTTAACGTTTGCAACATGCAAGCTGCCAGCACCGTGACAACTTTCACATCCGACATCTATTAGGTTTTTATTCTCTTTCTCAGTCAGAAACCCGGAAACATAACCATAGCCGGTTGTATGACATGTAATACATTCGGGGTCAAATTGCTGTCCAACGGCCACAAGGGTATTAAAAGCCGCGCCATGCCTTGTTTTAAGCCAATGACTATATACTACTTTGTGGCATATACCGCAGGCCGAGCTTCCCACATATAACGCTCCGCCTTGAGGGGACGCCTGCACTGTTTTTCCCAGCAAATCTTCGTCAATCAACATCTGCTGATATTCTTTCAACAACGAAGCCATTCCCTGTGAATCCTTTTGCAAATGATCCAACGGCATAAGGGAGACAGATTTCCTCGTTAAGCCGGTTTTATCCATGGAGTAAGTAACAACACCGAGATGCTTTCCCTTTGTGCCTGCGGTAACGATTAACGTGTTGTTAATGTACGTGACGGTGTTCTCCGGCTCGTCGATTCCATGTCCGGTAATAATCAAACCTATTTCCGGGAATAATTTTGCAATTTCAATAGATTCCTCAAGCGGCGCATGAGAAAGTAAAACAATAAGGTCCACACTGCCACGTAAATCTTTTACAAGAGGCCTTAAAGCCTCTACCGGGTCATGAACGTTTACGAAACCAGATAAATGCTCGCTTATCAGGGATGGAGAAACAGTCCCTACAAAACCTAGTTTAAAAGACCGTGCAGCATTGGAGCACTCTTTTATAAGGCGCTGATTAAGCTCTACAGGAAGCGGATCGACAAACTCAACGTTACTGGAAAGAAACCTCACCTTATACGTTTGTGACAAATAACATATCAACGGCAGCCCAATTTCAATATCTTTTTCACCAAGATTATGCGCCACGTAACCCATTTCATCCATTGCACGACACAGAATCTCCGTTTTGATCTCCTGTTGCCTCCCGAAGCCTTTTGTCATATCCCCCAAACTTACGGGTACCACTGTCTTTTTCTGTTTTCTCAACGAATCAATCAGAGAACTCCTTCTGGAAATCCCGCCAAGTTGCTCTTCAAAGCAACCACAGGGTTCAAGGCTGCCCAGCTCTTCACCTGAAAACACGATCGCTATTTCACTCGAAGCCGCATAAAGGCGGACAGGTAGAAAAAAGATTAAAAAAAACAAAAAATACTTGTAGTGAACACCCATAGAAATTTAATAAATTCTTTATTTGCAATTTATCCTTACCAATGCGTATATTTAGTCACGAATTTACACAAATCGGCTTATTCTTTGATCTCTCCATTAATAGGAATGCTGATAACCGGTTGAACGACACTCGTGGTATATATCTTTACCCCGCCGGTGATTTTCCCGATAGGACGATTGTCACTCAAAGTCAGATCCAGTCTTTTACTTTTTTTATTTAAATCAGATATTGAGTGATTTATGAAATCAGGAATAGCTTCAACCTTTTCTATTTTAACGTCACTATTTACCAGATTAATGATTACGGTCCTTTTTGCCTCCAGTTTTTTTTCAACGTTACCAAAAGATACCACTTCAGGATAAAAGGTTAAGTCTCCAATAGCGTCGCCGGAAAAAGGAACGTCTATCCGCTCCTGCCTGGCGCTGTCCGTGTACACAAAGATAATTCCACTATAATTCCCGATATAGTCATACTTGTTGAACGTTATCTGATAAACAAAGCAATCATCTGCACTGCTCTTATCTTTTGTGATTGTTATATAAGGACTGGGAGACTCAACCTTCGTTACGTGGATTTTCACGCCAGGCAACGTTTTTATTTCCAATATCTTTGTGGTCGAATCCCCTTTCAGGATGGTTCCGAAGTTGATTCGTTTGGGATTGACAAAAACTTCCTCAATTATTTCCCCTGAAATCGTGAGCTTATACGCAGGGTTTTCAGGGTCGTTTGAATTTACCGTAATCGTCTTTGAAACTTTTCCTACGTATTTCCCTGAATCAAATTTTATTTCAATCTCACCACTTTCATTGCTATGTAGTTTATCCTTCGATACCAGCGCGGCAGTACATCCGCAAGAAGTTTTGACGGTATTTATTACCAACTCGCCTTTCCCTACGTTTTTGAATTTAAATTTATAGTTAACTGAATCGCCGCCGTAAATCTTGCCAAAATCATATAATTGTTTCTCGAAAGATAGTTTCGGCCTTTCAGCAAGTGTATCTACCTTGTCAAACTCTTTAGTTCTAGAGTCCTCAGACGCTGTTACGTAATCCAGAAACCCGAAACTGACCACCAATACAACCAAAATTAAGTATATTTTCGAACCTTTCATTGCAATGAATACCTCTCCATTTGGGGCAACAAAAATTACTGAACAGTTCCACGCGCTGGCCAAGTTCTTCGCGAACGCCACTATGGTTGATTTTGTTGGCAACCCCGTCTAAAAACAAGCTATAAAATCATTGTAAAGGCAATAGTTTCATAGCCATAGCAGACTTTTGTCTCCATTCATGAATCTCGATTCTATCATAAATATATACAAATAAAAAAGAGAAATTAGCCACATAGGGCGAACCTTTTGATTTACGACACACTTTGCAATTTTGTTGGATTCTATACAAACACCTGCCCCATTACACATTCCATAGGCAATGCTGAAGCCTTGCCCTAGTGTGCCTGAGCGTGTACGATGTCAAAGTGGTGAAAGCCCTCTTCAGATAAAACGCTTTCCAAACCTGTAACAGATCATAACTGCGTCATCATGAGATGGGATAAAGAACAACGGGAGGTTGGCGTTGGAATGGCAGGAAGAGCTAACAAGGAACGACGGACCATCTTTACGAGGAGAGGCGACAAATCTCTCCTCTCTCCCAAGCTTAATCAAATAATGACAAACCAGAGTTCCCCATAAAACCTTAAAAAACCCTGGGGTCTGGGGGCGAAGCCACAGCTTTAGCGGTTTAGTTTTGATTTAAAAATTCCTATTCACGATGAACCAACACAAAACAGCCTAATCACCATTTTTCATGACCGTGGAAATCTCACGTGTCAGAAACATTACCTTTTCTGCCTCTTCCATGGTCAACGTCCCGGTTCCACAACTTGGGGTAATAATGGACCTCTCTTTAATGAGGGACTTTGGCAGCCCCTTGTTGGTGAGAAATTCGATGCCTTCGTTCATCCTTTTCTGCAGGTCATCCACAGAGACGCCGTTTATTTTAGAAGAGGTTGGAACGATGCCCCAGGCTATATAACCCCCGCGGTTGATGAATACCTTAATATCCTGCCAGTACATCAGATATTTATCCATAAACTCGTATGCGTCGAAGCTAACGATATCGACCTTTGTTTCCATCAGCATGGCCCAGTCAGTATTTCCGCAGCAATGGGTACCCGTTAACCCTCCACGCGCTTGAACAGACTCATAAACTTCGTTCATTGCGTTAATGGCCTTTTCCCTGCTAATGTTCATAAACGCCGAGCCAAAACTCGTAAGGTACGGCTCGTCCGCAAAGATAATGGTGGGGAATCCGTAGGAAGACAGTTTGGTAAATTGCCATTGTGCCTTCATAGACAACAATTTGATAATAACGTCAAAAAATTCTTTGCTATACAGTGCTGTGATGCCGCTGGCCATTTTTAAGGAACCTGCCAAGGTGATTGGACCAACAATGTGTCCTTTGATTGCACGCAGGTTGTTTTTTGACGCCTTATTAAGGTGATCAAGCATTGCGTAAAACCCAATCGCGCAGTCACGGCTTATGGAAAACATGTCCGGATCGTTCTTAAGATACTTGTCATAGAAATCGGCCAGCGAGGTTGACGTGTCACTGACGTCATCGATGAGCATGGTTTTACCGTCTGCCTGTAGAGCGGCGCAAGGTAGTCCTTCCGTGTATTGAATACACATATCTTCGTTGGCGCTCATTCTTGGCATCTGCGGCCAACAAGGCATCTCAGGTAATGACGTAAACATTATCTCACATGCCTTCCTGACGTCCGTATGTGGAAGGCTTCCAATGGCCGTAGCAGCAAAATTGCCTTTGAAATTCGTGGACATAAGTGGTTGTATCTCCATTAAATAAATGAAGCAGGTGCTTCTGGAACAGGAACATTCCCAAGCTGGAGATTGGGAACGAGAGTATGTCCAGTCACCCCTTCGGGGCTTGTATTCTTTTATTATCTTTCAGGGAGCTCCCCCCCCCGCTATAACCTGCCGGCCTTTCAGGCCTAATTTTAAGTGGCCTATACATTAAACCGCTTAAGCCGCTTAGGTCGTTAGAGAATACTATTTCTTCCTAACCAGAAAAAGCAATGGAACCGCGGCAAGCTGCGTAATGACTGAAAATGCAATAAGCGATGTCAGAGAGAAGTCGTAAAGCATCCCCATGATCGCGCTGCCAAAAAACCAGAACACACCGTATCCCGTATTGAAAATGCCGTATCCGGTACCACGCCTGTTTGCAGGCACCATACTGGCAATAGCCGCCCGCATTACGGATTCCTGCGCCCCCATGCCCATGCCCCAGATCGCCATTCCTACAAGGGCAACGGGGAAATTTCCGAGAAAAACCAAGGGGGCAAAAAGCATTGAGCCGAGCGCCGCGAAGATGAGTATAGAAAGGCCTTTTTTGTCAAAAAGGTATCCAAAAAGAAGCGCCGCAAGCGCGTCAACCCCCATTGCTATCGAATAAAAGACGGGTATCCATGCATCAGAAACGTTAGACACCTTTTTAAAATGATATGCAATTAACGGGAAGTCAGCGTAGCCGGCGGCAATGCAAGCAACTGCAACGAGATAAATCCAGAATTTCCGGGGAAACCCCTTCGTTTCCAATTCAGGCTGGACTATCTCAAAATTACGGGGCTGAGGATACAGCCATCGGGCAGTCAGAAGCACGCTAATGGCCATCATTGCCGGTACAAGCAAGACGACAAAACCCATCTTATAGCCACCCCTGAAATAAAGAACCGCTGCAACAATCATTGGGCCAAGCACTGCGCCAATCTGATCGAGCGCCTCATGCAGTCCAAATCCTTTACCCCTGCCTATTTCCTTGGTTGCGTGAGAGAGCATGGCATCACGGGCGGGGGTACGAATGGCCTTCCCTACACGTTCCATCACCATAAGTATGGCAGCAATCTCCCAGCGGCCTGCCAGGGCAATGGCCGGCACGGCTATCATATTCATTGCATATCCGAACAGGGTAATAGCCCAATATCGTCCGATCCTATCGGTTATATAGCCGGAAACGAGCCGCAGGCTGTGTCCGATCAACTCCCCCAATCCCGCAATTATACCCACCGTAGTTGCGCTTGCTCCAAGAAGGGCAAGATACGGCCCGTTTATGCTGCGTGCGCCTTCGTACGTCATGTCCGCTAAGAGGCTTACGATGCCGAGTAAAACGATGAATTTGAGGGCATTTGACCTTGAATTATTAGCGCCGCTTCCGGTTGTTTCTGATTGATGGCTCACGCCAATGTTAACCTTTCCGTAAATGAGTGAGCCTGTGGAAATTGTTGTTCACGTTATTTGAAACGGGAAATACTTGCTGAGGTGTCTATTGTTGACTTGCTTGAATAAAAAAACGAGGCCGACGGGACTCGAACCCGCAACATCCAGATCGACAGTCTGGTACTCTAACCAATTGAGCTACGGCCCCACATTACTTATTATTCATTAAACTGCGTATGTTGGTGGGCGATAGAAGACTTAAACCTATACCCCTTACCAGTACGGACGAGAGTAAGAATATTAGCAGTTTTTTATTTTGATTTCAAGCATTTTATTTTGTTTTAGTATTAAACGGATACAAATCAGGATATTAACCGTTTTTCTTTAAAAGTTTCTGCATCGAAAACCTGACTTGTTTAGCAATAGGCACATAAACAAAGGGTTGTGCACCCTTAAAAGTATTGTGCATTAAGTGTGTTAGGGATAGCGCCCCCCCCTTTTATCCTCTTTTAAAATAGAGCAAGGGGGGGACGATTTATTAAAAAGCAGCGGAACGACTATTGGCCGCGTATTACCGTCACAGAACTAGCCTGTGGTCCCTTTTCACCCATTTCTTCAACAAAGCGGACTTCCATGCCCGTGTTAAGGTGTTTAAACCCGTGATTTAGCACGCTGTTCTCGTGGAAGTATATCTCTCTCCCGTCAAACGTGGTGAGAAAACCGTAACCCTCATCAGGGAATAGAGAGCTTATTTGCGCGTGCGGCACCTCCTCGTGATGTTTTACGTCTTTCCGATGGCGTTGGGCGTAGTTTTCCACCTGACGGTAAGCGGCGTCAAAGGCGTCCCGTATTGCCAAATAGAGGTCTGCATTGGGTTCTCGCTTTACCACCAGTTCTGTGCCGGGAACTTTTATATCCACGTGAACGTTGTAGAGAGACCTTTTCGGGATGGCTTCTACGACAATCCTGCAACTGGTGATTTTGGTGCAATATTTATCCAGTTTTTCAGCCTTTTCCTGAATGGCTGCCTTGATCGCATCGGTAAGTTCCAAATTGCGAGAAGTAATTTGCAGCGGAAGTATCATCTTATTATTTCCTCCTAAAACATTGAATTAATTACTACGATAATACGATGCCCTTAGTAAGCGTTTCCGGCAACGTTTATGGCCTTAAAATAAAATGGGGGAACCTTTGTAGAACCATGCCATTCTGCCTTATCGCCGATTGCTATAATGTTATTAAATACCTCAAAGACGTTGCCGGCAAACATACAGTCCTTCACCCTGCCGACAATCTTGCCGTTCTCGATTAAATAACCAAGATCGATGTTGACGGAAAATTCACCAGCAAGGACGTTGCTCTGCCCGCCGCCAAGCACCTGGTCCACCAACACGCCATATTTTATATCCTTAATCATGGCGTCCATCGGCATATTGCCGGTTTCGACGATGACGTTTGAATTTCCCGGCGCTGGTTGTGAAGAAAAACCTCTATTACCGTTGCCGGTAGATTTTGCCTTCATAATGCCGGCTGTCTGCAAGTCGAAGAGGTAATTCATTAAAACGCCTCTTTCAAACAGCGAAGTGCGCTGCGATGGCGTGCCTTCCCCGTCGCATGGGTAGCTCGAATCACCCATGTCAATCGTGGCGTCATCGTAAATGCTGACTCTTTCGTCTATAATCTTTTCGCCCAGTTTGTTGGTGAGCGGCGAAGCGCCTTTTTGCACCAATTTTCCATTGCAGCCAATTTCGAAGGTTGAGAGTAGGTTTCCCATCGCCTTTGCAGTAACCACCACGGGATAGTTTCCCGTATTTATTTTCATCTCTTTTTCCGCAAGTTTTAAACCGTTTAGCGCCTTAACCACGTGTTTGTCCATATCCGTTACGAGGGATTTGGATTCTTCTCCCTCTCCGATAGAAAGGAAACTGTTTTCTTTAATCAGCAGTATTTCTATGCCAAAGCCAAATGACGTGGAAGAAAAGGATGCGTCTAATCCGACAGAATTAAGGAGACGTCTCTTACCCTGCCCCTTTCCAATGCCCACACCGCATTCATAGCTAGAGTTTGCCGACAGCACCTTTTCAATGGATGCCTTTCCAATATCCACGCATTGCTGGATGGGATAGTCGATTACCTTTTGGTCAAAAAGTGCGATTTTGGGAAAGTGCTTGCTACGAGGGAATTCAAAAGCAGCGCGTTGTCCATATTTTGCACTTTCAACGGCATTGGTGACCAATTTCTCCGGCTTTCTTAAATCAGTAGTGCTGGAAAACCCGATTCTCCCTTCCTTGATTACACGGAGACCGATTCCACAAAAGGATTTTGTGGTTACGTATTTTAGTTTATTATTTTCAAAACTTACCGATCTTGATTCGCCTTCTTCATAAATAACTTCAGCTGCTGGCGCCTGTTTTACGGCAAGTTCAAGTATCTGTTCTTCGACTCTGGCCATGAATTCATTCCTCGTTTTTCAACAACCGTTGACGTTAATTCCGATTTAACGGTCTTTCATTATAACGGGACATTCACCAATTGACAATTTCTTTCTTGGCTTTCCGTAATGTTAATTAAAGATTTATCCGCTTCCGGATGTTTTTGTGCAGTCAGGCGTTTCTTATTTGCAGCCACACAAATCTTGTGTGCTACAAAACAGTTAACAATTATCGTTTATGAGCAACGTTGATTTTTACATCATTGTGTATGCTGGTATTTTATTACTTATTCACTTTGTCCTTAGAATCGTCTTTTGTCATAATAAAAAAACCGCGCGTTTGCTTCGGTGGGTGTTTTTCACATTGTCGCTATCTGTTTTTCAGATATTTACTTAACTATTTATTACTAGAATAGATAAGTGAATATTTGACGTTATTAAAATCTAGATAAAATGAGCGAAAAGTGTGCGTTTCTATCCGTGTTATGAGAAAAACCAAACCCGTTATTGCAAATTGCACGATTTAGGCACAGAAATCGCTATGACTAAAATAAGCATGTTCTATAATAGGTTTAAAATGATTTTTATAGGAGAGATTCTATGATAGACGGTGTAAATCCTTCAACATCAAAACTGCTCGAACAAATAAAGAGGCTGTCGGCGCAAACAAACAACAATAAAGAGGTTGATACCCGTAATTTCAAAAAGGAGGTGGAAAGCTCTGTTAATAATCGCGTAAGCGAAATCCGCGGAAATGGGAACGCGTCGCAGACGGAAAAAGTCTCGAAGAAAAGCAACGTGTCTGCTTTGGTATCCGAGGGTATTCAGACCGGGGAGGTTAGAAAAAGCGTTCAGACGTCCGAGGTTGCTCAGATGCCCACCGTGGAAAGGAAGCGGTACAAAGAACCTCTTGGAAACCTTCTGGACGCCTACCTATAAAAAAAGCAAGCCGATCTTCGTAGAAAAGGAGGAAAGCGAAGACCAGCTTGCTTACTGGAGAACAATTACCCTTTAAAACAGTCGCTACTGAAAAAATGTTCCAAAGATACAAAAATTTATTTTTGTGTTTCATTATCAATATCAAATAAATTATAATGAAAAAATGAAAGGTTATTTTATAGGTTGCGGCTTATTTTGCTGTATGTTCCTGTTTGGTTGCAGCACTATCCCAAAAGATCAGGCAAGCAATCTTGACGATAAGGTTGTCGAACTTTCCAAAACAACACAGGTTTTGGAAAAAAGGATTGATGATTTATCAAGAACCATTTTACTCCTGATAAATGACAGCAATAGGCTGCATAATGAAGTAACCAGTATCGGTAATGGAACCGCGGAGATACGGAATGAGATGGAGATAGTAGCGGGGGCAGTTAAGAATTTAGACGGATATCTTAACAGTTTGGAAACCGATAATAAAGTCATGAAAGAAGACGTCCGTCAGGAAATGGAAGAAGTTCGAAAGGCGCAAGTCGAGCTATCAAACCGGTTGGAAATGATGAAGTTGGACATCAAAGGCAAGATAGAAACCGCCCCACCCGGCAACCGCTAATAACCGCTAATAAACTCGAAATCGGGTTAGGAATTTCAGAATTATTTATGAGTAATTTTAAAAAAATACTGTTCAAAATAGGCATCGCCATCTCGTATATCGGAATTATCTATTTTACTTTTAACGCGTTGAAAAGTGTAAGTGGGACGATGAATCCCCTGACGGCAAAAAATGTTGTGCTTAAGACGTTCTTTGCTGACGTTGGCTTGTTTACAGTCAGCGGATATCTGTTTTATAAATTAAAAAAATACCCTCAGAACAAATGAAGCGCATAAAACCGACGCCTGTCCTTGTTATTCTGTTTTGCCTTTTGTTGTTTCTCCCCAATTGCCGTCTCACGTATGCAGATCAGCGCGAATCAGTTCCTCAATTAAAGCAAGATTTACTGGAACTTGAGAAGATAACCAAACCGTTTATCCAGACATTTCAAAAAGTATCTCAACTCGCTTGCCAATCCTCCGTTAGCCTGATTACCGGCAAAAAAGATCATGCGCTTAAGGACGCACACGAACTGCTCCTGCCATACCAGGATTACCCTCAAAAACGTGACCCCCATCTGGAAAGCACCCCCAAAAAGGGATTCGGCTCCGGCATTATCGTAACTGAAGATGGTTACATCTTAACGAACTATCACGTTATTAAGGGCTTTTCAGACGATGAAATTGCCGTGGTGACTAATACAGGAGAACAATACAAGGACGTTAAAATTGTGGGCATTGATCCCAACACCGACCTTGCCGTCATCAAGATAAATGGGAAAGACTTCCTGCCCGCCGAGTTTGGGGATTCAGAGGCGGTGCAGGTAGGCGATTGGGTAATCACCATCGGCAGTCCTTTTGGGTATCAGCAAACGGTTTCCACGGGCATTATCAGCGCGAAAGGACGGACGCATGTGACGCCACTTACACTCCCGTTTACCTACGAAGATTTTTTCCAGACGGACGCCGCTGTAAATCCGGGTAATAGTGGGGGGCCGCTCCTCAATCTCCGTGGTGAGGTAATTGGAGTGAATACGGCCATAGCAACCCGTAGTGGAGGATTTCAGGGTATCGGATTTGCTATTTCCGCCAGCATTGCGAAGGAAACAGCGGATGCCCTCATCGCCGATGGACAGATTGTAAGGGGATACCTGGGCGTCGGCACACGTGAGATCAATGATGATTTGGCCGCCATTCTCGGCCTCAAGGATAAAAAAGACGTTATCCGCCGTTTTAGATTACCTTCTGATAAAGGGGTATTTGTCCTGGAGGTATGGAGCGAAACTCCGGCATCCAAATCCGGCATTGTGCCAGGAGACGTTATTTCTGAAATTGATGGGAAAAGGATATCGAATACGACGGATCTTCAGCAGGTGATTCGACACGTAAAGGTGGACACAAGGATAATTGTGAAGGTTGTTCGGGATGGCTCGGAAAATGCCATGGAAATTGATGTGGAGCGGCAGCCGGATGACCTGAGTGGCAGAACATATGCAGCCGTCAGGAAACTCGATGAACCCACAAAATTCTCCTTGGGACTGGTGGTTAATGATCTGAGCCTGGAAGTTGCAAAATCTATGGGTTTGGAAGGAGAAAAGGGCGTCTTAGTTGTGGACATTGAGGTAAACAGCGACGCAGAACGCGCCGGTATAAAACCCGGCGATTTGATAACTATGGTTGGCGCAAAAAAGGTGAATTCCGTTATGGAGTTCATGACACTCATGGATGAGTTCTTAGAAAAGAGTAGCACGGTAAGTGTATTTATAAAAAACAAAGGTTTTATTACCTTAAAGTAGCCTTCCCACGTTTGCGGGGGATCTGTCACCTAATAATTTTTGTTGAATTGCTTTTTAAGGCTTCGGTTGATATAATTTAAAATGTTATGTAATATTAGATATAAGGGGGCGAAAGGATTCGACCGGATTAGTTGAGGTATAGGTGGCGTATTGAGGGCGTCGGGCGGCCTCATTAAAAACCTGACAAATGATTTAAATGCCGAATATCCAATGGCAATGGCTGCTTAATTAACAGCCACGTTTCATTCATTTTACCTGCGAAGTGAATGAAACGACGCAAAGCAGGTTAGTTTGGTTTTCCGGCCTGGTGGAAACTAAATGAAACATTAACTGGGCTGGCTGCAGGAAATCCTGTCTATTGGAGTTCTGCGCGGCGAGATCCAAAAAATAGACTATTTACGTAGAAGCCTATATTGATCTGTCCAGGGACGCGGGTTCAATTCCCGCCGCCTCCACCATAACACTTTGATATTACAAGATTTACAAAACTGCTTTTTCGACGGATGACGGTTTGGTGCTTTAAAACCACTTTAAATTTAAGGTCTCGAGCAGCATCTTCAAGTCCTTTTTTGTCCTCCCTTGCCGCAAGAAATAATTCTAAATACCGGTCGTTTTTGCCGCTATTGCTTTGTCGTTCACTTAATAGGTCATAATGTTATCCCCTAACTATATTCCTGATTCCTGGAAAAAATGTTTTGCCTCTTTTCCCACTTTCCTTATATTTATGATTGATCATGTTGCTTGAGCCGAGTTTTTTATATCCTGTTCGAAAAAAGCCTTAGTCCCTAGTGCATAAAAAACTTTGGACAAATCCGTTTTATTAAAAACTGACGAAAACTCTATCAAGTCTTTATACCTGTGTGCGCCAATTCCTTTGGTTTCTACAAGAAACGTTTTAGCAATTTCAAGGAATTTAACCCGGCGAGTAAGTATTTCGTACTGGAGATTCTCTGCATAAAAGATGTATCTGTCTGTTGATTACAAAAAAATACTTGAAATAAAACACTGATTTTAGTATATTATGCATTTTGCGACACAATTTAAACAGCCGCTATTCAAAGCTATGGATAATAACTGTTGTGGAGATCTATTTTGATAGTAGCGATTGATGGGCCGGCAGGGTCGGGGAAAAGCACTATTGCAAAAATGATTGCAAAACACTTGGGTTTCACGTACCTCGATACGGGCGCAATGTACAGAGCGCTTACCTGGAAGGCCATGCAAACGGAGGGAAATCTTGAGAACGAGGAGGCCTTATGCCGACTTATGGATCAAACCTCGATTACTTTTCAGGGCAGAGGCGAGCATGCTAGGATATCAGTAGATGGCGTTGATGTCGCACAGGAAATCAGGTCTCCCGCAGTAACTAGAAACGTTCATCACATATCAGGCGCCGCCGGGGTCAGGTGGCGCATGGTAAAGCTTCAGCAAAGATTTGCGTCTGAAGGCAACGTGGTCGCTGAAGGACGAGATATGGGAACTGTTGTATTTCCATCTGCGGAGAAAAAATTTTTTTTGGACGCCGATATCGAAGCGCGCGCCAAAAGGCGTTACGATGAGCTTAGAGCATCGAGTAAAACAATTTCTTATACAGACGTCGTGGAAGACATGAAAATCCGGGACAGGCGTGACTCAACCAGGGACAATTCTCCATTAGCGATGAGCGCCGATGCAATTTACATCAATACAACAAAACTAACTATCGAAGAGTTATTGGATAGAATCATGAAAGAGATCAAAATAGCATTGAAAGATTAAGGTTGTCAGCGTAATTCGCAAGCGTATATTATTTCATTAACATTTTTATTGTTTAGTAACGTTTATTTCGGAGAATTTATTAAATTATGTATCGTGACATTTTAAAAGAATATAACGTAAATTTAGAAGATGTTGAAAAAGAAGTTGCGGCTATTATGGCCGAGGAACATACCCAGGCAAGAATTGACTCCACGTACCTTACCTCCGTGCAAAACTTCGAGGTCGGCTCTGTGCTGAAAGGTCGCGTTTTAAGGATTCTTGGAGACAATGTTATCATTGACTGTGGTTATAAATCCGAGGGTATGATTCCAAAGTTTGAATTTGACGACCCTTCCGAAATAAACATGGGCGAAGAAATCGAGGTATTGCTCGAAGCCGTTGAAGATGACTCAGGACTTATAAAACTTTCCAAGCGTAAGGCTGACCGCATACGTGGATGGGAAAGGGTTATTGAAAAATATAAAGAGGGGGATATTATAACGGGTCGTGTCACAAGAAAAATCAAGGGTGGACTGCTAGTGGATATGGGTGTGCCTATATTCTTGCCAGCGTCGCAGATTGATGTAAAACCACCTGGAGATATTGCACAGTATATTGGCAAGGAAGTAACATGCAAGATACTGAAAATAGACGAGTCTCGTCAAAATATAGTTGTTTCCAGAAGAAAACTCATCGAAGAAGAACGCGATAAGAAGAAGAAGGAATTGATGGCGGAGATTGAAGTGGGCCAGGTCAGAAAAGGCGTTGTGAAGAACATTGCCGACTTTGGCGCATTTATCGACCTCGGTGGCCTGGACGGCCTCTTACACATCACCGATATGAGCTGGGGCAGGATAAGCCATCCTTCGGAAGTTCTTGCCATCGATGACGAGGTTGAGGTTAAGATTCTCGATATCGACAAGGAAAAAGAAAAGGTTGCTCTGGGATTAAAGCAGAAATCCGAAAATCCTTGGGTGAACATCGAAACGAAATATCCCGTTGGTACCAGGGTTAAGGGACAAGTGGTCAACATTATGTCATACGGAGCGTTTGTAAAGCTAGAGACGGGCATCGAAGGCCTTGTGCATATCTCTGAGATGTCTTGGACCCGCCGCATTAATCATCCGTCGGAGATGGTGGCTATCGGAGATATGGTTGAAGTGGTGGTGCTTAAAATAGATCGGGAAAAAGAGGAAATCTCTCTCAGCATGAAACAAACAGAGGTAAACCCCTGGACCATCATTGAAGAAAAATATCCTGCGGGAACAAAGGTAAAAGGTCGTGTGCGCAATCTTACAAATTACGGCGCATTTATTGAAATTGAGGAAGGCGTGGATGGATTGCTTCACATCTCCGATATGTCATGGGCAAAAAAGGTTGGACATCCTTCCGAGATTGTGAAGAAGGGTGATAAGATTGAGGCGTTGGTACTTTCCGTTGACCGTGAAAAGAAGAGGGTGGCGCTGGGTCTCAAACAGCTTTCCGACGATCCATGGACGAAGGAGATTCCCGATAAATTTAAGGTAAACGATGTTGTTAAGGGCAAAGTAACAAAGTTGACCAACTTTGGCGCATTCCTGGAACTTGGCAAAGGTATCGAGGGTCTGTTGCACGTCTCAGAGTTTTCAAACGAGAAGGTGACTAACCCAGCTGACGTTGTCAACATCGGCGATGATTTGGAAGTGCGTGTTATCCGCATTGAGCCTGAGGCCCGGAAGATTGGGCTTAGTCTCAGAAAAATGGCGGATTCAGATTCCAGGCAGTCAGCGCGCAACGAATCAACGTTAGATTCAGCAGTAAAGAGCTAGTAGTCAGGGACGTTTGCTTCGTAGCCGTTCATAAATGCTGTGTCATTTCCCTTTGAGAAAAAGGGGAGAAGGTATACGTGTTTAGTTACCTGTTTTCCTGGAGAAGCACGGACAAACCCAGTTTGTCCGTGCTTTCCTTGTAAAGTGACAGCACAGATGCCATTGGGGTTGTTGTAAATAACAATCAACGGCTCTTTTAGAAATGTAAGGGGGACTCTACGGAATCTGCATTACAAATATATCTAAAGGAGATTTATCAGATTCCGTTGTTGTCTTTCAGCGAGGAAAAAGCAATTGCCCAACGGGTGATTGCCGGGGATAAAGAGGCAAGGGAAAAGCTGATACGCGCTAACCTGCGATTGGTTGTCAGCATTGCGAAAGCGTATGTGCATCGCGGACTTTCATTTCTAGACTTGATAGAAGAGGGGAATATCGGTCTGATTCGCGCGGTACGCGGGTTTGATCCTTCAACCGGATACAAATTCAGCACCTACGCTACGTGGTGGATCAAGCAAGCAATCCGCCGTGCATTAACCGACAAATCAAAAACAATCCGCATTCCCTCCTACATTGTCGAAAAAATATCTGCACTAAAAGCGACTTCCACCTTTTTATTCGACAAGCTTGAAAGAACCCCGGAATCAAACGAGATTGCTAAGGTAATGGATATTACGGCAAAAAAAGTGGAATCCATCGAACACGCCATCCGTTCGACGGGTTCGCTGGACAAAAGCGATGTTACAGGTTCCGACCTTATTTGGGCGCTGAGTAAGGTAACGCCGGACACAAAAACGCTCCCACCCGAAAAGGCATTCGACGAGGCGTGCGATAGGGAGACGTTAAAACATCTCCTAGAAATCATTGACGAGAGAGAGGCCATGGTGCTGAAAATGAGGTTTGGGCTTACCGATGGCGAGCCGAAAACCCTGGAAGAGGTCGGAAAACAATTACGTATCAGCCGTGAGCGTGTGCGGCAAATAGAAAAAGAGACCATTTTAAAATTACATTACATTGTTACAAAAGAAAAGAAGGGATAAAATGGAAGATTTAAAAAAACTTATTCGCGATGTACCGGATTTTCCTAAAAAGGGAATTATTTTTAAAGATATCACACCCCTTCTGCAGAACCCAAAGGGATTGCGAACCGCCGTAGAAGTAATTTCACAGCATTATAAAGGCAAGAAGATAGATATAGTTATTGGGGCGGAGGCCCGCGGTTTCATTTTAGCTCCCACCGTTGCTTTTAACCTGGGCGCTGGTTTTGTTCCTATTAGAAAACCGGGAAAGTTGCCTTATAAAAAAATTAGTGAAACCTATTCACTCGAATATGGCACCGATACCCTGGAGATGCACAAGGATGGCGTCGAAAAGGGGCAAAACGTACTTATGGTGGACGATTTGCTTGCAACGGGCGGAACCATGGCAGCCTGCTGCAAGATGGTAGAATCCCTCGGCGGAAACATTGTTGGATGTACTTTCTTGATTGAGTTGGCGTTTCTTAATGGAAGAAATGCGCTAGGCAAGCACGACATCTTCTCGGTGATTAAATACTAACAAGGCTGCAAATCAAACCAATGAAAAACCTTTTAATTGAGAATTATCTCTATTGATTGCCCCTCTTTCCAGACCTGATTGAACACCTTTGCGTTCTTGAGGGCATCAAGCGCCTGCTTTTCTATCCACATGATAATATCGCTGTATCCACAGCGAAAACAGCCGACCATCATAGGTACCTTCATCGCCTTGACGACCACGGATATTGCCTCACCACTACAGTTGGGGCATTTTGTTGACGAGATTACCGCCTTGTGTTTTTCCTCAACTTCATTTTTTTTTAAATGATCTGACATTTTTACGCTCCTTCAAGGGGATGGACAATTATTTAATTCTACCTTCGAAGCACGCCTTACTGACTGATAATTCCGCCAGCCAGTAGATTAATGTAGTCTATCGCTTTTCTATTTTAGTTTCAAGTAAAAAGGTCAGTAAACGGATCGCCTGACTGATAAGCATGCAGCAAATTATACTAGTGCTTAGTTGCAATAATAAGCGATATATGTTATCATCTTGGGCAAAAGGAGGACAATATGCCCAAGAAAGTGGCGGTTTTAACGTGTACTGAAGAAG